>CERQ01010723.1_pt1 | contig 29139 bp, 24 predicted proteins | sample 530711 | NCBI WGS metagenome assembly CERQ01 (sample SAMEA2620882, study PRJEB7988) | marine metagenome | biome: marine biome (ENVO:00000447); feature: mesopelagic zone (ENVO:00000213); material: "saline water (ENVO:00002010), including plankton (ENVO:xxxxxxxx)" | depth 850 m | reverse complement strand
CCGGCTCGCCGTCGAGCGTGACGCGGCCCGAACGCGTGTCCAGCCGCACCGGGCCTGCCGTCAGCTCGCTGCTGGCATTGCCGGTCGAACGGCGGATGAGCGCGCGCAGGCGGGCGATCAGCTCCTCGGTCTGGAACGGCTTGGCCAGATAGTCGTCCGCGCCCGCGTCGAGGCCAGCAACCTTGTCGGACCAGCTGTCGCGCGCGGTCAGCACCAGCACGGGGAAATTGCGGCCTTCCTTGCGCCACATGCCCAGCACGGTCAGCCCGTCGATCTCGGGCAGGCCAAGGTCGAGCACGACCGCATCGTAATCCTCTGTCGATCCCAGGAAATGACCGTCCTCGCCATCGGTGGACAGGTCCACGGCATAGCCATTGGCCTCCAGCGTGTTCTTCAGCTGGCTGCCCAGCGTGGGTTCATCCTCGACGATCAGGATTCGCATGCACTCTCCGACGATTGCGGCCCAGACAGGGGCTGGCCCGACATGGCTAAGACATCATTTCTGCTGAAAAGATGGGGTCGGCGCAGGAATCGGTCAAGACGCGTGCCCTTCACAGAGCCAAGTACTGGCGGGGCAATGTGGGGCGAGAGAGCCTTAGCGACGGCGGCCGACCACGCGCCCGGTGCGCGCATCCACGTCCACGAAGACGACGCGGCCCCCGTTCTCCATGAACTTGAGCCGGTAGATCATCGCCGCGCTGTCGAATTCGGGGCCGAGATAGCGCGAATCGCCCATGTGCGGGACCACGCTGCGTTCGATCTGGCGCAGCGGGAGCACATTGCCCGCGCGCAGTTCGCGGCGCGCCTCGCTCTGCCCGTCGCGTTCCTTTCCCGACGCCTGCTGGGCGGCCAGCGGAGCGGAAAGACCGCAAAGGGCCAGCGCGGCAAGCGCGTAGCGGAAGGCAGGAGGCAAGGTCATGATGCAAGACTGCCTAAGCCTGCCGCATTGAACAAGGCGTGAATGTTGCGTTACGGCATAAGAAAGCGGGTCCCGTGGCCGTAACGCAACATATTCATTTATCGAACAAGTTCGAATGTCGTCGACAATGTCACCTGCGTGGCGACCTGTCCCGGACGGGTCGGGGTCTTGGGCGAAGGCGAAGACGCCTGGATCATCACCGCGCGTTCCTGCACGGGCATCGCCATGTCCATCGATTCCGTGACGGCCAGCAGTTTCACATCGCGAAAGCCCGCCATGCGCGCATAGTCGCGCGCCTGCGCCATCGACTGGTCGAACGCCGCCTTGCGGGCCTGCGCCTTGGCGTTGCTGTCATCGACGATGCCCCAGTTCGGACCGGTGAGATTCGTCGCCCCCGCCTGCACCAGCGCGTCCAGCGTACCGCCCACTGCGTCGACGTCGCGCAGTTCGATGGTGACATTGTTCGACGCCTCGTACCCGGTGAAGCGCGGCTGGTTGCCGTCGCGGTAGTCATATTGCGGGTTCAGGCGAATGCCGCTGGTCTGCACATAGTCGCGCTCGATGCCCAGCGCGTCCAGCCGCGCCAGCACCTTGTCCATCTGCGCCGCGTTCTGCTGCATCGCGGCCTGCGCGGTGGGCGCCTGCGTGGTGACCCCCGCGCCGACGGTCGCCTTGTCGGGATCGCCCATGACCTGCTGCATCACGCTCAGTTCGACGACGGGGCCGGTGGCCTGGATGTCCACTTCGGCGGCATGGGCCGGCAGGGCGGCAATGCCCATCGCGGCAATGGCCGGAGCAGCGGCGAGGTTCGTGATGGCACGGCGAAAAGGAAGCAAGACGGTTCTCCTGTTGTTATGCTGCTATAAAGACGGAGCCATGCTGGCTGTTCCTTGAACGTGTCTTCGCGGGCCAGTTCATCCATTGCCTTCATCCATCGCGTTCATCCATCGCGCGCTTGCAGGGCGCGCGCGGGCGGACTAGGCGGCGGCGATGGCACAACCCCCCGTACTCTCGCTTGAAGGCATCGGCCTGCAGCAGGGCGGCCTGACCGTGAACGACGGCTGGCTGTTCCGCGACCTTGACCTGCATATCGGCCCGCGCGACCGCATGGCGCTGATCGGGCGCAACGGGGCGGGCAAGACCACGCTGATGAAGCTGATCTCGGGCGAGGTCGAGATGGACCGCGGCAAGCGCGTGATCGTGCCCGGCACCCGCGTCGTGACGCTGGAGCAGGAGCCCGATTTCTCGGGCTGCGCGACATTGATGGATTATGCGCTGGGCGGCGACGATGCGCCCCAGCGCTTCGAGGTGGAGGCCATCGCCGACCAGATCGGCATCGACATGACGCGCGATCCGAAAGCGGCCAGCGGGGGCGAGAAGCGCCGCGCCGCCATCGCCCGCGCGCTGGCGAGCGAGCCCGATGTGCTCCTGCTGGACGAGCCGACCAACCACCTCGACCTGTCGGCCATCGACTGGCTGGAGGACTGGCTGAACCGCTATACCGGCGCGTTCGTCACCATCAGCCACGACCGGACCTTCCTGACCCGGCTGACCCGCACGACATTGTGGCTGGATCGCGGGGCTTTGCGGCGCAAGGAAGTCGGCTTTGGCGGTTACGAGGCGTGGGAAGACCAGGTCTATGCCGAGGAAGCCCGCGCGGCCGAAAGGCTGGATGCAAGGCTGAAGCTGGAGGCGCACTGGCTGCAGCGCGGGGTGACCGCGCGGCGCAAGCGCAACCAGGGCCGGCTTGAGAAATTGTGGGAAATGCGCGCGGCGCGTGCGGCGATGATCAACCCGCAGGGCACGGCCAAGATGCAGCTGGCCGCCGATGACAGCAAGACCAAGAGCGTCATCACCGCCGAGCATATCACCAAGGCTTACGGAGACCGCACGGTCATCAAGGACTTTTCGTTGCGCATCCAGCGCGGCGACCGGATCGGCATCGTCGGCGGCAATGGTGCGGGCAAGACCACGCTGCTGAAGATGCTGACGGGCGAGCTAGAGCCCGATAGCGGCGAGGTCATTCTGGCCAAGAACCTGTCGGGCGTGATGATTGACCAGCAGCGCAGCCTGCTATCGGACGAGAAATCGGTGCGCGACGTGCTGGCCGAGGGCGGCGACTGGATCGACGTGCGCGGTGTGCGCAAGCATATCCAGGGTTACCTCAAGGAATTCCTGTTCGATCCGGGGCTGGTCGAGGCGAAGATCGGCACTTTGTCGGGCGGCGAACGGTCGCGCCTGCTGCTGGCCCGCGAATTCGCGCGCACGTCGAACCTGCTGGTGCTGGACGAGCCGACCAACGACCTCGACCTGGAAACGCTGGACCTGTTGCAGGAAGTGATCGCGGATTACGACGGCACGGTGCTGATCGTCAGCCACGACCGCGACTTCCTCGACCGCACGGTGACGGTGACTTTGGGCCTCGACGGCAGCGGGACGGTCGACATCATCGCGGGCGGCTATGCCGACTGGGAGAGGAAGCGCAAGGACCGCACGCAGAACAGCGGGCCGAAGAAGGCCGCGCCGCCGCCCCCTCCCCCGCCGCAGAAGAAGGTCAAGCTGTCGTACAAGGATCAGCGCGATTACGACTTGCTGCCGGGCCGGATCGAGGCGCTGGAAGGCGAGATCGCGGTGAACGAGGAGGCGCTGGCCGATCCCGACCTCTACAGCGCCGATCCCAAGAAGTTCGCCGCGCTGACCGCGAAGCTGGAGAAGCTGCGCGCCGAGAAGGACGCGGCGGAGGAACGCTGGCTGGAACTGGCTGAAGAAGTGGAGGCGCTGGAGGGATAGGGCGGCAGGACCTCCGGTGCGTTTCACCCGTTGAGGGCGAAACGCAAAGGAGATTTCATGCTACGTCCGATCCTGATGGGCCTTGTCGCCGGACAACGATCCATGACGCCGCTGGCCGCCCTGGCCGGGGCCGCGCGCAATGGCAATCTGCCCTATGACAATGGCCCGGCGCGGCTGATGAGCCATCCGCTGATCGCGGCGGGCGGCGTCGCATTGGCGGCTCTGGAAATGGCGGGCGACAAGATGAAGGACGCGCCCGACCGGACCGTGTTTCTTGGCCTGTTGGCGCGCACGATCACGTCCGGTTTCGCAGGGGCAGCGCTTTCGCCGCCGAAGCGACAAATGGCGGGTGCGGCGCTGGGAATCGGCACGGCGCTGGCCGCGTCTTTCGTCGGGCTTGCCATGCGCAAGCGGGCGATGCGCAAATATGGGCAGACATCGACCGGGTTTGCCGAGGAAGCCATCGTGTTTCCGGCGGCGAATCTGATCGCGCATGCGCGCTAATCGGGCACGGGCGCTGATCGGGCGCTCGCTGATCGGACGGAAGGGCTGGCTTCGCCCCAGCCCCTCCCCGCTTCTCATCAGGCCTTTTGTGTCATCAGGCCTTTTGCGCCGCGATCCAGCGGTCGACGCGCGCTTCCAGCACGTTCAGCGGCATGTTGCCTTCCTTCACGATCTCGTGGAACTGGCGGATGTCGAAACGGTCGCCCAGTTCGGCCTCTGCCTTGGCGCGCAGTTCGACCCATTTGTTCTGGCCGATCTTGTAGCTGCAGGCCTGTCCCGGCCAGATGCAATAGCGGCGCGTCTCCGCCTCTGACCGTGTGCGGGTGAAGCCGACCGTGTCGACGAAATATTGCGTGCCCTGCTCGACGCTCCATTTCTTGTGGTGCAGCCCGGTGTCGACCATCAGACGCGCGGCGCGAAACAGCCAGCTTTGCAGCGCACCGGCCTTTTCCATGCCCTCATAGCCGTTCAGTTCGGACGCCAGCTGCTCGGCATAGAGCGCCCAGCCCTCGCCATAGGACGAGATGTAATAGTTTTTCAGCAGCATCGGCGTGTCGCCCGCCTGCTGGACAAGGCTGCCATGCAGATGATGGCCGGGCACCGCCTCGTGATAGGTGAGCGCGGGGAGCGTGTATTTCGGCCAGTCCTCGGTGTGCTTGAGGTTGATGTAATAGATGCCGGGGCGCGAGCCATCGAGCGTCGGGCTCTCGTAATAGCCCAGCGGCGCGCCGTCCTGGATCTCGGCAGGCACGGCGCGGATCTCGATCGGCTGGGTCGGCAGCGTGGCAAAGGCCTGTGGCAGTTTAGCCTGCATCGCGTCATTGCTGGCGTTGAGGTCCGCGAGCATCGCGGCGCGGCCTTCGGGCGTGTTCGGGTAAAGCTGCTCGGGCCGCGAATTGAACTGGGTCAGACGCTCGCCCACCGTACCGGTGGTGAGGCCGACCTCGGCCAGCATCGTTTCCAGTTCGGCGCTGAGTTCGGCGACCTGCCGCAGGCCGATCTGGTGGATCTCTTCCGCGGTCAGGTCGGTCGTGGTCGAATTGGCGAGTTCGAGGCGGTAGAGCTCCTCCGAATTCGGCACGCGCCATACGCCGTCGCCTTCTGCGGCGGTGGGCTTCAGCTCTTCCAGCATGGCGGCCTGACGCAGCAGCGCGGGGTTCACCGTCTCGGTCATGATCGCGGCGGCGCGAGCAGCCCAGTCACCCGCGATGCCGGCGGCCTCGGCGCGTTCGGCCAGCGAGGTGACGAGGCGCGATTGGGCCACCGGGGTTTCGGCCATCGCCCTGATCTGCGCGATCGCGATGTCGAGCGACCATGCGGGCGCCAGATAGCCCTTGGCCGCCTGCTCGCGCTGCAACGCGGTTTCGTCGTCCAGCCCCTGACCGAACTGGACCATGCGCTGCAGATAGGCGACCGCGTCGTCCTCGCTTTCGACCGGGTGCTTTGTATCCATGAAGCTGGGGATCGAGCTGTAGGCCCCGCCCATGTGGCTGAGCACATAGGGGCTGTAGACGCTGCCCATGCCGAAGGGGGCGCCCCACAGGCGCTTTTCCAGCATGTCGGTGACGACCGCGTGGTGCACCTTTTGCGGTTCGTCCAGCCCCTCGGTCGGGATCGCCCGGATCGCATTCAGCATCTGCGTGGCATGCGCTTCTTCGGCCTCTATCCCGGCGCGGCCGAAATCGCCCAGATGGTGGCGGGCCCACGCATTCTTGCCCGTATCGATGCCCAGTGCGGTCATCTGCGCAGGGCTGAGCCGCATGTCGCCCCAGAACACGCGGTCCATCACCGCGTTCAGCTGCGCGCCGGCCGCGCTTTGCGCGCGGGCGGCGACGGGCAGCGAACAGGCAAGGGCGATGGTGCCCGTTCCGGCAAGGAACTGGCGGCGGTGCAAGGCAACTGGCTTCATGAAAGGGGGACTCGCTTGACGTGGACGGTTTCAACTGAAACCGAGGCTTGCACGGCCCATCCCAAAGATCAAGCGGCCCCGCGGCGCGGCTTCACCCGATGCGGTAGAACCCCGCCACCCGGTCGAGCGCCAGCCCCAGCACCAGCTTGCCGCTGCGCGCGGGCCAGCCCATCGCCTTTTCCGCGATGCCGACCGCCTCGCCCGCGCAGACCACGCGCCAGAGGATGTCGGCCAGCCCCGGCCCCGCCGCCTTCACCGCCTTGTCGAAGCGCGACTTGGCTGCGATCTGGCGTTCGGAGGGATCGAGCCCGCGGTCCGGATTGGTGCCGCCGATCCGGACCGGATCCCAGCGCATGGTGATCGACGGCGCGATCTGCGCGCGTTCCCAATCGGCGCGCAGCCTTTCGCCCGCCTCGTACTGCGGTTCGGTCAGATGGCCATGCGCGTAAAGCCAGCCGAGCGGCGATTCCTTGAGGTTTACCGTAACCGCGCGCGCGCGTTTCGATGCGCCGCCGCGATAATCCTTCGAGATGCGGCGCGGCCCCTCGCTGGTGAGTTCGCGGGTAACGTATTCGCCCGGTCCCTGGTGTCCGTTATCATGCTGCCCGGTATCCTGCTGTTCGGTCATGAAGTGTCCCCTTGGATTGCTGTGCAGGGGATGTGCGGACCGCTTGCCTTGTAGGAAAATAAAACCGAATAGGTTCCTGCATTTTCCCGAAAGGAACCACGCCGTGATTAACCGCATTCGCACGATCCGCAAGGAAAAGGGCATGACTTTGGCAGATCTGGCCGCCGCCTGCAGCCCGCCCACGACGCCGCAGACGGTGGGGCGGCTGGAGACGGGGATGCGCACGCTGTCGATCGACTGGCTGAACCGGATCGCCGGGGCGCTGGGCGTCGCGCCCGAACTGCTGCTGGCAAGCGAGCAGCGCGATGCCGCGATGGTGGTGGCGCGGCTGACGTCGGAGGGGGCGGAACCCCTGCCCTCCCCGCGTGAGGCACTGGAGCCGCTGGCCATGCTGGGCGACGGTACGGTCCAAGTGCTCGATGTCGAAAGCGCGGTCGGCGAATATCGGGTGGGCGACCGGCTGTGGCTGCGCGACCTGCCGGCGGAGGAGCGTGCGCGCGCGATCAACCGCGACGTGCTGGTCCCCCGCAGCGGCGGGCGATTCGCGTTCGGGCGACTGATCGATTTTTCCGCCGACACGGTGGCGCTGCTCCCGCCCGGTGCGGGGCAGCGCCAGATCGTGGTGCGCGAACCGGCGTGGATCGCCCTTGCCGCGCTGCTGGTGCGCGCGCTCTAAGGCTTCCTTTGGGCTAGGCGGTGAGCTGCCGGCCGGCGCCTTCCGCCTCGGCCTGCGGCTTGCGCAGGGCCAGCAGCGCCATATAGGGCGCGCACAGGAAGCGCAGGCCCAGAAAGCCGTAGATCATCGCCACCAGCAGCGCGAAGCCCACGCCGAGCGTGCCCGCCGATGCCGCCATGAAGCCCGCGATCGCGAGCGTTACGACGGCCAGCACCATTTCGGGGATCGTGCAGGCCAGCGCCGACACGATGCCGCCGCTGGCGCCGAACTTGGGCGTGCGGCGCCATGCATGCGGCTTGTTCGACAGGCCCGCGACACCCGATACCAGCACGATATAGGTGAGCGACGCGCGCGCGATTTCGCCCCGGATCATGTCGATCACGCGGTGACAGCCGGTGATCTGATAGCGGTGCCAGTTGCGCACCAGACCGGTGCCGAGGCCCAGCGCGATCATCGGCCAGGCGATCGGAGCCAGCGTGACCGGCTCCATCGCACCCGCCAGCACGGCGATGGCGATGCCGGTCACGCCGATCAGGCCCAGCACGATACCCGCCAGCGTCTGCAGCGGCGCGGAGCAGCGCAGCACTTCCAGCAGTTTGGTCCAGCCAGGCATGGGCCGCGCATAGGGTTCGGGCAGGAACAGCTTCCAGTGACGGCGCAGCTGCTGCACCGGGCCCGCCGTCCAGCGGAATCGCTGCTTCTTGTAATCCTCGAACGTGTCGGGGATCAGGCCGCGGCCGAATGTCTCGCCCAGATACATGCCGCGATAGCCGGCGGCGCGCAGGCGGACCGACACCTCGGAATCCTCGGTCAGGCACCATTCGGCCCAGCCGCCCACGCGGCGCAGCGCATCGGCGCGCAGCAGGCACATGGTGCCGATCGTGAACGCGCCGCCATATTCCGACACGCCGCACATATCGACCTTGTTGTTGGGCATGTATTCCCAGTGGCAGCCGGTCAGATAGGCGCTGTCCTCGTAATCGCGATAGTCGTGCGGGGTCTGCAGATAGCCGACCGACTTGTCGCGGAAGAAGGGCACGAGGCGCGAGAGGAAATCGGGTTCGGCCAGATAGTCGGCGTCGATCACCGACACGATCTCGGCCGACGGGTCCATGCGCCCGTCGAGCACCCAGTTGAGTGCGCCCGCCTTCGCGCCGGGGAGCGGGTCGACGTGGAAGAAGCGGAACACCTCGCGGCCGAGGCGCTTGTTCAGCGCGGCGGCGTGGCTTTCCAGCGGGCGCCACAGCGCCTCGTCCTTGGTGTTGTTGTCGATGACGATGACTTCGAAATTCGTGTATTCCTGCGCGGCGAGGCGGTTCATCGTCTCCTTCACCACATGCGGCGGTTCGGCATAGCACGGCAGGTGCACCGACACGCGCGGCTCGTAAACCTTTGTGCTGGCGTAGGCGCGGGCGACCGAGCGCCAGTGACGCTCAGGACGCTCGCCCGGCTGGGGCGCGCGATTGGGCAGGCGCCAGTGGCTGTGCGTCAGCGATGCCTCGCGCGCGATGCGCTCGATCCAGCCGAGATAGCCCAGCGCCAGCGCAGCGGTGATCGCGAGATAGAGCGCCGCCTCGTTCCACAGCGGCAGCGGCGCTTCGTTCACCAGCAGGCACAGCCACCACCAGCTGACGGCAATCGCCAGCGCCTCGACGCTGAGCCATGCCATGCCCGGCAGGCTGAGCCGCCAGCCCATCGTCTGGCGCAAGGACAGCGCCAGCATGAACGCACCAAGCGGGATCAGCAGCGTGTAGAACTGCCCGGTCGCCGCACCCGCGACCAGATAGGCCAGCGCGGTCAGCAGCGACAATTCGGCGATATTGCGCGGCAGATAGCCGCCGATGCGCAGGCCGCCTTTCAGCGTGATCCACCCGCCGAGCTGAACAGGCACGGCATGCTCTTCCCGCCGCCAGGCGGACCAGATCGCGATCAGGAAGGTCAGCAGGCCGAGGAACAGCATCCAGGGGTCGAAATCGGCACGAACGGGAATCGGCAAGGCAAGAACTCACGTTGTGGACAGGATCCGCGACGCGCGACGATTGTCGTCGACGATCGCGTTTACACGCACAGCGGCCGTTCGTTCCCGGCCCCTTGCCCGCCGTTTTCACACGGCAGGCCAACAGCCCCGAAAAACGCATGTCTCAACGTCAGGGCCGCGCGACAGGCCCATCCTAATGGTTAATAATCTTGCGCAGGCAAGTTATTTCGCGGTGAGGCGCCCCAATTCCGCCATAATCGGTGGAGCGGGCGCCCTTGCGGCTGGTGGTTCGCTGCGGGTGGCCGGGCCGCGGAGCGATCCCCGCGCCCCGGCCTGCCCGCACGAGGCGGCGGCCTAGACCTGCCCGCGCGCCAGTCGCTCCTGCCGGTCCGCCTCGTTCTCGCGCGGAACGAAGCTGTCGGATTTCACCCGCAGCCAGATCAGGATCGGCGCCGCCATGTAGATCGAGCTGTAGGTACCCACGAAGATGCCGAACGCGATGGCGGCGGCGAAACCGAAGGTCATCGCAGGGCCCACGAACATCAGCACCATCAGCACCGTCAAGGTGGTCAGCGAGGTCATCACCGTGCGCGCCAGCGTCTCGTTCACCGAAAGGTCGAGCAGTTCGGCCATCGGCATCTTGCGGTATTTCTTCAGATTTTCGCGCACGCGGTCATAGACGATGATCGTGTCGTTCAGCGAATAGCCGATGATGGCAAGGATCGCGGCGACGATATTGAGGTCGAATTCCAGCCCCGTGATCGCGAACAGCCCCAGCGTGAGCGACACGTCATGCAGCAGCGCGAACATCGCGCCGACGCCGAACTGCCATTCGAAGCGGATCCAGATATAGATCGAGATCATGACCATCGCACCAAGCAGCGCCATCATGCCGGTTTCGAACAATTCGCCCGACACCTTGCCCGACACCGAATCGACGCCGTCGATGCGTACGCCGGGATGGTTCTGCTCCATGTTGCCGGTGATCGCGCTGGTCATGCGGTCGGCCAGGTCCTTGGCCGCGGTCGCGCCTTCCTCGGTTTCGGGAAGACGCATGCGGATCGACACCTCGTTCGGCTGCCCGAAACGCTGGATGACGGGCTCGCCATAGCCGAGCGAGCCGATTTCGCGCCGCAGTTCCGCGACGGGGGCCTCGGCCTCTTGCGTGAAAGTCGCGCGGATCATCTGCCCGCCGACGAAATCGACGCCGAGGTTGAGGCCCTGCGTCGCGACCAGCGCCCAGCTTGCGATCATCAGCAGGACCGAAACGACGTAGAACGGCACGCGCCACTTCAGGAAGTGAATGTTGGTCGTGTCGGGAACGAGCTTCAGGAGTTTCATATTGGCTCCTCCCTCAGATATGCAGGTCGGCGGGGCGCTTGCGGCGCAGATAGCCTGCCACCCACATGCGCGTCATCGTGACCGCGGTGAAGACCGAGGTGACGATACCGATGATGAGAACGATGGCAAAGCCGCGGATCGGGCCGGAGCCGAACAGGAACAGCAGCACGCCCGCGATCACATTGGTGATATTGGCGTCGAAGATCGCGCGCTGCGCCTCTCGGTAGCCGACCTCGACCGCCTGCACCACGCGGCGGCCGCGTCGGCGTTCCTCGCGGATGCGTTCGTTGATCAGCACGTTGGCGTCGACCGCGGTACCGATGGTCAGCACGAAACCGGCGATGCCCGGCAGGGTCAGCGTGGATCCCAGCAGCGCCATGATGCCCAGGATCAGCAGCACGTTCAGCACCAGCGCGCCATTGGCGTAGAGGCCGAAGCGGCCATAGGTGACGATCATGAAGACCAGCACCGCGGTGCCGCCGATGATCAGCGCCAGCACGCCGCGCTCGATCGAATCGGCGCCGAGGTCGGGGCCGACGGTGCGCTCCTCGACCACCGCCAGATCGACGGGCAGCGCGCCCGAACGCAGCGAGATCGCGAGATTATTGGCGCTGTCGACATCGAACCCGCCCGAGATCATCGCCTGACCGCCCAGGATCGGCTCGTTGATGTTGGGGGCCGACAGCACCTCGCCGTCGAGAATGATCGCGAAGGGGCGGTTGACGTTCTGCGTCGTCAGCTGCGCAAAGCGGCGGCCGCCTTCCTGGTTGAAGGTGATGTTGACCACGGCGGCGCCGTTCTGGTCATAGCCCTGCTGCGCATTGGTCAGCTGGTCGCCCTGGATGCCGCCCAGACGGCGCACCGCGATGGCGCCCTGCTGCGCGGCGTCGGGCGCGAAGGGCAGGATCTGGCTGCCGGGAGGAGCGATGCCTTGCGCCACGTCCTGCGGCAGGGCGGCGGTGTCGACAAGCTTGAATTCCAGCTTGGCGGTCTGGCCCAGCAGTTCTTTCAGCGCTTCGGGATCCTGCAGGCCGGGGACCTGCACCACGATGCGGTTGTCGCCCTGCCGGATGATGGTCGGCTCGCGCGTGCCAAGTTCGTCGATGCGGCGGCGGACCACGTCGGTCGCGGTGTCCATCGCGTTCTCGACCGCCTGCGTCAGACCGGCCTCGGTCGGGGTCAGCACCATGCGCTGCCCGTCGAGGACCGTCAGTTCCCAGTCCTGCTGACCCGTGAGGCCCACGCCCTCGATCATGGGGAGCAGTTCCTCGCGCGCGGCGTCGACGTCGCTGGCGTCTTCCAGCATGAAGGACAGGCGGCCATTCTCGCGGCTGATGTCGCCGATGTCGATGCCCGCCCCGCTCATCGCGTTGCGGACTTCTTCCTCCATCGAGGTGAGACGCAGGCCGCGCACATCGTCCGTCTCTGCCTCGAGCAAGATGTGGCTGCCGCCGGCAAGGTCGAGGCCAAGGTTGATTTCGGGATCGGGCAGGCTGGAGGGCCATGCGCCGCCCGACAGCATCACCAGCGACGGAACGGCCAGCAGCGCGCCCAGCAGGGTGATGCCCCAAAGCCAGACGCGCTTCCACGCGGGAAAGTCGAGCATCCTGGGTGCCTCAGTCGTTCGCCGGAGTGGCGCTGCCCGCGGGGATCACGTCGCCGATGGTGCTGCGCACGGCCTTGACCCGGACGCCCTGCGCCAGTTCGAGGTCGACGTAATCGTCGTCGAGCTTCACCACCTTGCCGATCAGGCCGCCCGCGGTCACGACGCGGTCGCCCTTTTTAAGGCCCGCGACCTTGGCCTGATGTTCTTTCATCCGCTTGCGCTGGGGGCCGAGGATCAAGAACCAGAAGATCAGCGCCATGCCGCCCAGCAGGACGAAATTGGTCCACACGGGCGGTCCGGCGTTGGCGGGTGCGGCGGCAAGAAACAGAAGTGTGCTGGTCATGAAAAACGTGCCGATGCTTTCGCAAATAGGGAATCGCGCGCAGAGCCCTGTGGCACCACGCGCTGACGATGGCGGGGCGGTTAGCAGCATTGCGCACAGGTGGCAAACCCGCGCTGCGCGGCCCGCCCGCGCCGGGGAAAGCGCAAACAGTCGCATCAATGGTCGATACTGGCCTTGCGCTGCCGGAAATGCCCGACTATAGGGCCGCTCTCCGGTCGGGACGTAGCGCAGCCTGGTAGCGCATCACACTGGGGGTGTGGGGGTCGGAGGTTCGAATCCTCTCGTCCCGACCAAATTCTTCCGCAGCGATTGCGCCCTTTTCAGGCCAGACAATCGCCGGACACACCAACCCCCAAATTATCGACATTTTTGTCAGTAAGCGCGACCGTCCTGGCGGCTGAAGCGGCCTGCACCTTCAGGCATCTTTACTTGTTCGGTCGAACGAATTAACGAGTCGCCGCCATGAAGGACGTACTTCTCGACACCGCCATCGCCCATTTCGGTCGCGAGGGCTTCGCAGGTGCCGCCACGCGCGCCATCGCGAAGGAGGCGGATACGGCGATGTCCTCGATCACCTATCATTTCGGCGGCAAGGAAGGGCTCTACCTTGCCTGCGCCGACCATATCGCGACCTGCCTGACCGAGCGTTTCGAAACCGCGGTCGCCATGATCGAATCGCAGCCGCCCGCCAGCGGCGAAGACGCCGTCGATGCCCTGTGCCGCCTGCTTCGGACCTTTGCGCAGCTCATGTTCGATCCGCAGTCCGAGAACTGGTCCTATTTCATCGTGCGCGAGCAGCATTCGCCGACCGAGGCGTTCGAGCGGCTGTGGATCGGCGGGATGCGCGGCCTGCTCGATCTGGCGGTCGGGCTGATCCGCCAGGCGCGGCCCGATTTCGGGGAGGACGAGGCACGGGCCTGCGCCATCGGGCTGTGGGGACAGGCGCTGACCTTGCGCACCGCGCGCGCGACGGTGAGCCGCCTGATGCAGGTTCCCCAGCTCGATCCCGCGACCGCCGAAACCTTGATCGCACGCTTTGTCGCCAATACGCGCTGCGTCCTTTCCTCCCAGCCGGAGCAAGCCTGACATGAACCGCCGTATCATTGCCGGCATCGCCCTTGCGGCGCTGGTCATTGCCGCCATCGCCACATCGGGTTTTGGCCTGCTGAAGGGCGATGACGGCCCCCTCACCCTCTATGGCAATGTCGACATCCGCGAGGTCGAGATGGCGTTCCAGGCCTCGGGCCGCGTCAGCGAGGTGCCGGTGGAAGAGGGCGAGCGGGTGAAGCAGGGCGAATTGCTGGCCGTGCTGGACCCCAGCCAGGCGCAGGACCGGCTGGCGCAGGCCGATGCGCAGCTGGCGCAGGCGCGCGCGCAGCTGGCGAAATTGCAGGCGGGCAGCAGGCCGCAGGAAATCCGGCAGGCCAATGCGCAGCAGGCGGCGGCCCGTGCGGCGCTCAGCGATGCGCGCGCCGATTACGAACGCCGCCAGCCACTGGTCGAATCGGGCGCGATCAGCCGCGCTGTCTGGGAGCAGACCGTCACCGCGCTACGCACCGCCGAGGCGCGCTATGCCGAAGCCAGCCAGGGCGCATCGCTGGCGCAGGAAGGCGCGCGCGCCGAGGATATCGCCGCCGCCCGCGCACAGCTTGAGGCCGCCCGCGCCGCGCGTGCCGCGATCGACACCGACCTCGACTACACGCGGCTGGAAGCGCCGCTTGCGGGCACGGTGGTCACCCGCTCGGTCGAGCCGGGCAGCCTTGTCTCGCCCGGAGTCACCGCCTTCACCATCGCCATCGACCGGCCGCTGCGGGTGCGCGCCTATGTCGCGCAGACCGATATGGCGCGGATCAATCCGGGCATGAAGGTCGAGGTCACCGCCGACGGCAATCCGAAGACCTATCAGGGCACCATCGGCTATATCTCGCCGCGCGCCGAGTTCACGCCAAAGTCGGTGGAGACCGAGGATCTGCGCACCGACCTCGTCTACCGGCTGCGCATCGTGGTCGACAATCCGGACGAGGCGCTGCGGCAGGGACAGCCCGTCACCGTGACCATCCCCGCGGCCCGTCCGGCAGCGGAGGACTGATCGTGCCGGGCGATACGCCCTCCCCCGGTTCCGGCGCGGTCGCCTGCGTCCGGGATCTGGTGAAGAACTTCAAGGGCGCGGAAAAGCCTGCGCTGGACGGCGTGTCGCTGGAGATACCGACGGGCCGCGTTACGGGACTGGTCGGTCCGGACGGCGCGGGCAAGACGACGCTGATCCGCATCCTCGCCGGGCTGATGGCACCTGACAAGGGTTCCGTGTCGGTGCTGGGCGGCGCGCCGGGCAAGGATATGGAGCATGTCGGTTACATGCCGCAGCGTTTCGGCCTGTACGAGGATCTGACCGTCCAGCAGAACCTCGACCTCTATGCCGACATGCGCGCCCTGCCCGCCGACGAGCGAGAGGCGACGTTCAGCCGGTTGCTGGAGTTTACCGACCTTGCCCGGTTTCGCGACCGGCTCGCGGGCGCGCTGTCCGGGGGCATGAAGCAGAAGCTGGGCCTTGCCTGCGCGCTGGTCAAAACGCCGCGCCTGCTGCTGCTGGACGAGCCGGGCGTGGGCGTCGACCCGATCTCGCGCCGCGAATTATGGGCGATGGTGCAGGAATTGATCACCGACGGCTTGGGCGTGCTGTGGTCAACCGCCTATCTCGACGAGGCGGAGAAATGCGATAGCGTCTATCTGCTGAGCGAAGGCGAATTGCTGTTCAGCGGCGATCCGGCCGAACTCACCCGCTCGGTCGAGGACCGTGTCGTGCGGCTGACCGGGTTCGAAAAGCGGCGGCGCAAGGTGCTGACGCAGATGCTCGACCGAGAAGGGCTGATCGACGGGACGATACAGGGCCGCTCGGTCCGCCTGCTGCTGAAGACGCCGGACGAGCTGAAGGGCGAGAGCGGGTTCGAAATCGCCCCCGCGCAGCCCCGTTTCGAGGACGGCTTTATCGAGCGGCTGGGCGGCGGGCCCAAGGGCACCAGCGCGCTGGCGGAGGCCTATCGGAATATCGAGGCGGGCGATGGTCCCGCGATCGAGGCGAAGGGGCTGACCCGCCGCTTCGGCGACTTCACCGCCGCGCATGATGTCAGCTTTTCGGTGCCCTATGGCTCGATCTTCGGGCTGCTGGGGCCGAACGGGGCGGGCAAGTCGACCACGTTCAAGATGCTGTGCGGCCTCTTGACCCCGACCGAGGGATCGGGCGCGGTGGCGGGGCATGATCTGCGCTCGTCCGGCGGCAGGGCGCGCGCGGCGCTGGGGTATATGGCGCAGAAATTCTCGCTCTATGGCGAATTGTCGGTGGCGCAGAACCTGAACTTTTTCGCGGGCGCCTATGGGCTGGAGGGGCGCGATGCGCGCCATGCGGTCGAGCGGGTGACCGAGATCTTCGAACTGGGCGACCGGCTGAAGGCGACCGCGGGCACGCTGCCGCTGGGCTTCAAGCAGCGGCTGGCGCTGGCCGCCGCCGTATTGCACGAACCGCCGGTGCTGTTCCTGGACGAGCCGACGAGCGGGGTCGATCCCGTCACGCGGCGCGAATTCTGGATGCATATCAACGGCCTTGTCGAAAAGGGCGTGGCCGTGCTGGTCACCACCCATTTCATGGAAGAGGCCGAATATTGCGACGCGATCACGCTGATCTACCGGTCCGAACAGATCGCCAGCGGCACGCCCGACGAGCTGAAAAGCCAGGCCGCCGACATGGCCGATCTCGACGATCCGACGATGGAAGACACCTTCATCGCCATGATCGAGGCGAGCGATGCGCAGCGGCCGCAGGAAGACGGGCGCGCCGAAAGTGAAGCGGCATGAGCGCGCTGATCGACAATAGGCGTCTGTCGGCCATGGTCGCCAAGGAAGTGGCGCAGATCCGGCGCGATCCGTCGACCTTCCTGATCGCCTTCATCCTGCCGCTGCTGCTGCTGTTCCTGTTCGGCTATGCGCTCAATCTCGATTCCACCAACACGCGCATCGGCATCGCGCTTGAGGATTCGAGCGCGCCGGCGCTGTCGCTGGCGGGCGCCTATCAGAACAATCCCAATTTCGAAGCCGTCACCGCGCGCAGCGTCCAGCCGCTGAAGGACATGATGGTGCGCGGCGAGATCCGCGGCATCGTCGTCATCCCGCAGGATTTCGGCAGCGGCTATGCGCGCGGCAATCCGCCGCCGGTGCAGATCATCGCCGACGGGTCGATGCCCAATACCGCCAATTTTACGCGGTCCTATTCCGAAGGGCTGCTGAACACATGGATGGCGAACGAGGCCGCCGCGCGCGGGGCCGATCCCGCGCCACCGATCGATCTGTCTCTGCGCTATTGGTACAATCCCTCGCTCACCAGCCGCAATTTCCTGGTGCCGGGCGCGATCGCCATCGTCATGACGATGATCGGCACGCTGCTGACCAGCCTTGTCATCGCGCGCGAATGGGAACGCGGCACGATGGAGGCGATGATGGCGACGCCGATGCACATGGCCGAATTCCTGATCAGCAAGATCGTGCCCTATTTCGTGCTCGCGCTGGCATCCACCGCGCTGTGCACATTGCTGGCCGTGACAATGTTCGGCGTGCCGCTGCGCGGATCGATCTTCGCGCTGATGGCGATCTCGACCGCCTATCTGATGCCCGCGCTTGGGCAAGGCCTGTTCATATCGGCGGCGACCAAGAACCAGTTCGTCGCCAGCCAGGTCGCGCTGCTGTCGGGATTCCTGCCCACCTTTCTGCTGTCGGGCTTCATGTTCGAGATTTCGTCCATGCCGACGATCATCCAGGCGATCACCTATATCGTGCCCGCGCGCTATTTCGTGCCCTCGCTGCAGACGGTGTTCCTGGCGGGCGACATCTGGGCGATGCTGCTGCCCAATATAGGGATCATGCTGCTGTTCGGAGCGGGCTTCTTCGCGCTTTGCATTCGCGTGACCAAGCGGAGCCTGGACTGATGAGCGGCGCGCTGAAGGCGATGATCGTCAAGGAATTCTGGGAGCTGCTGCGCGATCCCAAGGCGCGCATCACGCTGGTGCTGCCGCCGCTGATCCAGCTGCTGATCTTCAGCTTTGCGGTTACCTTGCAGGTGGAAAATGTCGCGATCGGCGTGCTCGACCGGTCGAGCGGAACCGCCAGCACCGAACTGATCCAGCGCATCGCGGGCGCGGAAACCTTCGACGAGGTCAGGCGCCTCGGCTCGGCGGAAGAGCTGCGCCGCGCCATCGACCGGCAGGAAGTGCTGGCGGCGCTGGTGATCGAACAGGATTTCGACAGCCGGATCGCGCGCGACGAAACCGCGACCGTGGGCGTGGTGCTCGACGGCAGGCGGTCGAACGCGGCGCAGATCGTCGGCGGCTATCTGACGCGGATCGCGGCCGACACGGGGCTGGAACTGCGCCCCGCATCGACCCCGCCGCCGCAGAACGCGATCGCGATCAACTGGTTCAATCCCAACCTCGAATATATCTGGTTCAACATGCCCAGCCTGCTGGTGGTGATCGTCTCGGTCTCGTGCCTGTCGGTCACCGCGCAGACCGTGGCAAGAGAGCGCGAGATGGGCACGTTCGACCAGCTGATGGTCAGCCCGCTGACCGTGCCGCAGATCCTGATCGGCAAGATGGTGCCGCCCTTCTTCGTCGGCCTGTTCAACGGATCGGTCTATCTGGTCGTCGCGCCGCTGGTATTCGGCGTGCCGTTCACCGGATCGATCCCGTGGTTCTATGTCGGGCTGACGATCTATCTCGTCTCGCTGGTCGGGCTGGGCATGTTCGTGTCGGCGCTGTCGACCACGCAGCAGCAGGCGTTCCTTGGGTCGTTCGTCGCGACCATTCCGGTCATCCTGCTGTCGGGCTTTGCCAGCCCGCTTGAGAACATGCCCGACTGGCTGCGGGCGATCACCTACATCAACCCCGCGCGCTATTTCATGGAGATATCGATAGGCCAGTTCCTCAAGGCCATGCCTGCCGCCGACATGCTGCCGCTGCTGTGGCCGCTGGTCGTGATCGGCTTCGTGACCATTGCGGTGTCCGGCTGGCTGTTCCGCGCGCGCATGGAGTGAATGCGAATGTTCCGCCCCCTTATCCCGCTTCTGCCCCTTGTCCCGCTTTTGCTTGTCGGCGCCGGTCTGGCCGGTTGCACCGTCGGCCCCGACTATGAACCGCCTGTCGCCGAGGTGTCGGACGCGTGGATCGAACCGGCGAACAGCGCCGCGATCCAGCCCGCCTGGTGGGATCGTTTCGACGATCCGCAGCTCAGCGCGCTGATCACCCGCGCCATGGCCGAGGCGCCCACGCTGGCCGAGGCACGCGCGCGGCTGGCCGAGGCGCGCGCCAATCGCGACGCGGTGCTGGGCGGCCGCCTGCCGCAGCTGTCCGCCAGCGGCGCGGCGACCGAGAACCGGATCAGCGAGAACGGTTTCCTGCCGGTGGGCAATTTTCCCGGCTTCGATCCCGAATACAGCCTTTTCGATCTGGGCTTCGACGCCAGCTGGGAAATCGACCTGTGGGGCCGCCGCACGCGCGAGGCGCAGGCCGCCGATGCACAGGCGCAGGCGGCAGAGGCCGGATATCAGGATGCGCTCGTCCAGCTGACGGCCGAGATCGCGCGCGGCTACATGGATTTGCGCGCGGCGCAGCAATATAGCGCGCTGGCGGCTGGGCGCGAGGAAGCGTCCGCCGATCTCGCCGCGCTGACGAACCAGCTCTACACCGCGGGCGAGGCGAACCGGATCGAGGCCGAAGCCGCGAGTGCAGAAGCCGCCAATGCCGCCGATGCCGCCGCGCAGGCCCGCGCGTCCGAGGCGGGCGCGGCCTATCGCCTTGCCGCGCTGATGGGCGTTCCGCCCGAACAGGTGTTTCCGGAATTGCGCGATGCCGCCCCCATTCCGGACGCGCCCGAAGAGATCCTCGTCGGCCTGCGGTCCGACCTGCTGCGCCGCCGCCCGGACGTGCGCAGGGCCGAACGCGAACTGGCCGCCGCCACCGCGCAGATCGGCGTCGCGACCGCCGATTTGTTCCCGCGCTTTTCGCTGATGGGCGGGCTGGGTACGCAGGCGCAGGACGCGGGCGATCTGTTCGATCCGGCATCCACCCGCTTTTCCATCGGGCCGAGTTTCAGCTGGCCGATCTTTTCGGGCGGCCAGATCCGCGCCCGCATCCGCGCCGCCGATGCCGGGGCGGACGCCGCCGCCGCCGCCTATCAGCAGGCCGTGGCCGAGGCGCTGGCCGACAGCGAGGGCGCGATCAACCGCTATCTGGAGGCCAAACGCCGCGAGGATGCCGCGGGCAAGGCGGCCGCAGCGCAGGCGCGGGCCTTCGAACTGGCGCGCCAGCGGTTCGAGCGCGGCGAGGACGACCGCCTGACACTCGACCGGGCGCGGCTGGAACTGCTGGCGCGCGAGCAGGCGCTGGCTTCTGCGCGGACCGAGGCGGCCAATGCGGCAGTCGCGGTGTACAAGGCGCTGGGCGGGGCGTGGCAGGCGCAAACCCCTGCCGACAACGGCTGACGCACCCGCCGGGAACCTGCCCGCCCTCACCGCGCTTGATATGATGCGGGCCGTCTGTATCTAGGCGGCCTTGTGACATCCGGAATGCATGATCCGGACGACTGCCGAATCCCCCCACACGCCGGAGCCTTCCTTGCTCAGACATTTCACCGGATCGATCATCTTCACAATCGTCGCGCTCGCGCTGGGCGCTTTCGTGGGCTGGGAATATTCCGGCACGGTCGAGGGCATGCTGGGCACGCTGTGGATCTGCTCGGTGCTGGCGGTGCTGGAGGTTTCGCTGTCGTTCGACAATGCGGCGGTCAATGCCACCGTGCTGAAGGACATGGACCCGATCTGGCAGCGCCGGTTCCTGACATGGGGCATCGCCATCGCCGTGTTCGGCATGCGCATCGTGTTCCCCATCGTGATCGTGGCCATCGCGGCATCGCTGGGGCCGTGGGGCGCGCTGATGCTGGCGATCAACGAGCCGGATACCTATGCGCGGATCATGAACGATGCACATACCGGGCTGATGGGCTTTGGCGGCGCGTTCCTGGGCATGGTCGGCCTCAAATATTTCTTCGACGCCGACAAGGAAATCCACTGGATCCGCGTGATCGAGGGGCCGCTGGCGAAGTTCGGGCGGCTGCAGGCGTTCGAGATCGGGGTGATGATCCTGGCGATCTGGGGCACCTCGACCCTGCTGGAGGGTGAGGAGCGGCTGACTTTCCTGACCGCGGGCCTGTTCGGATTGCTGACCTTCATCGCGGTGGAGATGATCGGCGACGTGCTGGGCGCGCCGGAAGAGACGACCGGTGTCGCCGCGAAATCCGGCCTTGCCTCGTTCCTCTACCTTGAAGTGCTAGACGCCAGTTTCTCGTTTGACGGGGTGATCGGGGCGTTCGCGCTGTCGACCAATCTGTTCGTGATCGCCATCGGCCTTGGCATCGGGGCAATGTTCGTGCGCTCGATGACGATCTACCTCGTCCATCAGGGCACGATGAGCGAATATCGCTTTCTGGAGCACGGCGCGTTCTATGCGATCCTCGTGCTGGCGGCGATCATGTTCCTGAACGTCGAATATCACATCCCCGAGGTCGTTACCGGGCTGATCGGTGCGGTGCTGATCGGCCTTGCGTTCTTCAGCTCGCTGCGCTGGAACCGGGCGGAACTGCGGCGGGATCAGGCGGGGATACAGGCATAGCGCCCTCGCCCCGTCCCACATCGGCAGGCACCCGCAGCAGCCGCGAATAGAACCAGCCGATCGCGATGAGGCTGAAGCCGAGGGCAAGGAAGCTGGCGATCCGGGCCAGCCCCTCCAGACCCGCCGTGTCGTATATGAACACCTTGCAGACCGCGACCAGCATCAGCACCAACGAACCGATCCGCCAGCTGCGCGTGCCGCTTTGCGCGCCCCACAGCAGGAAGCCGCCCGCCAGCACGATGCCCAGCAGGGATCGCAGCAGATCCTCCGTCTGACCGACGGGCGGGTCCAGCAGGATCGTGCCCGCGAAGGCCTGACGCAGCTCGGACAGGGCGAACAGGCTGATGATCAGCATAAGCACGGCGTCGCTCGCCACGCGGAAGGGGCGCTGCATCGCCGGGGGCAGAGGCAAGGCCTGCCGCAGCAGCAGGACCGCCGCCGCCGCGATGGCATAGGCCATGATCAGCAGGTTGGCGACCGGCGTCGGGCCAACCGCCTGTTCGCTCCACAGCGGATTGTGGACTAGGCCGGTGTAGAAGGCGAAATGCGCCAGCGCGGCCCCGGCCAATGCTGCCGCCACCGCCGAGCCCACCGCCGATCCCCCTAGACGCGGCGACCAGCGCGCAGGCAAACGTAGTGCGGCGAATGCGGCCAGCAGGAGCAGCGCTTCCCATGCGCAGCGTTCGGCAAGGCCCAGTGCGGCGAACTCGGTCAGGTCACGGATTGCGAAGACCTGCTTGAACAGCACATGCGCCGCGGCGATGACTGGCAGGGCGGCCAGCACGCGCGCCGCCAGCGCCCGCCTGCCGTCTTCGCGGAACGCCAGCACCAGCGCGGCGAGCGCGCCCGGCACCAGCTGAAGCGCGGCATCCTGCGCAGAGGGCAATTCGCCCACCAGCAGCGGCGATCCCGACATAGTTTCCAGCGCCGCCCCCAGCCACCAGCCCAGCGGCCAGAGCGCCCAGACCAAGGCCACCGCAAGAGCCGCACGCCCGGCCCAGCGCCGGTCGGGCAGCCCGAACGCAAGCGCCACCGCAGCAAGCGCCGCGATCCACGCAAGCGGCTCCCACGGCAGGAAGCGGGTGATCGCGGCATAGGCGGTCCAGACCGCCGACGCCTCGAGCACGGCGCTGCGCCAGCGGGCATGCGGCCCCGTTTTCCATGCGCCCATCGCGGGAAGGACGGCCAGCACGATGCCGGCCAGACCCAGCAGCCATGCCTGCGATCCTTCCAGACTGTCGAAATGCCACAGCGCGGCCAGCATGATCGCCAGCGGTATCACCGCCAGCGCGGCGACATCGGCGCCCCGCGCCCGGCCCAGCCACACCTGCACCAGCGGCACAACCGCGAACACCAGCGCCAGCCCCGCGGCCACCGCGGCGAACAGCGACGGATCGGGATCGTACCAGAAACCCAGCATCCACGCGCCCACGCCGCCCGCGACGGCCGAGGCATCGCGCAGCGCCGACGTTCGCCAGCCCAGCCCCGCGAAGGCCGCGCCCAGCAGCAGGTAGAGGCCCCAAGACAGCGGCTCATAGCCGCTGCTTTCCAGCAGGGCCGCCATCTGCAGCGAGGCGAAGCCGCCTGCCGCCAGCCGCAGCCAGCGGCTTTCGCGCAGATCGGGCAGCACCAGCGCGGGCAGCAAGGCGCCCAGCACGACAAGGAAGAACCCGGTCGCCACCACGTCGCCCGGCGCGCTGGGCTGCGCGATCAGCATGACGAGGCCCCAGCCCAGCCCGCCGACGATACCCGCCAGCCCCAGCCAGCCGCCATGCGCCCAGCCCCCACCTTCGGAAAAGGCACCCTGCTTGCGCCCGGCATGGCCCAGTCCGCTCGCGACCAGCGCGAGATAGAACGCCAGCAGCGGCAGGTTCGATTCCTCCGCCCCGACCAGAGCAGGCGCAGCGAAACCGCCGACAAGGCCCAGCACCGCGCTGGGCAGGCCGAAGCGGAACGACAGGCCGATGGCCGCCGCGGTCACCAGCGCGAGGCCGACGAAGGCCGTGCCTGTGCCGATCAACCCGTAGAACGTGCCCGCGAGAAATACGGTGGCGTAAAGCACCGCCAGCCCCGCACCCGACAGAGCCTGCGGCACGCGGGGGTCAGCGACGCGGTCCTTGAAGCGATGCGCGGCCTCTGCGCCCGCGATCAGGCCCAGCCCGAACACCAGTCCCATGGCGACGCGCACCGCCGGGCTGAGCAGGCCGACGTCGATGGCATAACGCACGAGGAAAAACCCCGCGACCGCCAGGGTGATGCCGCCCGCCCAGATGGGCAGCTGGCGGCCAAACAGTTCCTCGAAATCGAAGGCGAAGCGGCTGCGGGCCGGAGCGATTGGAGGTGCAGTTTCGGCAATCGATGAGGGCGCGGGTTCCGGCACGGTTTCGCGCGGCGGCTGGGTGCTGCGGGCGAATCTGGGGACGAGACTTGCCGCCGGTCGCGGCGCAGGGGCCGGCTGCGGTTCCGGTTCGGTCACGGGCGCGCGGGGCGAGACGCCTGCGCTCCTCAGGTCCCGCAGCTCTTCCTCCAGCCGGTCGACCCGCTTCCACAGCAGGACCAGTGCAACGGCACCGGCGACGAGAAGCATGAATTCCATGATCGTGATCCCCCTGCACCGGTCCGCCCGACCGGCTGACCGACGCCCCGCCGCAATTGCCCAGAGCGAGCATGACGCTACATCGTCGCCATGCGCAATAGCAGCCAAATGAACAGCGTTCAATAAATAAATTGGACAGTGTTCATTTAAGGCTTTAGCAGGGGTTCATGGGACGGCGATCGGATCACACGCGCGAGGAATTGCAGGAGCTTCTGGTCTCGCTGGGCCATGTCTTGCTGGCGCAGACCGGCCTTGCCCGTTTCTCCGGGCGTGAAGTGGCCAAGCAGGCGGGCTATTCGGTCGGCACGATCTATAATGTGTTCGGATCGCTCGACCATCTGATCGTGGCGATCAATTCGCGCAGTTTCGAGATCTGGGCGCAGCAATTGCGGACGCGGCTGGACACGGGCGGCGCGGACCGGATCGGCAGCCTTGTCGCGGCCTATTTCGACTTCGCGCAGGAAAACCCGCATCTCTGGTCCGCGATCTATGAGCATCACTTGCCCGCGGATTTCGCCCTGCCGCCACAGGACGAAGAACGCCGCGCCGCGCTGACCGGCATCGTCGAGCGCGAAATCCGCGCCGCCCTGCCCGATGGCAGCACCACCGACATCGCGCTGCTAACCAGATCGCTGATCGCGGTGGTGCATGGGCATTGCAGCCTTGCCGTCACCGGCAGCTTTGCGCTGATGGGCGTGGACGATCCGCTGGGATGCGCGCTGGCAAGGGTGCGCGAAATCCTCTCCGCGCACGGCTATCGCACCAGTCAGTAACCCATCAGCGAGAGCACTTCCTTGCGGCTGCGCTCGTCGTCGCGGAACGTGCCCATCATGCGGCTGGTCACCATGCCGACGCCGGGGGTGCGGACGCCGCGCGCGGTCATGCAGGCGTGGCTCGCTTCTATCACCACGGCGACGCCATGCGGCTTCAGATGGTTCCAGATGCATTCGGCGACTTCCGCCGTCAGCCGTTCCTGGATCTGCAGCCGCCGCGCGAAACCGTGCAGCACGCGCGCCAGCTTGGAAATGCCCACGACATGGTCGCGCGGCAGATAGGCGATCGCCGCCTTGCCGATGATCGGCGCCATGTGATGCTCGCAATGCGACTGGAACGGGATGTCCTTCAGCAGCACGACCTCGTCATAGCCGCCCACTTCCTCGAAAACTCGCGACAGATGGATCGCCGGATCCTCGCCGTAGCCCTGGCAATATTCCTTCCACGCGCGCGCCACGCGCTTGGGCGTGTCGAGCAGGCCTTCGCGGCTGGGATCGTCGCCGGTCCAGCGGAGCAGCGTGCGGATCGCCTCCTGAACCTCTTCGGGGACCGGCGGCTTGCCGAGGGGATTGTCTTCGTCGGGGCCGACAAGGCTGCTCATGCGGTTCTCTTTCCTGATAGCTCGGCCGACAGATAGGCATGTGACGACCCATCCGTCACCCCCTTGCCCCCATCAACCGCCGGGGTGATAGAAATCATAGATCTGCCGCGCGACATTTTCCGAAACGCCGGGCACGCGCAACAAGTCCTTTAGGGCAGCGGCGCGCACCTTGCCCGCCGTGCCGAAATGCAGCAGCAGGGCCCGCTTGCGCGCGGGACCGATGCCGGGGATCTCGTCCAGCGGGCTGGCCTGGATCGAACGGCTGCGCTTCGCCCGGTGCGCGCCGATGGCGAAGCGGTGCACCTCGTCGCGCAGGCGCTGCAGGTGGAACAGCACGGGCGAATTGGTCGGCAGCGTCTTTTCGCGCCCGTCGGGGAAATGGAACACCTCGCGGCCTTCGCGCCCGTGATGCGGGCCCTTGGCGACGCCGACGACAGGCACGTCCTCGATCCCCAGCTCCTCCAGCGTGTCCATCACCGACGACATCTGCCCCTTGCCGCCATCGAGCAGCACGAGATCGGGCCAGGCCGCATCGCCCTTCCCCGATGTCTCGCGGTCGGGATCGTCCTTCAAGGCGCGGGCGAAGCGGCGGTTCAGCACCTCGCGCATCATTGCGAAATCGTCGTTGGTCTGGGCCTGCTTGATGTTGAACTTGCGGTACTGGTTCTTCAGCAACCCCTCGGGCCCCGCGACGATCATCGCGCCGACCGCATTGGCGCCCTGGATGTGCGAGTTGTCGTACACTTCCACCCGCTGAGGAATGTCTGCCAATTCCAGGAACTCGGCCATTTCGCGCCAGATCTTTGCCTGTGTGCCGCTTTCGGCGAGGCGGCGGTCGAGCGCTTCGGCGGCGTTGCGGCTGGCCTGTTCGATCAGGCGGCGGCGGTCGCCGCGCTGGGGGACGCTGATCTCGACCTTGCGCTCGGCGATGGCGGTGAAGGCCTCTTCCAGCAATTCGCAATCGGGCAGTTCGCGGTCGAGCAATATGGTGCGCGCGGGCGGCACTTCCTCGTAGAACTGGGCGAGGAAGGCGCTGAACACCTCTTCCTGTTCCAGCCCCTCGGTATGGCGGGGAAAGAACGCGCGGTGGCCCCAGTTCTGCCCACCGCGAATGAAGAAGGCCTGCACGCCGATCTGGCCGCCCTTTTCCGCCATGGCGAACACGTCGGCATCGCCCACGCCCTGTGCATTGATCGCCTGCGACCCCTGGATGAAGGTCGCGGCGCGGAGGCGATCGCGCAGCATGGCGGCGGTTTCGAAATCCAGCTTCTCGGCCGCCTCGGCCATCTGGCTTTCGATTTCCTGCTGCACCGCGCTGGACTTGCCGGCGAGGAAGTCCTTGGCCTGCCGTACCAGCTCGCCATAGCCGTCCTTGTCGATGCGGCCCACGCAGGGCGCGCTGCAGCGCTTGATCTGGTAGAGCAGGCAGGGCCGGTCGCGGCGGCTGAAGAAGCTGTCGGTGCAGCTTCGCAGCAAAAACAGTTTCTGCAGCGCGTTGATCGTGGTGTTGACCGATCCGGCGCTGGCAAAGGGGCCATAGTAATTGCCCTTGGCCCGCCGCGCGCCGCGATGCTTCATGATGCGCGGAAAGTCGTTGTCGGCGCGCAGCAGGATGAAGGGGAAGCTCTTGTCGTCGCGCAGCAGCACATTGTACGGCGGGCGAAACCGCTTGATCAGCTGCGCTTCCAGCAGCAGCGCCTCGGCCTCGCTGTTCGTCGTCACGATGGTCATTTCGCGCGTCTGCGCGACCATGCGTTTCAGCCGCATCGGCAGGCGGTCGACCTGCAGATAATTGGCGACGCGGTTCTTCAGCGCACGCGCCTTGCCGACATAGAGCACATCGCCCCGCGCATCGACCATGCGATAGACGCCGGGACGCGGGGGCAGGGTTCGCTGAACCTCGCGGATCGCGGCCAGCCCCGCCTGCAGGTCGGGCTGGCTGCCGCGCACCGTATAGGCCGCCTTGTCCTCGTTAAAGCGATCGGCGCCCTTGGGATGGGGCGGGGTTCCGGCAGGCGTACGGCTCATCGCAGGGTCAGATAGGGATTGGACGCGCGGTTGGAAAGCGCGGGGATGCGCACCACGCCCCGATTATTCGCCGATTTGAGGAAGTGGTGCCCGGGGGCGGAGTCGAACCACCGACACGACGATTTTCAGTCGTCTGCTCTACCACTGAGCTACCCAGGCATCGCCGAAATGGCGGACCCGAAACCGGCGGATTGAATCGCGCTTGGCGTCGGGAGCGCCGCCTATGGCCAAAGCCGCGCTTGCTGTCAAACCTCAAAATGCGGGTTTTTTCACGCGCGTGCCGTCCGGTCAGAAATCCTCGTCCGCGCGGCCGTCCTGCCGGTCGGTCGGAATCTCGGCAGGCTCGCCCGGAATGGCATAGCCGTCCTGCAGCCACTGGACCAGATCGCGGTCCTTGCAGCGGGTCGAACAGAACGGCGCATGGTCGGCAGAGCGCGGCTTTCCGCAGATCGGACAGCTTTTCACGGCGCGTTTCGGAGTCGTCTTCATAGCGGCACCGCCTGCGACATGCCGGCCTGTGGCGCAAGGGCGGGATCGGTCTGAATGCGGATTTCGCGCCCTGTGCGGCGGGCGAGTTCGGCGATCCAATCGGGCTTCAAATGGGCCTGCAGCGCGGGATGCACGGTCAGCAGGATCGCGCCCGGATCCGCGATATGTTCTGCCTGCCGCAGCAGCAGGCGCGCAGCGGCGGCAAGCCGGTGGAGGGTCACGCGGTGCAGGATCGAAGGACCCTGCACCCGCGCGACGATCTGCAAGAAGCCAAAGCCGTTCATCGCGGTGCGTTCATGGGGAAAACCGTCCAGCGCCTGTTCCAGCGCCGAGTCCACCGCGCGGCGATCGGCCTTGTCCTGCAGCGTCGGAAAATCGATGCCGATCGATCCGCCGATTTCGAAGCGGCGAAGGCTGGCGGCTATCGCGGGCACCGCCGCCAGCGCCAGCGCGCGCGGTGGTAGCGTGCCGTCGATGTCGATCAGCGTCATCGCGGGTGTGGGGGAGAGGTGCAGTGCGCCGCCATCGAAGGTGACCTGCCGCTCGAAGGCTTCGGCGATCAGTTCGGACCAGCCGGTCACGGGAAAGCGGGGAACGATGCGGACTTCATGCCCCTCGCCCTTCAGCCGCTCTTCTAGCGTGGGTGCGGGGCGCAGGCGTTCGTCGGTCGGGCGGCCCTGCGCGCGTTTGGAGCGGGTGCCTTCATCGATGCGTGCGCGGTGGATGAGGATGCGGATCGGCGCGCCTTCGCTGGCGCTTTTCGGCAGGCGGTCGACCAGCACTTCCTCGCCGCCGTCCAGTCGCACTGTGCCGCGCGCCGAACCCGATGCGCGCGAAGTCAGCACGCCCTCGACCACTGCGCCTGCGGCGAGTTCGCCCGGCCAGGCGAGTTTCGCAGCGATAATGGCATCGTCCTCGACCAGCGCGGCGCGGGTTTCGCCGATGCCGCGTTCGATCAGCCACGTGCCGGGCGTTTCAGCCAATGGGAAACCCCGCCGCCTTCAACAGCGCGCGCGTTTCGAACAGGGGCAGACCCACGACGCCCGAATGGCTGCCCTGGATCCACGCGATCAGTGCCTCGGCATGGCCCTGGATGGCATAGCCGCCCGCCTTGCCGTGCCATTCGCCGCCCGCGATATAGGCGTCGATTTCCTGTGCCGACAGAACCTTGAAGCGCACGATCGTCTCGCTCATCCGCTCACGCACTGAACCGTCGGGGGCCGCGAGCGTGATGGCGGAGAAGACGCGG
>CERQ01027006.1_pt1 | contig 29312 bp, 29 predicted proteins | sample 530711 | NCBI WGS metagenome assembly CERQ01 (sample SAMEA2620882, study PRJEB7988) | marine metagenome | biome: marine biome (ENVO:00000447); feature: mesopelagic zone (ENVO:00000213); material: "saline water (ENVO:00002010), including plankton (ENVO:xxxxxxxx)" | depth 850 m | reverse complement strand
CCCCGGCCCCTGCACGCCGAGAACCGCCCCGATGACGCGCGATCCGGGGCTTGAAGCGCAGCTTCTGGATGATCTGGGCCATCCTGACGGGGTGACTGGCCACGCGATGTTCGGCGGCTATTGTCACATGATCAACGGTCATATGCTCTGCGCTGCGCGTCAGGGGCGCGCAATGTTTCGGGTGGGCAGGACCGCCGAGCCCGCAGCATTGTCTTTGCCGGGAACCGGGCGAATGGTCCAGCGGCACCGTGAGATGCCGGGATATGTCTGGCTGTCCGGCCCGCCGCTTTCCGACGACACGATTCGCATCCGCCTGGCGCGGATGGCCCTGTCCCATGTCATGACCCTGCCGCCCAAGGACATCTGAATGCTGATCCTGACCTGCCCCTATTGCGGAATTCCCGCCGAGGAAACCGAGCTTGCCCCCGGCGGCGAGGCACATCTGACGCGCATAGGCCCCAACGGTGCCGATACCGAATTCGAGGCCTACATGTTTGCCAGGAAGAACCCGAGAGGCGTCCATTTCGAACGCTGGCGGCACGCCTATGGCTGCGGCAAATGGTTTCTTGCGGCCCGCGATACAGCAACCTTGCAGGTCTATGGCACATACGAGGCGCAGAACACCCGACCCCCGGCGCGTATCGTCAAGGCGATTCGCGCCGCTCGTCCCGATTGGCAATCTGACTGGACCGACGCCGAATGACGCACACGCCCCCCTTCCGTCTGCCCGGCGGCGGCCGCCTGATCGACCGCGCCTATCAGGTTCCGTTCCGCTTCGACGATCGCCAGTTGCGCGGGCTTCAGGGCGATACGCTGGCCTCGGCGCTGCTGGCCAATGGCCAGATGCTGATGGGCCGGTCCTTCAAGTATCACCGCCCCCGCGGGCCGCTCGCTTCGGGCGCCGAGGAACCCAACGCCCTGTTCGGTCTGGGCGAGGGTGGCCGGTTCGAGCCCAACCAGCGCGCCACCACCACCGCCCTTCTGCCGGGCATGACGCTGCGCAGCCAGAATTGCTGGCCATCGCTGGATGCCGATATCGGTGCGGTGAACACGTGGCTTGCGCCGCTGTTGCCGGCCGGCTTCTACTACAAGACCTTCATCCATCCGCGGCCCTTCTGGAAACATGTGTTCGAACCCATCATCCGCCGCAGCGCCGGGCTGGGTCGCGCGCCGACGGACGCCGATCCCGACCGCTACGAACAGGCCTACGGACATGTCGATACGGTCGTTGTCGGCGGCGGCATCGCCGGTCTGCGGGCGGCGCTGGACGCCGCGCAGGCGGGTGGCAGCGTTGTGGTTCTGGAACAGGGCGCAATCTGGGGCGGTCGGACGCCCGTCGATCACAAGGGCGGGCAGAAGGCGGTGGACATGCTGCTGGACCGGTTGCGGGGGATGAAGAACGTCACCCTGCGCCGCAATACGATGGCGACCGGACTTTACGATCACGGCTATCTTCTGGCGCGCGAGGCGCTGGCCGACCACGACATCGAGGCAGCGATCCCGCGTCAGCGGTTGTGGCGCATCCGGGCTGGACGGGTCATTACCGCGACCGGCGCGCTGGAACGGCCGCTGGCTTTTGCCTGCAATGATCTGCCTGGTGTCATGCTGGCATCGGCCGTTCGGGATTTCATCACCGATTACGGCGTCGCACCGGGCCAGAGGATCGTCGTGGTCACCAACAACGACGACGCCTATCGCACCGCCCTGACCGCCAGGGCGGCAGGTCTGGATGTCACGGTTCTGGATGCCCGCACCGGTGCCGATGGCGATCTGCCGCAGGCCGCGCGGGCGCAGGACATCAACGTCCTGACCGGCACCGCGATCGCCAGGGTCAGGGGCGGGCGGCATGTGGAAAGCGTGGTCCTGTGCGATCAGGCGGGTGACGGCACACCGATCGGGTCGCTCGATTGCGACGTGGTCGCGATGTCAGGCGGCTGGTCGCCGGTCGTCCACCTCTACAGCCATTGCGGCGGCAAGCTGATCTGGGACGAAGGCCAGGCCATGTTCCGCCCCGATCCCGACCGTCCGCCGCTGGGTGCCGACGGTCAGGGCAATGTCACCGCCACCGGCGCCGCAAACGGCGATCTGCGCTGCGCCGGCGATCCGGAGCGCGAGGAAAGCGCCACCCTTCCGGTCTGGTGCATGCCCCAGGAGGCGCCCTACAAGCTGCGTTCGAAGATGTGGCTGGATTTCCAGAACGACGTGAAGGTCAGCGACGTCGAACTGGCCGCGCGCGAAGGCTATGCCAGTGTCGAACATACCAAGCGATACACCACGCTCGGGATGGCGACGGATCAGGGTAAAGTCAGTAATATCAATGGACTTGCCGTTCTTTCCAATGCGTTGCGACAACCCGTTCCGGCAACCGGAACGACAACCTTCCGCCCGCCCTACACGCCGCTGACGCTGGCCACGATCGCCGCCGAGGCGCGGGGCGAGGCGTTTCAGCCGCTGCGCAAGACGCCGATGCATGACTGGCACCAGCGTCACGGTGCCTCGTGGGAGCCCGTCGGCCACTGGCGCCGACCCTATTGCTATCCGCAGGTGGGCGAGGACCGCCACGCCGCCGTCAACCGCGAAATCAGGACGGTGCGCGGCGGGGTGGGCACTCTCGATGCCTCGACCCTCGGGAAAATCCTTGTGAAAGGGGCGGATGCGGGCCGCTTCCTCGACATGCTCTATACCAACATGATGTCCACGCTGCCGGTCGGAAAATGCCGCTATGGCCTGATGTGCAGCGAGAACGGATTTCTCATCGACGATGGCGTCGTCGCGCGGCTGACCGAAGATAGCTGGTTGTGCCACACCACCACCGGCGGGGCCGAACGGATCCATGGTCACATGGAGGACTGGCTGCAATGCGAATGGTGGGATTGGCAGGTCCATACCGTCAATCTCACCGAACAATTCGCCCAGATTGCCGTGGCCGGCCCCAGGGCGCGCGACCTGTTGCAGCGGCTGCCCGGCAGCATCGATCTGTCGCAGGACGCACTGGCCTTCATGCAATGGACCGAGGGCGATATTGCCGGCATTCCGGCGCGCATCTATCGCATCAGCTTTTCGGGCGAATTGTCCTATGAGATCGCCGTGCCGGCCGGGCGCGGGCTGGAATTGTGGACCAAGCTGCACGAGGCCGGCCGCGATCTGGGTATCACCCCCTATGGCACCGAGGCGATGCATGTGATGCGCGCGGAAAAAGGTTTCATCATGATCGGGGACGAGACCGACGGCACCGTGATCCCGCAGGACCTGGGTCTGGACTGGGCGATCTCGAAGAAGAAGTCCGACTATATCGGCAAGCGGGCGCAGGCTCGCAGCCACATGACCGACGGCGCGCGCTGGAAACTGGTCGGGCTGGAAAGCCTTGACGGCCGGGTCATCCCGGATGGCGCCCATGCGGTGGACGAAGGCAGGAACGCGAATGGCCAGCGCAAGATGCAGGGGCGTGTAACCTCCAGCTATCATTCGCCGACGCTGGACCGCCCGATCGCGATGGCGCTGGTGCGCCATGGCCCCTCGCGGATGGGGCAGGTGCTGGAATTTCCCATGCCCTCGGGCGAGGTGATGAAGGGCCGGATCGTCGAGCCGGTCTTTTACGACAAGGAAGGGAGCCGTCTGAATGGCTGAGCCGCTTGCGAATGTGGCCCGCGTGGACGGGCTGGGCATGATCGCCATCCGCGCGGATCTGGCGCGGTCGGGCGATGCCATCGCCGAGGCCGCGGGCCTTGCGATTCCCTTGACCACGCGCATCGTCACCGATGGCGACCGCGCCCTGGGATGGATGTCGCCCGACGAATTGCTGCTGGTCCTGCCCGGCGCGGATCTGGCCTCGGCACTGACCGCGCTGAGGGATGCGTTGACCGGCGAACACGCGCTGGTCGTCGATCTGTCCGACGCGCGCGCGGTCTTCGACGTGACCGGGCCCCATGCCGGCGACGTGATCGCCAAGCTGAGCCCCGCCAACCTGGACGCGATGCCTGGCGACGGGCTGCGGCGGTCGCGGGCGGCCCAGGTGGCCGCCGCATTCTGGCGCATCGACGGCGGCTTTCGCGTCATCGGCTTTCGTTCGACCGCCGATTATCTTGGCCTGGTGCTGCGGAACGCGGCCATACCGGGAAGCGGGCTTGCGCCGCGCTGATCGGCTGTCGATCGGCGCCGGCTTTCCGCGACGATCGGGCGGGCATTTCTCAGCCTTTGCAGGAACCTGCCCGCACCCCTTGCGTTGATCCGGCGAATGCGGGACGGTGCGCCTCGACCTGCAAGCTCAACCCTTTCAGAAAGGAGAGGAAAATGGCTTTCACGCTTCCCGATCTTCCCTATTCCCACGACGCGCTGGCGGGCGCGGGCATGTCCAGAGAGACGCTGGAATACCACCACGACAAGCACCACAATGCCTATGTCGAAAAGCTGAACGAACTGATTGCCGGTTCCGAATGGGAGGGCAAGTCGCTTGAGGAGATCGTCAAGGGCACCTATCAGAAGGGTGCCGTGGCGCAGAACGGCATCTTCAACAATGCCAGCCAGCATTGGAATCACAGCCAGTTCTGGGAAATGATGGCGCCGTCGTCGTCGTCGATGCCTTCCGAGGTGGAAAAGGCGCTGACCGACAGCTTCGGCTCGGTCGATGAATTCAAGAAACAATTCGCGGCCAAGGGCGGCGGGCAATTCGGCTCGGGCTGGGCGTGGCTGGTCAAGAAATCTGACGGTTCGCTGGACGTCACGTCGACCGAGAACGGCGTCAACCCGCTGTGCTTCGGACAGACGGCGCTTCTGGGCTGCGATGTGTGGGAACACAGCTACTATATCGATTTCCGCAATGCGCGCCCGAAATATCTGTCGAACTTCCTCGACAATCTTGTGAACTGGGAAAACGTCGCTTCGCGCATGTAGCCGGCGGGACGATGATGATATAGGGAAAATCCCGCCGGAGATGATCCGGCGGGATTTTCTCTGTCGATTCGGACAAGGAGGAGAGGATGGTCAAACGGCGCCGCCTTCCGGACCGCCAGCGCCCGCTGGCTGTCGGATCTCTGGCTCTGGCCGGTCTGGCGGGCCTGGCGGCCTATGCCCTGTGGTACGAACCCGCCATGTGCCTGCGTCTTGTCCGGTGGCGGGTCGCATTGCCCGGCTGGCACGGCCGGCGGCCGTTCCGGCTGGTCATCATATCGGATCTTCACGCGGGCGCGCCGCATATCGGACTGCGCCGGGTCCGTCGGATCGTGCGCCGGGCCAACGCTTTGCAGCCGGATCTGGCGATCCTGCTGGGCGATTATGCCGCAGCCCATCCCTTTACCTGGAGCGGCACCGGCAAGCGCGACATCATCGAGAGGCTGCGGGATTTCACCTCTCCCAACGGTCTTTATGCGGTGCTGGGCAATCACGATTGGTGGCAGGATGCCGATGCCCAGGCACGCCGCGCCGGTCCGACCCAGGCGCATCGCGAACTGGCGCGGGTGGGGATACCCTGTCTGGAAAACCGCGCCGTGCGGATCGGACGGGGCGATGAAGCGTTCTGGCTGGCCGGTCTGGGCGATCAGCGCCCCTTCCAGGAGGGGCCGCAAAGCGATGGCATGGACGACCTGCCGGCGGCCTTGCGCGATGTGACCGACGACGCGCCCGTCGTCCTGCTGGCCCATGAACCGGATATCTTCGGATTGCTGGGCGCGGCGGACCGCCATGTCGCACTGACGATTTCGGGACATACCCATGGCGGTCAGGTCCGGATCATGGGCGGGGCGCCGCTGATCAATGCCTCGGACAACGAGACCTGGAGCTGGGGACGCTATGACGACGATGCCGGGCGCAGCCTGATCGTGTCCGGCGGCATCGGCTGTTCGGTCCTGCCGATGCGGCTGGGTGTGCCGCCCGAACTGACCGTGATCGACCTGGTGCCGCCGGACGAGGATGCCAGCCGCGAAAAGAGAGAGGCACGCAAACGCTACGAGGCCATGCGCCGCGCGGGGCAGCTGGTGCCGGAAGGCGGCTGATCGAACCGGTCCGACGCCGGTCCTTGCGGCTGGCGCGGCCCGGCGATCCGCCCGCCCGGCATTGGCATTCCCATCGCCGTCGTTATAAGACGGGCGGCAAGAACGACAGCGCGGAAGACGGCCATGGCCAACCAGAATGACAGTTTCATCGACGAAGTGACCGAGGAGTTGCGGCGCGACCGGCTGTTCCGGCTGTTCCGCCGCTGGGGCTGGGTTGCTGTCGTCCTGATCGTGGCGCTGGTGGCGGGCGTGACCTGGCGCGAATACGCGCAGTCGCGCGACCAGGCCGAGGCCCGCGCCTGGGGCGATGCGATCCTGTCGGCCGAGACTTCGGGCGATCCGGCGGCGATCATGAAGGTCGATCCCGACGGGTCGAAAAGCCGCAAGGCGCTGGCGGCGCTGCTGGCCGCGGGCGCCTGGGCCGAGAACGGTGGCAATGATGCCGCGGCCGAGGCCTTGCGCAATGCGGCAGGCGACAATGCGGGCGACAGCGTGCTGGGCGATCTGGCCGATCTGAAACTGGTCATGATGGCGGGGCAGGACATGGACCCCGCCATCCGCGACCAGATCCTGTCGCGGCTGTCGCGGGCAGGGGCGCCGTTCGAATTGCTGGCGCTGGAACAGAAGGCCGTGGCGCTGATCGAGGCCGGGCGCAACGACGACGCGATCACGCTGATCCGGCAAATCCAGGCCAAGAACGGGCTTAGCGAAGCCTTGCGCCGCCGGCTTTCGGAGATGATGATCGCCCTGGGCGTCGAGCCCCAGCCGGCCGAGACCATGCCGAACGAAGCCATGCCGACGGAAACCACGCCCGGTGCGGGCTGACCGCCCGCGGCCGAGATGCGAAACGAGGGAGAGGCGAGGATGGATGCCACGCTGCGACTGACCATGGCCCTTGCTGCTGCGCTGAGCCTTGCCGCCTGCCAGCGCGAGATCATCCTGCCCGGCGAACGGCTGGACCCGCTTGCGGTGACCTCGCCCGACGGACCCGCTGTCCAGGGCCCGGCGCCCGTCACCTCGACCGCGCTGTCGCTGGCGCCGCCGCGTCTCAACTCCGAATGGACCCATCGTGGCGGCAACGCCGCCCACCAGCCGGGCCATGTCGCGCTTGGCGGCGGCACCAGCCGTGTCTGGACCGCCGATATCGGCGAGGGCAATGACCGCCGCCACCGGATCGCCGCCGATCCCATCGTGGGTGGTGGTCGCGTCTTCACGCTGGACAGCCGCGCCCGCGTCACCGCGACGGCGCTTTCGGGCGGCCGCGCATGGTCAACCGATGTGACACCGGCGCTGGAAAACCGCGACAGCGCCTCGGGCGGCGGGCTGGCCTATGAGGGCGGCCGCGTCTATGTCACCACCGGCTTCGGCGAACTGGTCGCGCTGGACGCGACCAGCGGTGCGGTGCTGTGGCGGCAGCGCGTCGGTGCGCCCATCGGCGGCGGCCCGGCGGTCGCGAACGGCGTCGTCTATGTGGCCGCGCGCGACAATGTCGGCTGGGCCGTCCGCGCCGCGGACGGCAAGGTCCTGTGGCAGACATCGGGGATCGTGTCCGAGGCAGGCGTCATGGGCGTCTCGGTGCCCGCGGTGCAGGGCGACACCGTCGTCTTTCCCTTCTCGTCGGGCCAGTTGACCGCCGCCGACACGCAGACCGGCGCGACCAGATGGAACGCGCAGATCGCCGGCACGCGCACCGGGCGCGCCATCGCCGTGATCCGCGACGTGACCGGCGATCCGGTGATTTCGGACGGCACGGTCTATGGCGGCACCTCGTCCGGACGGATCGACGCGGTCGATCTTGGTTCGGGCATTCAGGACTGGTCCGCGAAGGACGGCGCCAACAGCCCGGTCGCGGTCGCGGGCGGGTCGGTTTTCGCGGTCACCGACGAGGCCGATCTGGTTCGACTCGATGCCGCGACCGGCGGCGTCATCTGGCGCGTCGATCTGCCCTATTATACCGATTCCCGCGTGAAGAAGCAGGACCGCATCTATTCCCATTTCGGCCCGGTGCTTGCAGGGGGGCGGCTGTTCGTCGCCTCGTCGGACGGCGTCCTGCGCGCCTTCGACCCGGCCTCGGGCCGTCTGGTCGGACAGGGCGACATTCCGGGCGGAGCGGCTTCGGCCCCGGTCGTGGCGGGACAGACGCTGTATGTCGTCTCGCGCGCGGGACAGTTGCACGCCTTCCGATGAGCTTTACCCTCGCCATCGTCGGTCGGCCCAATGTCGGCAAATCAACCCTGTTCAACCGGCTGGTCGGCAAGCGCCTGGCGCTGGTCGACAACCAGCCCGGCGTGACCCGCGATCTGCGCGAAGGCGCCGGCCGCCTGGGCGATCTGCGGTTCGTCGTGATCGACAGCGCGGGGCTGGAAATGGCCGATGACGACAGCCTTCAAGGCCGGATGCGCCGTCTGACCGAGCGCGCCGTGGACGAGGCCGATATCTGCCTTTTCGTGGTCGATGCCCGCGTCGGTGTGACGGCCGCGGATGAATACTTCGCCGAAATCCTGCGCAAGCGCGCGCGCCATGTCATCGTGGCCGCCAACAAGGCCGAGGGGATGGCGGGCGAAGCCGGCGCACTCGAGGCCTGGTCGCTGGGTCTGGGCGAACCCTTGCGCATCTCGGCGGAACATGGCGAGGGGATGGATGATCTCTATCGGGTGCTGATGCCGCTGGCCGACCGGGTCGAGGCCGAGCGGCCCGAACCCGTCGCCGCGCTGACCGATGTGGACCTGTCCGAAGCCGATGCCGCAAGTGGTGAAGGCGCCGAAGAATGGCGCCCCTCCGATGCGCGTCCGCTGCAATTGGCGGTGATCGGGCGTCCCAATGCAGGCAAGTCCACGCTGATCAACAAGATCATTGGCGAGACTCGTCTGCTGACCGGCCCCGAAGCCGGGATTACCCGCGATTCGATCAGCGTGGCGACGACGTTCATGGGCACGCCCATGCGGATCTTCGACACCGCCGGGATGCGCAAGCGTGCCAGAATTACCGACAAGATCGAGAAGCTCTCGGTCGCCGACGGCTTGCGCGCGGTGCGGTTCGCCGAAGTGGTGGTCGTCCTGCTGGACGTGGCGATTCCCTTCGAGCAGCAGGATCTGCGCATTGCCGATTTCGCCGAAACCGAAGGCCGCGCCGTCGTCGTTGCCGCCAACAAATGGGATCTGGAAGACGACAAGCCCCACAAGCTGAACGAACTGCGCGCCAGTTTCGAACGTCTGCTGCCACAATTGAAGGGGGCACCGCTGGTCACCGTCTCGGCCAGGACCGGCAAGGGACTGGACCGGTTGCACGCGGCGGTCATCAAGGCACACGAGGTCTGGAACCGTCGCGTTTCCACCGCGAAGCTGAATCGCTGGCTGGAGGCGATGACCGAAAGCCATCCGCCCCCCGCGCCCGGTGGGCGGCGGATCAGGCTGCGCTACATGACCCAGGTGAAGACCCGCCCCCCCGCCTTCATCGTCAAGGCCACGCATACCGACAAGCTGCCCGACAGCTATCAGCGCTATCTGGTCAACGGCTTGCGCGTCGATTTCGACATGCCCGGCACGCCGATCCGGCTGTTCTTCCGAGATCAGGGCGGCGACAACCCCTATCGCGCAAAGGCCGGCAAGATCAGCCAGTCCGGCGCGCTTTCGAAACACAGGGTGCGGCAGAAACCCAAGGGCGGCTGATCCTAGCTGGCGGCCTCGATCAGCACCATCGCCATCGCCGAGACGCCCACGATCGCGGCCATGGCGATCATCGGGCTGGAACCCATGGTCGTGGTCGCCAGCGCAACGAAGGCCCAGATCAGCGCCGTCGGATAGGTGATTGACGGTCCGATCCTGCCCTGCGCCGCAAGGCCGATCAGCACGCCCGGCAAAATCGCCAGAACCGCGGCCTGGGCGATGGTCAGGCCGAGGCGTTCGGCCAGGATGGCGGCCAGGGCCGCGATGCCGGTCGCGGTGCTCCACCCCGCCAGAAAGCCGATCGCTGGCCGGTTCGAACGTCGCGCGCGCCTGGCCGCGATGACCGTGGCCAGCACCATGAACAGCGCGCCCAGCAGGACGGGCTCGTTCTGCCGGTCCACCATCCAGGGCCAGGCTGCGCCTGCAAGCAGCGCCAGCGACAGGGCCGGCCAGACGACATTCGGTCCCGCTGCGGCGGCGAAAGAATAATCCTCGGACGATTCGCGAAGCTGCGTGATCGCGTCCAGGGCGAGGCTGAGCCACAGAACGATCAGCAGCGCCCACATCAGCGGATTTTCGGGGCTCATGTACAATTGCGGCAACGCAAGCGTTTGGGCGGCGTCGCTTGCTGCCGGCACGCCCGGCAGTACCACCGCGCCGTCCGAGCCCTGAAACGCTGCCAGCAGCGGCGCGGGACGGGATTGCACCGCATAGGCGAAGCTGCTGCCGACGAATAGCAGCGTGGCGGAGCCGTGAATGATCTGGCCGAAGCGTTTCATGGCGGCAGAACGCGGCGGCGGGCGAATTTGTTTCGCTGCCGCCGCTTTGCCGCCCGGCACCGCCCTCGCGCCGGGAAGACCGCTCAGGCCAACGTGCCGTCGGCGCTCAGCCGGCTCGCCCCGCCCAGATAGGGATGAAGCGCGGCGGGCAGATCGACGGATCCATCGGGCTGCTGACCGTTTTCCAGCACGGCGATCAGTGTCCGGCCCACGGCCAGACCCGACCCATTCAGCGTGTGGACGAATTCCGGCTTCCCGCCGCCCTCCGGGCGATAGCGGGCATTCATCCGGCGCGCCTGGAAATCGCCGCAATAGCTGACGCTGCTGATTTCGCGATAGCGATCCTGGCCGGGCAGCCAGACCTCGATGTCGTGGGTAATGCGGGCACTGAAACCCATGTCTCCGGTGCACAGCACGATGGTCCGATAGGGCAGGTCCAGCGCCTCCAGCACCGATTCGGCACAGCGCGTCATGCGGGCATGTTCGGCCAGACCGCTGTCGGCATCGGTGATCGAGACCATCTCGACCTTCTCGAACTGGTGCTGGCGCAGCATCCCCGTGGTGTCGCGGCCTGCGCTGCCCGCCTCGGACCGGAAACACTGGCTGTGGGCGACCATGCGGCGCGGCAGGCTGGCCTGATCGACCAGATCGCCGTGGACAATGTTCGTCAGCGTCACCTCGGCCGTGGGAATCAGCCAATAGCCGTCGCGCGTCTGATAGCTGTCGTCGCCGAATTTGGGCAGTTGGCCGGTGCCGACCATCATGTCCTCCAGCACCAGGACCGGCGTCCAGGTCTCTTGCAGGGCGTTTCTGGTCACATGCAGATCCAGCATGAATTGGGCCAGCGCACGATGCAGGCGCGCCACCGCGCCCTTCAGCATCACGAAGCGGCTGCCCGACAACTTCGCCGCCGTCTCGAAATCCATGCCGGGCCGGACACCGGCGATCTCGAAATGCTCGACCGGGCCAAAGTCGAACCGGCGCGGCGTCCCGCGACGATGCAGTTCGACATTGTCATTTTCGTCGGCGCCATCGGGCACATTCTCCAGCGGCAGGTTCGGCACCCCCAGAAGCATGTCCCGCAGGCGCCCGTCCAGCGCCGCGGCCTCGGCCTGCATTCGTGCCACATCGGTCTTCTTTTCGGCCACCAGCGCGCGCAGGCGTTCGAATTCGGTCGTCTCGCCGCGGCTTTTGGCGGCGCCCACTTCCTTGCTGGCGCGGTTCTGTTCGGCCTGCGCTGTCTCGGCCTCGGCGATCTTGGCCCTGCGCTCGCCATCGAGGGCCAGGATGGCCTCGGTCACGCCTGACAGGCCGCGTCGTTGCAGCGCGGCTTCGAAACCGTCGGGATTGTCGCGAATGGCGCGAATGTCATGCATGGGACTCACCGTGGCAAAATGTCTGAGATTTGCCTAACCCAAGCCCGCGCCGGACAAAAGCCCGTCGCCTGATCCGGTCTTCGAATACCTCCCGCAGGCCACCGCCAGCCGCTGCATCATCCCATGCCCGGCGCGTTGCGCGCGCTTGGCATTTTGCCTTGGTGCAAATATCCACGGGGGTGCGGGGGCAGTCGGCCCCCGCCTGCCACGGTGCTGCATGGACGAACTTCTCGACGGATTGACAGGCGGAGACCGGCGCGCCTTGTCACGCGCGATCACCCTGATCGAATCGACGCGCGCGGATCATCGCGCGCAGGCTACGGATCTGATTGCGCGGCTGCCCGAACGAACGGCCTTGCGGATCGGACTGTCGGGCACGCCCGGCGTCGGAAAATCCACCTTCATCGAGGCTTTCGGCACGATGCTGACCGGACAGGGGATGAAGGTCGCGGTTCTCGCCGTCGATCCTTCTTCGGCGCGTTCGGGCGGCTCGATCCTTGGCGACAAGACCCGGATGGAACGTCTGTCACGCGACCCGAAAGCCTTCATCCGGCCCACGCCCGCCAGTCGCGAGCTGGGCGGCGTCGCGCGCCGCACGCGCGAGGCGATCCGGCTTTGCGAGGCCGCAGGTTACGATCTGGTCCTGATCGAGACGGTCGGCGTGGGCCAGTCCGAGACGATGGTGGCCGAGATGTCGGATCTGTTCGTGCTGCTGCTGGCGCCCGCCGGCGGCGACGAATTGCAGGGCGTCAAGCGCGGCATCATGGAGATGGCCGACCTGATCCTTGTCAACAAGGCGGATGGCGACCTGCTGGCCACGGCGCGACGCACCGTCGCCGACTACGCGGGCGCCCTGCGCCTGCTGCGCAAGCGACCGCAGGATCCCGAGGGTTTTCCCAAGGCGCTGCCCGTCTCGGCCGCGACGGGCGACGGGCTGGACGAAGCCTGGGCGCAAATCCGGCAACTTGCCGATTGGCGGCGCAAGAACGGGCATTTCGACCGGAACCGGGCGCAGCAGGCCCGTCACTGGTTCATGGCCGATGTGCGCGCCGGCCTTCTGGCGCGGTTGAATCAGCCCCGGTTGCGAAAGGAACTGGACAGGCTGGGCGAGGCGGTTGCCGCGGGCGATCTGCCGCCGGGTCTGGCGGCGGCGCGGATGCTGGATCGTCTGCACCGGGAGGACGGGAAATAGACGCCCGTTTTGGTGTCCCGAAGCCGCGCCGAATCGGCTAGAAGAAAGTAGGGGAAAGGATGTCGCCATGCTGGATCTGCCCGAAGCCGATACGCTCTATGCCGCGCTGATCGCGCGCGATGCGACCTTCGAGGGACGCGCCCTGGTCGGCGTTACCACGACCGGGATCTTCTGCCGGCTGACCTGCCCGGCGCGCAAGCCTCTGGCGCGCAATTGCCGCTGGTTCAGCCGGCCCGAGGACGCGATGGCGGCGGGTTTCCGTCCCTGCCGGCGCTGCCACCCCGCAGGTCTGAGCGCCGAGGGCGAACCGCTGGTCCGAGATCTGGTGGCGCGGCTTGGCGCCGATCCGGGACGGCGCTGGTCCGAGGGCGATCTGGTATCACTGGGGTTCGACCCCTCGACCGTGCGTCGGGCCTTCAAGCGGCATTTCGGGCAGAGTTTTCTGGCCATGGCCCGCGAGCGGCGGATCCTGGGCGGGATGCAGGCGTTGAAGGAGGGATCGCCGATGATCGAGGCACAGCTTGATGCCGGATTCGAATCGGCTTCCGGGTTCCGCAATGCCTTTGCCCGGCTTTTCGGCCATTCACCGCATCGCTGGCGCGGGCCTGCGGATCTGCGCGCCGATTGGATCGAGACGCCGCTGGGCGGCATGATCGCCATTGCCGACGACCGGTCCCTGCATCTGCTGGAATTCACCGATCGCAAGGCGCTGCGCCAGGGGCTGCGCCGCCTGTCGGCCCATGTCGGCGGTCGGATCGGTCTGGGCCGGAACGCCGTTATCGACCAGACCCAGGCCCAGCTTGCCGCCTATTTCGAGGGCCGCGATCCGCGCTTCTCGATACCCGTCCATCTGCACGGCACCGATTTCCAGCAGCAGGTCTGGCGCGGCTTGCAGAGAATACCGGCCGGCGAGACTCGCAGCTATGCGGCGCTGGCCGGGCAGATCGGTCGCCCTTCGGCCGTTCGCGCCGTGGCCCGTGCCAACGCGACCAACCGGCTGGCCCTGATCGTGCCCTGCCACCGCGTCATCGGTGCCGACGGCCGCATGACCGGCTATGCGGGCGGATTGTGGCGCAAGGAAAAGCTGATCCGGATCGAGGCCGCCTATGCCTGATTCAAGGCTTTTTCCGCGTCCCATCCCGGCCGGCGCGCCGCCGGTGCCGTTCGGTCTTCGGGATGCCGCAAGCGCCCGGTATTCCCGGTCCGATCGGTCAGCTGCGACATGCCTGCAAGGACGCAGACCCTTGACCGATCCGGACCGATCGCGTCGCGGCCGATGTCTCAGGGGGGTTGACGAAGGCGGGGCGTCGCTGTAATCACCCGCGAACGGAATTTCCGGGCGCTGCCTCGCGGCGCCCTTGTCAATTGGGCCGGACCCATCCGTCGGGAACGCCCGCCAAGCTGAGACGAAGGATCAACATCATGTCGCGCGTCTGCGAACTGACCGGCAAAGGCCCGATGACCGGCAACAATGTCAGCCACGCCAACAACAGAACCCGTCGCCGGTTCCTGCCGAACCTGAACGACGTCACGCTGACCTCGGAGAAGATGGGCCGCAGCTATTCTCTGCGGATCTCGGCCGCGGCCCTGCGCTCGGTCGATCATCGCGGCGGGCTGGACGAATTCCTGGCCCGCGCGAAGGATGGCGATCTGTCGGCCCGCGCGCTGAAGCTGAAGCGCGAGATTGCCAAGAAGGACGGCCCGGCGGAACTGCAGGCCTGAGCCCTGGCCATTGTGGCCCGATCGGCCCCGCTTCGGCGGGGCTTTTGACTGTGCGCCAGCTAATAGGGCGTCCTCACGCCTTCCGTAGTCCTGGCCTGTGATGCAGACGCGGATGCCCGCGGATCCTGGCGCTAGCCCGGGGCCTGTGCGGCGCGCGTCGCCGCCACCAGATCCTGCACCTTCGGTCCCAGGTGATCGACGATCAGCCTGATACCCTGTGACGACGGGTGGATGCCGTCGCGCTGCAACAGCGGCGCCCGGTCGTCGCGGGCGATCGCAGCCAGCGGTGCATAGAGATCGGGCAGCAACAGCGTGCCGTGACGGCGGGCGAGGCGCGGCCACAGCCCGGCCCAGGCCCGTCGCCATTCGCGCGCCCCGGCCGGGGCGCTGATGCCGATCAGAAGAACGGGACGGCCGCGCGCCGTGGCCTTCGAGAGGATCGCATCCAGATTGGCCTCGGCCCGCGCGGCGGTCCAGCCCAGAAGCATGTCATTGCCGCCCAACTCGACCATCACCGCATCGGCGCCACCGCGCAGCGCCCAGTTGATCCGCACCCGGCCGCCATAAGTCGTCTCGCCCGATAGCCCGGCATTGGTCAGCCGCGCGGGCGTTCCGCGCCGCGCCAGCCAGTCCGACAGCACGGGAACCAACCCCTCTTCGGGCGGCAGACCGAAGCCCGCGGTCAGGCTGTCCCCGAAGGCGAGGATGCTTGGACCGGCAGGCCGAGCCGACAGGCGCGCGGGCATTGCGACCGCGCCCGCAGCCGCCATGGCAAGGACGCGGCGGCGATCGGGGCGGGGGAGGTGGCGTGATGTCATGACAGCGGAATGTCGCCCGGCGGGCCGCGAATCAAGCCACGAATACGTCAGATGCGTGCAGATCAGTTGCAGGATGCCCCTCTTTTGCTGTATTCAGACAAGGAAAAGACGAACCCGAGCAGCCTGCAGGAAATGATCGCCATGAACCGCCGTCAGTTGATCTCGCTGGCCTTGCCGCTGATCGCCGCCCCGTCGCTGGGTCTGGCGCAGGCTGTCACCGCGCCGGCTTCGACCCGCGACCCCTATGCGCCGACAGAAGTCGCCATCCGCAACGATTTCGAGGTCGGCAGCATCGTCGTCGTCAGTGACGACTTCTTTCTTTATCATGTGATCGCGCCGGGACGGGCGATCCGCTATGGCGTGGCCGTCGGCAAGGCCGAACTAGTCTGGAAGGGCCGTGCCCGTATCGGCCGCAAGGTCGAATGGCCCAGCTGGACGCCCACGCAGGACATGATCAAGCGCAATCCGGGTCAATATGCCAGATGGGCGGGCGGCATGCCGGGCGGGCCCACCAATCCGCTTGGGGCGCGCGCGCTGTATCTCTATAACGCGAAGGGTCAGGATACCGCGATCCGCATCCACGGCACGACCGAGCCGGGCTCGATCGGTCGCGCGGTCTCCAACGGATGTATCCGGATGCGCAACGAATCGGTGATGAGCCTGTTCGATCGGGTTCCGGTGGGAACACCCGTTTACGTCTACTGACTTGATACTGAAGCCCGCTTGCGTTGCCGATCCGGCTTTTGCCGGGTTTGACAACATCATCGATGTCCGCGCCCCCGCCGAATATGCCGAGGATCATCTGCCCGGCGCGATCAACCTGCCGGTTCTGGACGATGCCGAAAGGATCGAGGTCGGCACGATCTACAAGCAGGTATCACCCTTTGACGCGCGCAGGATGGGTGCGGCCCTGGTCGCCGCCAACGCCGCGAGGCATCTGGCGGGTCCGCTGTCCGATCGCGGCGGCGGCTGGCGGCCGCTGGTCTATTGCTGGCGCGGCGGGCAGCGTTCAGGCAGCTTTCAGACGATCCTGTCGCAGATCGGCTGGCGCGTGGCGCGCCTGGAAGGCGGCTACAAGGCGTGGCGCGGGCTGGTCGTGGATCGCGTGCAGAACGGGCCGGTCGCCGCGCCTGTCGTGGTTCTGGACGGCAATACCGGCAGCGCCAAGACGGCAATCCTGCACCGGCTGGCCATGCGCGGCGTTCAGGTGATCGATCTGGAAGGTCTGGCGCGCCACCGCGGCAGCCTGTTCGGGGCGATCGAGGGCGGTCAGCCCAGCCAGAAATGGTTCGAGAGCCGTCTGGCCATCGCGATCGAGGGGCTGGATCCCGGCCGCCCTGTGATGGTCGAGGCCGAAAGCAGCCGGATCGGACAGATCTCGGTCCCGAAGGCGATGTGGCAGGCGATCTGCGCGGCGCCCCGCATTAGGCTGGATGTCCCGGTCGCGGCGCGGGCAGCCTATTCGGCCCGCGACTATGCCGATGTGGTCGCCGATTCCGAACGGCTGGCGGCGATCATCGCGGCCTTGTCCCGGCAGCATCCGGCCGAACGCATCGCGACATGGCAGGCGCTGGCAGAGGCCGGTGCCTGGGTGGAACTGGCCGAGGGGCTGATGCGCGACCATTACGATCCGCGCTATCGGAAACACCGTTCGCGCTATGCGCAGCGCGAACGGGCGGTCGTTGCGCTGGATGATCTGCGCGACACGGATGCGGCGGCGGCGGCGGTCGAGGCTGCCCTGGCCGGTCTTCGCCTCTGAAAGAGCGTTTGGTCCTGGCAGGGCGACGGGGATATGAAAGCCGCCGCGACCCCTGCCGTTGTGCCGGCGCAGAACGTCGCGCCCGGAACCGGAATGGCAAAATGTCATCCGTGCCGATCGCGCAGGAAGCGGCGCAGCACCGCCTCCAGTTTCGCGGCGCCCTGCGGGGCCATGGCCTTGGTGTGTTCGTGGCTGATCGCCTCGTCCGACAGGCCCGCGCCCATATTGGTGATGACCGAAATCGCCGCGCAGCGCAGCCCGAGAAACCGTCCCAGGATGATTTCCGGCACCGTGGACATGCCGACTGCGTCGGCGCCCAGCGTCCGCGCGGCGCGGATTTCCGCGGGGGTTTCGAAGCTGGGGCCCGAGAACCAGCAATAGACGCCCTCGGGCAGATCGACACCCTCGTCGCGCGCCGCGGCGCCAAGTCCGGCGCGGATTTCGGGATCATGCGCCCGGGTCATGGGCACGAAGCGGGCATCGGTGCCTTCTCCGATCAGTGGGTTGGTTCCGGCAAAGGCGATATGGTCGTTCAGCAGCATCAACCCGCCGGGCGGAATGTCGGGGCGCAGCGATCCGGCCGCGTTGGTCAGGATCAGCCGGTCGCAGCCAAGCTCGGTCAGCACCTCCAGCGGCAGACGCATCGCATCCGCGCGGCCCGATTCGTAGTAATGGGCGCGTCCCCCGAAGACCGCGACGCGGCGCCCCTCGAGATCGCCGATCACCAGGTGCGGGACATGGCCCGATACGCCCGCATGGGGAAAGCCCGGCAGTTCGTCATAGGGAATGGCGGTGCCGTCTACCTGCGCCGACAGGTGGCCGAGGCCAGAGCCCAGGATGAAGCCGTATTCGGGCGCCGCCGCACCGGCGCGCGACCGGATCAGGGCGGCAAGTTCAGCGTTCCTTGACATAGGGTTCTCCGCCCGCGCGGGGCGGGATGGCGCGACCGACAAAGCCCGCGAGGATGATCACGGTCAGGATATAGGGCAGCGCGTTCATGAACATCGACGGCACCGTGACGATGCCGAGATCCAGATTGGGATAGCGGTTGGCGATGGCTTCCAGAAGCCCGAACAGGAAGGTCGCGCCAAGCGCCCCCCAGGGCCGCCATTTGGCAAAGATCAGCGCCGCCAGCGCGATGAACCCCCGCCCCGCCGTCATTTCCTTGACGAAGCCCGCCGAGAGGCTGGTGGCAAGATAGGCGCCGGCGATGCCGGTCAGGACGCCGCAGATGCCGATGGCGGCATAGCGCAGCCGCGTCACCGACACGCCGGCCGTATCGACCGAGGCGGGGTTTTCGCCCACCGCGCGCAGGCGCAGGCCGAAACGGGTGCGAAACAGCACCCACCAGGTCAGCGGCACTGCCAGGAAGGCCACATAGACCAGGATCGAGTGTCCCGAAATGAGCTGCGCATAGATCGGTCCGATGACCGGCACCTGACCAAGCGTATCGGCCAGCGGCAGGGTGATTTCCTGAAAGCGGGCGGCGCCTTGCAGCGACGGCGTCCGTCCGCCGAGGCCGAAAATCTTCTGGCCCAGCAGAACGGTCATCCCCGAAGCCAGGAAATTGATCGCCACACCGGAAATCAGCTGGTTTCCCATGAAGGTGATCGAGGCGAGGCCGTGGATCAGCGACATCGCCATCGACCCGCCGATACCGGCCAGAAGGCCCAGCCATGCGCTGCCCGTCGCATAGGCGACCGAGGCGGCGGTGAAGGCGGCCATCAGCATCTTCCCTTCAAGGCCGATATCGAACACGCCGGATCGTTCGGAATAAAGCCCCGCCAGGCAGGCCAGCAGCAGCGGCGTCATCAGCCGCACGGCGCTGTCGAGGATCTGCAGGACGGTGTTGAAATCCATCATGCAGCCCTCCGCTTGCGCAGCGCGAGGAACATCCGCTCCAGCGGCATCCGCACCATGTTGTCCAGCGCGCCGGTGAACAGGATCACCAGCGCCTGGATGACGACAATCAATTCGCGCGGGATACTGGTCCACAGCGCCAGCTCCCCTCCGCCCTGATAAAGAAAGCCGAAGAGAAGCGCGGCCAGAAAGACACCGAAAGGATGGTTGCGGCCCATCAGGGCCACGGCGATGCCGATGAAGCCCGCACCCTCGACCGCGTTCAACACCAGCCTTTCGCTTTCGCCCATGACGTTGTTGATCGCCATCAGTCCCGCCAGACCGCCCGAGATCAGCATCGCGATCACGATGATGCGCACCGGGCTGATGCCGGCATAGAGCGCGCCCGGCTCGGACCGGCCGAGGGCGCGGATCTCGTATCCCAGGCGCGTCCGCCAGATCAGCAGCCAGACCAGCAGGCAGGCCAGGATCGCGATCAGGAAGGTGATGTTGACCGGCGTGTTCTTGCCCCATTGGATTCCGATCGCCGCGGCGATGTCGGTCAGCGCCGGAAGATAGGTGCTTTCAGGGAACCGGGCCGAGGCCGGGTCCATACTGCCGACCGGGCGCAGGATGTTGACCAGGACATAATTCAGCAGGGCCGCGGCGATGAAGTTGAACATGATCGTGGTGATCACGATATGACTGCCGCGCTTCGCCTGAAGCCATGCCGGGATCAGCGCCCATGCCGCGCCGAACAGGGCCGCGCCGATCATCGCGGCGGGCAGGGCCAGCAGCCAGTGAGGCAGCGGCACCGACAGCAGGACCAGCGCGACGCCCAGCCCCCCCATCATCGCCTGACCTTCGCCGCCGATATTGAACAGGCGCGCGTGATAGGCCACCGCGACGGCAAGGCCGGTGAAGATGAAATTCGTCGTGTAATACAGCGTGAAGCCCCAGCCATAGCTGGATCCAAGCGCGCCATCGACCATCGTCTTCAGGGCCGCGGCGGGGCTTTCGCCGATGGCCAGGATCACGAGGGCCGAAATCGCCATGGCCAGAACCAGCGAAATCAGCGGCGTCAGGATCACGTCGGCCCATTTCGGCATCTTGTCCATCAGCGCGGCCCCCCGTTCGCGGTCTCGTCCGGCAGGTCATCGACATGCCTGTGTTCAGGCGGGATGCCATCTTCGGCGGCGTGATGTTCGGTATCGGTCACGCCGGCCATCAGCAGGCCAAGCTCGCCCGTCGTGGTCTGATCGGGCAGCCGCTCGCCCATGATGCGGCCATCGAACATGACTGCGATGCGGTCGGACAGCGACAGGATCTCGTCCAATTCGACGCTGACCAGCAAGACCGCCTTGCCCGCGTCGCGCAACTCGATGATCCGCTTGTGAATGAATTCGATGGCGCCGATATCGACGCCGCGCGTGGGCTGGCCGATCAGCAGCAGGTCGGGATTGCGCTCGAGCTCGCGGGCCACCACCAGTTTTTGCTGGTTGCCGCCGGAAAAATCGCGTGCGGCCAGGTCGCAATTGCGCGGGCGGCAGTCGAAATCTTCCATGTATTTCTTGGCATCGCGGCGGATGGCGTCATTGTCCATCAGCCACCCCTTCTGGTATTCGGCTTTGTCGTGATAGCCGAAGGCGATGTTCTCCCAGGCGGTGAAATCCATGATCAGACCCTCGGTCTGCCGATCCTCGGGCACATGGCCGATGCCGCGCCTGCGCCGCGTCCGCGCGTCGGAACCGGCACCCGTCAGGTCCAGCGCCTCTCCGTTCATGCGGATCGCGCCGCTGACCCTGGCGCCCTTTTCGGGATAGCCGCCCAGCAATTCCAGAAGCTGGGTCTGGCCGTTGCCGGACACGCCCGCGATCCCCAGGATCTCGCCTGCACGGATGTCGAAGCTGATGCCGCGAAGACGCTCCACGCCCTCGTGGTCGATCAGGTGCAGATCGCGCACTTCCAGCACCGGGGCGCCGGGCCGGGCAGGGGTCTTGTCCACGTTCAGCAGCACCTTGCGGCCCACCATCAGTTCGGCCAGCGCCTCGGGGCTGGTCTCGGCGGTGCTGACCGAGGCCACCATCTCGCCGCGCCGCATGACCGAGACGGTGTCGGTGATGTCCATGATCTCGCGCAGTTTGTGGGTGATCAGGATGATCGTCTTGCCCTCGGCCTTCAGTCCCTCGAGGATGCGGAACAGATGGTCCGCCTCGGCCGGGGTCAGAACGCCGGTCGGTTCGTCCAGGATCAGGATATCGGCCTGGCGATACAGCGCCTTCAGGATCTCGACCCGTTGCTGATGGCCGACCGACAATTCCTCGATTGTTTCGTCTGGATCGACGTTCAGTTCGTATTCGTGGGCCAGTTGCTTCAGCACGCCGCGCGCCTTGGCCAGCGAAGGGCGCAGCAGGCGGCCGTCCTCGACGCCGAGGATGATGTTTTCCAGAACCGTGAAATTCTGCACCAGTTTGAAATGCTGGAACACCATGCCGATGCCGGCACGGATGGCGGTCTGGCTGTCGGCGATGGCGATCGGTTCGCCATTGACCAGAATCCGGCCCCGGTCGGGCTTGTAGAAGCCGTAAAGGATCGACATCAGCGTCGATTTCCCGGCGCCGTTCTCGCCGATGATGCCGTGGATCGAGCCCTTGGCAACGCGCAGATCGATATCCTTGTTCGCCTGCACCGGACCGAAGGCTTTCGAAATCCCCTTCAGCTCGATGGCGTAGGGGGCAGCCGTCTCCGGCCGCCCCCCTGCGTCTTGTGCCGTCATGGCCATTGCTACTCGACCGGGCAGGCGTTGTCGGTCATGTAGTCGTGGACCTTGATCTCGCCCGAGGCGATCTTGGCCGTTGCGTCGTCCACCGCGGCCTGCATCTCGGCGGTGACCAGATCCTTGTTGTTGTCGTCGATGGCGACGCCCACGCCATTGGCCTTGAGATCCATGACCTTGACGCCGGGCTCCAGATCGGGTCCGGCGGTGAAGGCGTCGTAGACGGCGTTGTCCACGCGCTTGACCATCGAGGTCAGCATCGAACCCGGATGCAGGTAGTTCTGGTTGCTGTCCACGCCGATGCCCAGCTTGCCGTCATCCGCCGTCGCCTGCAGCACGCCGATGCCGGTTCCGCCGGCGGCAGCATAGATCACGTCCGCGCCCTGGCTGATCTGCGCCTTGGCCAGTTCGCCGCCCTTCACCGGGTCGTTCCATGCCGCAGGCGTTGTGCCGGTATAGTTGATCAGCACCTTGCCATCGGGCTTCACGGCCTTGAAGCCCTGGGCATAGCCGCATTCGAACTTGTGGATCAGCGGAATGTCCATGCCGCCGATAAAGCCCACGATGTCGGATTTCGAGGCCATCCCGGCCATCATCCCGGCCAGATAGCTGCCCTGTTCCTCGGTGAAGACGACCGATTGCACGTTGGGCTGATCCACGACCATGTCGATGATCGCGAATTTCGTGTCGGGATAATCGGGCGCGACCTTGTTCAGCACGTCGCCGAAGGCAAAGCCGGTCATCACGATCGGATTGGCGCCGGTTTCGGCCAGCCGGCGCAGCGCCTGTTCGCGCTGCGCCTCGGACTGCATCTCCAGTTCCTTGTAGGAGCCGCCGGTTTCCTCGACCCAGCGTTTGGCGCCGTTATAGGCGGCCTCGTTGAACGACTTGTCGAATTTGCCGCCCAGATCGTAGATCAGGGCCGGTTCGGCCAGGGCCGCGCCCGCAGTCAAGGCCATGACGGCCGAGCCCGCCATCAGCGTTTTCATCAGATTCATGCCAGAACCTCTTCCTGTTGGGGCAGGCGATTCAAGCCGCCCGCCGAATGGGCCGATTAGGGCGCATCGGGCAGAGCCGGTCAACCGGGTTCTTGGGGCGCGGCAAGGTCGAGACGCATCACGATCGCATCCAGGCCCGGCGCGTAATAGCCGCGCCTGCGCCCCGCATCACGCCAGCCTGACGCATGATACAGTGCGCGGGCGGCGATGTTGTCATGGGCCACTTCCAGAAAGGCGGTGCCGGCGCCCAGGCGGCGTGACGTTGCGGCAAAATCCTGCGTCAGGGCGCGTCCCACGCCCCGCTGCCGCGCCTCGGGCGCGACTGCGAGGGTCAGCAATTCGGCCTCGCCCGCGATGCTGCGACCCAGAAGGAACGCATCGGGCCGAAGCAGAAGGAAGGCGCCCGGCATGTCCAGCAGAGCGCGGAACTCGGTTTCCGACCAGGGGCGCGGGGCGACGAAGCAGCGCGCGTGCAGCGCGGCAAGCCGGTCGGGTGTCATTCTCTTTCCAGAATGACCAATCCCGCCTCGCGCGGGGGGGCGGCATCGGCCGGACGCAGATAGATCGGCGCGGGGCGCGGCTGGGCGGGACTGTCGCGGCGCTCCAGCGCCAGACGCGCAATGGCCTCGGCCAGCGGGATTGCCGGCGCAGCCGGCGCGGGGCCGGGCGGCAGCGCGCCGGCCGCAGCTTGCTGCGGCCGGCCCCCCGCATCATCCGCCGCGCCGGTGCCGAAATCCTGCCAGATCACCTGCTCGCGCCGCGCAGGGATCACGACGCGGCAGGGTCGGGGCAGGCCATGGGCCGCAGCCTCGGTCACGGCGACGCCCAGGGCCGGAATGCCCAGCGACAGGGCCAGTCCGCGCGCCGCCGCAACCGCCACCCGGATTCCAGTGAAGTTGCCGGGCCCGGTGCCGACGCCGATGACATCCAGATCGTGCCAGTTCAGTCCCGCCTCGGCCAGCAGCTGTTCCAGCAGCGGAAACAGCCGTTCGGCCTGTCCCCTGGCCATCGCTTCATGATGCTGGACCAGCACCCGGTCGCCCCGAAGCAAAGCGGCCGCGCAATGCGCGGCCGATGTGTCGAAGCCCAGGGCAATCCCCTCAGGCAACGGGCCTGACCTCGATCACCTCGGGGATATAGTGGCGCAGCAGGTTCTCGATCCCCATCTTCAGCGTCAGGGTCGAGGACGGGCAACCCGCGCAAGCCCCCTGCATGTGCAGATAGACCACGCCCCGGTCGAATCCGTGAAAGGTGATGTCGCCGCCATCCTGCGCCACCGCCGGGCGGACACGGGTATCCAGCAATTCCTTGATCTGGACCACGATCTCGGAATCCGGGCCGTCATGCGCGGCATGACCGGCGCTTTCGGGGGCCTCACCCTCGATCACCGGGGCGCCGGACTGGAAATGCTCCATGATCGCGCCCAGGATCGAGGGTTTGAGATGATCCCAGGGCTGATCCTCGACCTTGGTGACGGTCACGAAATCCCGGCCCAGGAAAACGCCGGCGATACCCTCGATGGCGAAGATGCGGCGGGCCAAAGGCGATTTCGCGCCGGATTCAGGCGTCGGGAAATCCGCGGTGCCGCTGCCCAGGACGGTTTCGCCGGGCAGGAATTTCAGGGTCGCCGGGTTGGGCGTGGTTTCGGTCTGGATGAACATGGGGCGCGCTCCTTTCCGCATGATATGGCGATGCGGCCTGTCCGGGTCAAGCAAGCCGGCTCAGGTGATCGCCTCCAGCCGCTCCTTGGAGATGTCGCCGGGCACGATGGTGATCGGGCAGGGCAGGTTGCTGGCCTCGCGCAAAAGCCTGTTCAGCACCGGGTTCGGCCCCGCCTTGTCCGGGTTCAGGCCCAGCACGACGATGCCGATCTCGGGATCATCCGCAAGCTGGGCGATCAGTTCGTCGGCCGGATCGCCCTCGCGGATGACCAGTTCCGGCTCGACCTTGGGGCGCGAGCGCATCCATTTGGCGAAGACCTCGAAATGGGCTTCGATCCGCTCGTGCGCCTCGGCGCGCATGACATCGGCGACGCCGAATCCGTGCTGGATATCGGCCGCCGGAATGACCGAAAGGATCACCACGGCACCGCCGGTATGAGCGGCGCGCATCGCCGCGAAACGCATCGCGTTCAGGCATTCGCGGCTGTCATCGAGAAGGACAAGGAACTTGCGCATGGGGCTCTGATCGGTGGCTCTCTGGGCGGACAGTGGCCGAACTGCCATGCTAGTGCAAGTCATTCGGCGGGAATGCGTCAGTCTGGTTTCCTTGTCCGGAAGGATGTGTTACCGCGGACCGATTGAGGCAATCCGACGGGCAGGCGCGTTGTGACGATCCATCACGACTGGGACAAGGCAGAAGCGGCCCAGCTTGCGACGCTGACCGGGTCCAAGATGGCCTGGTTCCTGGGTCAGGCCCGCGACAGCGGCATGAAGCCCATGCCGCGCCGCAAGCGTCTGTTCGATGTGACACTGGCGCTGATGCTGATGATTCCGCTGTCCGTGGTGATGGCCGTCATGGCCTTTCTTCTGCTGATCGTGCAGGGGCGTCCGATTTTCTATACCGCGCACCGGATGCGCGCGCCGGGCCAGTCCTTCACGCAGTTGAAATTCCGCACCATGACCACGGAAGAGGACGATTTCGGCGCCACCGGCGCGCACAAGCACTGGCGCATCACGCCCCTGGGCCATTTCCTGCGCCGCACGCGGATCGACGAATTGCCGCAGTTGTTCAACATCCTGCGCGGCGACATGAGCTTCGTCGGCCCGCGCCCGCCGCTGCGCGAATATGTCGAACGTTTCCCCGCAGTTTACGCGCAGGTGCTGAAAAGCCGTCCGGGCGTGACCGGGCTGGCGACGCTTATCTATCATCGGCACGAGGACCGGATCCTCGCACGCTGCAAATCCGCCGCCGCGACCGAGGCCGCCTATTATCGCCGCTGCCTGCCGGTCAAGCTGAAGATCGACCTGATCTACCAGCGCCACCGCGATTTCGGCCTGGATCTGTGGATCCTGTGGTCCACGGTCAAGATCGTGCTGACCAGGAAGGACGAGCGCCCGCGCCGGCGCGGTCGCGCCTAGATCCCGAACAGGGGATCGCCGGGATAGCCGACGCCCGTCAGATACAATCCATGGGGCGGACAGACAGGCCCGCAGGCCGCGCGGTCGCGCGCCGCCAATGCCCGGGCCACGCGCTCCGGCTGCCATGAACCCGCGCCCACCCGTTCCAGCGTGCCGACAATGGAGCGCACCTGGTTATGCAGGAAAGACCGCGCCCGCAGGGTGAAACGGTATTCCCGGCCATGGGGGATCGCGATTTCGTCGATGCCGATCGCGTCCAGCGTTTTCAGTGGGCTCTTGGCCTGACAGATCGAGGACCGGAATGTGGTGAAATCGTGCTGACCGATCAGATGCGCGGCGGCCTCGCGCATGGCCCGCGTGTCCAGCGGTTTCAGGACGCGCCAGGCAAGGCCCTGGTCATGCGTCATCGGTGCCCGGCGGGCGATCAGTCTGAACAGATAGCGCCGTTCCGTGGCCGAGAACCGGGCATGAAAATCCTCGGCCACCCGCTTTGCCGCCAGCACCGCCACGGGGGCGGGCTTGAGGTGGAAATTCAGCGCCTCGGCCAGACGGAAAGCGTCCCAGTCGCGCAGCAGTTCGGCATGGGCGACCTGTCCGGTCGCATGAACGCCGGCATCGGTGCGGCCTGCCGCCGCGATCCGCGCGCCCGTGGCAAAGCCGGCATCCAGCTTGGCCAGCGCGGCTTCGACGGCGCCCTGGACCGAGGGCTGGTCGGCCTGCGCCTGCCAGCCGGCGAAGGGGCCTCCGTCATATTCGATCAGCAGGGCAAAGCGGGGCATCGGCAGTCAGCGCGTCCTGTCGGCCGGATCGCGCAGCAGGTCGTCCAGAAACTGCGCCGAGTCGGTCAGGTTCGGGCGATCCGGGCTGGCCACGCCTTCGCGGGCCAGCCGGTCGCGCAAAACCGAGATCTCGATTTCCAGATCGGCGCGGTCGCCCTCCAGCAGCTTGCGGGCCTTGGCGCTGAAATCGCGTTCCAGATCGTCGAGAAACGCCTCATAGGCGGTGCGCGTGGCGGGGTCGCGGCTGCGGGCATAGAGAGCCGCGAATTTCTCGGTCGCGTCGCGCGCGCCCATCAGATAGACGCCCAGATAGCGCCGCGCTGCCGACAGATCGCCGGGATTGCTGCGCACCCGGTCGAACAGATCGCGCACCGTCCCCGCAAAGCGCGCCACGCGCGATTGAAGTCCGCGATCACCAAGGCGCAGCATGGCCTGGTCGATCTGCGCCAGATAGGCTTCGCCTTCCTCGATCATCCGCTCGGCGCGGGTCTGCTGGAAATCCTCGCCCTCGGACATGCCCTTGTCGCGCATCGGGTCGGCCCCAAAGGCCAGCCAGTGCAGCGCCAGCCCGGTGACGCCGATCAGCGCAGCGCCGGCCCCGGCGCCCGGTTCGGCCGCGCCCAGGCCCAGGCCCAGGCCGGCCAGGACGCCCCCGAACAGCTTGCGCGGGATGGCGGGCCGGCGTGCCTTGCGACGCACGTCATAGGCGGCTTCGGCGCGCAGCCCCTCGCGCGTCAGCCACATCGCGCAGGCGATCAGGCCAAAGGCGGCGAGCCCGGCGACCATCTGGACCGGGGGCTGGAAGAATGCGGTGATCAGAAATGGTGCGGCGCCGATCGTGACCCATTTCGGCCGCGATTCCAGCCGGTGCCGCATCGCGCCGCGCGGCTGATCCGGCCGGTCGCCCTGGCGGTCGCGCCGCTGCCCGTCCGGCGAAAACCGCCCCCCGAAATTCCGCGCCATGTTCCGCCCTCCTCAGGCCGCGCCGGCCAGTGAGGCGTATAGCGCCAGAAGCACCAGCAGGTAGAAGCTGAGCCGTTGCATCGCGTTGCGGGACATGCGGTTCCTTTCCTCGGAAGGCCCGTTCCGGGCGTTCGCATCCTATATCGGCATCCTCGCGGGAATTGCAAAGGCGGGCCGGGCTCAGCCGGGAAACAGGCGCGTCAACGCCGTGTCCAGCAAGGCCGGATCCTGCAACGCCAGTCGCACCGGCAGCGCCATGACCCGGGGCCGGAAATCGCGCGGCAGCCGGGCGGCATCCTTTTCCGTCGTGACCAGTTGCGCGCCGCGCATCCGCGCCTCGGTTTCCAGCCGGGTCAGCAGGGCCGGTGTGAAAGGCTGATGATCGTCCAGTGCCTCGGCCCGCAGGATGGAGGCGCCAAGAGAGGCCAGCGTGGCAAAGAATTTCTCGGGATGACCGATTCCGGCGAAGGCCACGACGCGGTGTCCCTGCCAGTCGATCCCGGTCTGCAGCGGCGCCAGCGTTCCGCGCAGATGGGGCGGAGCATCCGGCGGCGGGACAAAGCGGTCCTGTGCCGCGGCATCGCCGATGGAAAGCAGCAGATCGGCGCGGGCAAGACCCCGGACCACGGGTTCGCGCAGGGGGCCGGCGGGCAGGCAAAGCCCGTTGCCGAAACCTCGTGCCGCATCGACCACGACGATGGCCAGGTCATGCGCCAGCGCCGGATCCTGGAAGCCGTCATCGAGAATGATCGCCTGCGCCCCTGCCGCGCAGGCCGCCCGCCCGCCTGCCTGCCGGTCATCGGCCACCCAGACCGGGCCGAAGGCCGCCATCAGCAGCGGCTCGTCGCCGGTCAGGGCGGCATCGTGACGCCGCTCGTCAACCCTCAGCGGTCCTTTGGCCCGGCCGCCATGGCCGCGCGAGACGACATGGGCGTCGATCCCCAGTCCCAGAAGATGCTGTTGCAGGTGAATGACGGTCGGCGTCTTGCCGGTGCCGCCCGCGTTCAGGTTGCCGACGCAGATTACCGGGATGTCAAGGCGCATGCGCGCCTTGCCCGCCAGCCTGCGCCGGGTTTCGCGTGCGTAAACCGCGCCCAGCGGCGAAAGCAGCCGCGCAAGCGGCGTTGGCGGGCGCAGATACCAGAAGTCCGGTGCGCGGCTCATGGTGCGGTCGCCCGGGCCGGCCGGTCTGCCGTGCCTTCCGGCGCCGCGTCGAGGGCTGCCAGGACGGGCTGGCAGATGCGCAGCGTCACGTCCGCGCCGCCGGTGCTGACGGTCCAGGCATTCCGGGCCAGCGCCGCGATCAGTTCGGGCTGCGACAATTCCGCCATCGCCGCCGCCAGACCGGCCGCATTCGCGACCTGCCGCGCCGCGCCGGCCCCGTCCAGTTGCTGCCATTCGGTCGGATGCCGCCCCGTGACCGGGCCGTGGACAATGGCCGAACCAAGGGCTGCGGGTTCGAACGGATGTCGTGCGGCGGCGTCGTCGCCGTGCAGCGTGCCGCCCAGATAGGAGACCGGGGCAAGGCGATACCACAGGCCCATCTCGGCCAGCCCGTCGGTCAGCATCACATGGATTT
>CERQ01037054.1_pt1 | contig 29396 bp, 28 predicted proteins | sample 530711 | NCBI WGS metagenome assembly CERQ01 (sample SAMEA2620882, study PRJEB7988) | marine metagenome | biome: marine biome (ENVO:00000447); feature: mesopelagic zone (ENVO:00000213); material: "saline water (ENVO:00002010), including plankton (ENVO:xxxxxxxx)" | depth 850 m | reverse complement strand
CGCGCGGGCCTGGCCGATCTGCGGGCGGTCGAGGGGATCTCGGCCGCGATGGCGCAGAAGGTCTATGACCATTTCCACGCGCGCGGCTGATCGTCCGACGACCCTCGCCGCGTGGGGTGGCGTCCACGCCGTGAACCGGTCGGAGGCCGCACTGGAACGGCCAGGGTTCTGACAGCGACCGCGGCCCTGTCTGTTTCGACAGGATCGATGTGAATATCGTTGTCAAATGTTGCAGCACGGCTATTGACGGCTGGTCAGGGGCTCGCAGCGTGAGGGTGAGCGGCGAAGGCCGCTTGGCGGGTTCCCTGGCGCAACCGCAGGCACCCGCCTTGCGGTGCCTGGGTCCGCCGTTCCGTCCTGCCCGGGAATCGGCCATTCCCGGGCTCATCGCCAAGGCGTCGCGGGCTCAGCGCCGCAATGCCTTGGCCTGCTTGCGGCGGGCATGAAGCGCCGGTTCGGTATAGCCCGAAGGGCTTTCGGCACCGCCGAAGATCAGATCGCGCGCCGCCTCGAACGCCGGGCCGTCGAAATCCGGCGCCATGGGGACATAGGCCGGGTCACCCGCGTTCTGCCGGTCGACCTTGGCGGCCATGCGGCGCAGCGCGTCCTCGACCTCATCGCGCGAGATCAGCCCCTGTTCCAGCCAGTTGGCCATGTATTGGGCGCTGATCCGGCAGGTGGCGCGATCCTCCATCAACTGCACGTCGTTGATGTCGGGCACCTTGGAACAGCCGATCCCCTGATCGACCCAGCGGACGACATAGCCCAGAATCCCCTGGCAGGAATTTTCCACCTCGCGCAGGATCTGGTCCCGGCCGGCGGGTGCGCCATCCATCAGCGCGGGCGTCAGCAGCCGGTCCAGATCGGGCATGGCGCTGCCGGACAGGTCCGCCTGCCGCGCGGCGACATCGACCTGATGATAATGCAGCGCGTGCAGCGTCGCGGCGGTCGGGCTGGGCACCCAGGCGGTATTCGCGCCGGACCGGGGATGACCGATCTTGGTCTCCAGCATCTCGGCCATGGCATCGGGCTTGGCCCACATGCCCTTGCCGATCTGACCCTTGCCGCGCAGTCCGCAAGCCAGCCCGATCAGGACATTGCCCTGTTCATAGACATCAAGCCAGTCGGACGATTTCATTCCGTCGCGCCCGACGAAGGCACCGGCCTGCATCGAGGTATGGATCTCGTCCCCCGTGCGGTCGAGAAAGCCGGTATTGATGAACACGACGCGGTTGCGGATGGCATGAATGCAGGCGGCCAGATTGGCGCTGGTGCGGCGTTCCTCGTCCATCAGGCCCAGCTTGACCGTGTTCGCGGGCAGACCCAGCACCTGCTCGACGCGGGCAAAGGTGCGATCAGTGAAGGCGGCCTCGTCGGGGCCGTGCAGCTTGGGCTTGACCACATAGATCGCACCGGCGCGGCTGTTGCCCAGACCCTTGTCGCGCTTCAGGTCGTGGATCGCGCAGGCCACCGTCACCATCGCGTCCAGAAGGCCCTCGGGCGTTTCCCGACCGTTCAGCCTGATCACATCCGTCGTCATCAGCAGACCGACATTGCGCACCAGCAACAGGGCGCGGCCGGGCAGCGTCAGGGTGCTGCCATCGGGCCGGGTGATCTGCCGGTCGGGGGCCAGGCGGCGTGTCATCTGCCTGCCGCCCTTTTCGAAGGTTTCGGACAGGTCGCCCTTCATCAGGCCCAGCCAGTTGCGATAAACGACGATCTTGTCCTCGGCATCGACCGCGGCAACGCTGTCCTCGCAATCCTCGATCGCAGTCAGCGCCGCCTCCAAGACCACGTCGCTCAGCCCGGACGCCGAGGCCGACCCGATTGGGCTTTTCGGGTTCACGACCAGTTCCACATGAAGCCCGTGATGGACCAGAACGAAGGCGGTATCCTGGCCCTCGGACCGGGTGCCGACAAAGGCCGAAGGGTTGGCCAGCGCGACCTCGGTCCCCTCGATCGACACATGCAGCCCATCCTGATCCGCGCGATAGCCGGTGGCGTCGGAATGACCGCCCCTGGCCAGCGGAAAGGTGTCGTCCAGGAATCCGGCGACACGCGCCACGACGGCATCGCGCCGCGCCGGGTCGAATCCGTCCGATGGCGGCGGCCCCATCGCGTCCGATCCGTAAAGCGCATCGTAAAGCGATCCCCAGCGGGCATTGGCCGCATTCAGCGCGAAACGGGCATTGCTGACCGGCACGACCAGCTGCGGACCGGCAATGCTGGCGATTTCGGGATCGACCTCGCCATTCTCGACGGTGAAGGGTTCGGGCTGCGGCACCAGATAGCCGATGCGGGTCAGGAATTCGCGATAGGCCGCGGCGTCCCAGGGCTGGTTGCCGCGCGCCTTGTGCCAGGCGTCGATCTGCGACTGCAATTCGGTACGCCGGGCCAGCAGCGCGCTGTTCTCGTCGGCGAAATCCGCCAGCAGCCCTGCATATCCGGACCAGAAGCGATCGGCATCGACCCCGGTGCCGGGCAGGACCTCGTCCTCGATGAAGGTCGCGAAAGTCGCATCGATTTCAAGTCCGTGTCGCTGGATAGGCTGGGCGGGCATGGTCATCCTCCTGTAGCTGCGGTGCCGGTCGCGGCCGCGGCGCGGCGGCGGTCGATGTATACAATAGCGCACCGTAGCCGCCGGGGACCATAGGTCGCCATGTGCGAGCGGGGGTTTCAGCGGATTTTTTCACCCCTCGCGACCGGTCACATTCGCGCGCGGTCCCGCGCAAGACCGGGTCTTCGGCCTGCGCCCGCCGATCGCGCCGGGCAGATCACCGGCGAATCGGCACGGTTCCGCCTCTGGCGCGGCGGGGGGTTTTCCTCTGCCCTTGCCGCTGCCACCTCTGGCCGCGCAGGAAGCGCGCGCCGTTCCGGTGTCGCGCCCTTGACGGACAAAGGAGAACCACATGTTCCGCCAGATCGCTTTCGCTGCCGGCCTTTCGATGGCCGCGACCGCAGGTTTCGCCCAGACGGCCGAGACGCCCGCCCAGGGTGGCGGCGCCGCGCCCGCGCAGAAGGCGCCCCAGGCCGCCAGGATCGACCCCGCAGCCGCCTATGAGGCCGCCCGGAACCAGCTGGGCATTCTGAAATATTGCCAATCCCAGGGTTTCTCTGGCGCCGAGGCGGTATCCGCGCAGCAGAAGCTGGTCGGAATGCTGCCCGAGGGTGATGCACAGGCCGGCGCCGCGGCCGAGCAGAAGGGAACCCAGGGCACCGTCTCGCTGGGAGAAACCCAGATTTCGCTGAAGGACGCCGCCTCGCAGCAGGGCACCAGCGAAAAATCGCAGTGCCAGCGCATCGAGGCGGCGGTCAATCAGGTCGCAAGCCAGTTGCCGGCGGGCTGATCGCCCGCGCTCCCTCCTCGACTGGCACGACGGCGGGCCGGTGCAGCGATGCGCCGGCCCGTTCGTTCAGGGATCCCCGATAATGCGCAGACCCTGAGGCGCCCTGCTCAGTTGCGCCCGTCATCGGCGACAAGGGGCCGGGTGACGGCGCGCGCCGCCTCTTCGTCCTCGGCGGGCGCGCCGCTTTCGACGATTTCGCGCGCCTCTTCCTCATCCTCGTCCTCGATCGCGGGAGGCTCTTCCCCGGCAAGGAAGTTTCCGAATTTTTCCCACCCCGGAACATGTTCGGAAAGAACCCGGATCACGACCAGCACCGGCACCGCGATCACCATACCCAGCACCGACCACAGCCAGGCCCAAAGCGCGACCGAGATGAAGACCACCACCGTATTCATCTGCAGACGGCGCGACACGAAATAGGGTGTGATGATCTGCCCTTCCAGCGAGGTCAGCGCCAGATAGGACGCTGCCACCATCGCCGGCCAGAACAATCCCGGCATCACCACCAGCGCCACCACGGCCGCGATGCCCACGCCGGCGATGGCGCCCAGATAGGGAATGAAGTTCAGAAGGAACGCCCCGATCCCGAACAGAAGCGGCGAGGGCATTCCCCAGGCCCACATGGCAAGGCCGACGGCAAAGCCCAGGCAGGCATTGATGACGGTGATCGCGCCCAGATAGCTGCCCAGTGAATCCTCGATCTCGCGCAGCGCCAGATAGGCGGTGCGCTTGTCGTGCATCGTGTCGAAGCTTTGCACGATTTTCAGATAAAGCAGATCGCCCGAAGCGATCATGAAGAACAGCAGGATCAGCGTGAAGACCACCTGACCCAGCAATTGCGGGGTCAGCTTGACGACGGCGGCAAAGGTGGACTCGCCCTCCTGTTGGACCCGCACGGTGGTCGCGGCATCGCCGCTTTCCTCTTGCATGTTCTGGGCGTCGTCGATCTTCTTGGCGGCCTCCTGAAGATCGCGCATCGAATCGCGGACGTTCTGGAACTTGTATTCAAGCTGACTGCTGATCGTGGGGATGCGGGCCGCGGCGCGGTTGACCGGGCCGCTGGCGGCATAGGCGATGACGCCGACCGTGATCAGGATGCTGACCGTGACCAGCAGGGCGGTCGCCCCGTCGGGAATGCCCCGGCGTTCGTTGAAACGGCGCAACGGGGTGAAGACGAAGAACAACAGAATCGCCATCGTCACCGGCATCAGGAAATCACGGGCGGCTGCGACAGCGCCAAAGGCCATGATCAGAAAGATGCCGATGACGGCCCAGTTGACCAGAACGCGCGTCACACCGTCCTCGCGCCCGGTGCGCGGAAAATTGTGCCCTTGCGGACCGACCATGAAATCCCCCCTCCACGGCGCATTCATCGCCCCGCCCGGGCCCGGAACGCAGGATGCGAACCGATTGTTCCGAACCGTCCGCGCGGCCTGATCTTTGTCAATCGCGGCGTCAGATGGGGTGATCGCCCGCAGCGTCGATCACCCGCGACGGCAGGCCCATCCGGCCCAGCAAGTCCAGAAAGGGCCGCGCAGGCAGATCCTCGACATTGACCATCTTCCCGACATCCCAGGTTCCGCGCGCGATCAGGATCGCCGCAGCGACGGGTGGCACCCCCGCGGTGAAGCTGATGCCCTGGCTTCCGACCTCGTCGAAGGCCTCCTTGTGATCGGCCACATTATAGACGAAGACCTCGCCCGCCTTGCCATCAAGACTGCCCCTGACCAGATCGCCGATGCAGGTCTTGCCGGTATAGTCGGGCGCAAGGCTGGCCGGATCGGGCAGAACCGCCTTGACCACCTTCAGCGGCACGATTTGCTGCCCCTCGGCGGTCGTGACCGGCTGTTCGGACAGCAGGCCCAGGTTCTGCAACACGGTAAAGACGTTGATGTAGTGGTCGCCGAAGCCCATCCAGAACCGCACGTCGCTGTCCTTGTAGCGGGCTGCAAGGCTGTGCACCTCGTCATGGCCGGACAGATAGGCCTTCTGCTTGCCGACGACGGGCAGATCCCATTCGCGGCCGATCTCGAACATCCGGTTCTCCTGCCATGCGCCCTGTTGCCAGGAATAGACCGTGCCGGTGAATTCGCGGAAATTGATCTCGGGGTCGAAATTGGTGGCGAACCAGCGACCATGGCTGCCGGCATTGATGTCCACGATGTCGATGGACTCGATCCGGTCGAAATATTCATCCTCGGCCAGACGGGCATAGGCGTTGACGACGCCCGGATCGAAACCCGCGCCAAGGATCGCGGTGATGCCTGCCTTCTCGACATCCTCGCGCCGCTTCCATTCGTAATTGGCATACCAGGGCGGGGTCTCGCAGACCTTGGCCGGATCCTCGTGGATGGCGGTGTCGATATAGGCCGCGCCTGCCCGGATGCAGCCTTCCAGCACCGACATGTTGATGAAGGCCGTGCCCACATTGATGACGATGCCGGCCTCGATCCGTTTCAACAGCGCCTCGACCGCATCGGGATCCATCGCGTCCAGCGCATGGCTGGCAAAGGCCATGTCATGCCCCTTGCCGCGCAGGCTGGCGATAATGGCGTCGGCCTTGGCCTGGGTGCGGTTGGCGATGTGCAGGTCGCCGAATTCGGCCGCCCATTGCGCGACCTTGTGGGCGCTGACTTGCGCGACGCCGCCCGCGCCGATGATGAGGACATTCTTCTTGGCCAATTCCAACTCCTTTCGGGGGGCAGAGAACGGGTCGCCTTAGGACAGGCTGGACTTGTAATCGTCATAGGAAAAGCTGCGGACAAGGCGGATCGTTCCGTCCTCTTCGCGGATCGCGATCGAGGGCATGGCGACGCCGTTGAACCAGTTCTTCTTGACCATCGTGTAGCCGGCCGCGTCGGCGATGCCGAGCCGGTCGCCGATCTTCAGCGGCCGGGCAAGGCGCGCCTCGCCGAAAATGTCGCCCGCAAGGCAGGTCTTGCCCGCGATCTGGTATTCGTGGTCGCCGTCCTGCGGCAGCTTGGCCGTCTCGCGATAGATCAGCAGATCCAGCATATGCGCCTCGATGCTGCTGTCGACGATCGCGACCTTCTTGCCATTGTCGATCAGGTCAAGAACGCTGACCTGCAAGGACGCGGCCCCCGTGATGCTGGCCTCGCCGGGCTCCAGATAGGCCTGAACGCCGAACCGGTCCTGAAAGGCGGCCAGCCGGTCGGCCAGCCGGTCCAGCGGATAGCCCTCGCCGGTAAAATGGATGCCGCCGCCCAGACTGACCCAGTCCAGTCTTTGCAGGATGTCGCCGAACTCGGTTTCGATCCGGGTCAACTGGTGATCGAACAGGTCGAAGTCCCCGTTTTCGCAATTGTAGTGGATCATCACGCCGCTGATCCGGTCCATCGCGGCCTCCAGACGGGATATGTCCCATTCGCCGAGGCGGCTGAAGGGACGCGCCGGGTCGGCCAGATCGAAGCCGCTGGTCGAAAAGCGCGGGTTCAGCCGCAGCCCGCGCGTGATCGCCGCTGCCCTGTCGCCGAACCGGTCAAGCTGGCCCAGGCTGTTGAAGATGATCTTGTCGGCATGGGAAATCGCCTCGTCGATCTCGTGATCGGCCCAGGCGACGGAATAGGCGTGGGTTTCCTTGCCGAATTCCTCGGCCCCCAGCCGCAATTCGAACAGCGAGGACGAGGTGGTCCCATCCATGAAATCGCGCATGACATCGAAGACCGACCAGGTGGCAAAGCATTTCAGCGCCAGCAGCGCCCTGACGCCGGATCTTTCGCGCAACCGGGCAATTTTTTCCATGTTGCCGCGCAGCACCGCCTTGTCGATCAGATAATAGGGCGTCGGCAGATCGGTCATGGCGTTTCCGTGTCCAGGCCCCGAAGGGCGAAAGAGAAAGGCGGGATATAGACAGATCGGGCGCTTTTCGCAAGAAAGTGCGGCACAGCCGTGACGCCGGGCGCCCGCTCAGCCACCGGCGGCAAGGCGACGGAATTCGCGTTTCATCAGTTCCAGTTCGGCCCGCAAAAGCGCGATCTCGGCCAGCACATCCTGGGCCAGGGGTTGACCGGCCCGCAGGTCCAGCCGCCCCAGGACCGGCGCGCCCGGGCCGGGCGCCATCCCGGCCTCGCAGGCCAGCAGTAAAAGCGACGTGATCCCGTCCGAAATCACACTGCCGGGCAGTTCGACCTCGATCTGCCACGGCCCGCCATCGGGACCGGTGGCCCGCGCCTCGGCCACGACTTCGCCCTCATGGGCGATGCACAACCGTCCGGGCAGGCTGCCGGTCAGGGTGCCGCGCCAGATTCCGCCGGCGATTCCGTGGCTGTCGAAATGCATCCGTCGCTTCCTATATCTGCGCGCGCGGATGGCGCGACATGACAAGATCGGTCAGCGTGACCGCGTTCATCGCCGGGGCCTCGAAGATCAGATCCAGCCAGACCTTGTCGGCCGGTCGTCCCGCCAGATCGGCATAGGCCAGGTCGAATTCGACCACCCGCGGATTGTTCCGCCCCTCGATCGGATGGCCAAGCTGCCGCAACATGCTGGCCGTGTCCGGACCCTGGGCGATGTTGATGCGGCCGTAGACGGTCATCGCCCTCTCGGCCGACAATTGCGCGTCCACCCGCAGCACGTGATCGCGGCCCAGATCCTCTTGCATTGCATCGGGCAGATCCAGCGACAAGGACAGATACCCGCCCGAGAATCCCATCACTTCCAGCGACAGGCCGTAATGCGCCAGATCGGTGCCCTGCCGGTTGCGGACCTGCCGCAGGATCGCCGCGCGATGGCCGCAATCGTGCCACAGCACCACCTCGTCGCTGAACCGCTGGCCGTTTTCCGGCGCGACCAAGGCCGCGGGAACGATCCGGCCACGCAGCGTCATCGGCCGCCAGCGCCAGTCTGTCCCCGGCGGCAGGTCCAGCAATTGCAGATCGTCGCGCGCGCGCGAAGGGCTGGCATCGCTGTGCTGAAGAAAGCGGCGCAGGTCGGCATGAAGCGCCAGCGCCTCGTCGCGCAGGTCGGGATCCGGCGCGCGGCGGCCCTGCATGGCGCTGTTGGCCAGCGCGGCCCATTGCCGGCCGGCCGACTGCCGGCCGCGTCGCGACCTCCAGCCCTGCCAACCGATCATGCCCGGCCTCTATTGATCCATGTAGACATGGGTTTCCTCGGCCGCGCCGGGATGGGTGACCGCGCCCCATCGCGCGCCGCCCACCAGCCGCGCGTATTTCCACAGCGCGCCCGAGGCGTAATCCGTCCGGCGCGACCCGCCCCACGCGTCCCTGCGCGCGGCAAGATCCCTGTCGGACAGATCGACGCCGATCTCGCCCTTCACCGCGTCGATGGTGATCATGTCGCCGTTGCGCAGCAGCGCGATGGGCCCGCCTTGCGCGGCTTCGGGCCCGACATGGCCGACACAGAATCCGCGCGTCGCGCCCGAGAAGCGGCCGTCGGTGATCAGCGCGACCTTCTTGCCCATGCCCTGACCCGACAAGGCGGCGGTCGTGGCCAGCATCTCGCGCATGCCGGGCCCGCCCGCCGGGCCTTCGTTGCGGATCACGATCACGTCGCCCTCGCTGTAGTCCCGGCGCTGGACGGCGGCGAAAGCCTCCTCCTCGCTTTCAAAGACCCGCGCGGGGCCGGTGAAGACCTGATCTTCGGGCGCCATGCCCGCGACTTTCACGATCGCCCCGTCCGGCGCCAGGTTGCCTTTCAACCCGACCACGCCGCCGGTCGCGGACAAGGGCGTGGCAACGGAATGGATCACCTTGCCGTCGATGTCGCGATCGACCAGATCCAGTTCCTCGCCGATGGTGCGGCCGGTTGCGGTCATGCAATCCTCGTGGATCAGCCCGGCGCGGCGCAATTCGCGCATCACCACCGGAACACCGCCCGCCTCGTAGAGGTCCTTGGCCACATATTCGCCGCCCGGTCGCAGGTTCACGAAATAGGGCGTGTCGCGAAAGATGTCGCAGACATCGAACAGGTCGAAATCGATCCCCGCCTCATGCGCAATGGCGGGCAGATGCAACCCGGCATTGGTCGATCCGCCCGTGCAGGCGACGACGCGCGCGGCGTTTTCCAGCGCCTTGCGCGTCACCACGTCGCGGGCGCGGATGTTCTTTTCGATCAGCCGCATCACCGCCTCGCCCGAGGCCAGCCCGTATTGATCGCGGGATTCATAGGGCGCCGGCGCACCCGAGGAATTCGGCAGCGCCAGGCCGATCGCCTCGCTGACGCAAGCCATCGTGTTCGCGGTGTATTGCCCGCCGCAGGCCCCGGCCGAGGGACAGGCCACCCGTTCCAGGATGTCCAGTTCCGCGTCGGTCATGTTGCCGGCCTGATGCTGGCCCACCGCCTCGAACACGTCCTGGACGACGACATCGCGCCCGTTCAACTTGCCCGGCAGGATCGAGCCGCCATAGATGAAGACCGAGGGCACGTTCAGCCGCACCATCGCCATCATCATCCCCGGCAGCGACTTGTCGCAGCCCGCCAGGCCCACAAGCGCGTCATAGCAATGACCGCGCATGGTCAGTTCCACCGTGTCGGCGATGGCATCGCGGCTGGCAAGGCTGGACCGCATCCCCTCGTGGCCCATGGCGATGCCGTCAGTCACCGTGATCGTGGTGAATTCGCGCGGGCAGCCGCCGCCCTTCTTGACACCCTGCTTGACCGATTGCGCCTGCCGGTTCAGCGAGATGTTGCAGGGCGCGGCCTCGTTCCAGCAGGTCGCGACACCCACCCAGGGGCTGTGAATCTCGTCCTCCGAGATTCCCATCGCGTAGAAATAGCTGCGATGCGGCGCCCGGGCCGGGCCCTCGGTGACGTGACGGCTGGGCAGCCGCGACTTGTCAAAGCGTTGGTCGGTCATCCGTCCCTCCCTCGTCGGCGATGGCTCCGGGATAGCCTGCCGGGCGAAGCGGAACAAGCGTCACGCGACCAGCGCGTCCAGCCGGGCGGCGCAGATGAAGTCGTTTTCGGTCAGCCCGCCCGCGGCATGGGTGGTGAAGGTCACGTCGCAATAGCCATAGCCGAAGGTGATGTCGGGATGGTGGCCCTGCTTGTTGCCCAGCCAGGCGGCCAGGTTGGCCATCTCGACCGCCTTCAGAAAGCCCTTGAACTCGAAATGCCGCCGGATCGACGACGCGTCCCCGGACAGGCGCCAACCTTCAAGCCCGGCCAGCATCCCTTCCGCCTCGTCGCGCCCCATGGCCGATGTGCCGCCCTCGCAGGGCTTGCAGGTTCTTTTCGCCAGATCGGTCATCGCCGCCTCCTTTCTCACAACAAGGGAGACGCAAGTGCCAGCAGATTGTTCCGCAGCCGGCGCAGAAGTCCCCAGCCGCGCACTTCGTCCAGCGTGATCTCGCGCGAGCGTTCGGCATAGCTTCGCTGGCGCTCGTCGATCCGGCCGACGAAGCCACGGTCGAAGATCGCCATGTTGACCTCGTAATTCAGTTCGAAGCTGCGTCGGTCCAGGTTGGCGCTGCCGACCATGGCCATGCGCCCGTCGATGGTCATGATCTTGGAATGCAGAAGACCGCCCTGGAACAAATGCAGCTTCACGCCAGCTGCCAGCAGCCCGTAATAGAAGCCTTCGCTGGTGGCGCCCACGATCAGGGAATCGTTGCGGGCGGGCAGCATCATCACCACCTCGACGCCACGCCGCGCCGCCGCCCGGATGGCTGCATCCAGCGCCGCGTCGGGCACGTAATAGGGCGTCGTGATCACCACCCGGTCGCGCGCCGCATGAAGCATCGCCGACAGACAATCCGAAATGCTGCCCGCGCGCCGGTCCGGTCCCGTGGCCACGATCTGAAGATCGATGCCCGGATCGCCCGCGGCGGGCACGACCGGCAGCATGTCGCCCAGGTCGCGGCCGGTATAGCTCATCCAGTCGCCCAGAAAGACCGACTGCAATTGCCGCACGATCGGCCCCTCCACCTGCATCAGCACGTCGATCCAGGGCGCGAAGCGCGGCTTGATCGCAAAGGCCATGTCGGCGCAATTGCGGCTGCCGGTGAAGGCGATCTTGTTGTCCACGACCAGAATCTTGCGGTGATTGCGCAGATCCAGCCTGCGAAACAGGATGCTGACGAAGGGCAGGCCCCAGGGAAAGGCGGTGACGCATTCGGCCCCGGCCTCGGACATCTCGCGCCATGCCTCGGACCGGACCAGCCCGCGCGAGCCCAGGGCATCCACGATCACCCGGCAGGCGACGCCGCGGCGGGCTGCGCGGGCAACCGCGTCGGCCACCTTGCGCCCGCTGAGATCGGGCAGCCAGATGTAGAACAGGATATGGACATGATCCTGCGCCCGGTCGATGGCAGAGACCAGGACGTCGATCGCGTCGTCGCTTTCCTCCAGCAGCGCGACCCGGTTGCCGCCCAGAACCGGCATCCCGCCCACCGCCTCGTTCGCGGCGGCGACGGGGCGGGCGAAATTCGGCGGTTCGGCCAGCAGGCTGGGCGTCTGGCTGCGCAGGCCCGTCAGCCGGTCGCGCACATCGGCCATCCGCTGCACCTCCGCGTGGTTCATCCTGACCTCGCCGAACAGCAGATAGGCCGCGATCCCGACAAGCGGAACGGCCTCGATCACCATGATCCATGCCAGCCGCACCGACGGGTCCAGCCGCGGCCGGATCAGAACCCGCCCGATGAAGGCCAGGGTGATCGTCGCATAGAGAACAAGAAGGAACGAAGCCCACATGCGGCGCATCATTCCTGCCCCGCCGGGCAATTGCAATTCCCCCCCGCGCGGCCTATCTGGGGCGCTGAACCAGCCAAGGTGGACCCCGAATGAACTGGATCAGCAATTACGTTCGTCCGCGTATCAATTCGCTGTTCTCCCGCCGCGAAGTGCCCGAGAACCTGTGGACCAAGTGCCCCGAATGCGGGACCATGCTGTTTCACCGCGAACTCGGCGACAATCTGTTTGTCTGCACCAGTTGCGATCACCACATGGCGATCACGCCCCGCGACCGCTTTGGCGCGCTGTTCGACGGCGGCGCCTTCGTCGAGGTCAAGGTGCCCGAACCGACCGCCGATCCGCTGCAATTCCGCGATCAGAAGAAATATCCCGACCGGATGCGCGCGGCGCAGAAGGCCACCGGCGAGAAAGAGGCGATGCTGGTCGCCGAGGGCGAGATCGGCCGCACCCCGATCGTGGCGGCAGCCCAGGATTTCAGTTTCATGGCGGGGTCGATGGGGATGTATGTCGGCAACGCCATCATCGCCGCCGCCGAAAGGGCGGTGAAGCTGAAACGACCGCTGGTGCTGTTCTCGGCGGCGGGCGGCGCGCGGATGCAGGAAGGCATCCTGTCGCTGATGCAGATGCCGCGCACCACCGTCGCGGTGGAAATGCTGCGCGAGGCGCGGCTGCCCTATGTCGTGGTGCTGACCCATCCGACCACGGGCGGCGTCACCGCCTCCTATGCGATGCTGGGCGATGTGCAGATCGCCGAACCCAATGCGCTGATCTGCTTTGCCGGCCCGCGCGTGATCGAGCAGACCATCCGCGAAAAGCTGCCCGAGGGATTCCAGCGCGCCGAATATCTGCTGGAACACGGAATGCTGGATCGCGTCACCCACCGCAAGCGGATGCGCGACGAACTGATCTCGATCCTGCGGATGTTGTCGGGGATGCCCGCCCCGACCAAGGCCGATCTGCCGCCGCCCGCCCCGGCCGAAACGCCCGTGCTGACCGCTTCGGAACCCGCCGGGGCGGTCAAATCCGGCGGCTGAGCCCTTTCTCCGTGTCCCAGTACCCCGGGGGTCCGGGGGCTGGCCCCCGGTGCGTGCGACCATGAATCATTCCGACGCCATTCTCGATCGCCTCCTGTCGCTGCACCCCAAGGTGATCGACCTGTCGCTGGACCGGATGTGGCGTCTGCTCGCGGCACTGGATCACCCGGAACGCCGCATCCCGCCGGTGATCCACATCGCCGGAACCAACGGCAAGGGCTCGACCCTGGCGATGATCCGCGCCGGGCTCGAGGCCGGGGGCGCGCGAGTCCATGCCTATACCTCGCCGCATCTGGCGCGGTTCCACGAACGCATCCGGCTGGCGGGCGATCTGATCGGCGAGCCTGACCTGGCCGCCGCCCTGCGCGAATGCGAGGCGGCGAATGACGGCCAGCCGATCACCTTCTTCGAGATCACGACAGCCGCCGCCTTCCTGGCCTTTTCGCGGACGCGCGCCGATTACACGCTGCTCGAGGTCGGCCTTGGCGGCAGGCTGGACGCCACCAACGTGATCGCCAGGCCGCAGCTGACGGTCATCACACCGGTCAGCATCGACCACACGCAATACCTGGGCGACACGCTGGATCTGATCGCCGCCGAGAAGGCAGGCATCATCAAGCCCCGCATCCCCTGCGTTACCGGCCCCCAGCCCGATCCTGCGCTGCGCGTGATCGAATCCCGCGCCTCGGGCCTGACCGCGCCGCTTTTCGCCCATGGCCAGCACTGGATGATCGCGCGGGACCGCGACGGGATGGTCTATCAGGACGATCACGGGCTTTGGGATCTGCCGGTTCCGAACCTGATCGGACCACACCAGATTCAGAACGCGGGCACCGCCCTGGCCGCCCTGCGTCAACTGGGCGCGACCGATGCCCAGGCGCTGGCCGCCGTCACCCGCGCCGAATGGCCCGCCCGGATGCAGCGCCTGACCCGCGGCCCGCTGGTCGAGGCGGCAGGCCCCGAGGCCGAACTCTGGCTGGATGGCGGTCATAATCCGGCGGGCGCCGAGGCGCTGGCGCAGACGCTGGCGGCACTGCCGCCGCGGCCGACGCATCTGGTCTGCGGGATGCTGAACACCAAGGATGTCGCAGGCTACATGCGGCCGCTTTCCGGCCATGCCGAAAGCCTGACCGCCATCGACATTCCCGGCGAGGCGAACACCCTGCCCGCCGCGGAAACCGCGCGGATCGCGCGCGAAGCGGGACTGGAGGCGGCAACCGCCGCCGATGCGAAGGACGCCATCGCCCGGATCGCCGCTGCCCGGCCACGGGCGCGGATCCTGATCTGCGGATCATTGTATCTGGCCGGGCGGGTTCTTGTGCAGAACGGCTGAGCCGGCCGCGCTCGGCGCCGGCGGATGGCACGGCCCGGTCGAAACCCTGACATCCGGGGACGCCCGATGGAAAGTTTTTTCACCGGCCGGACGGTCGTGAAGACGCTGTCTCCGGTCGGGTAGCCGGAATTGCTGAAGCGCTTTCCGGATCCGGCGACCGGTCGGGAGCCCGATGATCGCGGCACGCCCCTTCATCCGGCATCGCGACCACAGCCGGATGCAGACGATCCGAAGTCTGCCGGGCTGCTAAGCCGAAACCCGGCCCCAGCCGGCATCCTGCATCTCGCGCAGGCGGCTGGCCGTGCGTTCGAATTCGAAGCTGCCCTCGCCTTCGTTATACAATTGCTCGGGCGCGTCGGCGGCACTGGCGATCAGTCGCACGCGGGCCTCGTAGATCGCGTCGATCAGCGTCACGAAGCGCTTGGCCTCGTTATAGTTCGAAGCGGACAGATGCGGAATTCCGTCCATCATCAGCACCTCGATCCGGCGGGCCAGTTCCAGATAATCCGCTGCGCCCAGGGGCTTGCCGCAAAGCGACCAGAAATCAGACCGCGCGACCTTGCCCGCGAGGGCCGGAATCTGGAACCGCCGGCTTTTCATCTGGATCTCGCCCGGTTCGGGCGCGGCAGCGTCGGTCAGGTCGCGCCAGATCGCGTCCATCCGACTGCGCGCCTCGGCATCGGCGGGACAGAACCAGACCGGCCCGCCGGTCGTGCGGCCCTGGCGGTAATCGGTGTCGCTGTCCAGGCAGACCACCTCCATCCGCTTGCGGATCAGGTCGATGAAAGGCAGGAAAAGCTGTCGGTTCAACCCGTGCTTGTAGAGATCCTCGGGCACCCGGTTCGAGGTGGTCACGACCGCCACACCCTGATCGAACAGCAGTTGAAACAGTCGTCCGACGATCATCGCATCGGCGATATCGGTGATCTGCATCTCGTCGAAACACAACAGCCGGACCTCGCGCGCAACCTGCATTGCGACCGGGCGCACCGCGTCCTGATCGGCGCGCTTGCGCGCCTCGTTCAATCCATCCTGGATCTCTTGCATGAACTGGTGGAAATGAACGCGGCGGCTGCGTTCGGGCGCCGCCTCGGCGATCAGGTCCATCAGCATCGACTTGCCGCGCCCGACGCCGCCCCACAGATAAAGCCCCGTCGCGCCCGGCCGCGCCGCCTGCTGCGGATGGCCCACGCCCAGAAAGGCGCGCCAGGCCGATTTCGGCCGGCTTGGGGCGGCGCCGGCGTCGCCCAGATCGGCCAGAACCCGATCCAGATGCGGCAGCACGGCCTCTTGCGCGGGATCGGGTCTCAGCCGCCCCTCCGCCACGCGCTGCCGGTAAAGATCGCTGACCTTGCCCATTCCAGCCTGCACCTGCCACATTGCCGGATCGCGCCGCAAGGCCCTTCTTGACCGTGATCTGCCGCCATGGCACGCATTCCGCGCTGCTGCCAAGGATCTGCGCATGAACCATCCGCGCCCTGACACGATCGCCGGCCGACCGGTCCTGTTCGTGATGGCGGCCGAGGCCGAATACGGGTCGGCGCTGAGATCGCGCATCGCTCCGCTGATCACCGGAGTCGGTCCGGTCGAAAGCGCGGTCCGCCTGACCGCCGCGCTGGCCGCGATGACGAACAGGCCGTGCCTGATCGTGTCGCTGGGTTCGGCCGGGTCGGCGCGTCTGCCGCAAGCGGGATTGTATCAGGTCAGCGGCGTCGCCTATCGCGACATGGATGCCTCGCCCCTGGGATTTCAGCGCGGCTGCACGCCGTTCGCGGACCTGCCCGCCCGTCTCGACCTGCCCCTGCGCATCCCCGGCCTGCCCGAGGCCAGCCTTTCGACCGGCGGCAATATCGTCAGCGGCGGCGCCTATGAAAGCATCGCCGAGGACATGGTGGACATGGAAACCTTCGCCCATCTGCGCGCGGCCCAGCATTTCGATATTCCGCTGATCGGCCTGCGCGGGATTTCGGACGGAGCACAGGAATTGCGGCACCTGACGGACTGGACGCAATATCTGCATCTCATCGACGCGAAACTGGCCGGCGCCGTGGACAGGCTGGAGCGCGCGCTGTCCGGGGGCGCGCTGAGGCTCTGAGCCGCCGCCTTGTCCTCGTCCGCCCCCGGGCCTAGACCGGGGCCGGGAAAATCGGCCGGGAACGAGCAGACATGGCACGCCGCGCGAAGATCATCGAGGACCGTCCAACCAGCAGACGGGTGGGCGCGCTCGGCGCCCTGTGGCCCTTTGTCCGGCCCTATCGGGGGCAATTGGCGGTGGCGCTGGCGGCGCTGGTCCTGACCTCGGCCATCAGCCTGGTCCTGCCCCTGGCGGTGCGCCGCGTTGTGGACAATTTCGACGACGGCGCGGGTCTGCTGGACCAGTATTTCGGCGCCGCGCTGGCCATCGTCGCGCTGCTGGCCCTGGGCACGGCGGCCCGTTATTTCTTCGTCACCAGACTGGGCGAACGGGTCGTGGCCGATCTGCGCAAGGCGGTCTTTGCCCGTGTCGTCACCCTCAGCCCCGGCTTTTTCGAGCGCGTGATGACGGGCGAGATCCTGTCGCGGATCACCACCGACACGACGCTGATCCAGTCGGTGATCGGTTCGTCCCTGTCGATCGCGCTGCGCAACATGCTGATCCTCGCGGGGGGGATGGCGATGCTGGCTTTCACCTCGGTCAAGCTGATGGGGCTGGTCTTGCTGATCGTGCCCGCGATCCTGATCCCGATCATCGTCCTGGGCCGTCGGTTGCGCACCCTCTCGCGCGCCAATCAGGACTGGATCGCGTCCTCGTCCGGCACCGCCTCCGAGACCCTGCTGGCGGCGCAGACGGTGCAGGCCTTCACCCATGAATCGCGCAGCATCGCGCAGTTCGACGGCGTGACCGAACAATCCTATGACGTGGCGCTGACCCGAATTCGCACCCGCGCGCTGATGACCGCCATCGTGATCTTCCTGATCTTCGCCGGCGTGATCGGCGTGTTGTGGGTCGGCGCGCGCGACGTGCGCCAGGGCGTGATGACCGCCGGGCAACTGGTGCAGTTCGTCATCTATGCCATCCTCGTGGCCAGCTCCACCGGCGCGCTGTCGGAAATCTGGGGCGAATTGCAGCGCGCCGCCGGCGCGACCGAGCGTCTGGCCGAATTGCTGGGCGCCCATGATGCGCTGACCGATCCCGCCAGCCCCGTGCCCCTTCCGCGCCCGGTCAAGGGTCGGATCGCACTGGAGGGGGTGGGTTTCCACTATCCGACGCGGCCCGATGTCTCGGCGCTTGACGGGGTGGACCTGACCATCCGGCCGGGCGAGACGGTGGCGCTGGTCGGCCCGTCGGGGGCGGGCAAGACCACGGTGATCCAGTTGATCCAGCGGTTCTGGGATCCCGGCACGGGCCGGGTCACGCTGGACGGGATCGACCTGCGGGACATGCGCCGCGACGATTTCCGCAAAAGCATGGCGCTGGTTCCGCAAGAGCCGGTGATCTTCGCCGCCTCGGTGCTGGACAACATCCGCCTCGGTCGTCCCGAGGCCGGCCCGGCAGAGGTCGAATCGGCCGCCCGCGCCGCCCATGCCCACGACTTCATCGCCGCGCTGCCGGACGGCTATGACACGCCGCTTGGCGAACGCGGCGTGATGCTGTCGGGCGGTCAGCGTCAGCGGGTCGCCATCGCCCGCGCCATCCTGCGCGACGCAGCCGTGCTGCTGCTGGACGAGGCGACGAGCGCGCTGGACGCCGAATCCGAATCGTTGGTTCAGGCGGCAGTCAACGATCTTGCGCAGGGCCGCACCACCATCGTCATCGCCCACCGGCTGGCCACGGTGAAAAAAGCCGATCGGATCATCGTCTTCGATCGCGGCCGCATCGTGGCCGAAGGCAGCCACGAAGCCCTGGTCACGCAAGGCGGCCTCTATGCCCGGCTGGCACGAATGCAGTTTACCGAAGGCAGCGTCGCAGCCCCCGCCGAGGAAGAGCCGGCCTAGTTGCGCGGCGCGGCATAGACCGCGGCCCAGAAGCGCGTCTTGCCATCCGCCGCGATGGCCTGGCCGATGCCGTAGTCGCGCACCTGCGGAATCAGGATGTTGCGCAGGTGGCCCTGCGAATTGTTCCATTCGCCAAGCACGCGGGGCAGATCGAACGGGCCCGCCGCGATATTCTCGGCCGTCAGCATCGGCGCATAGCCGCGCGCCTTCACGCGCGGACCGGGCCCCGTGGTCGTGCTGCCGACATGGGTCATGCGACCGCGCTTGGCCATGTCGCAGGCATGTTGTGCAGCGACTTCGGCCAGCAGCATGTTCGCGCGAACCGGAGGCAGATCCGAACGCCCACGGATGCCGTTCGTCGCTTCGGCGCCCGCCCGGTTCTGGGCCTGCGATGTGGCGGGACAGGTGGCCTTGCCCGGCGCCGTGGCCTGCACATCGGTGGGATCGCCGCCCTTCGGAGGCGGCGTTCCCCCGGCACAGGCGGCCAGCGTCAGGGTCGCGGTCAGAAGCGCGGTCATCGTCGTTCGGGCAGTCATCGTCTCGCAAACTTTCCCTGGCAATCGTCCCTCGGGTCTGGATGATCCCATCCCGGTTTTCAACCAATGGTTGCAGAAAAGCCGCAGCCGGGCAATCTTTTGCCACCAGCGCGGCGCGCCCGGCGCGGGATCCCGCGCATTCGACGCGGCCGTGACGCGGCGTTTCGGCGCAACCGGCCGCTTGCGACCCTTGCCCCGCCCGGCGCCCTTGTCGCATCCTGTCACCCGAGGGCGGCGCAAGGTGATGCGCCGGAAGGGAGAGGTGAAGCATGGGCCGATTCGGTACCTACGAGGATCGCGACAGGCTGGAGGCGGAAATGGCCTACGAGGCCCGCGATCTGCCCGTCACGATCCATGATTTCCTCTCGCGCACAGCCAAGGCGCATCCCGACCGGCCGGCGATCAGCTTTCAGCTTCTTGCCGGTCCGCGCGATCCCGCGACGACGCTGACATGGCAGGATCTGCTGGAGCGCGTGACCGAGACCGCCAATCTCTTTCGCAAGCTGGGCATCGGGCCGACCGATACGGTCGCCTATCTTCTGCCCAATTCGATCGAGACGCCGGTCGTGCTGCTGGCCGGGGCCACGGCCGGGATCGTGAACCCGATCAACCCGTTGCTGGACGCCAAACAGATCGCGGGGATCCTGCGCGAGACCCGCGCCAGGGTTCTGGTGACGCTGAAATCCTTTCCCAGAACCGATGTGGCGCAGAAGGCCGCCGAAGCCGTGGCCGAGGCGCCGGGCGTCACCCATATCATCGAGATCGACCTCAGGCGCCACCTGCGCGGCCCGAAACGATTCCTGGTTCCGCTGCTTCGGCCACGGGTCCGGAAACGCCACAAGGCCAGGGTTCTGGACTTCGAAGCCGCGGCCAGCGCCGAAAGGCACACCAGGCTGGATTTCGAGGATATTCCGAAGGATCGCATCGCCGCCTATTTCCATACCGGCGGCACCACCGGCACGCCGAAGGTCGCCCAGCACAGTTATCGCGGCATGATCTACAACGGCTGGCTGGGCGGCGCGCTGCTGTTTGACGAAACCGACGTGCTGATGTGCCCGCTGCCGATGTTTCACGTCTTCGCCGCCTATCCCGTGCTGATGTCCTGCATCGCATCGGGGGCGCATGTGGTCATGCCCACCCCCGCCGGCTATCGCGGCGAAGGCGTGTTCGACAATTTCTGGAAGCTGATCGAACGCTGGCAGGCAACGTTCCTGATCACCGTTCCGACCGCCATCTCGGCGCTGATGCAGCGTCCGGTGGATGCCGATGTCAGCAGCCTGAAGACCGCCATCTCGGGCTCGGCCCCGCTGCCGATGGAACTGTATAACCGCTTCAAATCCGCCACCGGGGTCGAGATTTCCGAAGGCTACGGCCTGACCGAGGCGACCTGCCTGGTCAGTTGCAACCCGGTGGACGGCATGAAGAAGGTCGGCTCGGTCGGGATACCCCTGCCCTATACCCATGTCCGCATCCTGAACCACGACGACGCGGGGCGCGTGCATGAATGCGCCACCGACGAGGTGGGCGAGATCTGCGTGGCCAATCCCGGCGTCCTGCCCGGATCGACCTATACCGAAGCCGACAAGAACCATGACCTTTTCGCCGAGGATCGGTATCTGCGCACTGGCGATCTGGGGCGGCTGGACAGCGACGGCTATCTGTGGATCACCGGCAGGGCGAAGGATCTGATCATTCGTGGCGGCCACAATATCGACCCGGCCGAGATCGAGGACGCGCTGCTGTCCCATCCCGCCGTGGCCTTTGCCGGCGCCATCGGCCAGCCCGACGCCTTCGCCGGCGAACTGCCTTGCGTCTATGTCGAACTGGTCGCCGATGCCCAGACATCGGTCGATGACCTGATGGATCACGCGCGCCGGAACATCCACGAACGCGCCGCGGCACCGAAATACGTCGAAATCCTGCCGGAACTGCCCAAGACGGCGGTCGGCAAGATCTTCAAGCCGGAATTGCGCAAGCTGGCGATCACGCGGGTTTATGACGCGGCGCTGGACGGCACCGGCTGTCATGTCATCGAGGTGATCGACGACAAGAAGCGCGGTCTGGTGGCGCGGCTGTCCCGCGCGGCACGCCCAGACGAGGATGTGGTGGCCCACAAGCTGGGCGAATTCACCCGGCCCTGGGAATGGGCCGATTGAGACGCGGCCCGCAGATACCGGGACGCCCCTCTGCCCGCTTTGCGGCAGGCCGATCCCGCCGGATGTGCCGCAAAGCCGCCATCACCTGACCCCCAAGCTGCGCGGCGGCAAAGGCGGCCCGACCGTGCTGCTGCATCAGGTCTGCCATTCGACCATTCACAAGACCCTGAGCGAAACCGACCTCGCGCGGCGCTATGACAGCGTGGATGCCCTGCGCGCCCATCCCGATCTGGCGCGGTTCTTTGCCTGGGTGGCGAAACGCCCGCCCGGCTGGAAGGGCAAGGTGCGCTAGTCGCCCGCGACGTTCAGGACGATCTTGCCGATATGGTCGCTGCTTTCCATGCGCCTGTGCGCCTGGGCGGCGTCAGCCAGGTCGAATTCGCTGTCGATGGTGACGGCGACCGCGCCGCTGGCGATCATCGGCCACAGCTTCTTGCGGACCTGGTCGGCGATCTCGGCCTTGGCGGTGTCGGATTGCGGACGCAGGGTCGATCCGGTCATCGTCAGCCGCTTGACCATGACCTGCGCAAAGTTCAGCTCGACCTTGGGGCCTTCCAGAAAGGCGATCATCACCAGCCGCCCGTCCTGCGCCAGCGTCGTCACATTGCGCGGGATATAGCTGCCGCCCACCATGTCGAGGATCAGATCAACGCCGCCGTCGGGCGACAGCCGCTTCACGAAATCCTCGGTCCGGTAATTGATGGCGGTGGCGCCGAGCGCCTCGATGGCGGCGCATTTCTCATCGCTGCCGGCGGTGGCAAAGACACGCGCGCCCAGAGCCCGCGCGATCTGGATCGCCATCATGCCGATGCCCGACGTGCCGCCATGGACCAGAAACCGCTCGCCTCCGCGCAGACCGCCGCGCTGGACCACGTTCGACCAGACGGTGAAGGCGGTTTCGGGCAGGCAGGCGGCCTCGCGCAGGGACAGGCCGTGGGGAATGCGCAGGGCATGATCGGCGTGGCACAGCGCATATTCCGCATAGCCGCCGCCGGGCAGCAGGGCGCAGACCTTTTCGCCTTTCTTCCAGCGGGTGACGCCGGCGCCCATGCCCACGATCTCGCCCGAGCATTCAAGGCCCGGCAGATCGGATGCGTCCGGCGGCGGCGCATAGCTGCCCTGCCGCTGCAAGACATCGGGGCGGTTCACCCCGGCATAGGCGATGCGGATCAGGATCTGGTCGTGGCGCGGCACCGGAACCGGTCGGCGGGTCGTCTTCAACTGGTCGGCATCGCCGGCGGCGGCGATCTTTACCGCGTTCATCGCATCGGGAAACATCATTGGTCCTTTGTTGTCATGTCACGGCCGAGTGCGGCCCGGCAGGTCGCGGGGCCGAGGCGCACGGATCCAGCCGAAGGCCAGGTCGGTCACCGCCTGCGCGCCGGGCAGCTTCTTCAGCCTCGCCTTGGCGCCTTCGATCCGCATCACGCCGTCGATGCGGCGGTCGATGAAGGCGCGGGTCTCGGCGCCATCGTCGGAGGCGTCGCCCAGCCAGAACAGGGCCGAGGCGCTGATCACCGCCGACAGGGTGGCGCGCTTGGAATACCAGTTCACATCGTCCGATGTGTCGCCCAGCCCGGTCCAGATCATGTCCGCCGTCTCCCAGACCAGCCGCGCGGCCAGCCCGGCATTCTGCGGCAGGGCCAGCACCGCCGCGCCCGCGCGCACCAGATCCGGCTGAACCAGCGACAGCCGGTGCCAGACGGCCTCGGCCACCCGGTCGCGAAAGCGGCCCTCGGGCGGGGTCCGGGCCAGCCAGTCGCGCAATTGCTGATCGGCGCGGCGGTGATAGGCAGCGGCAAGGCCCGCGCCGCCCTGGGGAAAATGCACCCGCGCCATGGCCTCGGTCATGCCGATGTCGCGCGCGCCCGCGACCAGGGCGCGGTCATTCATCCCCTCGAAGGGAACGTGGCTCAGCGCGGCCTCGAGCAGCGCATCGCGTTCGGTCTGCATCGCGGGCTCCTTTCTGTGGACAAGCGCCCCGGCAGTTGATAAGGGGGCGTTTCCTGCAATCTTGCAACTCTAACCTAGGAAGGTGGTGACAACCACATGCAGGTCAATGTTCGCGACAACAATGTCGAACAGGCGCTTCGTGCGCTGAAGAAGAAACTTCAGCGCGAAGGTGTCTTCCGCGAGATGAAGCTTCGGCAGCATTTCGAGAAGCCGTCGGTCAAGAAAGCCCGTGAACGGGCCGAGGCCGTCCGCCGCGCCCGCAAGCTGGCCCGTAAAAAGGCACAGCGCGAAGGCGCGCTGTAAGACAGCCGCGACACGCGACATCACGAACCCCCGCCCCGGCGGGGGTTTCTTTTCTTCCTCGCGACCTCTTGCGCGGCGCGACAATGCCGTTGGTGTTTGCAACACTTTTGTTACGGATCTGGTTGGTTTCCTTGTCTCACATCTGTCTGTTCCGGAACTTGGCATGTCCGTCCTGAACCGCCGCGATTGGCAGCCGGGCTCGCTTCTGCGGCAGATGCGCGATGGCATTCACCGGCCCACGCTGATGGCGCTTCTGTCGGTCGATCTTGGCCTTGTCCTGCTGCATTCTGCTCTTGGATATCTGCTGATGGTGAACGCGCTGGACGCGATTCCCGATCTGCTGCGGATCGACCGTGATTTCGGTCTGGGCGAAACCTTCGGCTATGCGAAATGGGCCGCGCTGGTTGCGATCATGGTCGCAGCCTATCTGCGCAGCCGCGCGCCGGTCTTTCTTGCACTGGCCGCGCTTTGGCTTTTCGCGCTGGCCGATGACAGCCTGCAATTGCACGAGAATGTCGCCCTTGCGGTCCTGTCCCGGCTGCCGTCGAAGACGATCGACACGGGAGTGATCGAGGTCGCCTTCTTCATCGCCGCCGGCGCCATCCTGATGCTGCCGGCAAGCCTTGCCCTGATTCGCAGCACGGCGCGGCAGCGGTTGCAGATCGCGCCCCTGATCCTGCTTTTCGCGGGGGTGGTCGCTTGCGGAATGGGCGTCGACTTCGTGCATTCGCTGGTCGAAGGCAATACGCTGATCGCCGGAATCCTGGGAATCATCGAGGATGGCGGCGAGATGGTCTTCATGTCGGCCATGCTGGCCTATGCCCTGGGCACATTCGGCCTGCCCGCGCGGGCCTCAGACCGGCAACGCGGTGGTGCGAAAGACGGTGCGCAGCGCGAATGACGAATGCATCTGCTGGACGCCGGGCAGCTTGGCAAGGAATTGCCGGTGGATGCGGGCGAAATCGTCGGTATCCTCGACCACGATCTTCAACAGGTAATCCGCCGTTCCCGCCATCAGATGACATTCCAGCACATCCGGAATCGCGCGCACGCCGCGTTCAAATCCGTCCAGCACGTCGTCGGTCTGCCCCGACAGCGTGATTTCGACGAAAACCGTGGTCTGACGGCGCAGCTTGCGCGCGTCCAGAAGCGCGACATAGGCCGAGATGACTCCCGCCGCCTCCAGCCGCTGCACGCGCCGGTGGCAGGCCGAGGCTGATAGATTCACCCGCAACGCCAGATCGGCATTACTGATTCGCCCCTCTTTCTGCAGCAAGGCGAGAATCCGGCGGTCTGTTGCGTCCAACTGTTCCATGCTGGGCAATTTCTTCGAAGATTCGCCGCCATTCCAGCGTTTTCTTCGATCGCCGGCGATGGCGCGCGGACAGGTTCGCAGCACCTTCGCGCCCGCCGCTGGCACACTGGCACGCAGCGAGAGGAGAACATCATGAAGATCGGTTGCCCGGCAGAGATCAAGCCGCAGGAATTTCGCGTGGGTCTGACCCCCGCCGCCGCCGCCGAGGCGGTCGCACGTGGCCATGAGGTCGCGATCCAGAAGGGCGCGGGACTTGGCGCGGGCTTTGCCGATGACGATTATTCCGCCGTGGGTGCCCGGATCCTGCCCGACGCGGCCAGCCTCTATGGCGAGGCGGATCTGATCGTCAAGGTCAAGGAGCCTCAGGCAAGCGAACGCGCGATGCTGCGCAGGGGTCAGGTGCTGTTCACCTATCTGCATCTGGCGCCCGATCCGGACCAGACACGCGACCTGCTGGAATCCGGTGTCACCGCGATCGCGTATGAAACCGTGACCGATCGCGCGGGCGGACTGCCGCTGCTGGCACCCATGTCCGAGGTCGCGGGCCGGCTAGCACCGCAGGTGGGGGCGTGGACGCTGCAAAAGGCCAATGGCGGGCGGGGCGTGCTGATGGGGGGCGTGCCGGGTGTCCTGCCCGCCCGCGTCACCGTGATCGGCGGCGGTGTCGTCGGCACCCACGCGGCGCGTGTCGCGGCGGGGATGGGGGCGTCGGTGACGGTGCTGGACCGATCCCTGCCGCGGTTGCGCTATCTCGATGATGTCTTCGGCGGATTGTTCCGCACCGGCCATGCCAGCGGCGCGCTGACCGAGGAACTGGTCGCGGCGTCGGACATGGTCATCGGGGCCGTGCTGGTCCCCGGCGCCGCCGCGCCGAAACTCGTGCGGCGCGAACAATTGGCCATGATGCTGCCCGGCGCGGTTCTGGTCGATGTGGCGATCGACCAGGGCGGCTGTTTCGAAACCTCGAAACCCACCACCCACGAGGATCCGATCTATGAGGTGGACGGGATCATGCATTATTGCGTGGCGAACATGCCCGGCGCGGTCGCGCGAAGCTCGACCCAGGCGCTTGGGAACGCCACGCTGCCCTTCCTGCTGGCGCTGGCCGACAAGGGCTGGCGGCGGGCGGTGACCGACGATCCGCATCTGCGCGCAGGCCTGGCCGTGCATGACGGGCAGCTGACCTCGCCGCCGGTGGGCGAGGCCCTGGGCCTGGTCTCGGTCAGCCCCGACACGCTGCTGGCGGGCTGAGTGCGCCGGGCGGGCAGAGGCCAGACCCTGGCGGTCACATGGATCAGACCGGGTTGGCGCGGTCGGCCAGCAGATCGCGGATCTGGGCCAGCAATTCTTCCTGGGTCGGGGCCGAGGGCGCCGTTTCTTCCGGGATCTCCCTGTTGCGGGCGGCGGCTTCCTGCATCCGGTTCACACCCTTGACCAGCAGGAACACGACCCAGGCGATGATGAGAAAGTTGATCACCGCCATGAGGAACGAACCATAGGCGAAGACCGCCGCCCCGGAATCGCGCGCCGCCTGCAGGCTGGCGCCGGCCGGGACATCGCCCGACAGCACCACATATTTGTTGGTAAAGTCGATGCCTCCGGTCACCAGACCCAGGATGGGGTTCAGAAGGTCGTCGACCATCGAACTGACGATCGCGGTGAAGGCCGCGCCGATGATGATCCCGACGGCAAGGTCGATGACGTTGCCACGCGCGATGAAAGACTTGAATTCCTGAAACATGATCCGATCGTCCCCCTGTGCCGCATTGCGGTTGCTTGTCGGGGTGCAGCATCGTTTCGGCCGTCGGAAAAATCAAATGTCATGTTCCGACCGGCGGAATCGGCCCACGCATCGCCCGGGCCGGGTTGCAGGCGGGTCGCACGGCCTGCGGCGACCCGCAGGCAAGGTCATTCGGCAGCGGCCAGCTTTTCGTCGATCTTCGCCTTCAGATCGTTCCAGGGCTGGTTGGGAACCTTCTCGCCGCCGATGATGAAGGTCGGCGTGGCATCCACCTTGTCGTCGGTGGCGTTCTTCTGGAAGGTCGCGATCAGTTGCTCGGCCTTGGCGCCGTCGTCCCAGCAGGCGGTGATCTGATCATCGGTCATGCCGGCCTTCAGGCCGATCTTGCGCAGATTGGTCGCGATCTCGTCGCCCGAATTGCCCGACAGCCATTTCTTCTGTTCGCCCAGCAGCAGGTCCGAGACGGCGTAAAACTTGTCGTCGCCGCCACAGCGGGCCAGAATTCCGGCCCAGAGTCCCACCTGATCGAAATAGACGTCGCGCTGGATGAACCGGACCTTGCCGGTATCGATGTAATCGGCCTTCAGCTTGGGCCAGCTTTCGTCATGGAAGGCGGCGCAATGTCCGCAGGTAAAGCTGGCATATTCGAAGATGGTCAGCGGCGCGTCCTCGGCGCCCATCGTGATGTCGGGCAGGATCTCGACCTGGCCCTGTTCGGCCGGGGCGGCGTCCTGGGCGATGGCGGGCGCGGCCAGAAACAGCGCAAGCGCTGCCGCGATAGAGCGGATCATCATGGATTGTCCTTTCGGGTTGACCGTTTTCTGCGGGCCGCGACGTTCAGCGCAAGCCGCGCCATCGCCTCGGCCAGAACGGGATCGTCGAATTGCCCGGCCACGCGACTTGCGGCGGCGCGGCTTTCGGGATCGGGCTGCGCGGGAACCTGCGGCGCCGGCGCAAACCGGGCCTGGCCTTCGGCGAAACCCGTCGCGGCGGTCTGGGTCAGCACGATCTTCTGGATCGCGTTATAGCCATAGCAGGCATTCACCCGGTCGCGAAGCTGGGGCAGCTGCATCTCGACCATCGGTGCGACGGGACCGGTCGTCAGCAGCGTCAGCGTCGCGCCGAAACTGCCGCGGCCGTGGCTGATGCGAACCGGCCGGGTCAGGCCGGCCAGCTTGTCGCCGGCAATCTCGGGCCAGTGGGTCAGCAGCCGGGAAACCGCGAAGCCACGCCCCTCGGCCGCCTTCTGCACCCGCTCGGCCAGCAGCGATGATGCGGCCTCGAAGCCGCGCCTGCGACGACGGGACCCCTTCCTGCTGTTGTCATTCGCCTGTGCCATCTGTGCCCGTTCTGGTATCACCCCTTTATTCTTAGCCAGAGGACACCGGCGATGAAAGCGTGGTCGCTGAAACGGAGCCTGATAATTGCGTGACGGCAGGATGATAGCGACGGACCTGCTGGACTGGTATGACCGTCACGCCCGGATTCTGCCGTGGCGGGTCCGGCCTGGGCACGGGCGGGCCGATCCATACCGGGTCTGGCTGTCCGAGGTGATGCTGCAGCAGACCACCGTTGCGGCGGTGAAGGATTATTTCCTACGCTTCACCGCGCTGTGGCCCACCGTCGAGGACCTGGCCGCCGCCGAGGATGCGCGGGTCATGGCGGAATGGGCCGGCCTCGGCTATTACGCCCGCGCCCGCAACCTCTTGGCCTGCGCCCGCATCGTGGCCGCAAGAGGCGGATTTCCCGATACGCGCGACGGCTTGCGCGCGCTGCCGGGGATCGGCGCCTATACGTCCGCCGCGATCGCCGCCATCGCCTTCGAGCAGCCGGAAACGGTCGTCGATGGCAATGTCGAGCGCGTCGTGTCGCGTCTTTTCGCGGTGCCGTCCCCGCTGCCCGCCGCCAAGCCCGAACTGACGACCCTGGCAGAAACCCTGACGCCGCGCGAAAGGCCCGGCGATTTCGCCCAGGCGATGATGGATCTGGGCGCCACGATCTGCACCCCGCGCAGCCCGGCCTGCGGCATCTGCCCGCTGATTCGCGATTGCGACGCATACGCGGCCGGAATCGCATCCGACCTGCCACGCAAGTCCCCGAAGGCTGCCAGACCCGCGCGCAGCGGCATCGTCTGGATCGCCCGCAAGGGCGATGCGCTGCTGCTGGAGGAACGCCCTGCAAGCGGTCTGCTGGGCGGCACGCTGGCCTTTCCCTCGGCCGGATGGGACGGGCGCGACCTGCCGCCCCCCGGTCCCGCCGACTGGACCGAGATCGGCGAGGTGCGACACGTCTTCACTCATTTCAGCCTGACGATGCGTGTCATGCTGGGCGAATTGTCGGGCCGGCCGGAACGCGGCCGGCTGGTGCCGTTGCGTCACATCGACCGAAAGGCGCTGCCCGGCCTGATGCGCAAGGTCTGGGATCTGGCGCGGGCGGAAATCGCGGCGTAGGCTTTTGCCATGACCCCGAAGCCCGTCTCGCCGCTGCCCGCCGCGGCACCGTTCTGGATGTCGCTGCTGATGCTGCCGCTGGTCGCGCTTGCGGCCAGAATGGGAGGGGCGTGGTGGCTGCTGCTGCCGCTTGCCGCCTGGTTCATGACCTCGGTCATGGACAGCGTTCTGGGACTGAACGAAGGCAATCCCGATCCGCGGGCAGGCGCCGAGCGGCTGTTCTGGCACCGCGCGATCACGATCATCTGGTTCCCGCTGCAATTCGCGGCCATTTTCGGCGCCATCTGGTATGTCCAGAACAGCGGCCACCTGTCCGGGCTGGAAAAGCTGGGCCTGTTCTTCGGGATCGGCGTTCTGTCGGGCACGATCGGCATCGTCTATGCCCATGAATTGCTGCATCAGAAGACCGCCCTGGAACGCTGGATGGGCGATCTGCTGCTGGCCAGCGTGCTGTATTCGCATTTCCGCAGCGAACATCTTCTGGTTCACCATTCCTGGGTGGCGACACCGCGCGATGCCGTCTCGGCCCGCTATGACGAGGGTTTCTACGGCTTTTTCCTGCGGGTGCTGCTGGAAAGCCCGC
>CERQ01043095.1_pt1 | contig 30587 bp, 30 predicted proteins | sample 530711 | NCBI WGS metagenome assembly CERQ01 (sample SAMEA2620882, study PRJEB7988) | marine metagenome | biome: marine biome (ENVO:00000447); feature: mesopelagic zone (ENVO:00000213); material: "saline water (ENVO:00002010), including plankton (ENVO:xxxxxxxx)" | depth 850 m | reverse complement strand
CCCGCCGCCACGGTGCGGTCGCCCGCCAGCGGATGCCGCCGCCGGGTTTCGTTATAACGCCGCTCCAGCTCCTCGGATCCGCAATCGAGGAACAGCGTCGATATCGTGATGTCGTCCTTTTTGCCGAGTGCAGTCACTTCGGAAATGACGCGCTGCGGATCGAAGCCGCGGGTGCGCGAATCGAAACCGATGGCAAGCGGATCGCCTTCGTCGCCGCTGCGCTCGTGCCCCGGACCGGGCGCGGTGGAGACGAGGCGGGGGAGCAGGCGGACCGGGAAATTGTCGACCGGTTCCCAGCCCAGATCCTCCAGCGCGCGCAAGGCGGTTGTCTTGCCCGCGCCCAGCAGGCCGGTGACCAGCAGGATGCGGGTAGGCTTCTTGTCGCTCGCCGCTTGTTGGCCAGTGGGTGATTCGTCGCTCATCGCGCGCCGCTATCCCCGATTGCGCGGGAAAGCGAAAGTCCGTGCAATGAGAGACCGTGCAATGACAGGGCCCATTCGGCGCGCAGCGGCAGGGCGGGGGTTTCGGGCCAGAGGGACAGGGCGGGGATGGCGACGCCTTCGATGAGGCGCGTGCCCGCCTCCTCGATATATCGGGGCGCGTCTTCGGCCAGCGTCACTGCCAGTGCGACGGGCGCGGGGACCGAGGGCATGCGGGCTATCCCGACGTTGCGAATCTCTATCAGGCCTTGCGTGTTCGGATGCGGAAACGCCCATAGCACGCCGCCGATCTCGCCCAGCAGAACACCATCGTCGCCGACCAGCGACGCCCCGCGGTCGATCAGCGCGAGCGCAAGGCTGCTCTTGCCGCTGCCGCTCACGCCCTCGATCAGAATGGCGCGGCCGCCGATGGCCACCGCGGTCGCCTGATAGGCTACGGCATTGTCCGGCACGGGTACGAGGGTCATGCACGCGCCTCCTCGTCCAGCGCGGGAAGGGTGATGACGAAGACCGCGCCGCTTTTCCCGTCCTCGCGCCCGCGCACGACCAGCGTGCCGCCATGGCCAGTCACGATGGAGCGCGCGATGGCGAGGCCGAGGCCCGAATGCTTGCCGAAACTCTCGGGCTCGGGCCGGTGCGAGTGGAAGCGTTCGAAGACGGCTTCGCGCTCTTCCTCCGCGATGCCGGGGCCGTCATCGGTGACCGTCACCTCGATTGCCTTGCCAAGGTCGCGGAAGGCGATGGCGATGGTGCCGCCGTGGGGGGAGAAGCTGGCGCCATTGTCGACCAGATTCTCGAGCACGCGCTCAAGCTGCGCTTCGTCCCCGCGGACCATGGTGGCGCTGGTGGGCGCGCTCTCGACGACGAAATGCAGATCGCGCTCGGCGCTGATGCGCGTGGCGGCGGTGCGTCCGCCCAGCACGTTGCGCGCGACGCCCAGCAGGTCGACCGGTTCGAACGAGGCGCGCGACAATTCCGCATCCAGGCGGCTCGCCTCGGCGATCTCGGTGATCAGCCGGTCGATCCGGCGCAGGTCCGCCTGCGCGATTTCGGCCAGCTGATGCCGCAATTTGGGGTCTTCCACCGTCTCCAGCGTGTCGAGCGCGCTGCGCAGCGACGCCAGCGGATTCTTGAGCTCGTGACTGACATCGGCGGCAAAGGCCTCGCCCGCGTCGATCCGGTCGCGCAGCGCCTGCGTCATGTCCGACAGCGAGCGTGCGAGATTGCCGATCTCGTCCTGACGCTCGGGCAGGCGAGGGATCACGACCTCGCGCTCGCGCCCGGCGCTGACGCGGGTGGCGGCGCGCGACAGGGTGCGGACCGGCTGGACGATGGTGCGCGCAAGGAACAGCGACAGCTGGATCGAGAAGATCACCGCCAGCGCCAGCAGCACCAGCAGCGTCTGCCGCGCGGCGCGGATCGATGTCGTGATGTCGGTCGCATTGCGCATCGTCAGCAGCGTCTCGCCCTGCGCGCCATAGGGAGCGGCGGCGGTGATAACGGGGGTGCGGTCGGGCGCATGGCGCAGCATCACCGTGCCCGCGCGCGCCTGTTCGGCGACGAAGACCTCGGGCCACTGCGACTTGCGCGCGGGCTGTGCGTCACTGGCCGGATCGTAATCGGGAACGGGCGGCGCGAAGACGAGGAAATCGACGATCCGGTCCATCGTGCGTGCCAGCGAGTGGGTCCAGTCCTGCGCGTCCGGATCGGCAAAGGCGAAGGCCGGTTCGCCCACCACGAAACTGTCGGTTTGCAGCTTGCCTTGCGAATCGAAGGTCCGCAGCCTCAGCCTCTGCTGGTCGCCGATGCGCGCCAGCAGCGCGGCGTGTTCACTGGCGGGCGCCTCGGCGAGGGCATTGGCGATGATCTCCACCTCGGACCGGGCGAGGCGCGAGCGTTCGGCGATCAGCTGCTTGCGATTGGTGTCGAGCACGAACAGCCCGCCCAGCACCAGCCCCACGATCAGCAGATTGACCGCAAGAATGCGCGTCGTCAGCGAAAAGCGGCGCGTCCAGAATAGCGGATCAGGCCCATCGCCCGGTCCTTTCGAGTCGCCCGGTGCCCTTGCTCCGGCGAGACCGGCATCGCCATCGGAGGCGGCAGGCGATTCGGATGCCGCGTTTTGCGTGCCGCTCGGCAAATGCGCCGACTGGGAATGGGGTTCAGTCCCCCGCAAAGCTGTAGCCCGCGCCGTAGAGCGTGGAGATGCCCGTGAATTCGCCGTCGACCTGCCGGAACTTGCGGCGCAGGCGCTTGATATGGCTGTCGATGGTGCGGTCGTCGACGAACACATCGTCCTGATAGGCCGCATCCATCAGCTGGTTGCGCGTCTTCACCACGCCGGGACGCTGCGCCAGCGCCTCCAGAATCAGGAATTCGGTCACGGTCAGCGAGACGGGGTGGCCGTCCCACGTCACCCGGTGACGCTCCGGCTCCATGGTCAGGCGGCCGCGCGTGATCAGCTCGGCAGGCGGCTGGCTGGTGTCACCCGACAGCCGGCTCATCACCAGCTCCTCGCGCCGCAGCAGCGCGCGGATGCGGGCGATCAGCAGGCGCTGGCTGAAGGGCTTTGCGATATAATCGTCGGCCCCCATCGCCAGGCCCAGCGCCTCGTCCTGCTCATCCGTCTTGGACGTCAGGAAGATGACCGGCAGCGAGGATTTTTCGCGCAGGCGGCGTAGCAGTTCCAGCCCGTCCATACGCGGCATCTTGATATCGCACACGGCAAGATCCGGCGGATTCTCCACCAGCGCTTCCAGCGCGGCGGCCCCGTCGGAATAGACCCTCGTGTCGAAACCCTCGGCCTGCAGGGCAATCGAAAGCCCGGTCAGGATATTTCGGTCGTCGTCCACCAGGGCGATTACATGCGCCATAATCAAAACCTTCTTGTCGCGATTCCTGCCCGCCAGAACGTGCGCCTCGCCTTGTTCGTTTCGGCTTAGCCAATTCGTCCGCGCCAGCCAAACGGCTTGCGGATGACATATGCATAACCCTTCCGGAGAGGAAGCGGGGGCGGATCGGTGCAATTCGTGACAGGCCTCGGCAGAATATTTGACTCGCACATGATTTGTGAGCATCTGAAAATCGATAACAGCGGGGCGAAGGTCGCAGGCTTACCGACCCCGGAAAATCCCGAGAGGATTGCATCAACTACCGCGCTTGCGCCGCGCGGTCGCCCCGTTTTCCGAGGGGCACTGGAAGGAGAGCAACGTGTCGCTGAACATTTCCTTGTCTGAACAAGGCTTCGCCACCAATGCCCGCATCTACGGCAATCTGGGCCGCGCTCAGCTGATCGAGCATGCACTGGCCAATGGCGAGGGCCGGCTGGCCGCCGATGGCCCCCTTGTCGTCGATACCGGCCGTTTCACCGGTCGCAGCGTCAAGGACAAGTTCGTCGTCCGCGACGACATGACGCAGGATACGATCAACTGGGGCAAGATCAACCAGCCCATGAGCCCTGAGCATTTCGCCAATCTCAAGGCGGATTTCATGGATGCTCTGGGTGACCAGGAAAAGCTGTATGTGGCGGACCTGTTCGGCGGATCGCAGCCCGATTACCGCGTCAACGTGCGCGTGATCACGCAGATGGCCTGGCATTCGCTGTTCGTGCACACCATGCTGGTGCGCCCGACGAAGCAGGAACTGGAAAGCTTCGTCCCCGAATTCACCATCATCAACCTGCCCAGCTTCAAGGCCGATCCTGAGCGTCATGGCAGCCGCAGCGACACGATGATCGCCGTCAGCCTGACGGAAAAGCTGATCCTGATCGCCAACACCGAATATTCGGGCGAGATGAAGAAGGGCGTGTTCGGCCTTCTCAACTATCTGCTGCCCGAACAGGGCGTGATGCCGATGCATTGTTCGGCCAATGTCGGCCCAGACGGCAAGACCGCGATCTTCTTCGGCCTGTCCGGCACCGGCAAGACCACGCTGTCGGCCGATGCCAGCCGCACGCTGATCGGCGATGACGAGCATGGCTGGTCGGATTCGGCGGTCTTCAATTTCGAAGGCGGCTGCTATGCCAAAATGATCGACCTGTCGGCCGAGGGTGAGCCCGAGATCTACGCCACGACCAAGATGTTCGGCACGATCCTCGAAAATGTCGCGATGGACGAGGATGCCCGCACCATCGACTTCACCGACACCAGCAAGACCGAGAATACGCGCGGCGCCTATCCGATCGATTTCATTCCGAACACCTCGGAAGAAAACCTCGGGCCCGTGCCGTCGAACGTCATCATGCTGACCGCCGATGCGTTCGGCGTGCTGCCTCCGATCGCGCGGCTGACGCCCGATCAGGCGATGTACTACTTCCTGTCGGGTTACACCGCCAAGGTCGCGGGTACCGAGATAGGAGTGACCGAGCCGGAAGCGACCTTCTCGACCTGCTTTGGCGCGCCGTTCATGCCGCGCCATCCCAGCGTCTATGGCAATCTGCTGAAAGAGCGCATCGCGCAGGGCGGCGCGCAGTGCTGGCTGGTCAACACCGGCTGGACCGGCGGTAAATACGGCACCGGCAATCGCATGCCGATCAAGGTGACCCGCGCATTGCTGAACGCCGCGCTCGACGGTTCGCTGAACGACGTGGAATTCCGCAAGGACCCCAACTTCGGCTTTGAAGTGCCGGTGGCGGTTCCCGGCGTCGACAGCACGATCCTGGATCCCCGCGCGACCTGGGCCGACAAGGACGAGTTCGACGCGACCGCGCACAAGCTGGTCCAGCTGTTCGTCGACAATTTCGGCCAGTTCGAAAGCCATGTCGATGAGGGCGTGCGCAAGGCTGCCCCCACCGCGGCCTGATCGACCGACTTTGATGCGAAACGCCCCGGACCAGCGCGTCCGGGGCGTTTTCTTTTGTGAGGTCGCGTCAGAACGTCGTGATTGTCACTGGTCACGGTCCTTATCCGGATTATCATGGCGCGCAGCGAAAGGTCGCTTCGCTGGGTCCACCGGTATCGAGGAACACGACATGGCCGTTTTCGATGAACTTCTGGGGCAGCTTGGCAGCGAGACGCCCGATGTCGACAATCTTGCGCGCAAGCTGGGTATCCAGCCTGCCACGGCAGAAAAAGCCATCGCCGCGCTGGGACAGGCGCATCAGGCGCCCGGCGACACGGTAGAGCTTGCCGCGGCGCGTACCGGGCTGGCACCGTCGATTCTGTCGACCATCGTGCAGCAGATCGGCGGCGAAGGATCGCTGTCCCATTTCGCGCAGATGCTGAGGGACAATCCGCAAGCGGCCAGCATCCTGGACATGCTCGACCGCGATGGCGACGGCAATCCGCTGAACGACATCATGGGAATGGCGCAAGGTTTCTTCGGAAAGAAATAGGCGCCTTGATGCGATTGTGGCGCCGTAACCGGGCGGGTGTCGTCCGCCCGGTCGGTTCGCCGATCCGTCAGTCGGTCAGCGAGGCCGGAACCTTGCCGCCATTCGCGGCCAGTGCGCGCATCACCTTCTTGTGCAGCCAGATATTGTCCTCGGCCGAACCTTCGTAATCGGTGCGGCCCATCTCGGTCGCCAGTTCCTTGCGATTGGCATAGCTGGGGTCGATGTCGAGCAGCTTCATCAGATCGACGATCGATGTGCGCCAGTTGAGGTCCTTGCCCTCGGCCATCTTCGCAAGGCGGGCCTCCACATCCACCTCGGCCATCGGCGCCGGTTTTGCGGGCGCGGCCGCAGGTTTGGGGGCGGCGGCAGGCTTGGTCGCGGAGGGCGGCGGCGCTTTGGGCTTCTCTTCCTTCTTGCCGAAAATCGAATCGCGGATCTTGCTGAAAATTCCCATGTCGAACTCCTTGTGATCCGTCCAAGCCCGTTCGCATCATAGCAAGGCGGGGACCATCGGGGAGCATTATTTTGGACTGTTCGCGCGCGGGGTGCCGGTCTATGCGCTCGGCATGGCCGATATTGCACTTTCCCTGATGGTTCTGTGTGCGGTGGTGATGATCGTCGCCGCCTTTTTCGCGTTCCGGCGCGGCGACCGCAAGCAGGGCGGCCTGATGCTGGTGCTGGCCGTGGTGCTGGCGATCAATGTCGCGATCTGGACCGTGCCGGGGCCGGATGGGGCATCACCGGAAACACTGACCAGTGAAAGACCGGCGGGCAATCCGCGCGCCGATTAATGCTCGATCCGCTGTCCGCCCTTGAACAGGGCGATGGCGCGCCCTTGCACCGGCTGCTTGTCGAAAGGCGTGTTGCCTGCCTGCGCTTCCATGCGGTTGGAATCGACGATCCACGGGCGGTCGGGGTCGATCACCGCGATATCGGCCTCCATCCCCGGCTCAAGCCGTCCGGCCTCCACGCCAAGGATGCGCGCCGGATTCACGCACAGCAATTCGCATAGCCGCGCCATGTCGATCACCCCGTCACGGACAAGGCTGAGCGTCAGCGGCAGCAATGTCTCTGCGCCCGCCATGCCGGGGGCTGCATCGACGAAGGGCAGGCGCTTGTCTTCCGGGCCGCGCGGATCGTGGCCCGATGCGATGGTGTCGATGGTCCCGTCCGCCAGCGCGGCCCGCACGGCCTGACGGTCGGCTTCGCTGCGCAAGGGCGGCGACAGGCGCGTGAAGGTCAGGAACCCCGCCGTCGCGATGTCCGACAGCATGAAATAGGCGGGCGATACGCCGCAGGTCAGGCGCAGGCCCCGTTTCTTCGCCGCGCGGACGAGGTCGAGACCCGCCGCCGTCGTCACCTGCCTGATGTGCAGATGCGCCCCCGCGATCTCTGCCAAAGCGATGTCGCGCATGATCGCCAGCGCCTCGGCTTCGGCAGGCGCGCTGGGCAGGCCGAGTCGGGTCGCCATTTCGCCCGCGGTCGCGACCGCGCCGCCGGTCAGCCCTGCGTCCTCCGCATGGGAGATGACGGGCAGTCCCAGCATCGCGGCATATTGCATCATGCGCAGCATCATGCCCGAATCGGCCAGCCATTGGCGGCCCGAGGACACGGCGCGCGCGCCCGCTTCCTGCATCAGCCCCAGTTCCGGCAATTCTTCGCCCGAAAGGCCGCGCGTGGCGGCGGCGATGGGGTGGACCCACAAATCGGGCTTGCCATAGCTGGCGGCGAAACGGACCCGCGCCGGATAATCGAGCGGCGGGTTCTGGTCGGGCATCAGGGCCGCGCGGGTGATGCCGCCGAAATGGAACGCGGGCTTGTCGATCTCAAACACGCCAAGGTCGATGATGCCGGGCATGACGATCTTGCCCTTGGCATCATGGGTGCGGTCGCCGTTTTGCGCTGCGACGTCTCCGGTCGCGACGATGCGGTCCCCTTCGCAGCGGATCGATCCGGCAGAAGGCGCGCCGCTACCGGTCAGCAACTGGCCGCCGGTGATGGTCAGGGGCTCGCGCGGGATCATAGCGAATTCCAACCTTCGACACCGCGCGCGCGCCGCGTCAACACGTCGAGGCAGGCCATGCGCAGCGCCACGCCCATCTCAACCTGCCGGGTGATGGCCGAACGTTCAAGCATGTCGGCGACCGACGAATCGATCTCGACCCCGCGGTTCATCGGGCCGGGGTGCATCACCAGCGCATGCGGCGCGGCGCGTTTCAGACGCTCGGGCGTCAGGCCGAACAGATGGCGATATTCGCGGGCGGAAGGAATGAAGGGCCCCGCCATGCGCTCCATCTGCAGGCGCAGCATCATGACCACGTCGACGCCTTCGATGGCCGCGTCGAAATCGTGGTAGGGCGTGACCTTCATCTGTTCGATCGCGGCGGGCATCAGCGCGGGCGGGGCGCAGACACGCACCTCGGCGCCCAGTGTCGTCAGCAGCAATATGTTCGACCGCGCCACGCGGCTGTGCATGATGTCGCCGCAGATCGCGATCTTGAGCTTCGCGAATTCGTCGCTGAGCGGGCAATCGTCGCTGCGCAGCCAGAACCGCATCGTCAGCGCGTCGAGCAGCGCCTGAGTCGGGTGCTCATGCTGCCCGTCGCCCGCATTCAGAACCGGGCAGTCGACCTTGTCCGCGATCAGCTGAACCGCACCCGACGATGAATGCCGGATCACGATCGCATCGGCGCGCATCGCGTTGAGCGTGGTCGCGGTGTCGATCAGCGTCTCGCCCTTCTTCACGCTCGACTGCGCGGCATGCATGTTGACGACATCCGCGCCCAGCCGCTTGCCCGCGATCTCGAACGACAGCAGCGTGCGGGTCGAATTTTCAAAGAAGGCGTTGATGATGGTAAGGCCCGCCAGCGCATCGGCATGCTTGGCCGGCTGGCGGTTCAGCCTGACCCATTGCTCCGCCTCGTCCAGCAGATAATGGATTTCCCATGGGGCGAGCGGCGCGATGCCGATCAGGTGTTTGTGCGGAAACGCATCGCCACCGGCGGGATAGCGGGTGGAGGAGGGGGTGGGTTCATCGCTCATTCTGAAACCGGGCGTCTAATCGCCCTTTCGCCGTCCGGCAAGGCCGATGCACGGCCCGGCTGGCGAAAGCTGTGCGCGTTTCGCATTTGCGACAGGCCATTCACGCTCCTAACTAGCGGGCGAATGCGCGCATCGCGGTGAATCGTCCCGCCATGCGCAGCAGGAAGGAAAAGCATGATGGCGTTCGCGCGCAAGGTCTGGAAGCTGCTGGTTGCGATCAAGGACGGTCTGGTCCTGCTGTTCATGCTGCTGTTCTTCGCGGCGCTCTATGCCGTGCTGACTTTTCGCCCGATGGCGGCATCGGTGCAGGAAGGCGCGCTGCTGGTCGGGCTCGACGGCGTCGTGGTGGAGGAGCCGCAGCGAGCCGACCCGTTCTCGATGTTCCTGTCGACAAGCACGCCGATCCGGGAACACCGCGCCCGCGACGTGGTCCGCGCCATCGAAGGGGCGGCCACTGACGAGCGCATCAAGGCCGTGGTCCTCGACCTCGACTATTTCCTCGGCGGCGGGCAGGTGCATATGAGCGAGATCGGCAAGGCGCTCGACAAGGTGCGCGCCGCGAAAAAGCCGGTGCTGGCCCATGCCATCGCCTATACCGGCGACAGCATGCAGTTGGCCGCCCATGCCAGCGAGGTGTGGGTCGATCCGCTGGGCGGCGCGCCGGTGGCGGGTCCGGGCGGAACCTATCTGTTCTTCGGCAACATCGCGGAGCGGCTGAAGGTCAACGTTCACGTCTATCGGACGGGCGAGTATAAGAGCGCGGTCGAACCCTATACGCTGACCGGATTTTCCGATGCGGCGCGCAGCGACATTTCGGGGACCTATGAATCGTTGTGGGAAGACTGGCTGGATGAAGTCCGCACGGCACGCCCCAAGGCGCAGGTGCGGCAGGTCGCGACCGATCCGGTGGCCTCCATTCGCGCGGCGGGTGGGAACGGCGCACAGGCGGCGCTGAAGACGGGGCTTGTCGACAGGATCGGGAGCTATGAGGATTTCTCGCTTCGCGTGGCGGAGCTGGTCGGCGGCGATCCCGAGGCTCCCGACGAACCGCATGGCTTTGCGCATACCTATTACGACGACTGGGTGAAGGCCGTCGCCCCGTCGCAGGCGGGCAGTGCCATCGGCGTCATCACCGTCGCGGGCAGCATCGTCGACGGCGAGGCGGGGCCGGGCACGGCTGGCGGCGACCGCATTGCCGCCCTGCTGGACGACGCGTTGCAGGACGATCTGGCGGCGCTGGTGGTGCGGGTCGATTCGCCGGGGGGCTCTGTCACGGCTTCGGAACGGATCCGGCAGGCGATCCTGCGTCACAAGGCAAGCGGCATACCGGTGGTCGTGTCGATGGCCAATGTCGCGGCCAGCGGCGGCTATTACGTGGCGACGCCGGGCGATGCGATCTTTGCCGATCCCGCAACCATCACCGGATCCATCGGCGTGTTCCTGGCGGTACCCAGTGCAGAGAATGCCCTGCCCGAATGGGGCGTGACCACGGATTCGATCCGCACCACCCCGCTATCGGGCCAGCCCGATCTTCTGGGCGGCTTCACGCCTGAAATGGATGCCATCCTGCAATCGCAGGTCGAACACAGCTATGACCTGTTCCTTGGACTCGTTTCCGACAGCCGGAATATCAGCACCGCGCGCCTGCGCAGCGATATCGCGGCGGGGCGGACATGGGCTGGGGGTCCGGCGCGGCAGGTCGGGCTGATCGATCGCTTTGGCAACATGGACGAGGCGCTGGCCTATGCCGCGCAAAAGGCGGGGCTTTCGGCGGGCGAGTGGCATGCCGAATATATCGAGGACGAGCCGGACGCATTCACGGCGTTCTTCGAAGCGATGGCCGCTCCCGAGGAATCGACGGATGACGGCGACATGGTCTCGGTGCTGATGGCGCGGCGGGACATGGCTGCGGGCCGGTCGCTGGCCGACATTACGGCCCTGCTCGACAGGCCGAGGATGCAGGCGCGGTGTTTCGCTTGCCCGTCGATGCCCACGGCGCAAGCGGCAGGGGATGAGAAACCGCTCTCCCGCTTGATATTGTCGCGCCTGGGTCTCTGATCCGGTCAATCGGGCGGGGGCGGCGTTTCCGGCAAGACCGGATCGGGATTGTCGATATCGGGTGTCGGCGTTTCGATCTCGTCGGGGCGAGCGGGCTCGCCGGGGGCTTCCTGCGGCGTGGGCGTCACGGGCGCTTCGGGCGGCGCGGCCGGTTCGATCGTGTCGGGCGATGGGATATTGGGTTGTGTAGCCATGCCGGTAAAACGCGTGGGCGCGGCGAATGATCCGGCCGCGGCTTGCGGCATCCGGCCGCCATCCGCCAATGCGCTTGCTCTTTTGCCGTACGTCCGATAGAGGCCCGCGAGCCTGAAAATCCTGTCCGCTGGTCGGCACGGGGCAACGCGGGCGTGGCGGAACTGGTAGACGCGCCAGATTTAGGTTCTGGTATCGCAAGATGTGGGGGTTCGAGTCCCTTCGCCCGCACCAGGCTCGCCGCGCATTGATCGCGGCCCTTTGCAGTCCGTGCGGCTCCCAGAGAACGCAATACAGCGACGCCTGAAAGAGACATCATGCAGATTTCCGAAACCAAGAATGACGGGCTTGCCCGAGCCTACACCGTCAAGATTCCTGCCGGCGAGATCGCCGACAAGGTCAGCGCCGAGATCAAGAAGATCGCGCCGCAGGTCCGTATGCCCGGCTTTCGCCCCGGCAAGGTGCCTGCGAATCTGGTCAAGAAGATGCATGGCGAGGCGATCCACGCCGACGTGCTGAACAAGACCGTGCGCGAAAGCGTCGACAAGGTCATGGCCGAGCACAAGCTGCGCCCCGCGATGCAGCCCGCCGTTTCTCTTGGCGAAGACTATGAAGAAGGCAAGGACGCCGAAGTCTCGATCGAGCTGGAAATCCTGCCCGCGATCGAAACGCCCGACACCGACGGGCTGAAGCTGGAGCGCCTGGTCGTTCCCGTCAGCGACGAAGCCGTGGACGAGGCGGTTGCCAAGTTCGCCGAGGGCCAGAAGAGCTTCGAGGACGCCAAGAAGACGCACAAGGCGGGCGAAGGCGATCAGCTGATCATCGATTTCGTCGGCAAGCTCGACGGTGAGGAATTCGAAGGCGGCAAGGCCGAGGACGCTCCGCTGGAAATCGGCGCGGGCCGCTTCATCCCCGGTTTCGAGGAACAGCTGACCGGCGTGAAGACCGGTGAGGAAAAGACCATCACGGTTACCTTCCCCGAAGATTATCCCGCCGCGCATCTCGCCGGCAAGGAAGCCCAGTTCGACATCACCGTGAAGGCGGTGAAGGTCCCGGGCGAGACCAAAATCGACGACGAGTTCGCCAAGTCGCTCGGCCTCGAAGGTCTCGACAAGCTCAAGGAACTGCTCAAGGCGCAGCTTGAGCAGGAAACCGCTGGCCTCACCCGCACGCAGATGAAACGCCAGCTTCTCGACGCGCTGGCCGCCGGTCACGATTTCCCGGTCCCCGGCCAGATGGTCGATGCCGAGTTCGAGCAGATCTGGCAGCAGCTTCAGCACGAAGCCAGCCACGAGGAAGATCCCGAAGCCGCGATGAAGGAAATCGAGGCCGAGAAGGACGACTATCGCAAGATCGCCGAGCGCCGCGTGCGCCTGGGCCTGCTGCTGTCGGAAATCGGCCAGGCCAACGGCGTCGAGGTCAGCAATCAGGAAATGCAGATGCTGGTCCAGCAGGCGGCGCAGCAGTACCGCCCCGAGGATCGCCAGCGCTTCATGGAATATGTCCGTTCGGAACCGATGGCCGCCGCCCAGCTGCGCGCGCCTTTGTACGAGGACAAGGTCGTCGACTTCCTGTTCGACAAGGCCGACGTGACCGAGCGCGAAGTGACGCGTGAGGAACTGCAGGCCGCGATCGAGGCCGAGGAAGGCGCGGAAGCGGACGCCGCACCCAAGAAGGCAGCGGCCAAGAAGCCTGCGGCAAAGAAGGCCCCTGCGAAGAAGGCCGACGACGCTGCCGAGGATGAGGCCGAGGCAAAGCCCGCGGCCAAGAAGGCTCCGGCGAAGAAGGCCCCTGCCAAGAAGGCCGACGACGCCGAGACGGACGCAAAGCCTGCCGCGAAGAAAGCGCCGGCCAAGAAGGCTCCGGCCAAGAAGGCGGCTGACGAGGGCGAGGCGGATGCCAAGCCTGCCGCCAAGAAGGCACCGGCGAAGAAGCCTGCTGCCAAGAAGGCGCCCGCCAAGAAGGCCGACGCCGAATAATTGCGGCCCGCAATGGGTAGTTACAGGAGGGCCGCGGGCGCAAGCCTTGCGGCCCTTTTGCCGCGCCGGACGCGCTGATCGGGTCTGCGCCAACGCTAATCCGGAACGCCCCCGCAAACTGTCCCGTGGAGGGTGCGCCGCACGGGGTTGAACAACGGCGGGGCAGGCCCGACATAGGCGGTCCAGACTGCATAGAGGATTTCATGAATCAGATCGGGAACATGCGTATCGACCCAGTGACCGGCGCGCTCGTGCCCGTGGTCGTCGAACAGACCAGCCGCGGCGAACGCAGCTTCGACATTTTCTCGCGCCTGCTGCGCGAACGCATCGTCTTCGTGACCGGACAGGTCGAAGACCACATGGCATCGCTGATCGTGGCGCAGCTGCTCTTCCTCGAATCGGAAGACAGCACCAAGGACATCTCGATGTATATCAACTCGCCGGGCGGCGTCGTCACGGCGGGCATGGCGATCCATGACACGATGCAATATATCAAGCCGCGCGTGTCGACGGTCTGCATCGGCCAGGCCGCATCCATGGGCAGCTTTCTGCTGGCTGCGGGTGAACCGGGCATGCGCATCGCGCTCCCCAGCGCGCGCATCATGGTGCACCAGCCTTCGGGCGGCGCGCAGGGCATGGCTTCGGATATTGAGATCCAGGCCCGCGAAATCCTGCGCATCCGCCGCCGGATGAACGAGCTTTACGTGAAATACACCGGCAAGCCGCTTGAAGAGATCGAGCGTGCGATGGACCGCGACACCTTCCTCGAGGCTGAGGAGGCGCGCGAATTCGGCATCGTCGACAAGGTCTTCGTCTCGCGAGCCGACGCGGCGGGCGAAATCTGACCCTGAATGGCAGGACCGGCGCACCTCTTGGGCCGCGCCGGTCCGACTGGCCCCGGTGCACGGCCCGCCGAAGCGTCATGGCTCTTATGAGCCATACCCCCTAATTCGCGCGTAGCATCGACAAGCGCTACATATATCCTTTTAATCGCACAGGCCTTTTAATCGGATATACAGGCCCTTTCGTTTATGCACTCTAAGGCCGGGTGCGCTATGTGCCTGCGGTTGATTCTCTGAAATCAACGCGTAAGTTTGAGTTTGGCCCGACTCTGCGGGCGTTTTACGAGACTTTTATGACCAAAGTGAGCGGATCCGACAGCAAGAGCACCCTGTACTGCAGCTTCTGCGGGAAATCGCAGCACGAAGTGCGCAAGCTGATCGCCGGACCGACCGTTTTCATCTGCGACGAGTGTGTCGAGCTTTGCAACGACATCATCCGCGAGGAAACGAAGGCGGGCATCGCGGGCAAGAAGGACGCGGGCGTTCCCCCGCCGATCGAGATCTTTCAGACCCTGAACGATTACGTGATCGGTCAGGACCGCGCGAAGCGCGTGCTCTCGGTCGCGGTTCACAACCATTACAAGCGTCTGCGTCACTCGGGCAAGTCGAGCGATGTCGAGCTGGCGAAGTCGAACATCCTGCTGGTGGGTCCCACCGGTTCGGGCAAGACGCTGCTGGCCCAGACGCTGGCGCGCACGTTCGATGTGCCGTTCACCATGGCCGATGCCACCACGCTGACCGAGGCCGGCTACGTGGGCGAAGATGTCGAGAACATCATCCTCAAGCTGCTCCAGTCCTCCGACTACAATGTCGAGAAGGCCCAGCACGGGATCGTCTATATCGACGAGATCGACAAGATCACGCGCAAGGCCGAAAACCCTTCGATCACGCGCGACGTATCGGGTGAGGGCGTGCAGCAGGCCTTGCTGAAGCTGATGGAAGGCACGACCGCTTCGGTTCCGCCGCAGGGCGGCCGCAAGCATCCGCAGCAGGAGTTCCTGCAGGTCGATACGACCAATATCCTGTTCATCTGCGGCGGCGCGTTCGCGGGACTGGAAAAGCTGATCTCCGACCGTTTGCAGAAGCGCTCGATCGGTTTTGGCGCGCATGTCGCCGATCCGGAAAAGCGCAAGGTCGGCGAACTGCTGTCCAAGGCGGAGCCGGAAGATCTGTTGAAGTTCGGCCTCATCCCCGAATTCGTCGGTCGTCTGCCGGTGATCGCCACGCTGGAAGACCTCGACGTCGAGGCGCTCGTCAAGATCCTGAACGAGCCTAAGAACGCGCTGGTCAAGCAGTATCAGAAGCTGTTCGAGCTTGAGGATGTGCAGCTGAGCTTCACCGACGATGCGCTCGAAGCGATTGCCGGCAAGGCGATCCAGCGCAAGACCGGTGCACGTGGCCTCCGTTCGATCGTGGAAGCGATCCTGCTCGATACGATGTTTGACCTGCCGACCATGGAAGGCGTGTCGGAGATCGTGGTCGACAAGGACGTGGTCGAAGGCCGCAAGGAGCCCGTGCAGGTTCTGAAGGGCAAGGAAGCCGCTGCCTGATCCTGGTGGTCCGCACGGCTTGATCGGCCGGACTTCTACAAAGCATTGAAGAGGGGCTGGAGGCTAGCGCTTCCGGCCCCTTTTTACGTTCCAAAAAGCGGGCGGACTGCCGATGGAATCGCGCCTAGACCCGCCCGGAATCTTCGAGGACGCAGCCAGCCTCAGCCGACAATTCGACTTGGAACGTCGAATGGTGAATGCCGAAATCGTGGTCCAGCCGGTGGGCGAGATCGTGCAGGAACGCATCGCCCGGGTGCCCTTGCGGCATGACCAGATGGGCTGTGAGGGCGGTTTCGGTGGTGCTCATCGGCCAGACGTGCAGGTCGTGGATCGCCGCTACGCCCGGCTGTTTCAGCAGCGCTGAGCGAACTTCTGGCATGTGGATCGTATCGGGCACGGCCAGCAGACTCATCTTCACGCTGTCTTTCAGCAGGCCCCAGGTACCGGCTGCGATGACGGCGACGATCAGCAGGCTGGCGACGGGATCGATCCACAGCCAGCCGGTCAGCGCGATCAAGATGCCGGCCACGACCACGCCGGCCGACACGGCGGCATCAGCGGCCATGTGCAGATAGGCGCCCCTGATGTTGAGGTCGTCCTTTCGACCGCGCATGAACATCAGGGCGGTCGCCGTATTGATGACGATGCCTATGCCAGCGACGATCATGACGGCCCCCGGCTCAACCGGTGCGGGGTCGAAAAGGCGGCGCACCGTCTCGATCGCGATGGCGCCCAGCGCGACCAGCAGCAGCGACGCATTGGCCAGCGCCGCGAGGATCGAGCTGGACTTCAGCCCATAGGTAAAGCGTTCCGACGGCGGCTTGCGCGCCGCGGCGCTGGCACCCCAGGCGATCAGCAGTGACAGGACGTCGGAGAGATTATGGCCCGCATCGGCGACCAGCGCCATCGATCCGTACCACAGCCCCGCCGCAGCCTCGACCGCAACGAAAACGGTATTGAGTGCAACGCCGACGGCGAAGGCTCGGTCGAAGCTGGCAGGTGCGTGGTCGTGTGAATGCCCGTGGCCCGGGGCGTGATTGTGCGACGATCCCATGCGCACCGTTCTAAGCGACCCGACATGCCAGGGAAAGTGCGCAGGTGTAAAGCGTTGCACATTTGCCGCAGGGCGGCATAAATGTGGTTTCATCTTTGTCAGTAGTGCCGAGATCAGAGGCCTCATCTGGCGGAGCGACCCCTGAAAAATCGCGGTTTTTAATCAGATTGTCCGGTCATCGCGGAGGGATATACGTCGTTCTGTCACTCGCTCGTCACATAGGCACGCTTATGCCGCGGCGCAGCAAGGGCGAGATTCGTATGCCCTGCCGTTCGGAAAAACACTCAGGGAAATATATTCAGCCATGAAGACTCTTCTTCTGCGCAGCACGGCGATCGTCGCAATCGCCCTGCCGGTCTCCGCCCATGCCCAGTCGACCGGCTCGATCGATTTCGAAGACGCCATCATCGTCACCGGCGCACTGTCGAGCGATGTCGGCGGTGTCGAGATCCCCGACACGCCCAAGGCCAAGGTCCAGCTCGATTCGGAACTGATCCTGCGCCAGATCCCGGGCCAGACGATCAACGATACGCTCAATCTCGTACCGGGCGTCAGCTTTACCAACAACGATCCTTTCGGATCGCTTGGCGGCAATTTCACCATCCGCGGCTTCTCTTCGGACCGCATCTCGCAGACGCTGGACGGTATCCCGCTCAATGATTCGGGCAATTACGCGCTCTACACCAACCAGATGGTCGATCCCGAGATCATCGAGAGCGCGACCGTCAGCCTGGGTTCGACCGACGTCGATAGCCCGACCGCATCGGCAGCGGGCGGTACGATCAACATCCGCACCAAGCTGCCTGATGACGAATTCGGCATCATGACCGCGCTGACCTATGGCAACATCATCTCGCGCGGCAATCCGGGCGATCGCATGATGTACCGCGTGTTCGCCAAGATCGAGACGGGCGAGCTGACCCCGGGCGGTCTGAAGGCCTATTTCACCGCCTCGAAGACGCAGAACGATTCGACGTTCTCGAACTATGGCGGCGTCGACAAGCAGCAGTACAACGGCAAGATCTTCCAGCCGTTCGGTGACTATGGCGATTTCGTCGCCGTGTCCGGCCACTACAACGAGAACCGGAACAACTTCAACGGATCGCCCTTCCGCTATACCGGTGAGCCTAGCCCGATTCAGGAGCCGAGCGATCGCTTCTACGACCTTTCCGACGGGACGCCCTGTACCACGGTCGAAGGCGTCACGGGCGAGCAGGACAGCTATAACAGCTGCGGCACCCCGTTCGAGCGTCGCTACAACCCGTCGAACACCGGCAACGTCCGCATCAATTCGCGCTTCACGCTGGCAGAGCCGCTCGTCCTGACGGTCGATCCGTTCTATCAGTATGTGAAGGCCAATGGCGGCGGCACGTCGGTCGGTTACGAAGGCTTTTCGCCCGACGGCTACACCGGCGGCATCTTCACCACCGATCCGCGCAACCCCGCGCGTCCCGATCGCAGCACCCAGTATTATTTCTTCGGCGCGACCGACCTGAACGGCGATGGCGACACGCTGGACTATGTCACGATCCTGTCGCCCAGCCAGACGCAGACCGACCGGTACGGCGTTATCGCCAACCTCGCGTGGGAGCTGAACGAGTTCAACCGCTTCCGCGTGGCCTATACGTTCGACCGTGCCCAGCACCGCCAGACCGGCACCTCGGGCCGCCTGCTGCCCAATGCCGAGCCTGTCGACGTCTTTGCGATCAACGATCCCTATCTGGATCTGAACGGCGAAGCCCCGCAGAAGCGTAACCGCAAGTCGGTCGCGCAGCTGCATCAGGTTTCGGGCGAATATCGCGGCGAGTTCCTCGACGATGCGCTGAATGTTCTGGTGGGCGCGCGAGTGCCGTTCTTCAAGCGCGAGCTGAACCAGTACTGCGTCACGACCGACACGTCGGGCAACGTCAACTGCATCAACGGTGCGGACGACATCGCGGCCTATCTGGCTGAGAACCCGGACTACGCGGGCCCTGTCTCGCGGACGGTGGATTACAGCAAGTTCCTCCCCAACGTCGGCGCGACCTTCAACATCACCGACGATTTCAACCTCTTCGCCAGCTATGCCAAGAACCTGTCGGTTCCGGGCACCGATGCGCTGTACGGTTCGATCCTCGCGAATGTGGAGCCCGATCCGGAAACGTCGGACTCGTTCGATCTGGGCCTGCGCTGGCAGAACCGGTCGATCCAGGCGCAGCTGACCGCATGGTACAACGGTTACGACAACCGCCTTGCCACGGCCTATAACCTCGATTGCGATTGCAGCGTCACGCGCAACCTCGGCAAGGTCGAGAAATACGGCATCGACGGCAGCATCGCCTATCGGCCGATCGACGACCTGCTGTTCTATGTCTGGGGTTCGTATCTCGAATCCGAGATCAAGGACGATGTGCAGACCGGCGCGGACAGCTTTGCCGCAACCGCCGGCAAGCGCGAGGCAGGGGCACCCGATTACATGATCGGTGGCCGCGTGCAGGGAACGCTGGGTCCGGTCGAACTGGGCGCGCAGGTCAAGCGCACCGGGTCGCGTTATCTGAACGACATCAACACGATCAGGCTGCCGGGTTACACCACCGCCGACCTGGATCTGCGCATCGCGCTGGGCCAGTTCGAGGAAGACCTGGAAAACAGCTATGTCCAGTTCAACGTCACCAACATCTTCGACGAGGTGTATATCGGCTCGGCGCCTACCGGGCTGACGACTTCGGGCGAATTCGTGAATATCGGCGCGCCGCGCGCCTTTACCGCTTCGCTGATCTGGGGCTTCTGATCCCGCTCAGCCGGACGGCATGAACACGGCGGCGGCGGCGTTCTTCGGAGCGCCGCCGTTTTCGTATTCACGGCTGTCTATTGATAGACGCAGCTGTCCAGCCCCTCGTTCGCGACCACGTTGATGCGCGACGAGATGGTGTTGCCATGACGGCGCAGCCAGCCGGAGGGGTTCACCACCGCGCGCTCCTTGGGAAGCGGCAGGGCGGCCGCCATGCGGGCGGCCTCGCTGCGGCTCATCGAACTGGCCGGATGCTGGAAATAGCGCTGCGAACCTGCCTCTGCGCCATAGGTCCCGATGCCGGTTTCCGCGACATTGAGATAGACCTCCATGATCCGCCGCTTGCCCCAGATGTTTTCGATCAGGAAGGTGAACCAGGCCTCCAGTCCCTTGCGGAAATAGCCGCCGCCTTGCCACAAGAAGGCGTTCTTCGCGGTCTGCTGGCTGATGGTGGAGCCGCCCCGGATACGCCCGCCCTGCGCATTGCGCGCCATGGCGGTGGCGATGGCTTCGCGGTCGAAGCCGTCATGCGTGCAGAACTTCGAATCCTCTGCCGCGATGACGGCGCGGACGAGATTGCGGTCGATATTGTTCAGCGGCTCCCAGTCCTTGGTGATGCCGTTCTCGTCCATAAGCATGGTCGCGGTGACCGGGACGGGGACCGCAGCGTAGATCGCGACCCAAAGGACGCTAAAAAACACGAGCAGGATGACGGCCTTGAAGGCCCAGACGATCAGACGCATCGAGGAGCGCGGGATTTGCGTGTTGCCATGGGGTGGATCTAGGGGCCCGGGGTGGCACTTCGCAAGCGGGCATGAAAAAAGGGCGGCAACCAATCGGTCGCCGCCCCGTCCATTTCGATCTGCGCCCGTCAGGCGAGGGCAGGGCTCATCCGGTCTTCCAGAATGCGCTGCATGGCCTTCTGGATCTTCTCGAACGCGCGCACCTCGATCTGGCGGATGCGTTCGCGGCTGACGTCATAGACCTGGCTGAGTTCCTCCAGCGTCTGGGGATCGTCGGTCAGACGGCGTTCGGTCAGGATATGCTTCTCGCGGTCGTTGAGTACGTCCATCGCTTCGACCAGCATGTCGTGGCGGACCTGCTTTTCCTCGGCATCGGCGACCGTTTCGTCCTGCAGCGGGCGATCGTCGGTCAGCCAGTCCTGCCACTGGCCCGAACCTTCCTCGTCCGCGCGCATCGAGACGTTGAGCGACGCGTCGCCGCCCATCATCATGCGCCGGTTCATGTTGATCACTTCCTGCTCGGGCACGCCGAGGTCGGTCGCGATCTTGGCCACGTCTTCGGGATGAAGATCCGAATCCTCGTAAGCCTCGAGGTTCTTCTTCATCCGGCGCAGGTTGAAGAACAATTTCTTCTGCGCGGCGGTCGTGCCCATCTTCACCAGCGACCACGAGCGCAGGATGAACTCTTGAATCGAGGCCTTGATCCACCACATAGCGTAAGTGGCGAGGCGGAAGCCGCGATCGGGCTCGAACTTCTTCACGCCCTGCATCAATCCGACATTGCCTTCGGAGATCAGGTCGGAAACGGGCAGGCCATAGCCGCGATAACCCATGGCGATCTTGGCCACGAGTCGCAGATGGCTGGTGACCAGCTGGGCCGCAGCCTCTGGGTCTTCATGTTCGGCATAGCGCTTGGCGAGCATATATTCCTGCTCACCCGTAAGCACCGGGAATTTCTTGATTTCCGACAGATAGCGGTTGAGGCTCTGCTCGCCGCCGAGGGCCGGAACGGTTGGCTTGGTGTTCGTCACGTCCTGTACCTTTCCTTGCGTCGGCCAAATTCGCGGACCCCTGATGGGCATCCCCAATCCATGGCCACATATTTTGTATAGGCGCGTTTTCCCCGCTTTTCCCGCCTAAATTCTCACTTTGAACGAGCGAGTTCTTCGATCAGTTCCGCCATATCGCGCGGAATCTCGCTGGAAAATTGTAACCGTTCGTTACTGACCGGGTGGATAAAACCCAGCAGGGCCGCATGAAGGGCCTGACGGTGGAAGGATAGCCGATTGAGAATCGGTCGGAATCGGGAATCGGGGCGCCCATAGACAGGGTCCCCTAATAGCGCATGACCGATTGACGACATGTGAACGCGGATCTGGTGGGTTCGCCCGGTTTCCAGCGTGCATTCGACCAGCGCCGCGCCGTGGAGCGGTTCCAGCATGCGGAAATGGGTCACGGCGTGCTTTCCGCGGCTTTCCCCGTCGTCCAGCACGGCCATTTTCTTGCGGTCCTTGCTGCTCCGGCCGATCCGCCCCTCTATCGTGCCCGACGGCGGCATCGGATGTCCTTTCACCACGGCGCGATAGGCACGGTCGATAGAGTGATCGGCGAACTGACGGGCGAGCCCTTCGTGCGCGACATCCGATTTCGCCGCCACCAGCAGGCCGGACGTGTCCTTGTCGATCCGGTGCACGATACCGGGCCGCGCCATGCCGCCGATGCCCGATAATTGGCCGGCGCAGTGATATAGCAGCGCATTGACCAGCGTTCCGTCGGGATTGCCCGCAGCCGGATGCACCACCATGCTCGCCGGCTTGTCGATCACGATCAGGTGTTCGTCCTCAAACACGATATCGAGCGGGATGTCCTGCGGCCTCGCTTCGGCCGGGGCGGGGGCAGGGACGGCGATAATGAACCGCGCTTCGCCCGGCGCCTTGGCCGAGGCGGATGAGAGGATGCGCCCGTCCAGCTTCACGGCCCCTTCCGCGATCAGCGCCTTTATCCGCTCGCGCGACAGTCCGCTGGCGTGGCTGATCGCCTTGTCCAGCCTTTCGCCTGCGGGGACCGTGCCCTCGATCAGCTCTGCGCCAGCCGCGCCTGACCCGTCGCCCGAAAGACTGTCGTCTTCCATGTCCTCGTCGGCGATGGCGATTGTCCTGTCCCCCATGCTAGGACAGATGGGTGCCGCAGCTCACCGTGACAAGAACCGCCATCAGCGCCATGATCGAGGCCGCGCGCAGTGCCATGCCGCAAGAGGCGTGCGGGCTGCTGCTGGGCTCCGACGGGCATGTCGAACGCTTCAAGCAGACCGCCAATGTCGCCGCCGACCCGCATCGGCACTTCGAGATCGATCCCGCGGCCCTGATCGCCGCGCACAAGGCCGAACGCGCCGGGGGACCGGCCATCGTCGGCTATTTCCATTCGCATCCGACCGGCCGCGCAGAACCTTCGGCGACCGACCGGGCGCAGGCGGCAGGGGACGGGCGTGTCTGGGCGATCGCCGCGCCAACCGGAGATATCGGCTGGTTCGTCAGCGCGGCGGACGGTTTCGCCCGCATTGTCCCCCAAATCGTCGCTGGCCCGCCCAAACCCTGAACGGCGGCCCGAAACCCGTGGAATTGCCGACATCGCGCTTTCTTGGCCGGCCTCAAGCGGTTATGGCGGTCGCTCACAATACGAAAGCGCCTGACGCCCATCATGAATACGGATTCCATCCAGCTCGCCAGCCTTATCGCCTCGCGGCTGTGCCATGATCTGCTGTCGCCGGTGGGCGGCATGGCGAACGGCATCGAGCTGCTGGTCGACGAAACCGATCCCAAGATGCGCGAGCAATGCATCGACCTGCTGGCGCAAGGCGCGCGGCGCACGGCGACGCGGCTGCGCTTCTTTCGCCTTGCCTTCGGCGCGGCGGGCGGGTTCGACGCGATGCTGCCCGCGGCCGAGATCGAGGAACTGGTCAAGGCGCAGGCGGCAGAGGGGCGCGATATCGATGTGCAATGGGCGGTCGGCCCCGACCGGCTTTCCAAATCGGCGGCCAAGGTGCTGCTGAACTATGCGCTGATCGGGATCGACGCATTGCCTCGCGGCGGAACGCTGGCCATCGCCGTGGAAGAGCGCGAGGGGTCCTACGAGATCGCGGTTCGCGCCGAGGGCATGCGCATCGCGTTCGACAAGGACGTTGGCCGCGCGCTTGAGGGAGAGATCGCGATGGACGATCTGTCCGCACATACCGCGCCTGCCATGCTGGTCCGGCTGATCGCGCAGGATTGCAAGGGCGGGGTGCAGCATGCGCTGACCAATGGCGACAGCCCGCCGGGCGGCGCGCTGGTGCTGGGCGCGATCCTGCCCAATGGCTGAGAAGGCCGCCAAACCGGGCAACGGCCTGCCCATGGTGCGCGATTGCCCTTCGCCCAATTTCAACGCGCGCGCCCTGCCCGTCACCATGGTCGTGCTGCATTATACCGACATGCCGGACGTGGAGGATGCCATCGCCAAGATGTGCGATCCGGATTCCGGCGTCAGCGCGCATTACTGCATCACGAGGCAGGGCGAGCTGGTGCGGCTGGTCGATGAGGAGCAGCGCGCATGGCATGCCGGGGTATCCTATTGGCGCGGCAATACCGACGTGAATTCCTCCAGCATCGGGATCGAGCTGGACAACCCTGGCCACACCTGGGGGTATGAGCGCTTTACCGAGCCGCAGATGGAAACGCTGTGTATCATGCTGGCCGACATCATGAAGCGGCACGATATTCCGCGCGCCAATATCGTGGGCCATTCCGACGTCGCGCCGCAGCGCAAGACCGATCCGGGCGAATTGTTCGACTGGGCGCGGCTGGCGAAGCATCGGCTGGCCTTGCCAAGGCCCGACATCAAGCTGGGCGACCCGTTCGAGAATGACGGTGCGTTCTATCTGGCGCTCGAACGCTTCGGCTATGACATTGCCGATGGGCATGCGGCGGTACGGGCGTTCCAGCGGCGGTTCCGGCCCGAATGCGTCGACGGCATCGTCGACGGCGAGATCCGGGCCATGCTGTTCGCGCTGCTGCTCGACCGCGACCGGGGCGTGACGCGATAGTTCCGCTTGCCAGCGGGGCGTTTGCCGCTATTGACCGCGCCTGCGCCGGGGAGCCGGGCAGCCGCGTCGGGGCGACCCGTACGAGGAAAGTCCGGGCTCCACGAAACAAGGATGGCGGGTAACGCCCGCCCGGCGAGGAAACGGCCGTCCGTCAGGGCGGCACGTCCGAAGCCGAGGGACAGTGCCACAGAGAGCAATCCGCCGATGGCCCTAACCGGCACAGGCAAGGGTGAAAGGGTGCGGTAAGAGCGCACCGGGGAACCGGCAACGGCGACCGCATGGCAAACCCCATCCGGAGCAAGACCGAATAGGGGCGGCGCGCCCGGCCGAAAGGCGCAGGGCAGGGGTGTTTCGCCCCGTGACCGCCCGGGTTGGTTGCTTGAGCCTTGCGGCAACGCAGGGCCTAGATGAATGGCTGCCCTTGCGGGGCCAGTGTGCAACCATTCGTGGAAGCATACCGCTCGCATGACAGAACCCGGCTTACAGGCTCCCCGGCGCACATCCGGCAAATGAAATCTGCCCCGTGTCTCTGCCCCGTGTATCTGGCACGCGAAAAGTGACAAAGGCGACACGTCCTACAGGCGCTGTCACCCGGCGCTCATCCGCGGAAATGCGCGAGATTCGTCCCAAAAGTGACACGTGCGTGGGTGCGGGAAAATTGACGAGGTGAAAGAGCGGGCGGGCCGGTGAAGGCCCTGCCGGCTTCGTAACCCGGACTTGCGCTGTAGGACAATAAACTGACCGGGTTCGCGGGAGGGTGTGATCGGCGACCGCTTTCGGGGACAGGCGATGGCAGGCTGAACGTCTGGAAGGGGATGGGGAGCGGACGTTCGGCTCCTGGCCTAACTGGGCTGGAAGCTGCCCCGCGTCCGATTTGCGATCGCCACCAGCGACAGCATGACTGGCACTTCGACAAGCACGCCAACAACTGTCGCCAAGGCGGCTCCGCTGCCCAATCCAAATAGACCGATTGCAACGGCAACTGCCAACTCGAAGAAGTTCGACGTGCCGATCAGTGCGCAGGGGGCCGCAACCGCATGTGGCACCTTCCACGCCTTGGCCCAGCCGTAGGCGATCAGGAAGATGCCGTAGCTCTGGATGATGATCGGCGCGGCAATCAGCGCGATCAGCAGTGGACGCGCCACGATGATTTCTGCCTGAAAGCCAAAGAGCAGAAGCACCGTCAACAACAGACCCGCGATCGAGAGGGGCTTAACCCGAGCCGTGAACTCGGGAATGGCCGCTCCATCGCCACCATGCGTCGCAAGAAGCCTATGACGAACAAGGGCCCCTACAGCGAGAGGCACGACCACATAGAGCGCGACGGACAGCAGCAGCGTCTCCCAAGGCACCGCGATGTCGGTAACGCCGAGCAGCAACGCGACGATGGGTGCGAAGGCGACAATCATGATGAGATCGTTCGCCGCGACTTGCACCAGCGTATACGCCGGATCGCCCCTGGTGAGCTGCGACCACACGAACACCATCGCCGTGCAGGGTGCCGCGCCAAGGAGGATCAAACCGGCGATATACTGCTGCGCATCGGCCGGCTCGATCAGATCGGCAAAGACGATCTCGAAAAACAGCACACCGAGTGCAGCCATCGTAAAGGGCTTGATCAGCCAGTTGACCACAAGCGTGATGACGAGCCCCCTGGGCTTGTCGCCCACACGTCGCACCGCACCGAAATCGACCGCGACCATCATCGGGAAGATCATTGCCCAGATAAGCACCGCGACGACGAGATTGACCGAGGCGTATTCGACCGCGGCGAGCAAAGCGAACAATTCTGGCGCGACATTGCCAAGCGCAATGCCTGCAAGGATCGCCGCGCCGACCCAGACCGAGAGCCATTTCTCGAACAGGCCCAGCCCCGCCGCGGGGGCGTCGATGTCAGCGGTCGCTGTGGTCATCTCTTGTCAGCCTCGTGTCCGATCGCTTGCAGTTTTTCGCGCAAGCCAATCTGTTCAATGCTCGCAATCGGAAGCGCCAGCATCAGGTCGATGCGGCGCTTCAGCATCCGGAAGGCATCGAGGAAGGCCGCTGCTTTCTCGGCATGGCTGCCCTCGACCGCTGCCGGGTCGGGAATGCCCCAATGTGCGCTGGTCGGGCGCCCCGGCCAGACCGGGCAAGTTTCCGCCGCTGCACTGTCGCAGACCGTGAGGATCAGGTCGAGCTCCGGGCCATCGGCAAATTCGCTCCAGCTCTTGGAGCGATAGCCTTCTGCCGGATAGCCCAGGGTCTTGAGCGTATGGAGTGCCCAGGGGTTGACCGTGCCGACAGGATTGCTTCCGGCGCTGTATGCCTTGAAGCGGCCTTTGCCGTCGTGGTTCAGGATTGCTTCGCCCAGGATCGAGCGAGCGGAATTGCCCGTGCACAGGAACAGCACGTTCAGCGGTTGGTCTGACATGGGTTGCCTCAGCCGCAGGAAGTCTTGGCAGCAGACATTTTCGGTGCACAGCAGGCGCTCGACGCAGCATTGGCGGAAGCGAGCTGACGGAAATCCGGACTGCCGCCATAGGTCGTGCTCGCACCTTCGGTCAGGAAGGCCTCCCAAACCACGCCATCGGGGTCGGCAATCCAGCTCTTTTCCGATTGCGCGTAGCAGCAGGTCGTTGCGCCTTCTTCCAGAACCGGTCTGTCGGCAGCCTTGAGGCGGCCATAGACCTTTTCAAGTTCAGCCTTGTCCTCAACCTGGAGGCCGACGTGCTCGATGCCTTTGCTCGCGTCCTCGCGCATCGAAATTGCGAAGTTGATGCGAGGGTCGTCGAGCATCCACTTGGCGTAGTCGGCCTTCACCACGGACGGTTCCGCTCCGAACAGGCTCGAATAAAATGCGACGGACTTGTCGATGTCTGTCACACCGACATGCAAATGAAAGCGTTTCATCAGGCGGTCTTTCTTTCGGGAGAGGGAAGACAGGCGGCATCTTCGGAACAGGACATGCCGGCGCAGCAGTTCTCGGTGAGGTAGCCCATCAGGCCGTTCATCGCGGTGTAGTCTGCCGAATAGATGATCGAACGACTTTCGCGCCGATGCGTGACCAGACCCGCATTGGCGAGCTGGGCAAGGTGAAAGCTCATCGACGATGGCGGAACATCGAGCTTTTCAGCCAGCACCCCGGCGGCAACGCCCTGTTCGCCTGCCTGCACCAGCAGGCGGAATGCCGCGAGGCGATGCTCCTGTGCCAACGCAGACAGGGCGCGGATGACATGGTCGGCTTGCACGATTTGCTCCAATGATTCGACAAATATAGAAATATGGAAATATGAGATCGCCGTCAAGCTGCTTTTGTCGCCCCGAACGGGCGGTGCCATCTTTTCGAAATTCCTGGGTAAGGTGGGGGCGATTCTGTTGCCAAGGTCCGCCCGCTTGGCCTGGTCGGGGGCAGGACCGCCGCGGACCCTGTATTCTGATGCGAGGGAAGGTGGGGGGACTTCTGTTGCTAGCCGCCCCCCGAGGCCCCGGAATCCGCTTCTGTTGCCCGGTGGGTCCAACCGCGCTTTAGCTTTGTAAATTCAGGGCGTTAGCCCCTAGAATTACGCAGCGAGAGCGAGTGCTTCGTTATCGTTGGCACTTGTGGGTTTTTGAGCCTTTAACGGGTTACTCAGCCCGGGCGAAAACAGTGCCTTTCAACACACGTCGATCCTGGTTCGGCCCCCTATACCAAGCCCTCGATAACAGGGGGTTTGGTGGAGCCGCCGGGTACTGCCCCCGGGTCCGCTGTGCCTATTGCACACCGCAATTTATCGCCATAGCCGGTCGAAACCGGCACGACCCATATAGCGACCCGGAAATTAATGTGAAGTGAGCGCGCGAAATTTGCTGCGCGCTCATTCCCGGCGGACCGGCGGCGTCAGACGTTGGCAGATGCCTTCAGCTGGTCGCGGATTTCCTTGAGCACGTCGAGCTGCGGATCGGTGGGGACGGTCGGCTCTTCCTGCGTGTTGTCGGCCTTGACCATCTTTTCCTCGATCTCCTCCATCACCTTGTTCGCGCTGCGCACCAGCAGGAACAGGGCAAAGGCGATCAGCAGGAAATTGACGATCTGGGTGATCAGGTCGCCATAGCCGATGACGGGCACCCCCGCCTCTTTCAGAGCGGCGAAGCTGGTGGGGTCGCCCTCGTAATCGGCGGGGATCGATCCGAGCACGAGGAAATGGTTCGACCAGTCGATCGTGCCGAAGATCCAGCCCAGCAGCGGCATGATAATGTTCTCGGTCAGCGAAGTCGTGATCTTGCCGAAGGCCGCACCGATCACGACGCCCACGGCGAGGTCGAGCACATTGCCGCGGGCGATGAATTTCTTGAACTCTGTCAGCATGTGTCTGCCATTCCCCTGTTGTAACCGCCTGCCAGAATTAACCGTCGTTTCGGGTGCGGCAATGGTAATTTCAGGGTTCCTCCGCTCTTGTTGCGCGGGCGCGGCGGCCTATACTGGGGGCGAGAGGGGGCGCGCGTCGTTGCGCCTCTGCCCAACAGAGGGGAACCGACCGCCATGGCCATTTCCAATCCGATACGTCTTTTGATCGCGGCCTTGCTGGCAAGCATGCTGGCCGCGTGCGGCATCAATTCCGTGCCCACCGCCGAGGAAGAGGCCAAGGCGCGCTGGGCCGACGTGCAGAACGCCTATGACCGGCGCGCGCAATTGCTGCCCAACCTCGCCTCTGTCGCCAGCAGCGCGAGCGAGCAGGAGCGCGGCATCCTGACCGACGTGATCGAGGCGCGCAGCCGTGCGACCAGCATACAAGTCAATGCGGACGATCTGGATAATCCCGAACTGATGCAGCAATATGCCGAGGCGCAGGGCCAGCTGTCGCAAGGGCTGGGCCGTCTGCTCGCCAATTTCGAGGCCTATCCCCAGCTGCAGTCGATCACCAATTACCAGATGCTGCAAAGCCAGGTCGAAGGCAGCGAGAACCGCATCAATATCGCGGTGCGCGACTATAACGAGGCGGTCCGCAACTATAACACCACGATCCGCACCTTCCCCGACATCATCGGTGCCAAGCTGGTGCATGGCGCGGAGCCGATGGTGCCGTTCGAGGCGGTGACGCCCAATGCCGAGCAGGCCCCCGACCTGAGCGAAATGCTCTGAAGCCGGAGGCCGCTTGGACCCCGGCGATCTTGTTCGGCACCCGCTGCGTCACTGGCGCTGGTTCACGCTGGCCTTCGTGCTGACGGCGGGCTTCATGCTGCCATGGAGCGGCGGGGCCTTTCGTTATACGGGTGAGGGCGGCGACAAGGCGGAGGCGGTTGCGGCAAATTATGGGGTCGAGAGGGTGGTCGACCCGATCGGCCTGTTCTCGCCGGCGGAAACCGCCCGTTTGTCGGATGCGGTCGATGCGGCGCGGGCGCGCAGCGATGCGCGTTTCGTGGTGCTGACGACGCGGGGGCTGAAGGGCGAGGCGTTCAATCGCTTTGCCAGCCGCTTCCATGGCGGGTGGGAACGTGCCACGGGTCGCAATGACGCGGCGATCGTGTTCATTTCGCCCGGCGACACGCTGGTCGGGGTTTCGACCGGCCACGACCTGCCGATCCGGCCCAGCGATGCAGAGCGGGACGCGATCGTCGACACGATGAAGCCGCTGGCGCGCGAAGGAGACTTTGCGGGCGCGGCATTGAAGGGAATGGAAGGGATCGAGGCTTTGCTGGCCGCTGCCCGCGACGGGGCTCCCAACGGACCGGATTCCGGACCGGACGGGATCGGCGAACCGGCTGCCACGGACGAGACATGAAACGCATTTTTGCCCTGTTCCTGCTTGCGGCCGCGATGGTGGCCGGACCTTTCGGTGTGTCCGCCGCCGCAGCGCAGGATTTTCCCGCGCTGACGGGCCGCGTCGTCGATGCGGCCAATATCATCCCGCCTGCCGAGGAAGCCGCGCTGGCGCAAAAGCTGCAGGCGTTCGAGACGCGCACCCAGCGGCAGTTCGTGGTGGCGACGGTGCCCGACCTTCAGGGCTACGACATCGAAAGCTATGGCTATCAGCTGGGCCGCACATGGGGCATCGGCAGCGAGGAGAACGACGACGGCGCGCTGCTGATCGTCGCGCCGAACGAGCGCAAGGTGCGGATCGAGGTGGGTTACGGGCTTGAGCCGATCCTGACCGACGGATTGTCCTTCCTGATCATCAACCGGCAGATCCTGCCGCTCTTTAAGCAAGGCGACATGCCGGGCGGGATCGCGGCAGGCGCGGATGCGATCATCCAGCAGCTGGAACTGCCGCCCGAACAGGCCGCCGAAATCGCCGCCGCCGCCAACGAGGAAGCGGCGCAGGCGCGCGAGGGCGACGGGATCGGGCTGTTCGAGGTGATCTTCCTGCTGATCTTCCTGTTCTTCTTCATCATTCCGTTGCTGCGCGGCCTGCGCGGCGGGCATAAATATCGCGGCGGCGCGCCGGTCATCATCTGGGGCGGCGGAGGCGGCGGCTGGGGCGGCGGTTCCGGTGGCGGCTTCGGCGGCGGCGGCGGCTTTGGCGGCGGTTTTTCGGGCGGCGGCGGCGGCTT
>CERQ01104526.1_pt1 | contig 30603 bp, 34 predicted proteins | sample 530711 | NCBI WGS metagenome assembly CERQ01 (sample SAMEA2620882, study PRJEB7988) | marine metagenome | biome: marine biome (ENVO:00000447); feature: mesopelagic zone (ENVO:00000213); material: "saline water (ENVO:00002010), including plankton (ENVO:xxxxxxxx)" | depth 850 m | reverse complement strand
GAGCCCGCATCGCAAGCGGTGTCGGCCTCTCCTCCTCCCTGGCCTGCACCGCACCCCATACGCGGCCCTCCCTCCTCCCTGGGTCAGCGTTGAGCGGCGGCGCCCCTTCCTCCTCCCTGGGCGCCGCCGCGTTTCTTTTCGGCCGATGGAACCGCCACCCGCCCTGCGCATTGCGCCTGGAATCGCGATGGAGGCGACGATGCAGAAATTCCGTGAGGGCACGAAGGTCCGCTGGAACTGGGGACAGGGTCACGGCACCGGCAAGGTGACGGAAAGCTTTACCGAGGATGTCGAGCGTCGGATCAAGGGTCAGGCCATCAGGCGCAAGGCCAGCAAGGATGAACCCGCCTACCTGATCGAACAGGACGACGGCGATCGCGTGCTGAAAAGCCATTCGGAATTGTCCAGGGCCGACTGATCCTCTTTCGCGGCGCGCGCGGGCGCGCTATGGCGGGTCATGCTCAGCTATCAGCACGCCTATCACGCCGGAAACCTGGCCGATCTGCACAAGCACGCGCTGATTGCCGCGGCGCTGGATTACCTGACGCGCAAGGACAAGCCCCTGTCCTATCTGGAGACCCATTCCGGACGCGGCCTCTATCATCTGGACAGCGACGAGGCCCGTAAGACGGGCGAGGCCGAGGCCGGGATCCTGCGGGCCCGGCAACAAGGCTGGCTGCCGCCAACCCATCCGCTGATCGCCGCGATCGATGCCACGCGCCGCCTGCATGGCACACAGGCCTATCCCGGCTCTCCGCTGATCGCGGCGCATTTCCTGCGCCCCGGCGACAGCGCCCACCTGGCCGAACTGCACCCGGTGGAACATGCAGCGCTGTCGCGTGTCGCGGGCTTCGCCACGCTGCATCGTCAGGACGGCTTCCGGATGGCGCAGGCCGTGTGTCCGCCCGCGCCGCGGCGCGGGGTGCTGCTGGTCGATCCCAGCTACGAAGTGAAGGCGGATTACGACACCATCCCGCGCCAGATCGCGCAGATCGCACGCAAATGGAATGTCGGCATCATCGCGCTGTGGTATCCCATCCTGACCGATGACCGGCACCGCGCGATGCTGGACACGCTGATGCAGGCCGGCCCGCAGGCATTGCGGACGGAAATACGCTTTGCGCCCGCGCGCCCCGGACACGGCATGGTCGGGTCGGGGATGTGGGTGCTGAACCCGCCCTTCGGCCTTGACGCAGAGGCCCGCCGACTGGAGGCCACGTTCCGCGCGCGGCTGTGATGGCGGGGATTCCCCTTTCCATCCGGCTGTGGCATGATCACGCCGGAACAAGACCCAAACAGGCACAGGCACCGGGCAGGCCATGTCACAGAGACTTTCGATCAGCGCCACGATCTTCATCGTGCTGACCCTCTCGCTGGGCCTCTATTTCGCCTTTGCCGCCGTTCAGGGCCCCTCGGGGATCCTGCGCCGTATCCAGGTCGAGGCCGAGACCGCCGAATTGCGCGAACAGCGCGACGAATTGCGCGCCCAGGTGAACCGGATCCAGAATCTGACCCGCCGTCTTTCCGACGAATATCTGGACCTTGACCTGCTTGACGAACGCGCCCGCGAGATTCTGGGCTATGTCCGCGCGGACGAGGTCATCCTGCGCTGAACAGGCCCGTCTTTGGCGGATTGCACCCCTGATGGTGATGCGATACGGATAGTTTAACGCTGAACTATTCCGCCCCAGCCTCCAGGAGGAATCCCCGCATGGCCAGGAAACCCGCCGCCAGCAAGACGGAAGCGTCCAACACGTCAAAGGACGAACTGCTTAGATATTATCGCGACATGCTGCTGATCCGCCGATTCGAGGAAAAGGCCGGGCAGCTCTATGGCATGGGCCTGATCGGCGGCTTCTGCCATCTCTATATCGGACAGGAGGCCGTCGTCGTCGGTCTGGAAGCCGCCGCCAAGGAAGGCGACAAGCGCGTCACCTCGTATCGCGACCACGGTCACATGCTGGCCTGCGGCATGGATCCGAACGGGGTCATGGCCGAACTGACCGGCCGCGAAGGCGGCTATTCCAAAGGCAAGGGCGGCAGCATGCACATGTTCAGCCGCGAAAAGCATTTCTACGGTGGCCACGGCATCGTCGGGGCTCAGGTGCCGCTGGGCGCCGGCCTGGCCTTCGCCGACAAGTACCTGGGCAACGACAACGTCACCTTCGTCTATTACGGCGATGGCGCTGCCAACCAGGGCCAGGTCTACGAGACCTACAACATGGCCGAACTCTGGGATCTGCCGGTGGTCTTCGTGATCGAGAACAATCAGTATGCCATGGGCACATCGGTCAAGCGATCGACAAAATCCACCAGCCTGTTCGGGCGCGGCGAGGCGTTCGGCATTCCCGGCGAACAGGTGGACGGCATGGATGTGCTGGCCGTCAAGGAGGCCGGCCAGAAGGCCGTCGCCCACTGCCGCGCCGGCAAGGGGCCCTATATCCTCGAAGTGATGACCTACCGTTATCGCGGCCATTCGATGTCGGATCCGGCCAAATACCGCACCCGCGAAGAGGTCCAGAAGATGCGCGACGAACGCGACGCGATCGAGAATGTGCGCGAACTGATGCTGCAGGGCAAACATGCCAGCGAGGACGAATTGAAGGCGGTGGACAAGGAAATCAAGGAGATCGTGAACGCCTCGGCCGAATTCGCCAAGGACAGCCCGGAGCCGGCGCTGGACGAATTGTGGACCGATATCTACGCCAGCGAACTGCCGCAGGGCAGCGCCGAAGAGAACGCCTGAGGGGGATCAAGACATGGCAACCGAAATCCTGATGCCCGCCCTGTCGCCGACCATGGAGGAAGGCACGCTGGCCAAATGGCTGAAGAAGGAAGGCGACGAGGTCAAGGCGGGCGACATCATCGCCGAGATCGAGACCGACAAGGCCACGATGGAATTCGAGGCTGTCGACGAAGGCACGATGGGCAAGATCCTGGTTGACGAGGGGACCGAGGGCGTGAAGGTCAACACCCCCATCGCCGTGCTGGTCGAAGAGGGCGAATCGGCCGACGATATCGAGGTCTCGAATCCCGAATCGCGGCCGGCCCAGGCAAAATCAGCCGAGGACGACGACAAGGAAGACGACAAGACCGGCGGCTCGGCGGTGGAGAAGGTCAAGACACCCGAACCCGACCGCAGCCCCGACTGGCCCGAAGGCACGAAGATGAAGACCATGACCGTGCGCGAAGCCCTGCGCGAGGCCATGGAAGAGGAAATGGACCGCGACGACACCGTGTTCCTGATGGGCGAGGAAGTCGGCGAATACCAGGGCGCCTACAAGATCAGCCAGGGTCTTCTGGACAAGTTCGGCGCGCGCCGGGTCGTCGACACCCCGATCAGCGAAATGGGTTTCGCGGGTATCGGCACCGGGGCAGCGCTGGCCGGTCTGCGCCCGATCGTGGAATTCATGACCTTCAACTTCGCCATGCAGGCCATCGACCACATCATCAACTCGGCTGCCAAGACGCTGTACATGTCGGGAGGGCAGATGGGTTGCCCCATCGTGTTCCGCGGTCCGAACGGCGCCGCCGCCCGCGTGGGCGCCCAGCACAGTCAGGACTACGCCGCGTGGTATGCGGCGATTCCCGGCCTCAAGGTCGTGATGCCCTATTCCGCGGCCGACGCGAAGGGGCTGCTGAAACAGGCGATCCGCGACGCGAACCCGGTGATCTTTCTGGAAAACGAAATCCTCTATGGCCGCAGCTTCGAGGTGCCCGATCTGGACGATTTCACCATCCCATTCGGCAAGGCCCGTATTGCGCGTCAGGGCGGCGACGTGACCATCGTCAGCTTTGGCATCGGCATGGCCCACGCGCTTGAGGCCGCCGACACGCTGGCCGAGGACGGGATCGAGGCCGAGGTCATCGACCTGCGCACCCTGCGCCCTCTGGATTACGGCACGATCATCGAATCGGTGAAGAAGACGAATCGCATGGTGACGGTCGAAGAGGGTTTTCCGGTCGGCGCCATCGGCAACCATCTGTCGGCCTATATCATGGAAAACGCCTTCGACTGGCTGGACGCTCCGGTGATCAACTGCACCGGCAAGGACGTGCCCATGCCCTATGCCGCCAACCTGGAAAAACTCGCGCTGATCACCCCCGGCGAGGTGGTCGAGGCGGTGAAGAAAGTCACCTACAAATAAGGGGATAGCGAGATGCCGACAGAAATCCTGATGCCCGCGCTGTCTCCGACGATGGAGGAAGGCACGCTGGCCAAATGGCTGGTCAAGGAAGGCGACGAAGTCAAGTCCGGCGATATCATCGCCGAGATCGAGACAGACAAGGCCACGATGGAATTCGAGGCCGTCGACGAGGGCAAGATCGGAAAGATTCTGGTCGACGAGGGCAGCGCGGGCGTGAAGGTCAACACCCCCATCGCCGTGCTGCTGGAAGAAGGCGAAAGCGCCGACGATATCGGCGAGATTTCCAGTCCCGGCCCCGAGGCGCCGGAACAGGACGCGCCAGAGAAGCGCGCGCCTGCCGAAGCGCCGAAAGAGGTCGAGGGCCAGGCCCGGACCGCAAAGGCGCCCTCCGCGGCGCCTTCGGACAAGGGCGACCGAATCTTTGCCTCGCCCCTCGCCCGCCGGATCGCGGCGGAAAAGGGGATCGAGCTTTCCGCAATCAGCGGATCGGGTCCGCGCGGCCGGATCGTCAAGTCCGATGTCGAGAACGCCAAGCCCGGCACAGCCCCCGCCAGGACCGAGCCCGCGAAACCCGCGGCCGCCGCCCCCGCCGAGGCACCCAAGGGCGCATCGGCCGACGCAGTTGCCCGGATCTATGCCGATCGCGAAACCGAAGAGGTCACGCTGGACGGAATGCGCCGCACCATCGCCCAGCGGCTGGGCGAGGCCAAGCAGACCATCCCGCATTTCTATCTGCGCCGCTCGGCCAAGCTGGACGAGCTGATGAAATTGCGCGCCACGCTGAACAAGCAGCTGGAAGGCCGGGGCGTGAAGCTGTCGGTGAACGATTTCGTCATCAAGGCCAGCGCGCTGGCGCTGCAACAGGTGCCCGATGCCAATGCCGTCTGGGCGGGCGACCGGATCATCAAGCTGAAACCCTCGGATGTGGCCGTCGCGGTCGCGGTCGAAGGCGGGCTGTTCACGCCGGTCCTGAAGGATGCCGAGGCCAAGACGCTGTCGAAGCTGTCCACCGAGATGAAGGATCTGGCGGGTCGCGCCAAGAACAGGAAGCTGGCCCCGCACGAATATCTGGGTGGCAGTTTCGCTGTCAGCAACCTGGGCATGTTCGGGATCGAGAATTTCGACGCGGTGATCAATCCGCCTCACGGCGCGATTCTGGCCGTCGGCGCGGGGATCAAGACACCGGTGGTCGAGAATGATGAGATCGTGATCCGCAACGTCATGTCGATGACCCTGTCGGTCGATCACCGGGTGATCGACGGCGCGCTTGGTGCCCAGCTTCTGAACGCCATCGTGGACCACCTCGAAAATCCGATGGGGATGCTGGCCTGAGGCGGCGCACCGCGAATTCGCGAAGGGGGCCTTTCCGGCCTCCTTCGCTTGCGCGTCCCTGCACTGGAACGAATCTCTTTCGCGCCGGACGAGCGTGCGGGAAAAGAGCCCGGTCACGCTTTTCAGCGCGGAACGCCCCGCGCCATTCGTCCCGGTAGGTTCGGATTGGGACCAGACAGCCCCGCCCGTCGCGGGATGCAATCAGGCCAGGGCCTTCTCGATCGCGGCCACGAAATCGTCCAGATCGTCCGGATTGCGGCTGGTGATCACGCCGCGATCCACCACCACGCTGTCATCGACCACATCCGCCCCGGCATTGCCGATATCTGTGCGGATCGAGACATAGCCGGTCATTTTCCGACCCTTTGCCAACCCCGCCTCGATCAGCAGCCAGGGTGCATGGCAGATCGCGGCGATAGGCTTTGAGGCGGCGGAAAAGTCGCGGATCAGGTCGACGGCCTTGTCGTCATGCCGCAGCGTATCGGGGTTGATGACCCCGCCCGGCAGGACCAGCGCGTCGTAATCCCCGGCCGAAACGCCGGCGATGCCTTTCCCGGCCTCGACCGACTTGCCCCAGTCATCCGTCGCCCAGGCGCGAATGGCGCCCGGTTCCGGGGCCGCGATATCGACCTCGTGCCCGGCCGCCCTCAGTTTTTCCAGCGGAACGAACAGTTCCGATTGTTCGTATCCATCCGACGCCATGATGAGAATCCTGGCCATGGAAACAGCTCCTTCCTTGACGTTGCGGGGTCCAATGCGCCCGCGACGCCGGCGGTTCCACCGCTATTCGGCAACCACGTCCCGCGCCCGGTTCAGACCGAGGCGATAACCGATCCACCCGAAGATGCGCCGCTGCCCGCCATGGATGACCGAGAACAGCGAGGGCACGAACAGCAACGACAGGATCGTGGACAGGATCAGTCCGCCGATCACCGCGATGGCCATGGGCGCCCGGAATTCTCCGCCCTCGCCGGTCGCCAGCGCCGAAGGCACCATGCCCGCGCTCATCGCGATGGTGGTCATGACGATGGGCCGCGCGCGCTTGTGCACGGCGTCCAGGATGGCCTCGCGCTTCGGGGTGCCCCCGGCCATCGAGGTCAGCGCGAACTCCACCAGCATGATCGAGTTCTTGGTGACGATCCCCATCAGCATCAGGAACCCGATCACCACCGCCATGCTGATCGAATTGCCGGTCACGAACAGCGCCAGGATCGCGCCGCCGATGGCCAGAGGCAGCGACAGCAAGATCGTTACCGGCGTCACGAAGTTATGAAACAGCAGCACCAGAACGACATAGACCAGCATCACGCCCGCGCCCATCGCGGTGCCGAAGGCGCCGAAAACCTCGCCCATGATCTCGGCATCGCCCGCGGCCTGGATCCGTGTTCCGGGCGGCATCTCGATCCGGTTCTGCAATTCGGTCACCTGGGCATTGACCGGCCCCAGCAGCGAGCCATCGGCAAGATTGGCGCCGACCTTGGTCTGGTATTGCCGGTCATAGCGCCCGATCTCGGTCGCGCCGGCCGACAGGGTGACATCGGCCACCGTGGCCAGCGGCACCTGCCCGGCCGAGCTTGGCACACGCAGGGTCTGAACCCGCATCAGGTCGTCGCGCGCGGCCTGGTTCAGCCGCACGACAATGGGCACCTGCTCGTCGCCGGTATTGAACTTGGCGAGGTTCGCCTCGGTATCGCCCAGCGTGGCAACCCGCAGCGTCGTCGCCATGGCGCTGGCGGACACGCCAAGCTGGGCCGCGATATCGGCCTTGGGCAGGATCTGGATCTCGGGGCGCTGCAGGCTGGCCGAGGTCGTCACGCCCTCCAGCGTCGGCAGCCGGCTCATCGCCGAGGCCAGACGCTGGGCGGCCAGTGCCGCGCCCTCCTCGGTCGTGCCCAGAACGCTGATCGTCAGGTCGTTCTCGCCGTTCTCGTTCTGGAAATTGATCCGCATGTCGGGCATGTCCGACAGACGTTGCTTCAGCTGCGCCTCAAGGTCGAATTGCGACCGCTCGCGATCTTCCTTGGGACCGTAATTGATCATCACCCGCGCCTCGGTGACGTCGCTGCCATCCGAGTAGCTGAAGACCGACCGGACCTCGGGCACCTCGCCGATCTGCGCGGTGATCCGGCGGGCGCCGTTCTCGGTCTCGTCGATGGTCGAGCCGGGCGGCATTTCCAGCCTGATCTGGCTGCGGCCGACATCCTGCGCCGGGATGAATTCGGTCGGCAGCAGGGTCGCGGAATAGATCGAACCCGCGAAGATCGCGATACCGGCAAGCAGCGTCAGCCCGCGATGGCGCATGGTCCAGCGGCAGACCGACATCAACCCGCGCATGACGAATCCGTCGCGACGGTTCGCGTCATGGACCTTGCCGCGCATGAAATAGGCCGCCAGCATCGGCGTGATGATCCGCGCCACCAGCAGCGAGAACAGGACCGACACCGCGACAGTCAGGCCGAACTGCTTGAAATACTGCCCCGGAATCCCGCCCATGAAGCTGACCGGCGCGAAAACTGCGACGATGGAAAAGCTGATCGCGATGACCGTCAGGCCGATCTCTTCCGCGGCTTCCTCGCTGGCCTCGTAGGGCGGCAGGCCCATGCCGATATGGCGTTCGATGTTCTCGATCTCGACGATGGCATCATCGACAAGGATGCCGGTGACCAGCGTGATCCCCAGAAGGCTTATCCCGTTCAGGGTAAAACCCAGCCACTGCATCACGAAGAAGGTCGGGATGATCGACAAGGGCAGCGCGACGGCGGCAATCAGCGTTGCACGCCAGTTGCGCAGGAACAGGAACACCACGATTACCGCCAGCGCCGCACCTTCATACAGCGTCTCCATCGCGCTGGTATAGCTGGCTTCGGTATAGGTGGTCGAATCGTCGATCAGGGTGATGCGGGTATTGGGGTAACGCTCGCGGATCTGCTGCAGCCGTTCCTTGGTGCCGTCGCCCGCGCCCAGATCGGATTCGCCCGAGGCGCGATAGACCCCGAAGGCCACGACCGGCTGGCCATCCAGCAGCGCAAAGCTGCGTTCGTCGCTGGCGCCATCCGTGACGTCGCCCAGTTGATCCAGCCGGATCGTGCGGCCGTCCGCGATGGCGATGGGGGTGGCGGCCAGTTGCGCCACGCTGTCGGCGGCTCCCAGCGTGCGGATGGAATATTCGGTCCCGGCCAGATCGCCCCGGCCACCGCCCATGTCGATGTTCTTGGCCCGCAACTGATCCGAGATCCCGGCCGCCGTCAGACCCTGCGCCAGCAGCCGGTCGGGATCCAGATCAACCTTGATCTGGCGTTCGGCCCCGCCGATCCGCGAGGTCTTGGCGACGCCGCTGACGGTGGACAATTCGCGCCCGATCACGTCATCGACGAATTTCGACAGGCCCTCGATGGTCTGGGTCGGGTCGCTGACCGCATAGGTCAGGATCGGAAAGCCGGTCACATCGACGCGCTGGATGATGGGTTCGCTGATGCTTTCGGGCAGTTCGGCCCGGATCGTCGAGACCGCGTCCTTGACATCGTTGACCGCGCGGTCGCTGTCGGTTTCCAGTTCGAATTCGACGGTGATGCTGGCGCTGCTGTCGGTCGCCGTCGAGGTGATGTGCCGCACCCCGGTGATCGAGGAAATGCTGTCCTCGACAGGCTGGACCACCTGGCTTGTCAGTTCCGAGGGCGCGGCACCGGGCTGGGCGATGGTCACGCTGACGATGGGCAGGTCGATATTCGGCATCGCCGTCACCGGCAGCCGCGAAAAGCTGAACAATCCGACGACCAGCAACACCAGAAAAACCGCGATGGGCGGCACCGGGTGGCGGATCGACCAGGTCGAGAAATTCATCGCCGTGCCTTCTGACCGGCATCGGCCGATTGATCGTCGGCCGGCGCAATCGCCGCCGCCGCCCTTGCACCAGCTTCATTCGCGGTCCCGGCCTCGGCCGTTGTCGCGGCCTCGGCCGAGATCGCCCGCACCTGATCGCCGTCACGGAAGAATGCACCCGACCGCGCGATCACCTGTTCGCCCTCGGTCACTCCCTCGACGATCTCGCGCTGGCCATCCCATAGCAGCCCGGCCCGGACCGGGCGGCTTTCGACGCGGCCATCGGCCACGACCTGAACCCTGTCGCCTTGGGAATCCGACAGAACCGCCGTTGCCGGCACCGTCACCGCGTCGCGGCGGGCGGTGATGACCCAGCCGCTGGCGAAAAGGCCCGTGCGCAGTCCCGCCTGCGCATCCAGCGAGATCCGCATCAGGCCAAGCCGCGTGACCGGATCGACCGAGGCCGGGATCAGCCGCACCCGGCCATCGACCTTGCCCAGACCCGCCGCGCTGATTTCGGCCGGATCGCCCATCTTCAACTGCCGCAGCGCGGTCTCGATCACCTCGGCCTCCATCTCGACGGCGCCATCGGCGATCAGGCTGAACAGGGGTTCCGCGGAGGCGCCGGCAAGCGCGCCCAGTTCGGCGTTCCGCGCCACGACCAGCCCCGGGACCGGCGCCAGGATCGTCGCCCGGTCCAGGTTGAGCCTGGCGATGCGGCGCGCGGCTTCGGCCTGGGCCAGCTGCGCCTGGGCGACGGCCAGCCCGTCGCGGGCCGATGCAGCCTGCGCCCGCGCATTCGCCTCGGCCGCGACCGCGTCGTCCAGGGTCGATTGCGATGCGTTCCCGCCCTCGCGCAGCCTGCGGGCGCGATCCAGCGATGTCTGGGCCTGGGTCAGCGAAGCCTCGGCGCTGTCGATGTTGCTGCGCGCCTGGCCGACCCCGGCCCTGGCGCGCTGATATTCGGCCTCGGCCTGGGCCAGCTGCGCCGCCAGCGTATCGGTCGAAAGCCGTGCCAGCACATCGCCCTTTTCGACCTGATCGCCGGCCTCGACCAGAATTTCGGTGATTTCATAGCCCGAAACCTGCGGAAAGACCTGCACCTTCTGGCGGGCGACCAGGGTCCCGGATACCGGCACCCGCGCCTGCACCTCGGCGCGCCTTGCCGGCGCGACCGTGACCGCGGGCACGCTTTGCGCCACGGCCTCGCTGCCCGACGCGGCGTCCTGGGCCCATCCGGGCAAGGCGGACCCGAGGACAACGACAAGGAAGGCCAACACTCGCATCAGGAAACCGCCGCGTTTTTCATATCTTGAGCGCGCGTAAGATAGTGTCTCATGCCGCCGCCAACAATGCCGGCACCGCGTTGCCCCTGCGGAAGCTTCTAGAAAGTGACGGAAACGCCCGGCAACCGCAATTCGCCGATCAGGTCGCGCAATTCCTGGCGGGCGGCGATGTTGGACATGTTCAAGGTCTCGGTGCCGATATCCTTCAGGTCCAGAAGCGTCAGCCCGCGCGGGAACAATTCGCGAAAGACGACGCGCTCGGAAAAGCCCGGCGCGACGCGAAAGCCGATGCGCCGGGACAGCGTGTCCAGCGCCCCGCCCACCCTGCGCTTGTTGTGCATGGCCTGGGTGCCAAGCCGGTTGCGCAGCACCAGCCAGTCGATCGGCCCGGCCCCCGCCTGCCCGCGCATCTGCCGGGCGGCCCAGACCATCTCGGCATAGATCGACGGACCCAGCACCTTGCCCTCGGGCGACATCCGCGCCAGCAGGTCGAAATCGACGAAACTGTCGTTCATCGGTGTCAGCAGCGTATCGGCCAGCGTATGCGCCATCTGGCTGAGCTTGGTATGCGAGCCCGGACAATCCAGCAGGATGAAATCGCATTCCGCCTCCAGCGCGGTCAGCGCCGGGGTCAAGGGATCGCTGCCCTCGCCCAGATGGCCCAGCATCGGCGTCGGCAGGTCCAGTTCCTTGCGCTTCACGAAGGCGGCGCGGTTTTCCAGATAGCGGCCGAAACTGCGCTGGCGCACGTCCAGATCCAGCCCGCCGACGCGATGTCCCATCCGCGCCAGAGCGGTCGCCACATGCATCGAGGTCGTGGACTTGCCGGACCCGCCCTTTTCGTTGCCCACGACGATGATATGCGCCACGGATCGCCTCTTCTTGCCTTCGTTCGGCCGGACCCTAGCGGCGCGCCGCAAGGAAGGAAAGCGGGCCTTCACGGAAAGCTCACGCCTGCGTCAGGGCTGCCGCAGGGATGCCGGTTCGTCCTCGCGCAGCAGCATCCACAGCGCCAGCAGGGTGGCGCCGATTCCCGGTGCCACGACACTGCCCGGCAGGCCCTGCCCCATCGCAGCCTCCAGCACGATGACCCAGACCGGCGTCAGATAGGTATAGGCCATGACCTTCGCGGCGGGCAGGCGCAGCGTCGCGTATTGCACCAGCACGAAGGTCACGGCGCTGGCGAGGATCGCGACATAAAGCAGCGTGATCCAGACGATGCCGGGCAGGGCCGTCCAGTCCGTCGCCCAAATCGGCCCCCAGCCCCACAGGATCAGCACCCCCGCCCCGGCCAGAAGCGTGCCGAGACTGAACACGACGGGACTTTCACCCCGGTTCAGCCGTCTGACCAGCGGCGTGTAGAGGGCATGGGCCACGCAACCGGCCAGATAGATCCCCTCGCCGCGTCCGAATTCCAGCCGCGCCATCGCGGCCGGATCGCCGCGAAAGATCACCCATAGCGCGCCGGCGCCGCCAAGGGCCAGCGCCGCGGCCATGCGGCCCGTCAGCCGCTGCCGCATCAGCAGCCAGCCAAAGCCCGCCGCCATCAGCGGCGTCAGCGTGAAGACCGCGCTGGCGCTGACCGGGGCCGCGGTCTTCAGGCCCTGGAACATCAGCACGAAATAGCTGGCAAAGACCCCGCCCAGCAGCAGATAGCGCCAGGGCGCGCGAAACGCCGTCCGCGGCACCCCCGGACCGGCGGCGAAGGCGAAAGCCGCGATCAGCGCGGCGGCGATCACAAAGCGCGCGGCAGTGATCGCCGCCGGGTCGATCAGGTTGGCCGCCCGCGCGCCCAGCGAGAAAGACCCCGCCACCAGCGCCGAGAACAGAAGCATCGCGGCATGACCCCGCAGGGCTTGCGCCCGCGCGATCATCCGCGCGCCCCGATCAGCCGCCCGTCGATCAGGGCCAGCCCGGCCGCGATCAGGCCCATGCCGAGCAGATGCGCGATACCCAGTGTCTCGCCCAGAAACAGCCAGCCCAGAAGGATCGCCGAAACCGGCACAAGGAATGTCACCAGCGAGATATTCGTCGCCCCCGCGCGGCCGAGAATGCGGAAATACAGCACATAGGCCAGTCCGGTCCCGGCGACGCCCAGCGTCAGCACGGCCAGCCATGCCTGCGCCGAGGCGCTGCCGGGCAAGCCCTCGATCGCCAAAGCCAGCGGGATCAGCACCGCGCCGCTGCCTGTCACCATCCCCGCCGCCGTCACCACCGGATCGACACCTCCGCGCCGAAACCGTCGCCCGAAGCTGTTGGCGAAGGCGTAGGAAATCGCGGCTCCCAGGATCGCCAATTGCGGCCAAATCGCCTGACCCAGCCCCGCCAGCGCATCCAGACCGATCATCACCGCCACGCCGCCCAGTCCCAGCACCACTCCCGCGATCTTGCGCGGGCTGGCGCGTTCGTCCGCCAGCAGGGCGGCGGTGACCAAGACCGTCCAGAGCGGTGTCGTCGCGTTCAGGATCGAGGCCAGCCCGGACGGAATCTCGGTTTGTCCCCAGACGATCAGGCTGAAGGGAATGGCATTGTTCAGCACGCCCATGACCAGAAACGCGCGCCAGATCGCCGGATCGCGCGGCAGCCTGCGCCCGGTCGCGGCCACGATCGCCCACAGAACCAGCGCCGCCACCAGCAGCCGCAGGGCGACGATGGTCAGCACCGGCAGGCCGGTCAGCGCGATCGAAATCAGGAAGAACGATCCGCCCCACAGCAGCGACAGCAGCAAAAGCAGCGCCCAGTCTTCCGACTCCATCCGCGCCGAGATCGCCATTTGGCCGGGCGGCAGCGGCGCCTGCGGCGGCTTCACATCCGCCCCAGCAGGTAGAACTCGTCGTTGGGCCGGATATCGCCCGCATTGACCAGCCGGTTCGACATCCCGAAAAAGGCCGCAATGGCACCGATATCCCAGATCTCGTCCGGGCTGAAACCGGCCTCGCGCAGGGTCGCGTGATCGGCTTCACCGATCTGTTGCGCATTCAGCGCCACCTTCTCGGCATAGGCCAGCATCGCCCGCTCGCGCGGTTCCAGATCCGCCTTGCGCCAGTTCACCGCCACCTGGTCCGCGATCAGCGGGTTTTTCGCCCGGATCCGCAGGATCGCGCCATGGGCCACGACGCAATACTGGCACTGGTTCAGCCCGCTGGTCGCGACCACGATCAATTCCCGCTCGGCCCTGGTCAGCCCCTCGTCCTTGTCCATCAGCGCGTCATGATAGGCGAAGAAGGCGCGAAATTCGGCCGGGCGATGGGCCAGCGCCAGAAACACATTGGGCACGAAACCCGATTTTTCGGCGACCTTGGCGATCGCGAGCCGGATATCGTCGGGCAGGCTGGCCGGATCGGGCACGGGAAAGCGGCTGATCGGGTGGGCGTCGGTCATGGCGGGTTCCTCCTTGGGGCGGCACTCTGCGTCAGGCCGCGCGGGGATGAAAGCCGCTTTCAATCCCGGCCGGGCGCGGGAGGGCGCCGCGTCCGGGCTGCCCCCGCAACTCCGTCAATCGCCGCGCAGGGCCGCGACCGCCGCCTGCACCTTGGGCGTGCGGTGCAGGTCCACATGCGTCACCAGCCACAGGGCCGAGCTCCATTCGGGCAGGCTCAGCGCCTCGACCAGCCCCGCCGCGCGGGCGGGCGGCAGCGGTCCCATCGCCAGCCCGGCGCGGATCACCGCCTCGCGCGCGGCGGTGTCGTTCGCCGTCATGACCACCGCATCCGGGGGGGTCCGGGCCGCCAGCCAGCGCATGAGCGGCGCGTTGCGCGCCTCGGGGCCGGGCAGCGCCAGCCGCTGCCGCGCCAGATCGGCCGGATCGCCATGGTCCTTCAGATACCCGGCCGTCGCATACAGCGATTGCGGCAGATCGGTCATCCGGCGCACGACGTAATCGGGCTCGGTCGGGCGGGTTCCGGCGCGGATAGCCACATGCGCCTCGCCCGCGGCCAGCCGGAACAGACGCACATCGGTGACATAATTCAGCCGCAGCCCCGGATGGCGCCGCAGCAGACCGATCAGGCGCGGCATGACCAGATCCGACAGACCGGGCAACGAGGTCACGACCAGTTCACCCTCGATCCGGTCGCCCGCGCCGCCGATCTGCGCGGCAAGCTGGGCGAAACGCTCGTCGGTGTCGCGCGCCACCTGCAGCAGCGCCTGCCCCGGCTCGGTCAGCGCATAGCCGCGCGGATGCCGCTGGAACAGGCGCGTGCCCAGTTGCGCCTCCAGCGCGTCGATCCGGCGGATCACGGTCGCATGGTGAACGCCCAGGGCCTCGGCCGCGCCGCTGACCGTCCCGGACCGGGCGACCGCCAAGGCAATCCTGATGTCATCCCAACTTCCGATATTCATGTGCATCTCCGCACAGAGCCTGCGCGTTTATGGCCCTTTCGTTCTCTGGCGCATAGACCTAAATCCGGCATGCAGCCTTTAAGGAGCCTTCGGATGCAGATCCTTCATATCGACAGCGCCATCACCGGCGAGGCCTCGGTCTCGCGAAAGCTGACCGCCGACATCATCGCCAAGCTGAAAGCGGCCAATCCCGACGCCGCCGTCACCTATCGCGACCTCAATGCCGGCGTGCCCGCCATCGACACCGACTGGTTCCACGCCGTCCGTCTGGCCCCGGAAAGCCCCACCGCCGGACAACGCAGGCTGATCGAGACCGCCGACGCCTATCTGGCCGAGGTGCGGGATGCCGACGTGCTGGTCATCGGCTCGCCCGTCTACAATTTCGCGATCACCGCGCAATTGAAGAACTGGCTGGACCAGATCGCCCGCGCCGGATTGTCCTTCCGCTATACGGAAGCCGGTCCCGAAGGGTTGCTGAAGGGCAAGCGCGCCATCATCGCCTATTCCTCGGCCGGGACGCCGCTGGGCTCCGATCTGGACTTCGCCTCGGGCTACCTGCGCCATATCCTGGGTTTCCTGGGCATCACCGACGTGGAATTCGTCGCCGCCGACCGGCTGGCCATGGACCGCGAGGCCGGTCTGGCCCGCGCGCGGCAGGCCGTGGACAATCTGGCCGCCTGATCCGGCCACCGCATTTTGGGACGGCCATCGTTGACTCGGTGGCCGTTTTTGCCTATGTGATCCCGGATTCCCGGAAGGATGTGCCTTCCGGTCCCCGTCCGACGCGGGGATCGCCCCCCGTCAGCGCGTTGCGCCCACGGGGGCAAGACCGCTTTGGACCGATTCAGGAGGCCCGCGATGTTCGAGAACCTGTCCGACCGGCTTGGCGGCGTCTTCGACCGCCTGACCAAGCAGGGCGCGCTCAGCGAAGAGGACGTGACCGCCGCCATGCGCGAGGTGCGCGTCGCGCTGCTGGAAGCCGACGTCTCGCTGCCGGTCGCGCGCAGCTTCGTGAAATCGATCACCGCCAAGGCGACCGGCTCGGCAGTGACGAAATCCGTCACGCCCGGCCAGCAGGTCGTCAAGATCGTCCATGACGAATTGATCAGGGTGCTGCAGGGCGAGGACGCGCCCGAGGCGCTGCGCATCGACAACCCGCCGGCGCCGATCCTGATGGTCGGGCTGCAAGGCTCGGGCAAGACCACGACCACGGCAAAGCTGGCCAAGCGCCTGAAGGACCGCGAGAAGAAGCGCGTGCTGATGGCCAGCCTCGACACCAACCGCCCCGCCGCGATGGAGCAGCTTGCGATTCTGGGCCAGCAGATCGGCGTCGATACGCTGCCGATCGTGCCCGGCCAGACGGCGGTGCAGATCGCGCAGCGCGCGAAACAGCAGGCCAGCCTGGGCGGCTATGACGTCTACATGCTGGACACCGCCGGCCGACTGCATATCGACCAGGTGCTGATGGACGAGGTGCAGGCCGTCCGCGACATCGCCGCTCCGCGCGAAACCCTGCTGGTCGTCGATGGCCTGACCGGTCAGGACGCGGTGAACGTGGCGACCGAATTCGACGGCAAGGTCGGCGTCTCGGGCGTGGTGCTGACCCGGATGGACGGCGATGGACGCGGCGGCGCGGCGCTGTCGATGCGCGCCGTCACCGGCAAGCCGATCCGCTTCGTCGGCCTTGGCGAAAAGATGGACGCGCTCGAGGCGTTCGACGCGCAGCGAATCGCCGGCCGCATTCTCGGCATGGGCGACATCGTGGCGCTGGTCGAGAAGGCGCAGGAGGTGCTGGAGGTCGAACAGGCCGAACGCATGATGAAGCGGTTCCAGAAGGGCCTGTTCAACATGAACGACCTCAAGGGCCAGCTTGAACAGATGCAGAAGATGGGCGGGATGCAGTCGATCATGGGCATGATGCCCGGCATGCAGAAGATGGCCAGGCAGGCCGAGGCGGCGGGCATGGACGACACCGCAATGCGCCGTCAGGTGGCGCTGATCAATTCCATGACCAAGAAGGAACGCGCCAATCCCGCGCTGTTGCAGGCCAGTCGCAAGAAGCGCATCGCGGCCGGCGCCGGGCTGGACGTGGCCGAGCTGAACCGTCTTCTGAAGATGCAGCGCCAAATGGCCGATACGATGAAGAAAATCGGCAAGATGGGCAAGGGCGGGATGCTGAAACAGGCGATGCGCGCAATGACGGGCAAGGGCGGCGGCCTGCCCGAGATGGGCGATGTCGATCCCGCCAGGATGGCCGAGGCGACGAAGCTGCTGCAGGATCCCAAGGGTCTGGGCGGCGATCTGTCCAAGGCCGGCCTGCCCGGCGGCTTCGGCGGCATGTTCGGCAAGAAATGATCCGGCTCTCCCCTGCTCCGACCCTGAGGACCGAACGGCTGGTGCTGCGCGCGCCCGTGGCCGCCGACTGGCCGTTCTGGCGCGATTTCGCGGCCAGCGACCGGTCGCGGTTCATCCGCCCGGCCGATTTCGACGATGGCAAGGCATGGCGGGCCTTTGGCCATGTCATCGGCCACTGGGTCATGCGCGGCTGGGGATCGTTCATCTTCACCCGTCAGGATGACGACAGCCCGCTGGGAATGACCGGTCCCTGGTATCCCGAAACATGGCCCGAACCGGAAATCGGCTGGACACTCTGGTCGCGCGAAGCCGAGGGCAAGGGCTTTGCCTGCGAAGCCGCCACGGCCGCCCGCGACCACGCCTTCGGCAGCCTCGGCTGGAAGACCGCCGTCAGTTATATCGATCCGCAGAACGCACGCTCGATCGCGCTGGCCGAAAGACTGGGCGCGACGCTGGACAAGACCGCGCGGGGGCCGGATTTCGACACGCCGTGCCTGGTCTATCGCCATCCCTGCCCGTCCCCTCGTGAAGGACATGCCGCATGAGTGATACCGCAACCCGTGCGGCGGAACTGCTGAAGGACCATCGCGCCAGCATCGACCGGCTGGACGCGATCCTTGTCTATACGCTGGCCGAAAGGTTCAAGCACACCCAGTCCGTCGGCCGCCTCAAGGCCCGGCACGACCTTCCTCCGTCCGATCCCGACCGTGAGGCGGCCCAGATCGAGCGGCTGGAACGCCTCGCGCGCGAAGCCGATCTGGACCCGGAATTCGCGCGCAAATTCCTGAACTTCGTGATCGCCGAAGTGATCCGGCACCACGAAACCCTTCAATCCTAGGCTGCGAAACGCAGCGAAACCAGCCATTTCAAAGGAGAAACTCGAATGGCCGTCAAGATCCGTCTCGCCCGTGGTGGTTCCAAGAAGCGCCCCCACTACGCCATCGTCGTCGCCGATACGCGCAAGCCGCGCGACGGCCGCTTTCTGGAAAAGCTGGGCACCTATAACCCGCTGCTGCCGAAAGACAGCGAGGATCGCGTGAAGATGGACATGGAGCGCGTTCAGCACTGGCTGGATCATGGCGCCCAGCCGACCGATCGTGTGGCCCGTTTTCTGGAATCGGCCGGCGTTCGCGACAAGGCCGACCGCAAGAACATGAAAAAGGCCGAGCCGGGCGACAAGGCGAAGAAACGCGCCGAGGAAAAGGCCGCGAAATCCGCCGCCCCGGCCGAAGAAGCCGCCGCCGAATAAGGCGGTGCAGCGACACGGCCGGCGAATCCGTCGCCGGCCATTCTTGCAGCGGGGGAAGCCATGGCCGAGGATCGCATCTGCGTCGGCGCCATCGCCGGGGCCTTCGGGGTCCGTGGCGAGGTGCGGCTGAAAAGCTTCTGCGCCCAGCCAGGCGACATCGCCGGCTATGGTCCGCTGACCAGCGAGGACGGCAAGCGCAGCTTTGCCGTGACGCTGACCCGCCCCGTCACCGGCGGCCTTGGCGCCCGCCTGTCGGGCATCACCACCCGCGAGGCCGCCGAGGCGCTGCGTGGCACCACCCTGTGGGCGCCGCGCGCGGCCCTTCCCTCGCTGCCCGACGACGAATTCTACCATGCCGATCTGATCGGGCTGGAGGTCGTCGATACCGGCGGGCAGGTGCTGGGCCGGGTGCGCGCGATCTTCGATCACGGCGCGGGCGACATCCTGGAAATCGTGGGCAGGGACCAGATTCTGCTGCCCTTCACCCGCCAGGTCGTGCCGACCGTCGATCTGGCCGCGGGACGCATCGTCGCCGACCCGCCCGGCAGCGACCAATGACCGGCCAGCCGAAATCGCACGGCCGCCTGTCCATCGCCAGCAGCCTGCGCCCGCGCGAACTGATCGCCCCGCCACGGGTGGCGGGCGCGTGGACCGCCCATGTCGTCACCCTGTTCCCCGAGGCGTTTCCCGGCATCCTGGGCCTGTCGCTGACCGGCAAGGCCCTGACCCAGGGCTTGTGGAACCTGCACACCATCGCCCTGCGCGACCACGGGATCGGCAGGCATCGCAATGTCGATGACACGCCCGCGGGCGGCGGCGCGGGCATGGTGATCCGCCCCGACGTGATGGCCGCGGCGCTGGATCAGGCCGATCCGGCCCTGCCGGTGATCTATCTGTCGCCGCGCGGACGCCCGCTGACCCAGGCCCGCGCCCGCGCGCTGGCGCAGGGCCCCGGCGTGACCCTTGTCTGCGGCCGGTTCGAAGGCGTGGACCAGCGCATTCTGGATGCCCGCGGGATCGAGGAGATCAGCATCGGCGATTATGTCCTGACCGGAGGAGAGCTGGCGGCTCAGGTCTTGATAGACGCGACCATCCGCCTTATACCGCGCGTGCTGGGGAATCAGGCGTCGCTGGCCGAGGAATCCTTTTCCGAGGGTCTGCTTGAACACCCGCACTACACGCGCCCCGCCGAATGGGACGGCCGCAGGATCCCGGATGTCGTCATGTCTGGCAATCACGCGGCCATCGCCACCTGGAGACGCGACGAAGCCGAAAGGCTGACCAAGGAACGCCGCCCCGACCTGTGGCGGGCATACGAGGAAACCCGTATGGACCCGGCAAAGGACCGACAGCTCTCGGGCGCATCAGACCAATCGCGGAAACACCGCGAGCATGACAAGGAACCAAAGCGATGAACCTGATCGCAGAACTCGAAGCCGAGCAGATCGCCGAGCTTGGCAAGACCATCCCCGACTTCAAGGCCGGCGACACCGTTCGCGTCGGCTACAAGGTGACCGAGGGCACCCGGACCCGCGTGCAGGCCTATGAGGGCGTCTGCATCGCGCGCAAGGGCGGCAGCGGCATCGGCGCCAGCTTCACCGTGCGCAAGATCAGCTTTGGCGAAGGCGTGGAGCGTGTGTTTCCGCTGTATTCGACCAATATCGACGCGATCGAGGTGGTGCGTCGCGGCAAGGTGCGGCGTGCCAAGCTGTATTACCTGCGCGACCGCCGCGGCAAATCGGCCCGCATCGCCGAAAAGACCAATTACAAGCCCAAAGCCGACGCCTGAGAGGTCATCCGATGAAAAAAGACATCCACCCCGATTATCACATGATCGACGTCAAGATGACGGACGGGACCGTCTACCAGACCCGTTCGACCTGGGGCGCCGAGGGCGATTCGCTGTCGCTGGACATCGATCCGTCCAGCCACCCGGCCTGGACCGGCGGTTCCTCGCGCCTGATGGACACCGGCGGCCGTGTGTCCCGGTTCAAGAACAAGTATGCCGGCCTGGGCTTCTGATCGCCCCTCGCCACGCCATCGGGACGCCGCCCCTTCGGGCGGCGTCCTGCATTTCGCAAGCAGCCTTCATGCCGCCGCCGCCCCCGGTTCCACCAGGGCCACGATATCCATCATGATCGTGTTCAGCTGGAAATCCTTGGGCGTATAGACGCGGGCGACGCCCATCGCGCGCAGTCGCGCGGCGTCCTCGTCGGGGATGATGCCGCCGACGATCACCGGGACATGACCCAGCCCGGCCCCGCGCATCCGGTCCAGAAGATCCTCGATCAGCGGCAGGTGACTGCCCGACAGGATCGACAGGCCGACGACATGCGCCTGCTGATCCTGCGCCGCGGTCACGATCTGTTCGGGCGTCAGCCGGATCCCCTCGTAGGTGATGTCCATGCCGCAATCGCGGGCACGAAAGGCGATCTGTTCGGCACCGTTGGAATGCCCGTCCAGCCCCGGCTTGCCGACCACGAATTTCAGCCGCCGGCCCAGCCGCGTGCTGACCGCATCGACGGCCTCGCGGATATCCTCCAGCCCCTCGGTCCGATTCGAGGGGCTGGCCGACACGCCTGTGGGACCGCGATATTCGCCGTGCACCGCGCGCATCACGCCCGCCCATTCGCCCGTCGTCACGCCCGCCTTCGCCGCCGCGATGGATGGCTCCATCACGTTCCGTCCCCCCGACGCCGCCGCCCGCAGGGCGTCCAGCGCGGACTTGACTGCCGCATCGTCCCGGCCCGCGCGCCATTCGGCCAGCCGGTCGATCTGGTCCTGTTCGACCGCCGGATCGACGACCATGATCCCGCCATCGCCGGCCGTCAGCGGCGATGGCTCGCCCTGCTGCCAGCGATTGACGCCGACCACCACCGTCTCGCCCGCCTCGACCCGGTTCAGCCGTTCGGCATTGGCCTCGACCAGCCGCGATTTCATGTAGTCGATGGCCGCGATGGCGCCGCCCATCTCGTCCAGCAGGCGCAATTCGCCGCGCGCGCCATCCTTCAACTCGTTCACCTTCCGCTCGATGGCCGGGTTGCCGTCGAACAGATCCTCGTATTCCAGCAGGTCGGTCTCGTAGGCCAGGATCTGCTGCATCCGAAGCGACCATTGCTGATCCCAGGGCCGGGGCAGGCCAAGCGCCTCGTTCCAGGCGGGCAGTTGCACGGCGCGCGCCCGCGCGGACTTTGACAGCGTCACCGCCAGCATTTCCAGCAGGATCCGATAGACGTTGTTTTCGGGCTGCTGCTCGGTCAGGCCCAGGCTGTTGACCTGCACGCCATAGCGGAACCGGCGGAATTTCGGATCCTCGATGCCATAGCGCCGGGCGGTGATCTCGTCCCACAATTCGGTAAAGGCGCGCATCTTGCACAATTCGGTGACGAAGCGGATGCCCGCGTTCACGAAAAAGCTGATCCGCCCGACCATCGCCGGGAAATCGGCGTCGGACACCTTGCCCTTCAGGTCGTCCAGCACCGCGATGGCGGTGGCCAGCGCATAGGCCAGTTCCTGCTGCGGTGTCGCCCCGGCCTCTTGCAGGTGATAGGAACAGACATTCATCGGGTTCCATTTCGGCAGGTGCTGGCGCGTATAGGCGGCGACGTCGGTGATCATTGCCAGCGACGGTTTGGGCGGACAGATATAGGTGCCGCGCGACAGGTATTCCTTGATCAGGTCGTTCTGCACCGTGCCCTGCAATTTCGATATGTCCGCGCCCTGCTCCTCGGCGGCCGCGATATACAGCGACAGCAGCCAGGGCGCGGTCGCGTTGATCGTCATCGAGGTGTTCATCTGCTCCAGCGGGATCGCATCGAACAGGGTCCGCATGTCGCCCAGATGGCAGATCGGCACCCCGACCTTGCCGACCTCGCCGCGCGCCAGGACGTGATCGCTGTCATAGCCCGTCTGGGTCGGCAGATCGAAGGCCACCGACAGCCCGGTCTGCCCCTTGGCCAGATTGCCGCGATACAGCGCGTTCGACTTTTCAGCCGTCGAATGGCCCGCATAGGTGCGGAACAGCCAGGGCTTGTCTTTGGGGGCCATGCGGATCACCTCGCAACAATCTTCCGGTCCATGACCCGATACCGAAATATTCATACGCCGTCAATTCGCCGCAATGCGGCATGACCATGATTTTATCCGACACAAAATTACAATACAGGCCCTAAAAGGGTTGCAATGTTGCGTGACGCATTTTACGACAAGCCCGATCCCGCGCGGCGATTCTGCGTCGCGGCAAGAACAGGAGACGCTGATGGCCCTCGACGCCCCGACCCCGATCGCGCCCTATGACGCGCCCCAGAAGGATCTCTACGAGATCGGAGAGATGCCTCCCCTGGGTCATGTGCCAAAGCAGATGCATGCCTGGACCATCCGCCGTGAAAGACATGGCGAGCCTGACAAGGCCATGCAGATCGAGGTCGTGGACACCCCGGTCATCGACAGCCACGAAGTGCTGGTCCTGGTGATGGCGGCGGGGGTCAACTACAATGGCATCTGGGCCGGCCTGGGTCAGCCGATCAGCCCCTTTGACGGCCACAAGGCGGACTACCACATCGCCGGTTCGGATGCCTCGGGGATCGTCTGGGCCGTGGGCGACAAGGTGAAACGCTGGAAGGTCGGCGACGAGGTCGTGATCCACTGCAACCAGGATGACGGCGACGACGAGGAATGCAACGGCGGCGACCCGATGTATTCGCCGACCCAGCGGATCTGGGGCTACGAGACCCCGGATGGCAGCTTCGCCCAGTTCACCAATGTCCAGGCGCAGCAACTGATGCCGCGCCCGCGCCACCTGACATGGGAGGAATCGGCCTGCTACACGCTGACGCTGGCCACCGCCTACCGGATGCTGTTCGGCCATGAGCCGCACGAATTGAAACCCGGCATGAACGTGCTGGTCTGGGGCGCCTCGGGCGGCCTCGGATCCTACGCGATCCAGTTGATCAACGCCGCCGGCGGCAACGCGATCGGCGTCATCAGCGAAGAGGACAAGCGCGATTTCGTCATGGGCCTGGGCGCCAGGGGCGTCATCAACCGCAAGGAATTCAACTGCTGGGGCCAGTTGCCCAAGGTGGGCACGCCCGAATACAGGGAATGGTTTACCGAGGCGCGCAAGTTCGGCAAGGCGATCTGGGACTTCACCGGCAAGGGCAACAATGTCGACATCGTCTTCGAACATCCGGGCGAGGCGACATTCCCGGTTTCCACCCTGGTCTGCAAGAAGGGCGGCATGGTGGTGATCTGCGCCGGTACCACCGGGTTCAACTGCACCTTCGACGTGCGCTATCTGTGGATGCACCAGAAGCGCATCCAGGGATCGCATTTCGCGCATCTGAAACAGGCCAGCGCCGCCAACAGGCTGATGCTGGAACGCCGCCTCGACCCCTGCATGTCCGAAGTTTTCCCCTGGGCCGAGATTCCGGCCGCGCACATGAAGATGTATCGCAACCAGCACAAGCCGGGAAACATGTCGGTCCTGGTGCAGGCGCCAAGAACCGGCCTGCGCACGTTCGAGGACGCGCTGGAAGCCGGTCGGCGCTAGACATGCGCCGCCTTTGCGGGATCACGCCTTGACCTCGCGCAGCCTGGCCGGGCGGCATTTCCATTCGCGCACCGTCTCGCGGGGATGGCGTTCGCCCCACCTGGCCAGTTCCTGCTGACCATGAATCATGCAGGCCGTCACGCCCATGTCGATGAACGGAAGACTGCGCTCCCGGCAGGATTGCGGATCCGCCGAAAGGCAGGTGACAAACAGCAATTCGATCATCTCGGGTCCATCCTTTTACCCGGTTCCTCCCCGGTTCGGATCCCTTCGACGATCAGGATAGCGGTTGATTCGAAAAGCAGCGTCAGCGCCGCGTGAATCCGGGTTCGGGCGGGCCCCTTGCAGCGTGACAGGGCCGGCCGGGCGCGGGCTTCGGCGCGGCGCGCGGCCATCGCGGACCTAAAGCGCGGTTTCGCCCTGACGGGGGCGCCGGCATTTCCACTCTTTCACGCGGTCGCGGGGATGCGCCTCGACCCAGCGGGCCAGTTCGCTCTGGCCCTCCAGCATGCAGGTGAACAGCCCGTTCCTTTCCTCGAACAGCAGGCTGTGATCGGTGCAGACCTGCGGGTCGTCGATCAGGCAGGTCACGAAGAACAATTCGATCATGGGCATTCCTCCCTCGAGGCCATCATAGACCCTCACGGGCGACATGCCCAAAAAGTTGCGGACCATCCCGCCGAACCGACGATCCCGCCGCAGCCGGGACGGGATGCGGATCGCCGGACGCGGCAATGATTGTGGGCTTTCGCGCCGCGCCGCGATACACCGGAATCATGACCGCCGCCACCGCCTCGCCCGCCCCCGTTCTGTCGCCCGATCAGGCCGATGCCTGGGACGAATTGGCCCAGACCTTCCTTTCGGCGGGAATCGACCTCGTGGCCGAGGAAATCCGCCCCCCGGGGCCGGGCAAGGGCCGCGTCATGGCGGTGATCGGCAAGGCGGGTTCCGGCAAGACGCTGCTTCTGGCACAGATCACCGACGCGCTGCGCAAGGCGGGGGTCGATCTGGTCAGCGGCGATTACGAGGGGCGGCGGCGCAAGGACCGGCGCAGCGTCGCGGTCCTGGCGCCCACCAACAAGGCGGCCTTCGTGCTGCGGATGCGCGGCGTGCCCGCGACGACGATTCATCGCATCCTCTATACCCCGGTCTACGATCCGGAATACGAACGCATCGCCGAATGGCTGACCGGCCAGGGCGACCGCCCCACCATCGAGGGCATGACCGAAACCGCCCTGGACCGCGCCCGGGCCTTCTATGACCAGCAGGCGTCGATCCCCGGCGCGCTGGCGGCGGCGGGGCTGCGCGGATCGGATTTCATCAAGGGCTGGAAGCGGCGCGAGGACGGGCTGGATGTCGGCCTGATCGACGAGGCCTCGATGCTGGACGAAAGACAGTTCGAGGATCTGCGCGAGATCTTTCCCGTCCTGATCCTGTTCGGCGATCCGGCCCAGTTGGCGCCCGTGGGCCAGTCGGGCGAGATGGTGTTCGATCGACTGGCGGAGCGCCAGCGTCTGATCCTGAACCGCGTCCACCGGCAGGAAGATGACAGCCCGATCCTGGATCTGGCCCATGCCCTGTCCGACGAAACGCTGGATTTCGCGGGGTTCGAGCGGATGGTCCGTGACGCCGCCGCGGTCGATGACCGCGTGATCTGGGCCGAACGTGTCGAATCGGACCTGATGGCACGCAGCCCGGTCCTCGTCTGGCGCAACGCCACCCGGATCCGGCTGATCCATGCCTTCCGCACCGCGTTCGGCGCACCGGGCGACGCGCTGCTGCCCGGCGAGCCGCTGATATGCGACGGCCTGGAACTGCCGCTGAAGCACCGCAAGAAGCGCATCGACCTTGAAGCGCGGGGGCTGATCAAGGGCGCGCAGGTGGTCTATCTGGGGCCGGGGCGCAAGCCCGGCTTTTCCCGCCTGCACATGATCGGCGCCGAGGATCCGCGCCTGTCCGTGGCGAGCATCGTCAAGATCGAGATGCCCGAGGCCGAGGATCCCTTCATTCCCTTCGCCGCCCAGATGGGCGCGGCCTTCCTGCACGGGGCGGCGGTGACGATCCACAAGGCGCAGGGCTCGCAATGGCCCGATGTGCAGGTCTTCGGCCCCGACATCAGCGCCGCCGCCTGGTCGAACCGGACCGAAGCCGGGATCGCGCTGTGGAAGCGCCTGGCCTATGTTGCCATCACCCGCGCCCAGAACCGCCTGTTCTGGATCACGCGCGCCCGGCTGGCGCGGCCCTCGGCGCCTCTCGGGGTGGACGATCTGGAGGTTCCCATCCCGGCGCTGGAACTGGGCGCCGACGAGGCGTGAGGCGGGATTGCGTCCCGCGACGGCCGGGGGCGCTTCGCCCCCCGGACCCCCCGAGGGTATTGGCGCAACGAAGAAGAAGAGGTCAGGCCCTGTCGCGATCCAGCCGCGCGATGGAAAGCCGCAATGCCTCGGTCAGCGCCTCTTGCGGAAGCCCTGTCTCCCGCGCCAGCCGCATGATGCCGAAATGGACCCGCGCCAGTTCCTGATAATAGCGCGCGAAGGTGTAATTGATCGAGGCGCCCACCACCGCGCCGAAGACCGGCGCCGCCTGCGCGGCCAGTTTCTGACCCAGCGAGACCGACAGGCGCGGGGCGACACGGCTGATCAGACCCTGCAGCGTCTGCCCGGTGACCGACAACCGTGCCGCCAGAAGGCCCAGGTCGGTGCCGTCATCTTCGGCCATGGGGCCGGCGGCGGCGAAGATGCGCAGGCATTCCATCCGCACCTCGTCGCTGTCGGGGTCCAGACCATGCTCGGCGGCGATATCCAGCATCGAGCGCAGAAGCAGCGTCACCGTGACCGGCAACTCGACCATCGCGCCGGGCAGCCCGCCGACGCCGCCTGCCGCGCCGCTGAAGGTCGAGGCCATGCGGTTGAACCAGTCGCCTCGGTCGCGCACCACGCGCCGGGTGCCCGACGCGGCCGAAAAGGCGCGGTTCAACGCGGCGCGGGTGATCTTGTCCATGCGGCTGCGGACAAAGGCGGGCAGACGTTCGATCAGTCCCTCGGCGCTGTTGCCGACGATCTCCATGATCTCCATCCCCAGACCGCCCGCATCCCGATAGCGCCGCGCCAGGCGGTCGATCTGGGCGTGAAGCCCCGGATCAGTGATCGGTGGCAGAACCATCTGCCGTTTCGCGACCTGCTGTGTCATCTCGTGGATGTCCGACCTCGATACATGCCGGCCCGATATGGGGTGTCGCGGCGATTTCGGCCAGCCCCGCGACGATTTCCGGCGTCTCTTCGCGCAGGACCGGTCCCACGACCCCAACCCATGCCCCGGCGCGAAGTTCCAGTCCCAGAACGCGGTCGGGATTGGTTGGCGGCGGCATCTCGACCGCGTCCAGCCGCGCGAAACCGAAACGCGAATAATAAGGTGCGTCTCCCACCAGCAGCACGCGGCGCCAGCCCAGCCCGCGCGCCCGCGTCAGCCCGTCGCGCATCAGAAGCCCGCCCAGACCTTCGCCCTGGGCCGTCGGATGAACCGCGATGGGCCCCAGCAGCAGGACCGGCTTTGCGGCGACGCGGACCGGCCAGAAGCGGATCGCCGCCATCAGGAACCGGCTCGGGTCGCGCAGCACGAGGCACAGATCGGCCACCCTGGGAACGCCGTCGCGCAGACGATACGATGACAGCGCGGTCCGCCCCGGTGCGAAACACAGATCGTAGAGCGCCTCGACCTCGTCTTCGTCGGCCGCGGTCTCGGGGCAGATCTCGTACATCGCGCCTCCTTGCGAAAAGGGCGCCATAGCACGACCTTGCCGCGGGCGGAACATTGCGGATGGCGCAAAGGGGTGGCAGGTTGGCGCCAGTGACATCAGAAGAAGGCCGCGCATGTTCTATCGCCCCGAAGCCGGACACGGCCTGCCCCACAACCCGTTCAATGCCATCGTGGCGCCCCGTCCGATCGGCTGGATCTCGACGCGGGGGCGCATGGGCGACAATCTCGCCCCCTATTCCTTCTTCAACGCGGTGGCCTATGTCCCGCCGCAGGTCATGTTCGCCTCGACCAGCGCCAAGCCCGACCGCAACGGCACCAAGGACAGCGTGGCCCAGATCACCGAAAGCGGCAGTTTCTGCGTCAATATCGCGACCGGCGATCTGCGCGATCAGGTCAATGCCAGTTCCGCCGGCCTGCCCGCGGGCGACAGCGAGTTCCGCTCGGCGGGCATCGAGGCCGCCGAATGCGACACGATCGACTGCCCGCGCGTGGCCCACGCCGCCGCCGCGCTGGAATGCCGGATGACGCGGATCCTGCCCCTGGCGGGCAAGGCCAATTTTGCCGTCCTGGGCGTCGTCACCGGCATCCATATCCGCGACGATTGTCTGCTCGATGGCCGCTTCGATCCGCGCAGGGCCGGCGGCTGGATCGCGCGCCTGGGCTATATGGATTACGCGGCCGTCCATGAGCTGTTCGAAATGGAACGCCCCAAATGACAAAGACGGTCAAGGACTACATCCGCACCATCGCGGATTTCCCGCATGAGGGGATCATGTTCCGCGACGTGACCACGCTGTTTGCCGATGCGCGCGGCTTTCGCATGGCCATAGACCAGCTGCTGCATCCCTATGCCGGCGCGCCGATCGACAAGGTGGTCGGCCTGGAAGCGCGCGGCTTCATCCTGGGCGGCGCGGTCGCGCATCAGCTTTCCACCGGGTTCGTGCCGATCCGCAAGAAGGGCAAGCTGCCCGGTCCCGTCATCTCGGCGGCTTACGCGCTGGAATATGGCGAGGCGGTGATGGAAATCCACGACGACGCCCTGCACGAGGGCGAGCGCGTGCTGATCGTGGACGATCTGCTGGCCACGGGCGGGACTGCGGCGGCGGGAATCGCGCTGTGCCGTCGCCTGGGCGCCGAGGTGATCGGTTGCGCCTTCGTCATCGACCTGCCCGATCTGGGCGGACGAAAGGTGCTGGAGGCGCAGGGGATCGGCGTGCACGCATTATGTTGCTTTGACGGCGACTAGCCGGGGGGTGCAGGATGATCACCCGGATCGAGGACTACTTTACCAAGGGGTGCGGCCGCTGCGACCGGTTCGACACGGCCGGCTGCTCCACCCGCCTCTGGGGCGCCGGGCTGGCGGCGCTGCGCCGGATCTGCCGTGATGCCGGGCTCTCGGAACATGTGAAATGGGGGCATCCCTGCTACATGCATTCGGGCCGCAACATCGCGCTGATCGGCGCCTTTCGCGGCGATTTCCGGCTGACCTTCTTCAACGCCGCCCTGCTGAAAGACCCCCACGCCCTGCTGGAACGGCAGGGCCCGAACACCCGTCACCCCGACGCGATCCGCTTTACCGACGCGGCGCAGGTCGCAGCCCGCGCCGACGCGATCCGGGCCTTTCTGGGCCAGGCGATGGATTGCGCCGAACGCGGCCTCAAGCCGCCCCGGGACGATACTGCCCGCGATCTGCCACAGGAATTGCTGGACGCGCTGGACGACGACAGCGAACTGGCCGAAGCCTTCGCAGCCCTGAGCCCCGGCCGCCGCAACAGCTATGCCGTCGCCCTGGCCACCGCCAAAAAGCCCCAGACCCGCATCGCCCGCATCACCAGATTCCGCGACCGCATCATCGCCGGCAAGGGCGCGAACGAGCGGTAGGGCGCCGACGATGACGGCCTTGGCCTGCGACCGGACAACGGCCGCACCGCGCATGATCGTCGGGAAAGCGGGACGGAAGTGCTGTTCGCCGCAATAGTGACCAAGGTCCGATTCCGCAAATGATAGAAGAATAAATCTTGGGCCGTTATGAAAGATGAAGAAAATGCTGAATAGGGGACCATTTGCGTATGGCGAAAGAAATGAATAATCCGGCGAAGTTGCCTGCTTTGCCAGCGGAGGTGATCGCGTGGTTTCGGAGGAGGTTTGAGGAGGCCAACTGCAGTGTCACCGAGAATCTGGTCAACAATCCAAATGCCCGCGAGACGACGCTCGATGACGCGCTTCTCGCGCCGCTCCAAAAGCGTCAGTCACCGGTTCAGTTTCCGGACGGTACAGTTGTTTGTCTGCAAGTCCACAACACAGGAGGACTGCGCCGAGCCTATCGGTGGGAGGTCGCTGATATTGGTGTTTTGGTAACAGTTTCCCAAGGCGGTGTTGTGCGAGGTCAAAAGATCGGAGTGCTACAGGCAAAGCGGCTCTATCCGCGCAACAACGATGTTTTGGATGATGATCCGGAGGGCTTTCGATACGGCCTAAATGGATTCCTGTTCCCCGATCCGAATAGCGCACTCGCAAGAATTCGCACCGTATTCGAGTTCGATGACGACTGCCGCTACAACGCGCTCCTGAGCAAGGGCGAGCAAGTCGAAACAATTGAGCGCTTCGCTCGCGAATTTGGACCGGCAGTCGCGTACCTATTCTACAACCCGGCAGATGTACCAGACACGATGCGCTTCCCCGCGACCGGCTACCGGAATCTAGTCGATCTTCCGCCGCTCGGTGCTCGTGTCGTAGACGCCAGTGACGTCCACGCAGTGCTTGCCGATC
>CERQ01124007.1_pt1 | contig 32355 bp, 31 predicted proteins | sample 530711 | NCBI WGS metagenome assembly CERQ01 (sample SAMEA2620882, study PRJEB7988) | marine metagenome | biome: marine biome (ENVO:00000447); feature: mesopelagic zone (ENVO:00000213); material: "saline water (ENVO:00002010), including plankton (ENVO:xxxxxxxx)" | depth 850 m | reverse complement strand
CCCGAATCAGAATGACAAACCGGTCTCAGACCAAACTGACACAGTCAGCCGGTTTCGTCGGGGTGGGGACGGGCCGGTTGAGGGCCTGTTTGGCGTCTTGTTCGGAGCCGATCGCGTGGTACATGTCGAAGCCGATGAAGCTGATGAACTTGTAAGTCAGGTAGGGGGCGAACGCGGCCATCGCCATCAGCACGATCCCGGCGAGGGGGTCGCTGATCGAGGACAGGTCCGCGTCGATCGGTGCCGACACCTGGGTGATGGCGACGAGGAACATCACGACCAGGACGAGCTTGGAACAGATCAGCGCGATGACGAACATCGCCCACTTGCCGATCCACCCCCTGCTGGCGTCCCAGGAGGCGCCGGAGAACGCCAGAGGTGCGAACACGATCGCCACCAGCAACAGTGCCTTGCGCACGAGCAGCGAAAGCCACACGATCGCGGCCGCGGCGATCGCCAGGCCGGCGAGGAAGATAGTGATGATCGCCCCCACCCCGGGCGCGGCGATGTTGATCCCGACCAGGCCGGCGGCGAGGAGGGTGATCTTGTCGCCCATGGACTCGGTGGTTTCTCCGGCGGCCTGGATGATCCCGACACAGAGCTGGTCGACGATCTCCAGCAACAGCGCCGTCAGCGTGATCACCACGAACGAGCCGAGCACAGACTTCGCCAACCCGAGCGCGGCACGGGACAAGGCGGTCGGGTCACGGCGGACCAGGCCGGTGAGCAGCTGGAGGCAGAAGAAGATCAGCATCACGAACACGGCGATGCCGAACAGCAGGTTGTAGACCGCCACGTACTCCGGCCGGGTGACATCGACGAGGGTGGTGGTGTCGAACACGGACCACACGGCCTCGAACAGCCACCCGGCGGCGGCACCCATGGCTTGGGCGAGCCAGTCGAACGGAGCCGCCACCAAGCTCGCGGCGGCTTCGCCGGCGGTGTCGCACACGGTCGAGATGACGGGGATATCGCACACACCCACCGCAATCACTCCTTCAAGGGGTCGGTCAGCGGGTGGTCAGACCTGCTGGCCGACGTCCCAGAAGAAGTTGATCAACGTCACGCTGGCGCCGCAGATCACCGCGGCCCCGCAGCTGACGAGGACGCCGACCTTCCCGCGGCCGGCCAAGTGCGGGTTGGAGGAGTTGGCGCCGAATCCCCACACGATGGCGGAGATGATCAGCGCGAGGACGGACAGGATCAGGCCGATGGTCATCACCGCGCCGACGATGGTGCGCAGTTGGGCGATGCCGGGCAGGCCGTCATCGTTGGGGGTGATGTCGACATCCATCGGCAGAAGCGCCGGCAGAGCGGTGATGAGATCGAACACGGTGAGTCTCCTGACGAGCGAACCCGCCCTTTCCGGGCGGGGAACACGGATGGGTTCGCAGATCAGGTGCGCGACAATCCCCAGGGCGGTCCGCGGCGGCCGTTTCGAGCGTGTGCAGGGATCAGAGTTGCTGGCCGAGTTCGATGAGCCAGTTCATCCACGCCACGCCGGCACCGGCCAGGACCGCGGTGCCGAGGGCGACCAGGACACCGGTGCGGCCCTTGCCGGCTGCGCTGTAGTTGCCGTTCGCGGCAGCGACGGCCCAGATGATGGCGGAGACGATGAGCATCAGGACGGCGGTGATGAGCACGAACGTCAGCAGCGCTCCGATCACCGCACGCAGGTCGCCGATCCCGCCGATTCCGTCGAAGTCGGGGAAGACGTCCATGCCGTTCAGCTCCCTGTCCGGACGGTGATGTGGAGGTGGTCGTAGTGGCCGCCGGTGACGTCGTCGGGGTCGTGCATGCCGCCGCCGGTGTAGTCACGCCACCCCTCGGCGTCGCGGGCGAGGGACCAGATGCGGCCTTGCCAGATCAGGTATTCCACGCCGAGGACCTCGGCGTGGTCTTTCATCCAGTTCGTCACGGCCCAGCCGGCTTCGAGCTGGGCGGGGGTGGGGTGCTGGCCGATGGCGTTGCCGAAGGTGAGGTCACAGGCGCGGCCGAGGGGGTGCTCGGAGCGGGTGCCGGGCCGGGGTGAGTAGCACGCCCAGGACGTGTCGGGGAACGCCGCGATGCCCTGGGTGTAGAGGTGCAGCATCCGGGTGGTGATCTGCCCGCCGGAGATGGGGTCATCCACGAGCGCGTCCGGGTCGCCATCGATCGGGTCAGGGTCACCGCCGGGCGGCGCGGTGGCGGGGTCGCAGCCGGCGGGGGCGCCGGTCTCGGGTTCGGGCAGGTCGGCGGCGTCATGCGCGTTGAGCCAGGCGGCGGGGTCGGTGTGCTCTCCGTCGGTGCCCCCTTGCCGGACTTCGAAGTGCAGGTGCGGGCCGGTGCTGTTGCCGGAGGAGCCGACGTCGCCGATGTGCTGCCCGGCGCTCACCTGGTCGCCGGCGGTGACGTGGATGCCGTGCTCCCACATGTGCGCATACGCGGTCGCCACCGTCTGCCCGGCGATCTGGTGCTCGATGACGACGAGGCCGCCGTAGCCGCCGGAGAACTCCGCGATGGTGACGGTGCCGTCGGCGGCGGCGAGGATCGGCGTGCCGTCCGGGGCGGCGAAGTCGGTGCCGGTGTGAAACGAGTTCTCCCCAGAAATCGGATGGACCCTCGGCCCGTATTCGCTGGTGAGCACCCAGGTGCCTTCGGGTACCGGGAACACCACCCGGGAGGACTCCGCCGTGACCGTCTGCGCTGCTGGCATGGCCGCGTCGCCAGTTGCTGGGCTCGCGCTGGTGGTGAGGGTGGTGAAGATGGTTTCGGCGACGGGCTCGTAGTTGCGGTAGCGGTCGGGGTAGGCGGAGACTTCGACGGCTTGGGCGGCCTCGCCCTTGTCCATCTGTTCCCAGCCGGGGATATCCAGCAGCCCGCGCGGTGAGGGGTAGTTCGGCCCGTCGGGTCCGCCGAAGAACGCCCGCGCCTGGTAGACGGGGTCCATCAGGTCGGCGACGGTGCCCCACCCCGATTGCGGGCGCATCTGGAACAGGCCGAGCGAGTCGTTGTCGGAGCCGTCACCGTCGTTGGGGTAGTTCGCCGACTCCGGATACGCGGAGGTGTTGGACAGCATCCGCAGGGTGGACTCGGTCAGGGCCGCCATTAGCGCGATCACCAGGCCGTCGCTGGTCACTCCGTCGATGCCGGAGCCGGTCGCGATGATCGTGGCCGCGTGCGTCAGCTGGGTGCTGTTCAGGGTGAAGGTCTCACCGTTGGCGGTGGTCACGGTCAACGAGTTGGGGACGTCCCCGATGGTGACGTTCGTGCCGGTCACGGTGCAGGTGGCCGACGCGGCCGGGTTCATCACCAGACCGACGCCGATCAGCCCGAGCGAGGGGCCGAGCAGCACCAGGGCCAGGGCGACGATACCGAGCTTCTTCAACACTGTGGGCACCCCTTGTCGTTCAGCGCAGGGGGTTGTCGAGCTGGGACAGCCGCAGCAGGTGGCAGGTGTCGTAGGTCGGCGCGCAGACGATGAACACGGTGAACGCCACCGGATGCTCGGAGGTGACGGCCTGGTCGTTCCAGAGGCCGGTGCGGTGCCGGGTGCCCTCGATCGTGTACGCGATAGTGCCCTCGGCAAGCTGCCCGGGCTGTGCCTGCGCCACGGCGTCACTCCACGCGTCGGGGACGTAGATGGTGTCGATGGTCAGGTGCTGGGTCGTGGCGTACTGGCGCAGTTCCACCCAGGCCTCCCGGGAGGGGAGGTAAGTAGCGATGTCAGCGGCGAGCCCGGCCTGTTCCGCACCCGACGGGTCACCCACGGCCAGGATCACGGCGGTGTAGTCCAGGGGCATGAACCCGCTGGCGGTATCCCAGCTGAACAGCGCCGAGGCGACATTGCCGGCGAACGTCGCCGGATCAGCTGAGGGCCGTAGCACGGGAAGGCGGGGTGCCTGGGTGGGTACCGGCTCGCTGGGCACGGTGACAACAGGCCCCGGCCCGCTGCTCTCATCGCTGCCGGGCTCGGTGCTGGCGGGTGGTCCGGCCAGCAGGCCGTAGACGCCGACCCCGGCCAGCACGAGGACGGCCACCAGGGCGGCGAGCACCGCGATCATGCGGTGACGGGAGCGAGCATCGGACAGCTCAGGAGTCTTCATGCCCCGTAGGTGCACCCGCGCGCCCATGTGATCGGCATGGTCAGAGGGCGCGGAGGTGGCCGCGGCCTGGCGCCGGGTCATCGCCGCGCTGACGGTTGCGCGCGGCGCGCAGCTGCTCCCCGAATCGGCTAGTGCCGTCCGCAGTGGCGAGGAAGGAGTCGATCTGCTCGTCGGTCAGCTCAGCGGCGAGCTGGTCGAGGTCGTAGTGGGTCCACCAGTCGACCAGTTCGCTCCAGGTAAGCACGAACGCCCGCACCGGATACCGCACCGTCTCACCATCACCCTGACCAGCTGCTGGAGTGGATCGCGGGGTGCGTCTCTGTGGTGTCGTCGCCTTGATGCGGGCCAGCGCGTCGGCGGCGAGCTGGTGCAGGTCCGCGTCGCGGTCACCGCGTGCGGTGTCGGCCTGTTCCCGGATCTCCCGGTAGAGCAGGTCGACGGGGTTGCCGGCGTCGATGCGCTCCAGCGCGGTCGCCGCCTCCTGGCGTAGTTCGTCGGGTTGAGCGGGGTCCTCGGCGATGTGCTGGAGGTAGCTGATCTTGTCCAGCGTCTTGTAGGACGCGCTGCCGGGGATCATCCCGGCAGCCTGCTCGCTGGCCCGCCCTTGGTCGGACGGTGCGGGAAAGTTTCCCGCACCGTCGTCCCCGGGCTGCCGCTGCGCACTGAACCGGGTCGCGGTCTGCCGGCGGGCGGCGTCCTCGGCCATGACCTGCTTCAGTTCCCGGTACAGGGCGGCGGCTTCGAGCTGGGTCAGGGGCTTGTGCAGGACGTTGTCATCCTGCTCGGCGAGGAGGTGGCCGAGGCGGTCGGAGATACCCGAGCGGACCCAGACATTGACGGTCTTCCAACCAAGCTGCCGGATCGCGGCCAACCGGCGAGCCCCACACACGAGGACGCCGTCGGGGGTGATGGTGATGGGTTGCAGGAGACCGTCGCGGGCGATGGAGGCGGCGAGTGCGTCGATGTCGCCCAACTCGGTGCGGTGCCGGTGGCCGATCTGGATCGAGGCGACCGTGCGCTCCAGCTCGATGGACCCCGCCGGCGCGCTCATCACGCACCACCATGGGTGTCATCGGCGTGGTTCCGACGGCGGCGTGGGGCGGCGAGCGAGATCGAGAGCACGAGGTCGTCGTCGCGCAGCAACACCGGCAGGCTCTCGCCGATCAGCAGGCGCAGCAGCACACCCCGGCCAAGGCCAGTAGCGGTGTAGGCCGGGTGGGGGTGGCCGAGCAGGGCCTTCAACAGCGCGGTCCAGGAGTGGCCGGGGATGTCGAGCAGGGCGCGGGCATGCTTGTCGCGACGCAACGCCTCGTAGGCGGTCTGTCGGGTGCCGGCCCGGGTGAGCGCTCCGCACACGTGCTCGACCGCAGCCCGCGCCGTGTCGGGCGGCCAGTCCAGCAGCGTGAACAGCGCGATCGCGTCGTCGACGGCCGAGCCCGCCGAGGTGCTGGCCCGCGCCGATGCCGGTGTCTCGGGAGCGTCCGGTGCGTCGGCGGCGGGGATGTGGAAAGCGGGGTGGTAGTCGGTCAGCGGAGTCTCGCGGTCGGAGAACCGTTCGGGGTCGTGGAACGCGGAGATGTGGGGGCGGCGGGCTTGATGGACCGAGCACAGCAGTCCTTGGGCGCGTTCTTCGAAGATGCAGGTGATCCGCACCGCGTGCGTGACCACCGCCCACGGATCGTGCGCCTCGCGGGCGGCCCGGGTGTGCATCACGTCGAACGCCGCCGACGCGGCCTCCCACGGGTCCAGCCCATGCTTGCGCGCCAGCGACGCGTACTTCTCCGCGGTGAACGCCATCAGCTCCGCCGCTTGCGCATCGTGCTGCCAGGCGCGCCGGCCGCCGTGGTCGAGCCGGTGCAGCACGGCGCGCAGGCCCTCACCGGTCGTGAAGTCCGCGCGGTCAGCAGCTGCCGCTGGGGCGGTGGTGGGGTGGGTGTTCTCGGTCATGGTCAGGGCACCTCCTGACAAGCAGGTGCACACCCCATCCCCACGCTCCGTTCCTGCTGGCATCCGCATCGCTTGTCACCGCCCTCCTCAGCTCATCCCGACACCGAGCCGGGACGGAGCGACCTGCCCCGAGCTGCCGCGGCCGAACGCCGACAAGGGCGGCAGCCGGCGTGCCCGCTCACCCAGCCGGCGGGCACCAGTGGCGATCGGGGTGCCGGTGCGGCGGGCCAGCTCTACCTCGAAGTCGATACCCCGCCCGGCGAGGGCCGCCCCGTGGCGGGCGATGAGGTCCGTGGGCCGCACCCACTCCACACCCCGCGCCCGCCTCGATTCCGCCGCTGGTGTCTGCCGTTCGGCTCCGCGTCGGTGGGAGGCCCGTGTTGCCCGGACCGCGTCCGGTGCCTCGCTCTTCTCGACAGACTCCGCCGACGTGCGCGCGGAGTCCTGCTCGGGTACCCGCTCGTCGGCGTCGGGCCGCCGGGGATCGTGGTCGTGTTCGGAACTCATGGGGTCGCCTCCTCGACATCGGTGCTGTCGGGAAGGTGCGCCGCGGTGAACCAGCGGCCCACGGTGGAGGGATGCACGCCGAGTTCTCGCGCGATCTTCTTGTTCGACCACCCCTGCCCGCGCAGCTCCGCTGCTCGGGCACGCCGATCGGTAAGGACCGCCCGGGGGTCGACCGACGGTTCGGCGCTCTCGTGCGCCGATGCCGGGTCGATCGCTTCCGGCCTTGGCGCCGGCAACGTGACGACCGTTTGAGCCTCTGCTGACTGCTCCGCTCCCAACTCCGGCGCCGGCACCCCGCCCCACCCGGCTTCATTGATGGACGCGGACGTGTCACTGGCCACGGTGTCGTCGTGGGACACGGATGCGTCGGTGTTCCGTTGGGGTCGGGTGAGGATGACGGTCAGGTGGGTGATCGCCAGCAGCACCACCGGCGGCACCGCGGCGACGGCCGCGGCCAGCACCCCGGGGACATCGGCATCCGCGGCGACGACGGCGTGGAGGGCGTTGGCGGTCACGGAGACGGCAGCGCCGCCGATCAGCAGCGCCCACGGGTACCACGCCGACCGCTGACCGGCCAGGGCGACGACGGCGACGGTGGCGACGACGATGATGCCGTCGACGATCAGCGGCCACGCCCACGCCTGCGAGCCGCCAACGCCGGAGCGAGCGGCGAGATCGGCCAGCGCTGTGAACGACAGCCAGAACGCGCCGGCGGCGATGAACACCGTCCCGGCCACGGCGGTGACCACCGCCCAGTGCCGGCTCCTCCGCCCCGTGCCGGCATGGACGGTCATGACAGCCCCCGCACCGGAGGGGAGGGCCGCACGGTCGCCTCCCGACTGAACCAACTATCCGTTGCCGGCGACAAGCCGCCCTGGACCTGTGAGGAGGTCTGGGGGCGGGGTTGGACGGTGCAGTAGGCGGAGTGGACGGTCGCGGTGATCTCTCGCTCACCCAGTCCCGCCTCCGTGGCTGCGGCCGCGAGCACCTCCAGCGCTTCCGGCGCCGGCATGTTGTTCTCGGCGAGGCGGCAGGCGGCCCAGAACAGGCCTCGGTTGCGTTCTCCTTCGCCGCGGCCGGCGACCCACGCCGCCAGGCGCGACACATCCGCTGACCGTTCCACCTCCCGGCCCGACCTGCCGGAGGACGTGGGACGGCGATCGAGGAACTCCCGCAGACGGTCGGCATCGAGCACCGACGTCGCCCCGCTGTTGATCCGCCGCACCCGGTAGCCGGCGCTCGTACCGGCGGTGGACACGGTCGAGGGTGGGACGACGATGTACCCGCCGTCACCACGGAAGTCGATCCCGGCGCGCGCGGCTTGCCACGACCGCTGTTCCCGGTCTGGGGTGGCCGGGTAGTAGGCGTGCATCCCAGCCGAGGGCGTCGCCACGAGAAGCTGCCACCCCGACACCAGCCCCGTCCTGTGGGCGCGCTCGAACGCCCGGTAGCCGTCGACGGGCCCGTGCACGTCGACATCGACCACCACCACCCCGGACGCCGCGCCGGTGGGCACGGCGAGGTTCGCTTCCGGATGCTTGTGCCACCACGCTGTGATCTGTTCGAGGTCGGTGTTGGCGTCGTGGAAACCATGCGTCGTCAGGGGACGCTTGCCGCCGGGCAGGCACGGGAACACCGGCACCCCGGCGGCGGCCAGTTCCCGTGCCACGACCGAGACCGGCCGCGGGTCGGCGGCGTGTCTGAGCACGCTGGCGACCGCGTCTACCGCGGCCGTCACAATGCCCTCGCCGGTGTTGTCGCGGACGCGGTGACCGTCCGGGTCTCGGGCTCGGGCAGCGGCGTCACCTGGCGCGATGCCGGGACCTCGTGGGTCGGCTGAGTGCGGGAGGTCTCCTCGCGCTGTGGTGCGTCGCGGTCCAGGCCGGGCGGGGCGCCGTCGGTCACCTGTGCGGTGTCGAGCCGTTCCAGGATCGACAGTGCCGTCTTGCGGACCCGCTCCCCGGTGGCCTTGACAATCTCGCCGGGCTCTTTGCCATCCACCCGCGCGGCCCACGTGGACACGTACGGGATCGTGTACCCGGAGGTGTCCATGCCGTGGGCGGCGCCGATCATCAGCGCGACCGACTCCGTCTCGACCTCCCCGATGCCACGATGCTGACGCGCCTCGTCGTTGTCGGGGCCGTGCAGCAGGACGTGACCCAGTTCGTGGGCGAGCGTCTTCACCTGCGCGGCAGGGTCCATGTTCTCCCGGATCGCCACCGTCTTCGCGGTGTAATCGGTGACCCCGTTGGCGCCGTGGATCATGCCCTCGTGCGGCACCCGCAGCACCGCAAACCCCTGCGCGCGCACGTGATCGGCCAACCCGTCCCACAGACCGGTGGGAGCTTCACCCTCCAACAGCGTCGGCGCCGGCGGCTCCGGGATCGGCTCCCCGGAGGTCTGGGAGGCATCCCACACGTAGGCAGGCTTGGCGGTGATCATCTTCGACCGGACCACCTCGCCCGGCCGCGGCTTCTCACCCTTGCCCAGGCGCCGCCACGACTCCGCATCCGCTGGATTCGAGGAGGCGAACCGGCCGGTGACCGGGGCCAGAATCTGGTACCCGGACTGCCCTTTCTCGACCTGCCGCCCCAGAGTCTGCCACTGCCGGTACCCGGCCACATACGACGGCATCGGCTCCGGTACCCGGCCCGCCTCGAAGGCCGCTTGGTGCTGCGCCCAGATCAGCAGCGTGTTCGAGAACGATCTGGCCCTGAACCGTGCCGCGAACGCGAGCGCCCGCGCCCAGTCCTCCCCGGACACGAGCTGGTCGACCGCACCGGTCAGCCGTTCGTGCAGCTCGTCGAGCTTCGCCTCGCGGGCCGCCTGAGCGTTCTCCCGTGTCGTGGCCATCGTCGCCGTCTCCTCCCGCTACCCTGGTCACCGGGCCGAACAGGCTCGGTGACCATCAGGTACGCCGGGTCCACCAGCACGGATGAGACGGACAACGACGGGGTGGCCGTCAGGCGCAGCGGTGAACCCGACAAGTCCTTACCGGCCTACCAAACCGAAGTCCGGCCGTGGGCCGGGAGGGGCCGATGATGCCGATCCGCGTATCGAAGATGCGCTAACACGAATCACGCGGTCAGTCGGAAGTGCCCTGCCGGCTGCGGTGGCGGTACCGTATAGGGGTGAGCCCGACCGCTTGGCGGAACAGACGAGCGGCGTGGCCCCGGCTGTGCCAGCCGACCTGGGCCATCGCTTGCTCAACCGGCAGGTCGGTCTCGCGCAGCAGCCGGGCCAGGTGTTCGGCCCGCAGCGTGGTCAGGTACGTCATCGGGGTTTGACCGTAGGCCTCGACGAAGACCCGTCCGAGCTGGGACGGCGACAGATGCACCACGTCAGCCAGCGCGCTCAGCGTCCATGGTCGTGCCGGGTGCTCGCGCAACAAGTCAGCCGCAGTCCGGGCCTCGATTCGCAGGGGCGCCAGCCGCCGCAGTGCCGGGGTGCCGGGCCAGGTGGCCTTGCGCTGAGTCGGGGACCGGCGCACCGCCGTGGTCGCCACGAAGGGAGAGACCACGTCCAGGACGGCGAACAGCAGCGCCTGCATCCGGTAGAACCGCTCCGGGGCGGGCCCGTCGAGACTGAGCTGGCCGAGTTCGTCCAGCCACGGCATCAGGCACCCCACGCGATGCTCACCCAGCCGCAGCACTTGAGCGGGTTCGGCATACCGGGCGGCGAGAAAGTCCTTGGCCTCCAGACGGTCGGCCAGGATCGCGGCGTGCTGCCAGAACACCTGGTCCACCACGTAGTCCCGGTTCAGGTACAGCGTCGTGGTGGTGATCCAGTCCTCAGATTCGGCGCCACAGAGTGTGTTCGCCGCGAGAAGTACTGCATCCCCGAGCCGAATGGGACGTTCACCGAACTCGCTGAACAACCACGCCGACCCGGCCCGTACGAAGATCAGCTTCACGCAGTCATAGGCGATCGGATCACGCCGCTGGTGCACACATTCGGTCCGCGCCACCACCGGCGAGAAGCCCCGGTCAGATGGCGTGGTCGATGAGCCATGCACCCCGTCACCGCGCCCATCCATCCTGACGTCTCGCTAGTGGCTTTCCCTCGGCTGGAAGGTGACCGTGCCCCCGGCGGGGATTGCCACAGTCCGCGCGCCCTGGCGAACCAGCAGCTGGGAGTTGGTGGTGCCCGGGTCGGCATTGATGATGAGGCTGTGGTGGTCGAGGGTGACGCGCAGGTGTTGGCCGCGGTGCACGAGTCCGAAGCGCACCGAGCCTAGGGCCCGCGGGAGGTGGGGGTCGAAGACGACGGTGTCGCCGTCGGTGCGCAGTCCGGCGAAGGCACGGGTGACGATGTCGACGGTGGCGGCCATGGCGCCAAGGTGGATGCCCTCTCCGGTGGTGCCGCCCTGGGTGTCGTCGAGGTCGGCGACGAGCGCCTCCCGGAAGGTGGCCCAGGACCGCAGCGTGTCCATCTGGGCCAGCGCCGAGGCGTGCACGACCCGGCTGAGGGTGGAGCCGTGGGCGGTGCGGGCGAGGTAGTAGTCCACCGTGCGGGCGAGCAGGTTCTGGTCGGCTGGGTAGCCGAGTCGCCCCAGCGTGGCCATTAGCTCCGAGGGGCCCAGGAGGTAGAGCAGCATGATCACGTCGGCTTGTTTGGCGAGCCGGTACCGGTTGGTGGTGTCGCCCTCGGCTTCGAGGATCAGGTCCAGGCGGCCGATGTTGCCGTACCGGTCGCGGTAGGCGCCCCAGTCCAGCTCGGCGAGGTGCTCGTAGCCGGCGAACTGGGAGATCACGCCGTTGTGGAAGGGCACGGCCAGGCGCCGGGAGAGGTGCTCCCAGCGGGCGAGTTCGTCGGCGCGGATGCCCAGCCGTGCACGCAACTCGTCGCAGTCCTGGCCGTGGGTGACCCGAAGGGTGTCGAGCGCGCGGGTGCAGAGCCAGGCGGTGAGCACGTTGGTGTAGGCGTTGTCGACCAGGCCTTGCCCGGGGGCGTCGGGGTAGCTGTCGTGGTATTCATCGGGTCCCATCACGCCGGCGATGTGGAACCGGTCCTCGGTGCCGTCGTAGGTGGCCAGGGAGGTGAAGAACCTGGCTACCTCGATGATGAGGTCTGCTCCGCGGTGGGCGAGCCAGGCGGTGTCCCCGGTGGTTTGGTAGTACTGCCAGGCGTTGTAGGCCACGGCCAGCCCGACGTGGCGCTGGTGGCGGGAGTTGTCCGGCATCCACCGCCCGGAACGGGTGTTGAACAGCATGACCGGGGTTTCCTCCCGTCCGTCGCTGCCGCTCTGCCAGGGGAACATGGCTCCACGGTGGCCGGCGGCGGTGGCGGCGCGGCGGGCGGCGTCGAGTCGCCGGTGCCGGTAGTCCAGCAGTGTCCGGGACACCCACGGCTGGTGGGCGGTGAGTACGGGCAGGACGAACAACTCGTCCCAGAACACGTGCCCGCGGTAGCCCTCCCCGTGCAGGCCCCGCGCGGGCACCCCGGCGTCGACGCCGGCAGTGTGTCCTGAGAGCGACTGGAGCAGGTGGAAGACGTGCAGGTTCAGCACCAGCTGGGTCTGGGTGTCGGCGTCCAGGGTGACGCCGAAGCGGTCCCACAGCCGCGCCCAGGCGTTTTCGTGGGCGGGCAGCAGGTCGGTGAACCCGCCGCGCGCCCAGCCCAGTTCACCGGCTGCGGCCAGCGCGGGGGCGGCGATCGCCCGGTCTTTGGAGGTGAACATCGTGACCGTCTTGTCGACCGTCACCGGCACGCGGTCCCGGAGCGAGAACTGGAAGAGCTGGGCGTGCCGGTCTCCGACGAGTTCGGGCACGGGAGGTGCAGCGGCCGCGCCGGTGATGGTGGTGCGCGCTGCGGTGGCGATCCGGATCCGGCTCTGCGTGGTCTCCACTTCCACCAGCAGGGAGCCGTCGCCGAGCGTGTCGGCGCCCAGGACGCGCAGGTGACGGTTGGCCAGCGCCCGATACTCGGCCACGTTGGCGTTGACCACCCCGGCGTCGATGCCGGACCGGACGCTGACCGGGCCGCTCCAGCCCTGTGCCACCAGCGTGGTCTCCAGGGCGGCCAGGTGGGGGCGGGCCATGGACACCAGACGCCGCTGCGTCAGGTGCAGCCGCCGTCCGGCGGGGTCGGTGAGCACCGCGGTGCGGGTGAGCACCCCGCGGCGCAGGTCCAGCTCGCGGCGCTCGTCCATGACCGTCAGACCACCCTCGGACCACCACGGCCCGTCGCCGACGCGGAGGTCCAGGACCAGCCAGTTGGGGGCGTTGACGAGGTGCTCGTCCTCGACCTGCCGCCCGTGCACGGTGGTGACCAGCCGGTTGTACACCCCGGCCAGATACGTGCCCGGGTAGTGGACCCCGTCCGCGGCCCGCTCCGGCGCCGTCCCGCGGGTGCCGAGGTACCCGTTGCCCAGCGCGGTCAGCGCCTCCCGGTGGGTCCCGTGGGCCGGGTCGAACCCGGCATAGACCAGGGTCCAGGGGTCGGCGCGCAGCGCCCCGAGGTCCAGTTCGGAGACGTCGGTGACGACGATGCTGGCCCCGGCGGCCTCCAGGGCGGCACGATCACCGGCCCGGTCCACCCCGACCACCAGGTCGAACCCCCCGGCCCGGGCGCCACGGACCCCGGCGACGGCGTCCTCGACCACCGCCGCGCGGGCCGGGTCGACGCCGAGCCGTTCGGCCGCCCGCAGGAACATGGCGGGGTCGGGCTTGCCCGGCAGACCGAGTTCCTCGGCCTGCCGGCCGTCCACGACCACGTCGAAGAGCCCGTTCAGTCCGGTCGCGGCCAGCACCTGTTCGGCGTTGCGGCTGGCGGTCACCAGGCCCACCGGCACCCCACCGGCCCGCAGACGCTGCAGCAGGTCCACCGTGCCGGGGAACACCCGCACGCCCTGCTCGGCGAGCAGGTCGAGGTAGATCCGGTTCTTCCGTGCTGCGAGCCCGCGTACCGACCAGTCGTCGGCCGCCCCGCCATCAGCGCCCGGTTTGATCTCGATGCCGCGGGCGGCCAGAAAGGCGGCCACGCCGTCCTCGCGGGAGCGCCCGTCGACGTAGCGCCGGTAGTCCTCGGTGACGTCGAAGGGAGCGTACGGGCCGCCGTCCAGCCGGGGGTCGGCCAGCGCCTCGTCGAAGAGGCGCTTCCAGGCGGCAGCGTGCACGGTGGCGGTGTTGGTGACGACGCCGTCCAGGTCGAAAATCACCGCCTCCTGCGGGGGCGTGGCGCCTGCTGGTGCGGGCGGTCGACCCTGCTCGTGTGTCGTCGTCCGGGTCATCGCGCGCCTCCAGATCGGTAATGGGGATCAACCGGAGGGTCCGCCGCCGGCGCCGGATCGGTCGGTCGGTGTGGCGCTGGTGGGGCCGGGCGCCGCAACACGATCCACGTGGCGGCCAGGACCACGACCAGACCCGCGGCGGTCCACCCAGTCGGGCGTTCGCCGAGCACCGCAAAACCGATCCCGATCCCGACGACCGGGGTGAGGAACGTCCAGGCGGTGAGTGTGTCAAGGCGCGAACGGCGCGCCTCCGCGAACCACGCCACCGTGGTGGCCGCCGTGCCGACCAGGGCGAGAAAGAGCAGGGCGAGCACGAACCGTGGGGTCCAGACGATCACTGCAGGTCCCTCCGCCACCGCAGCCACCACCGCCAGGGCGGCCCCGCCGACGAGCAGGTGCCATCCGGTGAACACCACGACATCGACTCCGCGCAGGCGCCGGGACAGCAGCGTCCCGGCGGTGACCGCCGCGGCGGACACCAGCGACAGCACGGCCCCGCTGCCCCCGCCGCCAGGGACCGCGACCAAAACCAGGCCGATGAAGCCCAGGCCCAGTGCGGCACTGGTGCGGGCCGACAGCTTCTCTCCGTACAGCCACCACGCGGGGACCAGGATGAGCAGGGGCTGAGCATTCGCGAACACCGCCGCGGTGCCGGTCGCACCGGTGTCGACGCCGGCGAACATCGCAGCGAACGCGACGGTCACGTTCACTAGTCCCAGCACCGTGATCCAGGCCCAGTCCCGTGCCGCTGCCGGTGCCGGGCGGCGTTGAGTAGCACCCAGCGCGACCAGCGCGGCACCCGCGAGCAGGGCCCGCAGCGCGGCGTACCACAGGACGGGCGCGTCCCGCAGGCCCCACTCGATCGCCACGAAGCACGCGCCCCAGGCTGCGGTGATCCAGATCATGCGGCCAGCGCGCGGTGGTCGCGGCGCTCCGGACTCCCGGCCGAGGGGGTCGCTGGCAACGACGGGGGTGACGGGGGTGGCCATCTACATCTCGACCCTTCTCAACAGCTGAGCGTTGAGGGAGACGACGATGGTGCTCGCCGACATGAGTACCGCACCCAGCGCTGGCGTCAGGAGAATTCCCCACCCGGCCAGTACCCCTGCTGCCAGTGGGATGGCCACGATGTTGTACCCGGCTGCCAGCCAGAGGTTCTGCATCATCTTTCGGTACGTGGCCCTGGACAATGTGACGATTCGAGGGATGTCGCGGGGATCGGACCGAACAAGCACGATGTGACCGGCTTCCACGGCGACGTCAGTTCCGGCGCCGATGGCGATCCCGAGGTCAGCGGTGGCCAGCGCCGGAGCGTCGTTCACTCCGTCGCCCACCATGGCCACCTTCCGGCCTTCCTGCTGCAGCTCGCGGATCTTTGAGGCCTTGTCCTCGGGCAGCACCTCGGCGAACACGGTGTCAATCTGCAGCTCCTCAGCCACCGCGTTGGCAACTGGCCACGAGTCGCCGGTGAGCATGGCCACCTCGATACCACGCTCGTGGAGCGCGCTGATTGCCTCACGGCTCTCTTCGCGGACGGCGTCCGCCACGACGAACACGCCCAGGGCCTTGCCGTCTTGAAGGAGGTAGATGGCCGCCTGACCCCGCTCGGAGGCCTGGGCCGCGGCCGCCCGCAGGGCCTCAGGCACGTGTGCCTCCTCGGCCTCGAGAAGACGGGGTCCACCCATGTGGTACTCCGCTCCGTCCACCGACGCCGCAACGCCCTTGCCGGTGATCGAGCGGAACCCCTCTGGGGAGGGAACGTCGATTCCACGGTCCTGCGCCGTGGTGACGATCCCCCGGGCGATGGGGTGTTGAGATTCCGCCTCGACACCGGCAGCGATCCGTAGGGCGTCCTCCTCCGTGACGCCATCCGCTACCGCCAGATTCACGACGCGAAACTCACCCAGGGTCAAGGTGCCGGTCTTGTCGAAGACCACCACGTTCAAGAGGCGGGCCTCTTCCAGGCCCCTTCGATCGCGCACCAGCAGCCCGTTCTGGGCACCGAGGGTGGTCGAGATCGCCACCACCAGCGGGACGGCCAGGCCCAGCGCGTGCGGGCAGGCGATCACGAGCACCGTGACCACGCGTACGATGGAGAAGTCGATAGGGGCCCCCAGGAGTTGCCACACGATCAGGGTCAAGACGCCGGCAACCAGGGCCACCGCGGTGAGCAGCTGAGCGGCACGGTCGGCCAGATGCTGGGCTCGGGACTTCGACCCCTGCGCCTCCGAGACCAGCCGCATGATTCCCGAGAGCATGGTGTTCGTTCCGGTCCCGGTCACCTCCACCCGCAGGGAACCCTCGCCATTGATCGTCCCGGCGAGGACGTCCTGCCCCTCGCTCTTCTTCACTGGGCGGGACTCCCCGGTGATCATCGCCTCATTGAGTTCGCTTGTTCCGCGTCGCACGACCCCGTCAGCGGGGATGCTCTCACCGGGTCGCACGAGCACCACGTCGCCGTCCTGCAACTCCGCCACGGCCACGGTCTCCTCGCCGCCGTCGGTGATGCGCGTCGCCAGGTCCGGCAGCAGCTTCGCCAACTCCTGAAGCGCGCCCTGGGCTTGGTCGATCGAACGCATCTCCACCCAGTGCCCGAGGAGCATGATGGTCACCAGGGTGGCCAGCTCCCACCACAGGGGCTCGGCATCGAGGAGCCCGAGCTGCACCACCCACGAGAACACAAACGCCACGCTGATGGACAGGGCGATCAGCGTCATCATGCCCGGGAGCCGGGCCCGCAGCTCGTGCCAGGCCCCCTGGACGAAGATCCATCCTCCGTAGATGAAGATCACGGTGCTCAGCACCGGAGGAATCCAGGTGGAACCCGCAAATTCTGGCGCCTGGTAGCCAAGCAGCTCTTGAATGTGCTCGGCCCAGAACACGACCGGCAGTGTCAGGACGAGTGCAACCCAGAACCGGTTGCGGAACATCTCCGGGGTGTGGCCTTCATGCTTGTCGTGCCCAGCATGATCATCCGGGCCAAGCTGCGGATCGTGCGCTGCATGCCCGGGGTGACTCACGACCTCGTCGTGCCCCGGAGCCGGGGCCTCGGTGAGCTGATTCCGCCCGCGTGATGCAGCGGGAGGTGCTGTCGGTGGATCTCGGTGCTCGCCGGCACGGTGCCCAGCGTTCCGACGGATGGACTCACCCGATCCGCGGTCCGCACCCCGGTGATGGCGCTTATTGGGGTCTGCCTCTGACATTGGTTATCTCCTCACTCGATCAGCCCTGCGCTGTCCGGCCCGACGGCAGACCTGCAGCGGCCAGGAACTCCTGCCGCATCCCGAGGACCTCGTCGGTCAGTCCGATGGAGGTGGCGGCGTCGCGGGCCGTGCTGGTCAGGGCGCGGATGGCGTCGATGGTCTCCGGGACGACGATGGCCTCGTTGTTGACCTGGTAGGTCAGGTAGGCCTCGTCGCCGTCGACGCTGAGGACGTCCTCCCACAGCGCGACCTCCCACATGTCCCCGCGGGGCCGGCCCAGGTCGCGCATGAGTTCCACGGTCGTGTTGAGCGCCGTCAGCCCGTCGGACATGCGGATGAACGCGATCCGCGGTGCCGACCGCAGGGCCTGGAGGACGTCCTCCCGGTCTGCTGGACGGGTCAGTTGCAGCGTCCAGAAGTGGTTGTGGGTCTGGGTGTGGGCGGCCTTGGCGGCGATGGTCACCACGTCCAACTCGGGCAGGACGGTCTTGGCGTCCGGTCCCTGGTGGGAGGGGATGGCGGCCTCGGGCACCATTGTGTTCATGATCCCGCCCTCGTGGGACTCGCTGGGGTCGGTGGCCCGGCGGATCAGCACCCCGCGGGCCCGGGCCAGCAGCCCGGCATCCTGCAGGGCGCCGAGGACGCGCACGATGCTGGTGGTGTTGCAGGAGACCACCCGGGTCATGTCCCGGCCCAGCGCGCTGGCGTAGTTGGCCTGGGCGACGAAGGAGTGCCCCGTCGTGGTGTGGGACTCCCCGCCCTGCAGCACCACCTTGACCCCGGCGGCCTGGTAGGTGGGCAGGTTGGTGGCAGCAACTCGCTTTGGCGTGGTGTCGACAACGACGTCGACCTGGTCAAGCAGGTCGGTCAGGGTGCCGGCCACCGGCACGCCGGCCTCGCGCATCGCTGTGCCAGCCGTCTCGGTGGCGGCATACACCGTGATGCCGAGTTCGGCGGCGGTGCGGATGCGCCAATCGGGGGCCACATCGGCGACCCCGACCAACTCCATGTCCGGCATCGAGCGCACCGCGTCGGCGACACGTTTGCCAATCACGCCGTAACCGTTGACGGCAACCTGAACGTTCATTGTGACCTCCCGGTCGACTGCTTGGTCGTGTTCTCTGTTCTTGATCTGTGGATGGCGGGGCGAACCGGCGGCGGGGGATGCACATACGTCGTTCGCGTGCGGGTCCGGTGCGAGGCAGTGGGTCGGGGTCGGTCACTCCTGTCGCCTCGCCGGAGCAACTCGGCTAGCTGCGCACCAGGCGGGCGATGGCGGCGGAGGCTTCCTTGAGCTTGGTGTCCTGTCCCGGGCCGCCGGTGCGGGCGGCGTCGACCACGCAGTGACTCATGTGTTCCTCCAGCAGGGCCAGCGCCACCCCCTGCAGGGCCCGGTTGACGGCCGAGACCTGGGTGAGGACGTCGATGCAGTACTTGTCCTGCTCGACCATGCGCGCGATGCCACGGACCTGACCCTCGATCCGCGCTAGCCGCACGAGCACGTCGTCTTTCGGGTCCCGCACGGCTTGGATGGTTGTCATTGGCCTGTCTTCCTTGCTCCGGGGGCACCCGCATGCGTGCGAGTGCCCCCGCGCGAAGCTGGGTCAGGGCGTCCCCGCTCCGGTGTACGCGGCTGGGTCGGCAGTGAACGTCTGCGCGCAGTGGCTGGAGCAGAAGTAGTAGGTCTGTCCCTCGTGTTCGGTGCTCGACGCCGCCGCTGACGGTTCGAAACTCATCCCGCAGACGGGATCGGTGACCGTCGTGGACTTCTGGGACATGATGTTCTCCTTCTCTTCGGGGGTGTTCGCTTCGTCGGGCCCGTGCCCGACCTCCACCACCGGGTCGGTGGCGGGGACCTGCGTCACCTCGGGGATCGGCTTGGGGGTGAAGGCGCGCAGCCGGTTGGCGTTGGTCACCACCGACAGGGAGGACAGGGCCATCGCGGCCGCGGCGATCATCGGGCTGAGCATCCAGCCCAGCGTCGGGTAGAGCACCCCGGCGGCGATCGGGATGCCCAGGCCGTTGTAGATAAAGGCAAAGACCAGGTTCTGGCGGATGTTGCGCATCGTGGCCCGGGACAAGTCCACCGCGGTGACCAGACCGGACAGCGACCCGGAGATCAGGGTGATGTCGGAGGATTCGATCGCCACGTCGGTGCCGGTGCCGATCGCGGAGCCGACGTCGGCCTGGGCCAGGGCGGGAGCGTCGTTGATGCCGTCTCCGACCATCCCCACCACCCGGCCCTCGGCCTGCAGGCGCTGGACCTCGGCGGCCTTGTGTTCCGGCATGACCTCGGCGACCACCCGGCTGATGCCGACCTGGCGGGCGATCGCGGCGGCGGTGGCCCGGTTGTCGCCGGTCATCATCACCACGTCGATGCCGCGGGCCTGCAGCGCGGCCACGGCAGCCGCGGAGCCGTCTTTGACGGTGTCGGCCACGCCGATGACCCCGGCGAAACGGCCGTCGATCGCCGCGAACATCGGGGTTTTGCCGTCCGCCGCGAGACGGTCGGCCGCGGCCGCCTCGACCCGCACGCCGGCGCCCTCCAGCAGGCGCCGGTTTCCGACGGCGACCTCACGACCCTCGACCAGGGCGCGCACGCCCTGCCCGGTGACCGAGTCGAAGGCGGTGGCCGCCGGCTGGTCCAAGGCGCGTTCGGTCGCGCCGGCGACGATCGCCGAGGCCAGCGGGTGCTCGGAGGAGCGCTCTACCGCCGCCACCAGGCGGAGCAGTTCCGCCTCGCTGAAGCCCTCGGCGGGCAGGACGTCGGTCAGCGCGGGGGCGCCCTGGGTGATCGTGCCGGTCTTGTCCAACACCACCGTGTCCAGCTTATGCGCGGTCTCCAGCGCCTCGGCGGAGCGGATGAGGATGCCGTGCGTGGCGCCCTTGCCGGTGCCGACGGTGATCGACAACGGGGTGGCCAGCCCGAGTGCGCACGGGCAGGCGATGATGAGCACCGACACGGCCGCGACCAGGGCGAACACCAGTGCCGGGGCTGGCCCGACCAGCGCCCAGACCACGAAGGTCCAGATCGCGATGGCGATGACCGCCGGGACGAAGTAGCTGGACACCTTGTCCACCAGGCGCTGGATCGGGGCCTTGGAGCCCTGCGCCTCCTGGACCAGTCTGATGATCTGGGCGAGCATCGTGTCCGCCCCGACCTTGGTGGCGGTGTACCGGAACGCGCCGGTCTGGTTGATCGTGGCCCCGATCACCGTGTCCCCGACCGTCTTGGTCACCGGGATCGGTTCCCCGGTCACCATCGACTCATCCACCGCCGAGCTGCCCTCCGCCACCTCGCCGTCGACGGGCAGCTTCTCGCCGGGACGGACCACGACCACGTCGCCGACGACGACCTGCTCGAGCCCGATCTCGAACTCTTCCCCGCGGCGGACCACCCGCGCGGTGCGCGGCTGCAGCCCGATGAGGGCCCGGATCGCCTCTCCGGTGCCGGCCTTGGCCTTGGTCTCCAGCCAGCGGCCCAGCAGGATCAAGGTCAGGATCACCCCGACCGCCTCGTAGTACACCTCGCGGGCCTCGACGGGTACCGCGCCGGGGGCGAAGGTCACCACCAGGCTGTACCCGTAGGCCGCGATCGTGCCGAGAGTGATCAGGGAGTTCATGTCCGCGGTGCGGTGTGACAACGCCAGCCATCCGGTCTTGTGGATCGGCCAGCCGGTATAGACAAACACCGGGGTGATCAGCGCCAGCTGCACCCACGAGTTCAGCAACGCCTCGGGCACCCAGGTCGCCGCGAAGAACTCGTGGACCATCACCGCCAGCAGCACCGGCAGCGTCAAAACGGTGCCGACGATGACCCGCCGACGCAGATCCTTGATCTCCGCGGCCCGTTCCCGCGCCTCGGCGTCCTCGCCCGGCGCAGTGCGCGCAGCGCGGTCACCGGTGCCGCTGTGCCGGCCATCATCGCGGTCCCGGTCGTCGTGGTTACCGACGTCGATGGCCCCGTGCAGCATGTCCATCCCGCAGGTGACCTCGTGGCGGCCCTCCGGCAGGGCCGGCAGCTCGACAGTGGTCGTTGCGAAGGCGGGCACCTCCACGTCCACCCCGAGGGCGGGGACCACGAACCGTTCCGAGCACGCCGCCTGCTCTTGGCGGGTCAGCTCCAGCCGGGTGGGCAAACCGGCGGAGAGCCGCACGGTGTCGGGGTGGTAGCCGCCGCGGATCGTGACCTGCGCCACCTGCACCCCGTCATCGACCCGGACGCCGGGCACTGGCCCGGCCGGCACGTCGGTGACCGGCCGGGGTCGGTCGGCCACCGCGACGGCCGTCTCGGTCGGGGCCATCGTGGTAGGTCCGGGCCGGTCCACTACCCGCACGCGCCCGTGCAGCATGTTCATCCCGCAGGCGAAGGTGTACTCCCCGGGCACCTCGGGTAGGAACTGCACCGCCGTCTGGGCGTTCGCGGGCAGCGTCTGATTGATCTTGAAGTCGGGGAAGACCACCCGCGAGGAGCACTCGCCGCTCTCCTGGCGGTCGAACACCAGCCGCACCGGCACTCCCGGCTGCACCTCGATCAGGTCCGGGCTGTAGCCGCCCTTGACGGTGACGGTCACTTCCTGGACACCATCGGCCACCTCGGCCCGGCGGGACTTCTTCGGCCCGAAGAAGTACCAGCCCAGTAGCACCGTCACCGCCAGCGCCACACCCACCACCAGCCAGTCGTTGAGATTCACCGCTCACACCTCCGACTCACGCACTGTCACGGTGAAGCCCCCGGCTCGCAGCGCCCCGCGCACACCCTCGATGTCCGGGGCAGGGGCGCCGACCACGGTGAGGGAGTACGCGTCCGCGGTGCGGTTCATCGTGGCCTCGTCGACACCCGCGAGGTCGAGGACCTTCCGGAGCACCTCGCCGATGCAGGCCCCGCACGTCAGGCCCTCGACCTCATACGTCGTCGTGCTCATCCGCCGTCTCCTTCCGCGACCCGATACCGGTAGGTGGTATCGCCATTCATGTAACGCCGGGTGGGGTGGGGTTTTGGCGGTGAAACAGTCAAGATTCGATGAAGACGCCGTCGTGCCCGGGCGGACGCGCGAGGCGCGGCGATGATGCTGGACCTTCTCCCGCGCCGGCTCCACCCCCGGCGCTCGTCCCGCCGCGGCTGCGGTCAGGTGCGCGATGCGTCGGCGATCGATTCGATCGCCCCGTCCAGAACGGCGTCGAATTCTTCGTCAGTCTGGTCGATGGCCAGGCCCTCGGTCAGCGCGCGGGAAAAGCTGGCGATCACCCCGTGATTTCGAGCCAGTCGGGCAGTGGCCTGGGCCCGGGTGTAGCCGCCGGACAGCGCCAGCACGCGAACCACCTGCGGATGGGCGACGAACTCCTGGTAGAAGTCGTCGACCTCAGGCAGGGTCAGCTTCAGGATGACTGCCTGGTCCTGGCCCAGCCGGTCCAGTTCGGCGCGGATACTCGTGCGGAGCTGCCTTTCCGCCTCGGTCTTGCGGGGGCTGTGGATGTCCACCTCGGGCTCGACGATGGGAACCAGGCCGGCACGCAGGATCTGCCGGGCGAGGGTGAACTGCTGGGCGACGACCTGGGTCAGGCTGGCACCGGGGAGACGGATGAACGAGCGCATCTTGGTGCCGAAGCATCTGCTCGCCGCGGCGCGGGTCAGCAGGGCGTCCAGGTCGGGGATCGGCTTCATGAGTTGGGCGCCGTCGGTCTCGGCGGTCAGGCCCCGATCGATCTTGAGGAACGGGACGATGCCCTTGACCGTCCACAGGTACTCAGCTGTCCGGACTCCCTCGATGTCCCGGTCCATGGTGTCCTCGAAAAGGATGGCCCCGATCACGCGGTCGCCGTCGAAAGCCGGGCTTGTGATGATCCGGGTGCGCATCTGGTGCACCAGGTCGAACATCTGCTGGTGGCCGGTGTAGGCGTCCTCGCCAATTCCGTACAGTCCCAGCGCCTTCGGCGTGCTGCCCCCGCTCTGGTCCAGGGCTGCCACGAATCCGGTGCCGGTCCTGAGTCTTTCGGCCTGATCCATGTCCATACGTCAGTTCCTCGTGTTTCTCCTCTTCGTTCGGCGAATCGGTTCCCGCAATTCGCTCGCTGTCGATGGCCAGCCACAGGAAGTGCCCCTGCGCGTTGAAGGTCACCGAACTTGACGATGCCGCCGCCTCGCGCGGTGGGCGGTGGCCCGCCTTGGGTTTGTGGGGGAGGGGGGACCGCCGCCAGTCGAGGGGTGGTCACAGGGTCTGGTGCAGCTGCTCCATCTCGGCGATCTCGGCCTGCTGGTCGTCGATGATCTTCTGTGCGAGTTCGCGCGCCTGGGGGTTCTGCCCGTCGGTGAGTTCGTCCTCGGCCATGGTTACGGCGCCCTCGTGGTGGGCGATCATCAACTCCAGAAACCGCCGGTCGAACTCGGTCCCGGATAGTCCTTCGAGTTCGGCCATGGCTTCCTCCTGGCTCATCCCATCCATGTCCATGCCGCCGTGACCTTCCATGTCGTCCATCGGCGTGGTGCTCTCACCCCAGGCTTCCAGCCAGGAGGTCATCTGCTCGATCTCTGGCCCCTGGGCGGCGGAAATGCCCTCGGCCAAGGTCCGGACCTCCTCCGAGGCGGCCCGTTCCACGGCCAGGTCGGCCATCTCGATGGCGCCCTCGTGGTGGACGATCATCATCTGCGCGAACATCGTGTCGGCGCCATTGTGGGCCTGATCGATCTCCCCCTCACCGGCCGGCCCGCTGGTCTGCGTCCCACCCGGGTCCTGGGTCACGGTGCCGGGCCCGGTCGGTTCACCCTGGTCCTGCGGACTGCCGCAGGCGGCCAAGGTCAGGGCGAGGGCAAGCGCGCTGGCACCAGCGGCTAAGCGGGAGGTGATCTTCACGGGGAACTGCTCCTAAAGACGGTGACGTAGGGTTCCCTCCGAGTGAAGCAAGAACACGGGAACTGCCACCAGCCGGGCGGCCGATCTTCATCACCTCTTCATCGAATCCGGTCGAGACCTTCGTGGCGCGCGCGATCGAAGGGCCCGCCGCGTGACCCGCCCACCGTGGGTGCACCGGCCAGCTGACCACCAGTAAGCATTCGCGACCGAACCCGGAAGATCACCGCGACACCTCGGGTCGCCTCACCAAGCCAGGTCGTGCGCCATCTCGGCCGGGGTCGTGGAGCATCGCTCGCGTGGGCCCGAAAAGATCCTGGACCTCCGGGGAAATCCAGGACCAGTGGCGAGCCGCGCCTCATGCAGCAGTCTTCGGCGGGGGCAGGAGGGGCAACGAGGCGCTGTCGGTCGCGCGTGGACTCGATTCCGTCCTGATTCGCCCAGCGGACATCGGGCAGGCCTCCACCGAGGCGGAGGCTGGCTGGAGGCTTCAGGGTTTCTTCGTCATTCCTCTACCCGAAGCACAAGCGACGTGCCCGAAGGTGGGATTGAACGAGGAGGAGCGGACATGGCACCCACCATCTGGTTGACGCTCACGGCGGTCGTCCTGCTCTATGTCACCCTCGGCATCTGGGCCGTGGCGACGATCTTCCCCGTCCGCGCCGACGATCAAGGAGAAGCATCCCATGCACACCAACCACCGTTCGCACCTGCTCAGCCTACTAGGGATCGCTGCGCTGGTCGTGTTGGCCCTGCTCGCCGCAGGCCGCTCGCTCGGTGAAGCGCTTCCACTGGCTGCCCTGCTCGCCTGCCCGCTGATGATGATCGGCATGATGTTCATGGGCCACGGCGCCCATGGTCACCCGCACCGGGGCGCCGATGCCCCACCGCCGGCCGAGCATCCCTCGGCAGACCGCTCACCCGGCGGCGGTAGCGAAGCCGTCCGCCGGTAGCGTCACGGTGAACGTGGCGCCCTGGCCTGGTCCCGCGCTGGTGGCGTTGACTGTTCCGCCGTGGGCGCGGACGATGGCGTCGACGACCGCGAGCCCGATCCCGGACCCGCCGTGGGCGCGGTCCCGGGCCGTGTCGGCCCGGTAGAACCGGTCGAACAGGCGGGGGAGGTGTTCAGCCGTGATGCCCTCTCCGTCGTCGGCCACCCGGAGCAGGACCGCCGGCCCCTGTCGTTCCGCGCTCAGCTCCACTCGTCCGCCAGCCGGGGTGTGCCGCAAGGCGTTGTCCAACAGGTTGGTCAGCACCTGCGTGAGCCGGTCGGGGTCGGCGTCCACCCGGGCTTGTGCCGCTGCGGCCGAGACCGCCCGTTCCAGGCGGACGCCACGCTCCAGGTAGCGCGCCTGCGCCTCGGCGTGCGCCGCGGCGAGCAGGGCGGTGACGGTGACCTCCCGGCGGTGCATCGTCAGCCCGCCCTCCTCTGCCGTGGTCACCAGCGCGATGTCTTCCCCGAGCCGGGACAAGCGGGCGACCTGGTCCCGCAGCAGCGTGATCGTCTCTTCGTCGGCGCCGCGCACCCCGTCCAGGATGGCTTCGAGGTAACCGTCGAGGGTGGCCAGCGGGGTGCGCATCTCGTGAGCGAGGTCCCCCAGCATCCGGGTGCGGGTTGTCTCGACCTCCGCCAGGTCCGTCGCCATGGTGTTGAACGCCTCGGCCAGGTCGTCGAACTCCCGGCCCAGCCCTACCCGGGGCACGCGAGCGGAATGATCGCCGGCTGCCACGCGGTGGGCGGCGTCGGTGGCCGCCACCAGAGAGCCGTTGACCCGCCGAGCCAGGAACAGGCTCACCACGACAGAGGCAACTAGGGCGGCGAGCAACGCCCCGGCCAAGGAGAGTGCCGAGGCGGACTGGAAGGCCTCCCCGGCGTGTTGGACCACGCCGGGCTCACTTGCCTGGCCCTGGATCATGTGGTCATGGAAGATGGCGGGGCCGACGGCGGCCACGACCACCCAGGCGGTCGCCCAGCCCACGAACACGACAACCGCCGTGGCTGCGAGCAGGCGCGCAGCCAGTCCCGACAGCCGTGTCATTCGCCGCTGCCCATCCGGTACCCCACCCCGCGGACGGTCTTGATGAAGATCGGGGTGGTGGTATCGTCGCCGAGCTTGCGCCGCAGATGCCCGATGTGCACGTCGACCAGGTGTTCATCACCCACCCAGCCCTCACCCCAGACCGCCTCGATGAGTTGGCGCCGGGTGAAAACCATCCGCGGTCGGGCCGCCAGCGCGGCCAGCACGTCGAACTCCGTGCGCGTCAGTTCCACCGGCTCTGCGTGCAGGTGGACCTCGCGGCCGGCGGCGTCCACCGTCAGGGCACCGAACCGTCTGGTCTGCGCGTCCGGGTCAAGGCTCGAACGCGGGCGGCGCAGCATGGCCCGCACCCGGGCGAGGAGTTCACGCGGGCTGAACGGCTTGGTGACATAGTCGTCGGCGCCCACCGACAGGCCGATGAGCTTGTCGACCTCTTCCACCCGCGCTGTGAGCATGACGATGTAGCAGTCCGAGAAGGTGCGCACCGTGCGGCAGACCTCGACCCCGTCGATCCCGGGCAGACCGAGGTCGAGGACGATCACGCCCGGGTCAAGCTGCCGAGTCAGGTTGATCGCCTCGCGACCGCTGCCCGTCGTCTCGACCTCGAACCCGTCGCGCTCGAAGTAACTCGCCACCAATCTCGCCAACGGCTCCTCGTCGTCCACGACGAGCACGCGCGGCAGGCCATCCATCGAAATCATGCCCCTATTCTCCCAAAGAGCGCGCCACCCGTCGGCGAGGCCATGCGCAGGGTGGTGAGCTATCTGGTGATGTCGATGTCTGTGGCGTTCTCTTGGCTCGGGCAGGTTTGTTCGAGCTGGAGGGTGGAGAAGTAGACGTCGAAGCGGTCCTGGAGCAGGGCGGTGGCCTGGTGCAGGACCCGGTCGCCGGTCGCAGGCAGGTCGGGCACGCGTAGGTGGGCGGAGAAGACGGTGCGCCCGGAGGTGATGGTCCAGGCGTGGACGTGGTGGACGTCGGCCACCCCATCCAGATCCCGCAGTTGTGCGGTCGCCTCGTGTACGTCGAGGTGCTCGGGGGTGCCTTGGAGCAGGACGCGCATCGCCGAGCGCAGGATGGTCCAAGATGCCCACAGCAGCACCAGCCCGAAGGCCATCCCCAACAGGGGATCGATCGCCAGGAACCCGGTCAACTGGATCACCACCGCGGAGACGATAATGATGAGGCTGCCGACGAAGGTCTGCAGGATATGCCAGAACGCGCCCTTGAGGTTCAGGTTGGTCTTCTGGCGTTGGTAGAGCAACCAGAAGGCGATCAGTTCGGTGACGATGCCGCCCGCGGCCACCCAGAGCATCACCGTGGTGGGCAGCTCGATCGGGTCGGCCAGGCGCATCGCCCCCATCCAGAACACGTATCCGGCCATGACGACCAGGAAGACCCCGTTGAACAGCGCCCCGAGAATCTCCGCGCGTCCCCATCCGAACGTCTCTCTGCCGGTGGCCGGACGCTGGCTGAGGCGTTGGGCGACCAGTGCGATGAGCACGCCACCGACGGCCGAGAAGGTGTGGAACGCATCGGAGAGCACGGCCACCGACCCCGACCACAGCCCCACGATCAGCTCGATGACGAAGTACACCCCGGTCAATGCCCCGGAGATCCGCAACGCGCGGCGATCTCCGTGGGCGGGGACGTGCCCGCCTGCGGCGTGGTCATTACTCATGCATTCTCCTGCTCGTCACTCATGCATTCTCCTGCTCGTCGGGACCGGGGTGTCCTGTGGTCAGCGGGCCTCGACGCTGGCCATCATGCCGGCGTCCTCATGGTCGAGGATGTGGCAGTGGTAGACGCTGCGCCCCGGGTGGCGGGCGAAGTCGACCAGGACCCGCACCTGGCCTTGGGCCGGGACGTTGACGACATCGCGCCGGGCCGGCTCGTTGACCGGTTGCCCGCCGCTCTCGATGAGCTGCATCGGCCACACGTGCAGGTGGAAGGGGTGGTCCATGGTGGTGGGGTTGGCGATCACCCACTCTTCGACTGTCCCGGCGCTCACCTGCTGGTCGATCCGGTCGGCGTCGAAGGCGCGACCGTCGAACCCGAGATCCATCATGTCCCGGCCGGGGCCCATCATCGACCCCATGGTCATCGTGAACGCGATCTCCCGCTGCCGGGCGACGGGCTTCTCGCGCAGATCCGGAACCGCCGGACGGTCAGGCACCGGGCCCGGGGCAGCGGCCTCATCGCCGCTGACAGTCAGCGTGGCCAAGGTGCCGGGCCCGGACAGGCCGCGGCCCCCCATCATTCCCATCCCGCCGCGGTCGTGACCCCGGTTGCGCAGCTCGCTGGTGCCGGCGCGCATGCTCACCAGCAGGTCCGCGCGGTTGCCCGGCGCCAAGAGCACGTCGGTCACCTCCCGCGGGGCCGGTTCGCGGCCGCTGTCGATACCGAGCAGCTCCAGACGCTGTCCGGGCAGGTTCAGGCGTAGGTAGCGGGAGGTGCACGCGTTGATCACGCGCCAGCGTTCCCGCTGCCCGGGACGCGCCGACAGCTGCGGCCGGTGTTGGCCGTTGACCAGCACCAGCTCCCCTTCGCGGCCCATCATCACCTCCGGGCCCGAGACCGAGGCGACCTGCCCGTCCGCAGTCAGCGAGAGGTCCGAGACGACCAACACCCGGTCCCGGCTGACCGGCACCTGATCGCCCTCGACGATCAGGGCACCGTACAAGCCGCCGAACAGCTGATCGGCGACCGTGCCGTGCCGGTGCGGGTGATACCAGAACACCCCGGGCGGGTGGTCCGCGGGCAGATCGAAGCGGTAGTCGAAGACCTGGCCGGGTTCGATGGACAGGAACGGGTTGTCCCCGTTGTCCTGCGGGGAGACCTCCAGTCCGTGGGTGTGCAGGTTGGTCGGGATGTCCAGCTCGTTACGCAGCCGCACCTCGATGCGATCCCCGGGCCGGACCAGCCAGGTCTGGCCCGGCACCGTGCCGTTGTAGGTCAGCACTCGGGCCCGCCGCCCAGCGACGGTCGACTCCTGGCGGGCGGCGACCAGTTCGACCCGCAGCACCCCGCCCCAGCTGCGCAGCACCTCCGGCTCCACCAGGGACCCTCCGCCGCCCCCGATCGAGCTGGAGCGCGGGGCTAGCCAGGGCAAGCCGCTCCACGACAACCCCACCCCACCGACCAGGACGCCGAAGCCGCCGAGCATGCCGAGCCGGAGCGCCTCCCGCCGAGTGATGGGCCTCACGCCTCAGGCCTCCCCGGCTCGTCCAGGCGCCGGCGGCGCTCGTCGTACTCGGTGTCATCGATCTCCCCACGGGCGTATCGCTCGTCGAGCACCTCCCGGGCCCGACTCCGCCCTGATCTGTGCACCTCGTCGGACCGCCGATCGCGACCGCTCAGCAGCCGGACCAGGACCACCATCAGCACGACCAGGCCCACGACAAACAGCGCCAGGAAAAGCCAGCCCCAGACCATGCCCCACCCGCCCATGTGGCCCCAGTTCCAACCCATACCTCACCTCCATCACTCAGTGCCCGCTCCGGACCGGGATCACAGGATGCACCGGGGGATTGGTCGTCCCCTCGATCCCAGTGGACATCGGTGACATCCGACATGTGCGGAGAACCTCCCGATCGAGTCAAGCAGATCGGCCCGCCGAGGCCCCGCCCCGCCCGTCGATCTTCATCGAATCTTCAACGCTCGACCACACTGAGGTCGGTGGGCCTGCCACAGAATGCGTTGTATGAAACGACCCGTGATCCTCCTTGCCGCGTTCGCCTTGGTGCTCGCCGGATGTTCCACCACCCCCGACGCGAGCCCGACGGCCAGCCCCCCAGCCAACACCGCCGCGCAGGCCGACTTTCTCGCGGCGCACGACCTCGATGGCATGGACGGGCAGCAGATCGTCGACCACCTCGACCGGATGCCCGTGGCCGAGCGGCCGACTGACCTCATGGCATCCGTGCGCGCGGACCAGCTTGTCCTCGCCGATGTTGAGCAGGATGTCATGGTCCCGCTGGCAGAGGACCGGTTTTATCTATCCGTGGCGCCCTACGTCGATCAGACCCACGAGTGCTACTACCACTCTCTGACCACGTGTCGCGGCGAGCTGGCCAACGAGGACATCGGCGTGCGCATCGTCGACGAGACCGGCGAGGTCCTCGTCGATGAGCAGGCCACCACGTTTGACAACGGCTTCGTCGGGTTCTGGCTTCCGCGCGAGGTCGACGGCACCATCGAGGTCACCTATGACGGGCGCACCGGCCAGAGCCCGTTCTCAACCCGCGAGGACGGGGCGACCTGTTTGACCACACTCCGGATTGACGCCTGAGTATGAGACGCACCTCGGTCAGCGGGGACGGGCACCGCAGAGCCCGCGCCGGCAGACGCCGATTTCACCATCCTGATGGACCCCCGTTTTTCATGGAACCTTCATCGATTCACCGGCGTATCACCCATCGTGACGCCGTAGCGTCAGAAGGACCCTGCGGCGCCCGGTCCGCTCCGGCGTCGCACCCAATCACATGAGGGAGCAAGCCATGAAGACCGCCGAGATGATGAACACCTACCCGGCCGCGATCAACCTCGACCGAGACCTGCTCGCCCGCACCGTCGACGCACTCGTGGCGTGCGCCCAGGCATGTACGGCCTGCGCCGATGCCTGCCTGAGCGAGGAGATGGTGGCCGACCTGCGCAAGTGCATCCGCACTAACCTCGACTGCGCTGACATCTGCGCCACCACCGCCCGAGTCCTGTCCCGGCATACCGGCTACGACGCCAACCTCACCTGCGCCCAACTCCAGGCCTGCGCCCAGGCCTGCAAGTCCTGCGGCGACGAGTGCGAGCAGCACGCCGGCCACCACGAACACTGCCGCATCTGCGCCGACGCGTGCCGGGCCTGCGAACAAGCCTGCAACGAACTGCTCGCCGCCATCGGGTAACCCGTCGCCACCGACCGCTCGCCACTCAAGACGTGGGGGGCGTCCAGCGTCACCGGGCGGGCGGGCCAAGGGCATCCCAAATGTTGAGCGACGCCGCGTGCGCTTCCAAGCCACATGGCGCCATCGGAGGCCGTAGCCGCCAGCTTGAGCATTCACGGAGTCAGAGGAATACATGCAGAGCGCGCGGTCGGGCATGGCGCCCGGCCCGCCGAGGTGCTTGCTACCCGATTCGACCAACTGGCCTCGGGGAGGACTGCACCGGTGTGCTGCTCAGCCTCCAGCTACGGTCGTGCCCTTGGGATCAGGGATGCACTGCGGGATCAGGGATGCACTGCGTTCGCCAACGCGTAGCCGCAACTGGAGGCATGCGGGAGTGACCCTGCCTGAGGTCAGCGTCGACGACACCGACTGCCGGGCGCAGATCGACCGGCTCCTCCAGGACGAGCAGATCTCCCTCTGCACCCGTGTCGGTGACACGCTCTTATCCCGCCACGGGCTGAGCGATCCATTTAGCTGGATCGGGGGGTGCCCCTATGTCTTCTGTCAAGCGGCGAGGGCTGGCTCAGCTGTGCGTGGCTGGTAGAGGGTGCCGTCGCGGAGCATGGCGAAGAGGACGTCCGAACGGCGTCTTGCGAGGGCGACGAGGGCCTGGTTGTGCCGCTTGCCTTGGGCGATCTTGCGGTCGTAGTAGGCGCGGGATTCAGGGTCGCGGAGCGCGGCGAATGCGGAGAGGAACATCGTCCGCTTGAGGGTCTTGTTGCCGCGTCGCGATGGGTGTTCGCCGCGGATCGAGGTGCCGGAGCGTCGGGTGACGGGGGCGAGTCCGGCGTAGCGGCGAGGTGCCCGGCAGTGGGGAAGGTCTTCGTGGTGATCTCGGTGAGGAGTCGGGCTGCGGTCCTGACGCCGACTCCGGGCATGCTCGTCAGGACCGGCTGAAGAGGGTGCGCGTTGACGATGTTCTCGACCTCTGCGGCGATGTCGTCCCGTTGCCGGCGTAGCGCGGCGAGCTGTTCGGCGAGTCGTGGGAGGACGAGGGCTGCGGCGTTGGCGCCGGTGACAACGACGGTCTGCTCACCCAGCGAGGCGATGATCTCCGTCGCCCAGATGCGGCCCTTGCGTGGTGCGTTCTTGAGCAGCCGGTTCCCGAGCCGTTTCTCGCCAGCTGCCTTCATCGCTGCTGGTGACGGGTAATGCTGGAGCAGGTCGAGGATCGCCGGGTGGTCGAGTGGCGGCCCGAGAACCCGCTCCAGGGCCGGGTGGATCTGAGTGAGCAGCCCCCTGATTCGGTTGGAGACTTGGGTGATCTGTCCGGCGAGGTCGTCGTCGAACCCGCAGAGCATGGTCAGCTCCGCGACCTGCTCGTCAGCGACCTGGATCGAACGGAGCGTGTGCGGCATCGTGCGAGCAGTCTCCGCGATGATCGCTGCGTCTCTCGCATCGGTCTTCGCCTCGCCAGGGTGCAAGTCAGCGATGCGCCGCATCGCTAGGCCGGGTAGGTAGCCAACGAGAGCCCCTTCGGCCTGGGCGACCGCGACTGGCAGCGCGCCGATTGAAGCGCCCCGGGTTTCGTGGAGGCTCGGTTAGTTGGTTCCGGCCC
>CERQ01002921.1_pt1 | contig 32666 bp, 28 predicted proteins | sample 530711 | NCBI WGS metagenome assembly CERQ01 (sample SAMEA2620882, study PRJEB7988) | marine metagenome | biome: marine biome (ENVO:00000447); feature: mesopelagic zone (ENVO:00000213); material: "saline water (ENVO:00002010), including plankton (ENVO:xxxxxxxx)" | depth 850 m | reverse complement strand
AATGAACTATCTCAGTAAAAAATTTCTAATAATTATTAATCTCTCACTATCGAAGGAAGAAGAACTTTATACAAATCTCCTAAATTTTTAATAGTAACGTCAGGTTCAGGATGTATAGAGGGCCATTTTGAGTTATTTCTATTTATCCAAGCTGTCCTCAGCCCAAGATTATAAGCGCCAATAATGTCAATTTCAGGATTATCTCCTACGTGAATAATTTCATGTGTTTTGACACCTGACATTTTAATTGCCTCTTCAAATATTGGTCTTTCTGGTTTAGGAACTCCAACGTCAACCGCTGTAACAACACATTTAAAAAAATGTTTTATTCCAATATCATCGAGATTTGCATTACCGTTTGTAACAGCAATGATTGTAAAATGTTTGCATAATTTTTGAAGCGCAGGTAACACATCAGGATACAAATTCACATCGTTACGAGCTCGGTCAAACACTGAAATTGCTTTTTCAATAAAATCCGCATCATAATTCAATTTTGCAGCTATCCTACTTAGCACCACCTTTCTTATGAATCGAAAATCGTGGCTTTTATCTGGAAACTCTTTAACAACTTTTGAACGTAAGGTAAATATCTTATCAGGTGAAAAAAATTTAGGAATAAGAGAATAATTTTCTTCAAACCAAGCCCATAATCTCTTCTCTGCAAGCTCGATTACTGGGGCGATATCCCACAGAGTATCATCCAGATCAAGAGTTATAACACGAATGGTTTTCATAAAAATTCTTCTTAGCTAGGCATTAAGGGCGGGAGTATATCTTTTTCAGAAAGATCTTTAAATGTCTTCTTAATAGTTATCTTTCGTAATGCCTTTGCCAGAACTTGGCCATCCCAAGAATCATTAGAATTTGGGCCATAAGTTGCTTCACAAAATCTATCTAACTCCAATGAAAGTGGGTCAGTTACTAATTCTGATAATTCCCTTATGCTGTTAGGAGTATTTTCTCTCCATTGCAACCTTCCCCAGTTAAGTAGCAGTAATTTTACAGACTTCGCATCGCCTTCAATTGCTGCCTTACGAGCTTTACGAAGTAATTTCGCTTGTTGTTTATAAATAGGTGGTTCTTTTATAGTATAGGTTTTTTTCTTGGGTCTAGTTGATTGCCACCATAGCAATACAGTCAATATCCAAATTACAATGAAAATCTGACTAATATATTTCCAATAGTCGCTATAAATAACTTCAGCTGGATTAACTAATATTTCAGCAGGTTCTATATTCTCAGATAACTGTATTAATTCTATATCATTAGACGGTATTATTTTTAATGCAAAAGCAGGTAGAGAAGAAATCTTCCATATATTTTCATTTATATCCCACCAAGGAAGATGAATTTCAGGCAAAACCACATCTTGCGCAACAACGCCAATCATTGCATACTGATCTTTCCGTGTAGCTAAAACTCCTCCTGGCACAATAACATCAAGAAGCTCAGGTTTATCTGGATAAATTTTAATATTCTTTACTGGCTCTATATCTAATAGTGGGATTTGAGTGGACAATTGACCAAGTACTTTAACAAAAATATGTCGTGTAATTGGCTCGCCAGCAGATAGTTTATCTAAATTGCGTGACCATTCTTGATTTAAATTTACAGATTTTGCAGGCAACCACTTAGCATTGGGGAATGCTACTGGAGGAGGAGGTATTGGATTCACTTTTACCGTAATCGGCTCTGACTGAAATAATTTTTTCCCTGTAATACGACCATTTTTTACAATACGTGCTTCAAATATCGATGAACCAATATGAATTTGTCCACTTTGTTGAGGAAAGATAGCATATACTCTTTCTAGGACATTATAATTTTTTCCATTCATCTTAGATTCATAATTTCTGTCTTCCCCAAGAATTTCTTTTAGAACATCTGCGCCACTTAATTTAGGTTCAATAATTCGTGCCTGTCGAGTTGCGACTCCTCGAAAAATTTTAACCTTATACAAAATCTGCGCTTGAACAAAGCTCTGCTGAAAATCTACTTCTGAGGAAATAAAAATATCAGCTTCACCAGGAATCACGCTGGACTGCGGTAAAACTTGTATATCTACTTCGTTACTTTTATCACCTCCCACCATGACAGATGGTATCGTAAGAAAACCAGTTCTCTTTGCCATTAATGAATAAGACCATGTTCTGCTTCTCGTTATTTTTCCATTCACAATTGTGGTATTGCTAAGTTGGCTTCTAGATCCAACCGTGAAATCTTTTTCTACCGCGGTAACATCTGGCTCAGAATCGATAGAAGTATCAACTATTATTTTAAGTGTAAAAGATTCATTGAGCTCTACCCTTTCACGATCGACCTCAGCAATAACTGCCGCACTTATCTGTGAGGAATATAAAAATAATATCCAAAAAAAATAGATGGGAACATTTAAAAATCTACGATATTTTTCTGTGATCACCATGGTCTTACCCCATCATCGGGCCATAGTTCATTACCGTCCTGATCACGGCCTTGCCTTTGATATTGATACCGAAATTTTCTCCTCAATAAACCGCCAGGATCATTTTGTATTCTTCTGAGCCATTGTTCCATTGCTTGCTGGTTTTCCTGAGCTAAACGAATCTGTTCTTGATTACTCTGATTCTCTTGTTCATCTTCTTCTCCATTTTCTTCAGACAGCTTTGCAGCTTTTTCCAATTCATCTTCTATTGCAGCAAGATCATCCTCATTTTGTTCTTGATCACGTAATGCACCATCAGATCCTTCTTCCCCATTGTTTTTACTGACTGAACTATCTTCATCTGATGCATCAGCAGGCTCAGAATCCTGATCTCCAATCCCTTCCTGCGAATTATTATTCTTTTCCTCCCCTTGATTATCTTGAGATTGATTACTTTCCATAAGCTTTTTTACTAGATCGTAATTAAATTTGGTGTCCTCATCGTCTGAATTAATGTTTAAAACATGCTCATATGCATTTAGCGCTGAAGCAAATTCACCCATTCGTGCCAACGAATTTCCAAAGTTATACAAGTTGTCAGCATCAGTATATTCTGAAAACTTTAATGCGCTCTCAGAATATTCTCCTAGCTTATAGAGAGAAACAGCTTTCCAAAGAGGATCTTCGAATAATTCGGCTGCCTTCTTATTATTTCCGTCTTTAAGGGCTTCCTGTGCCTGTTGATTTTTTGTTTTCCAGAGATCATCCCAACTGAATGCGTATAGAGATTCAGGTAAAGGCAAAAAAAACAGTAAAAACACTCCCACCCAGCCACGACGAAATGATAATGCTGCTAACGGCACCAAAAAGAGTAAGATCCATGGGCCTTCTTCTTGCCATTGATCTGTCGAAATTGATTCTCCTGGTTTAGTAGTTGTATTAACGTCTTCCGTTAATAAGATATTTATATCTGTATCATCGATAGTTAAATTTGTATAACGTCCTCCTCCCGCCATTGACACCATCTTTAGACCTGTGACATCAAGTTTTGATATAGCAATTCCTCCAGAATTATCTGATATGAATCCACCGCTATTCCGGGGTATGGGGGCACCATTTTCTGTTCCAACACCTAATATAGACAGAGAATATCCTTGTTGCCTAAGTTCTCTAGCTGCAGTTTCCGCTGCAGGCGAACTCCCGCCATCTGTAAGTATTATAACCTCGCCATACATGACTCCTGCCTGCTTAAGTAGTTGCTGTCCCTTGTTGATTGCAGCAGGCATATAACTGCCTCTACTCGGCATGATATCGGTACTAAGACTTGCAACTAAAGCGGCAATCGTATCTGAATCGGTTGTAAGCGGGGTAACTGTAAAAGAATTGCCTGAATAGACAACAAGAGCAGTTTGACCGCTCTTTCTATGGTTAAGGATATCCAATATTTTAAGACGCGCCCTTGATAATCGACTCGGACTAACATCTTGGGCGTCCATTGATCGGGATAAGTCAAGCGCAATAACAATCGCTTTTTCAGATCGAAACACAGGTTGCTCGATTCGGTCCCAGCTTGGCCCAGCCATGGCGATAACCGCTAATAAACCGCCTAAAAAAAGAAGCCACCATTGAAAACTTGTTTCTTTGTTCTGCTCTCTCAATAATACATAAGGAACAAGTTTTGGATCTATGAGACGAAACCAACTACCCATCCTCAATTTTCGACGAGCAAAACCAAAAGTAATCAGAAACAGAATAGGTAATATTCCGAACCATTCTGGTCTTAACCAATGAAAATCATCGAGCATTAATTTTTCCCTTAAATATTCGAATTAGCTGATCTATCTTAAATCCTGAAAAGAATTTAGCCATGGCATACATTATTATTAGCACTAATGCGATACCTAAGGGCCAATAAAACATTGACTTGACAGGCCTAAAACCAGATTCAGGCTTAGCAACAGGTTCTAAATCATCCAACAAACGGTAAATTTCTTGCAAACTAAGGGTATCTCGAGCACGAAAATATTTACCTCCTGTTTGCTCCGCAATTCTCTTTAGTGATGTCTCATCAAGATCCGCTGATGGGTTCACTCGACGACGCCCTCCAGTAATAGAAGATACAACTAGTTGATCAGCTCCAATGCCTATAGTGTATATTCTTAAACCTATTTGGCTTGCGAGTTCTGCAGCTTTTAGAGGGTCTATAGCTCCAGCTGTATTCGCTCCATCAGTCAAAAGTATCAAAACCTGCTGATTTCCTTCCTCATTCTGATCATAAATTCGTTTTACGGCTAATGTAATAGCATCACCAATGGCTGTTTTCTCTCCAGCAAGGCCAATAAATGATTCTAGTAATAGAATTTTTACCGTTTCTCGATCTAGAGTTAATGGTACTTGTAGATAAGCCTCTTCTCCAAAAAGTATCAGTCCTATTCTATCCCCCTCTCGACGACCTATAAAATCACTTGCTACAGCTTTTGTTGCAGTTAAACGATCAACTCGACGACCTCCTAGTTCAAAATCTTTTGCGTCCATACTCCCTGAAAGATCCACAGCCAACATAAGGTTACGTCCGGTAACTGGAATTTCTAGCTCTTGACCAATCTTTTCTGGTCGAGCACTTGCCAATACAAGTAATAGCCATGCAATAATATAAATCCAAAGATTCCAGTTGGAAAATTTTTCAATAACAGAACGATTAGAAAGTATTGAAAATTGCTTGAAACTTGGAACTTTTAATCCTGCTTCTTGCGCCGTTGGAGCGGCAGGAAGAAAATAATATACCAGTAGGGGTAATGGCAGCATTAACAACATCCATGGCCAGGCAAGAGACCACATCAGCTGATACCTCCCTGAATAGGAGTTTTCAACCTTTTTAAAACAATATCGATTAGGTTTTCAATATCAATATCTTTATCATGCTTATCCAGATTTTTGTATGGCAATGATTCGATTAATTGACCTATGCCTAAAGTAAAATATTTCTCCTCGAGACCTCTATCAAGAAACTCTAACCACTCTGTACCCGTTAATCCTGCTACTTCTTTTCGATCAACATACGCAAGCATTGTTCGTCGTAGTAGTTCTGATAATTGTTTTATCAAAAACGCTGGATCTTTGTTGTTTTCAAATTTTATTTTTAACGCCTTCAATTCAACTATAGCTATCCGTCGAGCTTTATTTTCATTCCATCTTAAATACATTTTATGTAATAAATAACAACAAAAAATAAATATAATTATTATTAACACCTGCCATCCTATAGCAAGGGGCCACCAATCAATTACGGGTGGAAAATGTAAATCTTTTAGAGGTATTGTTTCAAAATCCATGTGTCAATAATATCAGATTGCTATCAATGCCTACGTTTCCCTAGGTTATTTTGCAGCAATGTAACTGGGTCATCAGTTGTTGAAAGGGGCATAAAATAAATATTATATCGCTGGCAAAACTTCATCATCATGTCATATCGTGATTGAAATTCATGTTCGTAATCTTTACGGGCGCTTAGTGAATATGTATCAATATCTAACTCATGTTTTTCATTCACCAAACGATAACGCCCAGGTGGCGGTAATTTTATCTCCAATGGATCACTGACAAATAGTGCTAATACCTCGTTATGCCTTGAAATTGTTGCAAGATATGACTGATTTAGTCTTGAGAAACCTTGAAAATCACTGACAATGACTACTAAACTTCCCGGTCTAGCGACACGTCGCATTGCTGATAGAGCGTTAGTAAAAGAATCAACAGTATCATCATTATTGGATCCGTTAGTTTTTTTCCAATCAGGGTGTATAACAAGTTTATGCAAGTAACGAAGAGCCGCTTGCCTGCCTAATCGAGCCCTAATTTCAAAATTAATTGTATCGCCATAAATTATACCGCCTAATCTATCTCCTCGATGATGTGCTGCCCAAGCCACTAGAGCTGCTGCATAACTAGCATTAACAGATTTGTAACGCCCTTGAGTTGCAAAATGCATGTTACTTCTAAGATCGGTCATCACAAAAACAGGGCGCTCTCTCTCTTCACGAAAAAGCTTAGTATATGCTTCCGTACTCCTTGCGGTGACACGCCAATCAATACTCCTAGGATCATCTCCAGGTTGATATGGGCGCGATTCATCAAATTCCATTCCCCTGCCTTTAAAATTTGATAAATGCGAACCAGATTGAAGTGATTTTACATACAATACTTCTAACGGAATAACCCGAGCAGAAGCACTTAAACGTATTAAATCTTTTTGATTAATACCGATAGGTGATACGTCAGAAAATGATGCATTATTAGACACTATCCCTTACCTCAATCACTAGGGGACACCGACACTATTTATCACTTGGCTAATAATAGCATTTGGAGTAATGCCATCGGCTTCAGCTTCAAAACTCAGGACTAATCTGTGCCTAAGGACATCAGGTGCTACTTCTTGAATGTCTTCGGGACCAACATAATCACGACCTTTTAACCAAGCACTCGCTCTAGCTGCTCTATCGATGCCCATGCATGCTCTTGGACTAGCGCCATAAAGTATCTGGCCTTCAAGTAGTTTATTGACTTTTCCAGGATTTCGAGTCGCAACAACTAAATTAACAATATATTGCTCAAGTTCATAAGATAAATGTAAATTTAAAATTTCTTTTCTTGCTGACATCATTGCTTTCTCAGAAAGCAATTTAGAGGGAGCAAAATTATCGCGTTCTCCAGTTTTAGCCTCATCTCTATTGAGGACCAGAATACGATGTTCATCGTCCACTTTTGGGTAATCTAATTCAACATGCAGCAAAAAACGATCTAGCTGAGCCTCAGGTAAAGGATAAGTACCTTCTTGTTCAATCTGATTCTGTGTAGCCATCACCATAAAAAGATTGGGTAACTCATAGCTTTTATCACCTACTGTAATTTGTCTCTCCTCCATAGCCTCAAGAAGTGCGGATTGAACTTTAGCTGGGGCACGGTTAATTTCGTCAGCAAGGATTAAATTGTGAAAGAGCGGTCCAGGACGAAATTTAAAAGTTCCTTTTTGCGGTCTATATATTTCAGTTCCGGTTAAATCAGCTGGTAATAAGTCTGGTGTAAATTGTATACGGTGATAATTACCTTCTATACTTTCCGCCAAAACTTTTATCGCTCTAGTTTTAGCTAATCCAGGTGCTCCTTCTACTAGAACGTGTCCGTCACACAATAGTGCTATGAGCATGCGATTAATTAAATGAGACTGACCGATGATTAGATTGCTCACATGAGCCTCTAATTCCTGAAAATGGTTTAATACATTCATCAAAAAACTCCAAAAGAAAAGCCGACGTTATTGTAGTGATGATAAGGCTTTAAGCCAACTGATTAGCACAATTTTTTCTTAATATTAATAGTAGAAAATTCCTACTTGTATTAGATTATTATAAACATAGTTCATGGAAGCACCGAAAATACTGTATTGTTGACATATTATTTCAGATCACCTGTCTTATAATTTACATTTTTAAAATCAAAAATTTTTATAACATGACCCATCCCAATTTAAAATTCACCTTCATTTTAATTATGTTTCTATTTTTAAGTGGTCAATCTTTTACTGTAGTTGACCTTGATAGAGATCTGAACAAATCCAGCCTTATTGTTTCAACATCTAAAAAAACATGTTATTTATTAAGTATTTGGGTCGTACATAGCGCAAAGGAAAAGGCTCGTGGCTTAATGTATGTTCGTAATATGCCAGAACAATCTGGTATGCTTTTTGTTTATACAGAATCAGACCAACGCTCCATGTGGATGAAGAATACTTATATACCATTGGATATTATTTTTATTAAAAATAGCGAAACAATTTCTTCGATAGCAAGAGATACCGAACCTCTCTCATTGAAAAACATCCGATCTATAGAGCCGGTTAACTATGTACTGGAAATTAATGCAGGTATGACAAAAAAAATGGGGATAGTGCCTAATGACAAAGTTTTTTGGTTTGATTCCTTGATTGATGCGCTATAGTTCGAGAAGTGAAGTAAAAAATTGAAAATAAAGTATGGAATTTTCTATGCCTAAATCAAGTCTAAGTGTAAAGATAAACAAGATTAGGGAAGACCGAGAATCGATATCCGATGATAATGTTGCTGTTGAGGAGCCGCTTGAAATTCAAATTTGTTCGAATACATCGGATTTAACAGCTGCAAAGAGTGTTTCAATTACAATGAGAACACCTGGGCATGATTTCGATCTCGCTCTGGGTTTTTTATACACTGAATCTATCATTAAACATATGGATGATATTGTATCTATCAACCATGTTGGCAATCTAGATAATGATGCTGAATACTCAAATACGGTAAGAGTAGAACTAAAACCTACTGCAGATGTCGATCTTGAACGTTTAAAGAGACATTTTTATACAACTTCCAGTTGTGGTGTTTGCGGAAAAGTATCAATTGAAGCACTCGAAAACATTGGTCTTACGCCAATTAAAAGTAATTTTCAAATCAAAAAAAGTGAATTGGTGAAAATTCCCATAAAACTTGAAAAAGAACAAAAAATATTCGGAAAAACTGGTGGTTTACATGCGGCGGCGGCGTTTAATGAAAACGGTGAAATAATTCTTGTTCGCGAAGATATTGGTAGACACAATGCCCTGGACAAAATTATTGGCGCATTACTAAAAAATAATCAATCAACTGTCAACAATACTGCTTTTATGGTCTCTGGGAGAACCAGTTTTGAATTAGTACAAAAATCTATAGCTTATGGCGTTCCCTTATTGGCAGCTGTGAGTGCTCCCTCAAGCCTAGCAATTCAACTCTCAAAAGAATTTGATATGACACTTATCGGTTTTCTAAGGAAAGGTAACTTTAATATTTATAACAAATCAGAGAGAATTGTAAGTTAATTGATTACGTTTAACTTTCTTTTTGTGAAAAGCTAGAAAAAAACCAATGACAAAAAATTTTGACAAAGAAAAAATATCAAAAGATATTGATAGCGTAGGTGCCCGTCCAGAAATGCTAGTCCAGATACTTCAGGCAATCGTATCTGAATATTCTTATATCAGCGAAGATATCATTCGCCTTGTATCCCAAAAACTTAACCTATCAAGAGCTGAGGTGCATGGTGTTGTTAATTTTTATCATGACTTTAGAACCAAACCTGCCGGAAAAACAGTGATAAAAATTTGTCAAGCGGAAGCCTGTCAGGCAATGGGCAGTCGTAATCTTACTGCCCAAATAGAAAAAATATTGGGAGTCAAGATGCATGAAACCACAGCTGATAAAAAATATACTCTCGAGCCAATCTACTGCTTGGGTAATTGCGCGTGCTCACCGGCTATAATGATTAATAACCGTGTCCATGGACGAGTCAATAAAACTCATTTTAATACATTAATCAATGGTGAAGAACGAAAATAATCATGACTTCACCCATTAAAATTTTTGTTCCACAAGAAACTGCTGCCGTTTCAATGGGCGCTGATGAAGTCGCTGAAAAAATTACTTTGTTAGCACAAGAAAATGGTGAAAACATCGAATTAGTAAGAAATGGGTCGTGGGGTATGAGTTGGCTTGAACCCCTCGTTGAAGTTCAGGTAAAAAATCATCGTATTGCTTACGGTCCTGTAACTGAATCAAGTGTTACTTCCTTATTTGATGCAGATTTTCTCAGAGGCGGAGAACACAAACTAAAACGAGGCATAACCCAAGAGATCCCCTATTTAAAAAAACAACAACGGTGGACTTTTGAACGCTCAGGATTAATTGATCCGTTATCTATCGAAGATTTCCAAGCTCATAATGGCTTCGAAGGTCTAAAAAAATCTTTTAAAATTGGAAGAAAAAAAGTTCTCAGTGAGGTCATGTCTTCGGGATTGAGAGGACGAGGAGGTGCTGGTTTTCCAACGGGGATTAAATGGAAAACCGTTGCCGACACAGAATCAAATCAGAAATATATCGCATGTAATGCCGATGAGGGAGATAGCGGCACATTTTCAGATCGAATATTGATGGAAAGCGATCCTTTTTCTCTGATTGAAGGTATGTTGATATCAGGATTTGTTGTAGGAGCCAGTCGCGGTTATATTTATTTAAGATCAGAATATCCGATTGCACATAAAATTATGAACGCTGCTCTAAAAATTGCTCGTGAAGAAAACTGGCTTGGTCAAAATATCCAAAATAGCGGATTTGATTTTGATATTGACCTCCACCTTGGAGGTGGATCTTATATCTGCGGCGAAGAAACTGCGATGTTAGAGAGCCTTGAAGGAAAAGCTGGCATCATAAGATATAAACCTCCCTTACCTGCCATTGAAGGGTTATTTAAAAAACCCACAGTGGTCAATAATGTAGTAACTCTAGGATCAGTGGCAAATATTATACTTCGAGGCGGTAAGAAGTATGCCTCTCTTGGGAAAGATAGATCCAAGGGAACCCTTGCATTCCAACTGGCAGGCAACATAAAGTACGGAGGTCTAGTTGAGATCGAATTTGGCACTACCCTAAGAGAATTAATAGAAAATTGGGGTGGTGGCACTGCATCTGGCCGGGCAATTCGTGCTGTTCAAATAGGTGGCCCATTGGGTGCTTATTTCCCTGTATCGCTTCTTGATACCCCTCTTGATTATGAAGATTTTGCTAAACATGACGGTATGATCGGTCACGGTGGAGTCGTTGTTTTTGATGACACGGTCAATATGTCCGAACAAGCACGATTTTCTATGGAATTCTGCTCTATAGAGTCGTGTGGTAAATGTACACCGTGTCGAATAGGATCTGTACGAGGAGTAGAAGTCATTGATAAAATTGTAAAAAACGAGAACCGTGAACTGAATTTCGAGTTGCTAGATGAGCTTTGTGATACTATGATCGACGGTTCGCTTTGTGCAATGGGCGGATTAACGCCATTTCCTGTAAGAAGTGCCGTCAATCACTTCGCAGAAGATTTTGAGCCAAATAGCGGAGAGGGAAAGTGAATTCTTCAAAACAAATTGATTTGGGAACCAAAGAAAGTCAATCCAACGATCTTGTTCATGTCCAAATAGATGGTATAGATACAACGATTAAAGCGAACAGCACAATACTTCGTGCCGCTAGAGAATCGGGTGTTGATGTACCAAAACTTTGTTCCACAGATAGCTTGGAACCGTTTGGATCGTGTCGAATGTGCTTGGTAGAAATAGAAGGCAGAAAAGGTTATCCGGCATCTTGTTGCACTCTGGTAGAAGAAGGCATGAAAATCCGAACCCAAACCAGCTCCCTCGCAAAATTACGCCGGAATATCATGGAACTTTATATCTCTGATCACCCATTGGATTGCCTGACTTGTTCTGCAAATGGGGATTGTGAGCTGCAAGATATGGCCGGTGCAGTGGGATTAAGGGATGTTAGATACGGTTTTGATGGTAAAAATCATCTTGACGCACCTATTGATGATAGTAACCCTTATTTCACTTTTGATCCGAGCAAATGCATCGTCTGCTCATTATGTGTTAGGGCATGTGATGAAATTCAGGGCACACTAGCGCTAACCATTGAAGGCAGAGGTTTTGAATCAAAAGTATCTGCTAGCATCGGTGAAACTTTTATGGATTCTGAGTGTGTATCTTGTGGAGCATGTGTACAGGCATGCCCAACTGCCACGCTGATGGAAAAAAGTATTATTGACCATGGTCAACCCGATCACAGTGTACTGACTACCTGCGCTTATTGCGGTGTGGGTTGTTCATTTCAAGCTGAAATGAAAGGTGATCAGGTTGTTCGTATGACACCTTACAAGGATGGCCAAGCAAACCATGGTCACAGTTGCGTCAAAGGTCGTTTTGCTTGGGGCTATTCTACCCATAAAGAACGTATCTTGGATCCGATGATTCGTGAAAATACTGATGACCCATGGCGTAAAGTAAGCTGGGACGAAGCAATTACATATGCAGCAAAAAAATTCAAGAATATCCAGAAAAAGCACGGTAGGAAATCTATCGGTGGAATAACATCGTCACGTTGTACTAATGAAGAGGTTTTCGTTATCCAAAAATTAGTTCGCACCGCCTTTGCGAATAACAACGTAGACACCTGTGCCAGGGTTTGTCATTCACCGACCGGATATGGACTAAAACAAACATTGGGCACTTCTGCAGGTACACAGCCCTTTGACAGTGTGATGGATGCAGACGTTATTATCGTTATCGGCGCAAATCCGACCGAAGGTCATCCTGTCTTTGCTTCCCAAATGAAACGACGACTCCGTCAAGGTGCAAAACTGGTAGTCGTAGACCCTCGTAAAATAGACCTCGTCAAAACTCCTCATATTAAGGCAGAACATCATCTCGCGCTACAGCCAGGCACGAATGTACCCATTATCAACGCATTAGCCCACACTGTCGTAAAAGAAGGATTGGTTAACGAAAAGTACGTGGCTGAACGTTGTGATAACGAATCCTTTGAAGCATGGAAAGAATGTATTCTAAAACCAGAAAACACGCCAGAAGCGGTTGCAAAGATTGCAGGAGTGCCTGCAGAAATTATTCGAGAAACTGCTCGCCTTTATGCCAATGCTGATCGAGCAGCCATTTATTACGGTTTAGGAGTGACAGAACATAGTCAAGGATCAACCATGGTCATGGGTATGGCAAATCTTGCTATGGCAACAGGTAATATCGGTTTTTCAGGCTGCGGTGTTAATCCACTGCGAGGACAAAATAATGTACAAGGCTCATGTGACATGGGCTCATTCCCACATGAACTGCCAGGCTATCGTCCTGTTGGAGATGATGCTGTGCGTGGAGTATTTGAAAAACGATGGGGTGTTGAAATAGATTCTGAACCCGGTTTTCGTATCCCAAATATGTTTGATGCCGCCATTGCGGGTAAATTTATGGGTATGTATATCCAAGGAGAAGATCTCGCCCAATCTGACCCAAACACACAGCACGTTGAAGCAGCACTTGGTAATATGGAATGTATCATCGTGCAGGATCTTTTCCTTAATGAAACATCTAAATTTGCTCATGTATTTTTTCCTGGTACCTCTTTTCTTGAAAAAAATGGAACATTCATTAATGCAGAAAGACGTATTAATCGAGTTCGGCCAGTCATGAAACCTCGGCAAGGAAAATCAGAATGGCAAATTACCCAAGAATTTTCCCAAGCACTTGGATATCCAATGCAATATAGCAATGAATCAGAAATCATGGATGAGATTGCTACTCTCACGCCAACATTCACTAATGTCTCCTTAGATTTTCTAGACAGTGTTGGCAGTGTCCAATGGCCATGTAATGAAAAAGCCCCAATGGGCACTCCTATTATGCATGTAGACAACTTTGTAAGAGGTAAAGGTTTATTTATTGAAACAGATTTCGTGCCAACGGAAGAACGGACTAATAGTAAGTTTCCTCTCATTCTCACCACAGGAAGAATTCTGACCCAATATAATGTGGGTGCACAAACACGAAGAACTGATAACGTCATTTGGTATAACGAAGATCTCCTTGAAATCCATCCTCACGACGCTGAAACAAGAGGGATAAAAGATGGTGACAGAGTATCCCTTTCAAGTCGTAAAGGTGATATCACGTTATCAGCAAAAATTACAGAGAAAGTCCAACCCGGTGTTGTCTATACTACCTTCCATGATCCAGAAACTGGAGCAAATGTAGTGACAACTGAATACAGTGATTGGGCTACTGACTGTCCAGAATATAAAGTAACGGCTGTCCAGGTTATGCCAGCCGAGTATCAATCTAAATGGCAAAATCAGTTTAAAAAACGAGCCGAAAAACAAGGTAAAGTGCTTCAATCCAATTAAAATCCTAAAACTCCTTTTTCATAACAAAATTAAGCGATGAAAAAAATAAAATTTATCGTAATTCTGATTTTTAGCAGTTTTTTTGGAAATCTCGTATTCTGCCAAGAATCAGGAACCATAGGCGAAAGTCCTTACAAATTTACTGCAGAAATCTGGATGAAACCATTTGCACAAGATGGATTCACCTGGGGTGGTAATTCTGGTGTTCAAGTGGACTCAGACAATCGTATCTTTTTCTTACAACGTGGTGAAACAAAATTACCGTATCCCCTTCCTGCAGAATATAATAATTTTCCCGGATCACTTGGAATACCAGAATGGAACGTCCTTCAAGGACGTGGACGCGTATGGCAAAACTGTATTTATGTGATTAATAACAAGGGTGAAGTCGTTGAGGTATGGAACCAGTGGGATCACTTGTTCGTGGGTACTGATGGCCCGGGACCTCACCGCATTCGAATAAGCCCCTACGATCCCGAAAAACGCATATGGGTTATTGATGAAACGGGTCATATTATTTATGTTTTCTCTAATGATGGAAAAAATTTGCTTAAGACATTGGGTGAAAAAAATATACCTGGCAGAGATAAAACTCACTTTTCTCAACCACAAGATGTAGCATTTCTGCCAAATGGAACATTTCTGATTGCCGATGGATTGGGTAATAAACGTATCGTTGTGCATAATGCTGATGGCTCCTACCACTCTGAATTTGGTGAAGAAGGAACTGCACCCCATCAATTTGGGAGTGTTCATAGCCTTGCCCTAGGTCCAGGAGAAACCCTTTATGCCCTAGATCGTAATAATCGGAATATAAAAATATTTCGTCAAACGGCAGAACCTAATACAAAAGCCTATCCCATTTACGAGTATGTAAAAACATGGCGTGGATTGGATTTGCCCCTGGATATAACAGTAAGCGAAAACTATGCTTGGGTAACCGATCTTAATCCACCCAAGATTGTTCAATTCAATTTAGATGGAAGTAAAGAATATACCTGGCTTCTCCCTACTACAGGACCTAATTTCTGGATCGAAATGCATTCTCTGTCTATCGACTCAAAGGGAAATCTCTATGGAACAGACAATCAGGCTGGGCGCCCTCAGAAATTAGTGCCGAAATCTGATGCTAATCCGGACTATATTATAAAAAAACCTTATGTAGCCCCTTAAATTAAAGCCAATACAATTCTATTCTTTGATAACTTTTATGATTTTCGATCCTTCGAGAGTTAATCCGTACATCAATCCTCTCGGATCAAAACTAAACCCAACCACAGGATCTTTGATCCGCTCGGAATCTATGCTTTTACCCATTCCTATATCAATAAATGTTACTGAACCATCAACACCAACTGTCCAACCGTTGCTATTATGGAAACCCTCAAGTGCTTGAGCTGTCATAAAAGCAATGATGATTGCTTTGGCTTGAGCGCCTAATTGAAAACCTATCGATCCTGAAATAGTGCGATAGTAATCTATACTCTCTCCATTCACTCTGAGAGCGCCTTCTCCAGTTTGAACACCTATTCCCATTCCAACTTTTGCGACCCTTGGAAATACGAGAATTCCGGAGGCTTGGTTAAAAAATATTTCTGCGCCTTCTATTTCTGAGAGAAAAATATCAATGGTTTTATCCACTTCTTGATCAATTTCAGTCGCCGATGCTTGTACTTTATCTATCAAATTTTCTATTGCCTCATTGATAGTGACATCAATTTGAGCGGCAGAAGTTGTAACAGAAAGAATCTGAGATATGAAAATCACAAATAATATATTTATCACTGCATTTATTCTTTTCATTCGCCTATTCTTACACAAAAAGATAATAAAATTTATATTAAATCAACAATTTTAATCATCGATTTTATTATTACTCACCAATTTGATGGGCATGAGATTGGGGAGAATGGGTTGACGTCTCCGATTAATATCAGGTGGATACTCCCTAGCTAAATAATCGAGCATTATATCCTCTGTTGTAGAATCAAAATCCCAAAGATTTTGTGTTTCTTGCATCCATCGAATCATACTTAACCAAGTTTGACGATCCGCTCTTTGTGATGTGACTATCTTATGTGAGTGACAACCGCCACAATGAACGCGGACCAAATCCCATCCTGAGGAAATGACTAATCCGGTCTCTTTATCTTCAATTGCTTGCAGATTACTAAACCAAAAAATCATTGAGAGCACGAGAACAAACCTCATAATAATCCCATATTAAACTTGAACATTAACAGCGATGCGATGGCAAGCATTATTTAAATATCCTCTTGGATTCCATCCCGGTAATATTACAGGCTGAGATTGTCCATTGTTATCTTCAGCGCGTGCCCATATCTCGTAATAACCCTCTTTTGGAAAATCAATCGATAGCGACCAATGTTGCCATGCAAAACGGTTAACAGGTTTTTTAAGAACGGTTCTATGCCAAGTCATCCCGAAGTCAATTGAAAGGTATACATCTTTAACACTTGCATCACCTGCCCAAGCATGGCCGCGCACTTTCATATGTTTTTTAATGCTGTGATTTATCCCTGACCTCGGAAATGTAATTAATGATTTCACCGGCATAGATTCAATAATGCACATATCTTCATCATCGACATCTGTTCCAGGTGCAACAGGATTACAGGGGACTCGATATGACTGCCCCCCCATCTTCTCTCCATCATGCACCCGATCTCTAATAAGAATTTTTGTCAGCCATTTTCCACACACAGATGCGGGCCAACCAGAACAAATCATGCGCAGTGGTGCTCCATGGAGAGGTGGTAATACTTCTCCATTCATCGACCAGGCAATCAGGGATTCTTTTTCCAATGCTTTTCTCAAAGGCACTCCTCGGGATATTGGTCTTTTAGAGGAGTCGCCAGACAAATGCTTGTCTGCACCTTCATATGCGACATATACTGCATCGTTCTTTATTCCGACATAATTTAAAACATCCGATAACCTAATACCTGTCCATTTTGGGCAGCCAATAGCGCCCGTGGTCCACTGATTTCCCCTTGCAGGTGGATAAAATTCAGATCGGCCATTGCCGCCGCATTCAATCTGAAGTTGATATGTATGATGTTTAAATTGAGTCTTAAGCTCATTTAGTTGGATTGTTTGTGGTCGGCTACAAGATTCACCCTCGATCTGAAGCCCCCAATTTTCATAATCTGATTCTGAAATATCTGGAGGAATGCCATTATTACGAATGAAAAGATGCTTTGTGGGAGTAATATTATCATCGAGTAGATATGCAGGAGTCTCTGCATTGATGGGTCTGTCATTAAGAATAACAAGCCCCTCTTTACCTGGAATTTCAAAGTTCGTTTCGCTTTGAGCTAAAGCCGCTGGAATTAAACCCTGGGGCATATATTTAGCAAATGGAATTGTTCCTCCTAAAACGGTACTCATTGAAATAAGACCAACATTTCCTAGAAAACCTCTGCGGCTTACAGGATCTGTTTCACGGTTCCAAAGCAATCGGTCGGCTTCTATAGGATTTTGGGAGTATAATTTATGGATACCAATCTTCTTCATTCATTTAGCTCCGCAACACTTCTAATCTACTGAATTAGCAAACATCAACAACATTTTTCTCAAGGTATTTACCAATTTCTCAGCACGTATAATATCGTAATCCAAGGTATGCTCGTCCATATAGCAGCTTTGAGCAAGTTCAAGTTGAATCGCATACTGATTTTTTTCTGGGATACCATAACAACGAGTGATATACCCTCCTTTAAAGCGATCATTAACAGCTACTGAATAGGGTGAATCTTTAGCAGTGGAAATGACAGCATTTTGTGCATCAATTGAACAGCTCTTCTGATCATTGGTTCCAATATTCAAGTCTGGCAATTTGCCAGGAAAAAGCGATGGAATTTCACTTTGTATTGAATGAGCGTCCCAGAGTAATGCATATCCATAATGATTCTTTATATTTTTCAAGCAAGATTTAATTTTATTATGATAAGGCAACCAATAGAATTTTATACGTTGCTGCTTCTCTGTTGCGCTAATTATTTTGTTATCTTTGTAGAGATCATTACCGTCAAAAGAATTTGAAGGGCAAATGCCGGTAGTGATGTTATTTTTATACAGCAATTCATCATTATCACTTCTATTCAAGTCCACAACATATCTCGAATATTTGGCGATTATCATACTGGCATCGATTTCTTTACAGAATTGGTATAAACGACTGACATTCCAGTCAGTATCAGGTAGCGATAGTGCATTTGATGTCATCAGATTTGCTATATCTGGAGGTAAAATCCTCCCATCATGCGGGATACTTACTAATAAAGGAGAATTTCCTTGATAAAAAGTGTAACAATCACTTTTTTTCATTCTGAGTAGCTTGGCAATATTGATCTACAGTGATGGTTAAAAAAGCCTTTTTCGATCATTGCCGTAATTTCTACAATTTCTTTAGAAAGTGAGCGATCATTTTTATAGACAGGAGAGATCTCACGTAATTCAGCAATGAACTCTTCAATAATGGTAGAACTTTTTTGTGGGTGATGAAACGATATACCCTGTGCAGTTGCCATCAAGTTAATTGCAATAATGCAAAGAACATTATCAATCATTATATGCAGTCGATTAGCAGCAAAAGTTGCCATGCTGACATGATCTTCTTGATTGGCAGAAGTAGGAATACTATCAACACTAGCCGGATGTGCGAGAACCTTGTTTTCCGATGCCAGTGCCGCTGCAGTGACTTGCGCATTCATAAATCCAGAATTAAGACCGCTATTTTCAACTAGAAACGGGGGTAATCCACTTTGATTTTCATCAATTAAAAGTGCAATCTGCCTCTCTGAAAGAGAGCCAGTTTCAGATATAGCAAGAGCCAGATAATCAGATACGAAAGCTACTGATTCGGCATGAAAATTACCTCCAGAAAGCACTTGGCCTGATGCTTTAAATACCAGCGGATTATCAGTGACTGCGTTTGACTCAATATTAAGAATATCTGCAACATGTTTAATTGCATCAACGCAGGCTCCAATTATCTGAGGCTGACAACGAATAGAATAAGGATCCTGAACCCGCTCACATTTGATATGTGATGCCCTTATTTCGCTACCCGTCAAAAATTTACGTAATAAGCTTGCCACTCCTATTTGACCTGCATGGCCCTTTATTTGTTGAATTGAATCTTTAAAGGGTGTATCGCTGCCCTTTATTGCATCCACAGCCATCGCGCCAGCAGAAACAGCTCCAGCTATAAGACATTCAGTACGAAACAATGCAGCAAGGGCAATCGCTGTAGAAACTTGAGTTCCGTTTAATAATGCCAGTCCTTCCTTAGGTTGAAGTTCCAGAGGCTTCTGACCAATATTAGCCAGTGCTTTTTTGGCTGACATTTGTTGACCGTTATAGTGAACATCGCCGATTCCTAATAATACTTCCGAAATATGTGCTAAGGGAGCCAAATCACCAGAAGCACCCACGGAACCCTTTGATGGTACACAGGGATAAACTGAATGATTGATGAGGTTACATAAAGCATCAACAAGATTTTGTGTAACGCCAGAAAAACCTTGGGCGAGGGTATTAACTTTTAACACCATAGTGAGTCTCACTATGGACTGGGGTAGAAGTTCGCCAACACCTACAGCGTGTGAAGAAATGATGTTTCTTTGTAAAAGAACAAGTTCTTCCTTATTAATTTTTGTTTGTGCTAACTTCCCGAAACCTGTGTTTACTCCATAAATTTTCTCACCGTTTTTTACCGCGTTACTAATCATTTCCATTGAAGACGAAATTTTCTTTTTCGCTTCTTCACCAATAGAAATAGTTACATTTTCCCCCCATACACGGCGTAATTCAGACATTGGAATTGGTTGACCATTAATCCTTAATTTCATGTGAGGTTCCTATATATCAATCATGGGTAGATCAAGTTTATATTTACGTGCGCATTCAATAGCTTCGTCATAACCGGCATCAGCATGTCTCATCACTCCACTAGCAGGATCATTCCAGAGTACACGTTTTATTCTATCATCAGCTGCTTTAGTACCATCACAAACAATTACTACGCCTGCATGTTGTGAATACCCCATGCCAACTCCGCCGCCATGATGAAGTGATACCCATGTGGCGCCTCCTGCTGTACCCAACAATGCATTGAGAATCGGCCAATCGGAAATAGCATCTGAACCATCTAGCATGGCTTCGCTTTCTCGATTTGGGCTGGCAACTGATCCACCATCCAAATGATCTCTTCCAATGACAATCGGAGCTTTTAATTCTCCATTTCGAACCATCTCATTAAATGCAACCGCAAGAACATCGCGCTGACCGAGTCCAACCCAACAAATTCTTGCAGGCAATCCTTGAAAGCTGATTTTTTCTTTAGCGGCATCTAACCATTGGTGAAGATGTGCATTGTCTGGAATTAATTCCTTAACTTTCTCATCGGTTTTATAAATATCTTCTGGATCCCCTGATAATGCAGCCCAACGAAAAGGGCCGATGCCGCGACAAAACAATGGACGAACATACGCTGGAACAAAACCAGGGAAATCAAAAGCATTTTCCACGCCCTGATCAAATGCGACTTGTCGAATATTATTCCCATAATCTATTGTTGGTATACCCGCATGGAAAAAATCGAGCATTGCGTCTACATGAATGGCGATGGACTTAGCTGCTTCCACAGATACTAAATCAGGGTTTGAAATACGACGTTCTTTCCACTCATCCGTAGTCCATCCAATTGGTAAATAACCATTCGCTGGATCATGGGCTGAAGTCTGATCGGTCACTGCATCTGGTTTAACACCACTTAGAAAAATTTTAGGGAGAATTTCAGCCGCGTTTCCTAGTAACCCAACAGATAATGGTTGTTTCTTTTTTACAGATTTATCAATAAGTGATAAAGCTTCATCAAGATTATCAACAGCCTTATCAAGGTACCCTGTTTTCAAACGTTTTTCGATTCGTTCTCTTTCACATTCAATTGCCAATATTGACGCGCCTGCCATAGTAGCTGCTAGTGGCTGCGCACCTCCCATTCCACCTAAGCCTGCAGTAAGGATCCATCTTCCTAATAAATCCCCATTATAGTGTTGTCGTCCCATTTCAATAAATGTTTCATAGGTTCCTTGAACAATTCCTTGACTGCCAATGTATATCCAAGAACCTGCGGTCATTTGACCAAACATCATAAGGCCCTTTTTATCGAGCTCTCGAAAGTGTTCCCAGTTAGCCCAGGCTGGCACCAAATTTGAGTTAGCAATTAAAACCCTTGGAGCATCTGGATGAGTTTTAAATACTCCGACAGGTTTACCTGACTGGATTAGAAGTGTCTCATCAAGTTCGAGCTCAATCAGTTTTTTGACAATTGCATCATAACAATCCCAATTTCTAGCAGCTTTTCCTATTCCTCCATAAACTACAAGGTCTTCTGGATTCTCAGCCACATCAGGATCTAAATTATTCATCAGCATTCTTAAAGGTGCCTCAGTAAGCCAGCTTTTTGCTTGGATATTAGTTCCAGTTGGAGCTTTGATAATTCGTTTGGCATTCATAATGTTTGACTGAGTTTTTCGTAATTTTTACTATTTAATTTACCGAGTTGAACAAATGTGTCACTTGTTTGGCATAATTATGACGCGCCAGATCAAAAACACTATGTTTACCATCAGTAACATGCCATTCGCCATTTACCATTACATTTTGAATAGGTAAATTAACACCTGAAAAAATCAACGCATCAAATAAGGTATCTGTGTGATGACCTGAAAACATGGGGCTTGCATCATCCATTACGATTAAATCTGCCACAGAACCTTCTCCTAACCTACCAATTAAATTATTTCCAGATGCTAGAGAACCTCCTAAAGAAGTATAGTCGAAAAGTGTATTTCCGCTACCATGATTCAACTTTGTAGCGATATTTCTTTTTCGAGAAAATAAACGTTGTCCATATTCCAGCCAACGTAACTCTTCAAATGGATTAATCGAAATGTTGCTATCAGATCCAATAGCAATATGCCCGCCTTTTTCTAAATATGATTGAAGGCTAAATAAACCATCGCCTAGATTCGCTTCAGTGCTTGGACAAAGACAGACTGTAGCTCCAGATTTTGCCAGCTTGGTTAATTCTTTTGAATTCATATGTATTGCATGAATAAAACACCATTGACGATTAATATCAAAATTATCTAATAACCAATTTACGGGAGTAGTATTGTAAACATCAATGCATTCTTTAACCTCCAGCTCCTGTTCAGCTACATGAATATGAAGAGGTATCTGATCTTTATGAGAAACCTCTTCTATTTCACGAAGTGATTCATGCGTCACCGCCCTTAGACTATGTGCACCAATGCCAAGTGAGTGCGGCCAACTTATATTTTTCTTTACGAAGTTATAATGATCAAAAAACTGGCTTAATGACAGAGAAAATCTTTGCTGATGAACGGATAATTTTTCATCTTTAAATCCTGCTCTTTCATATAGTATCGGTACATAAATCAATCTAATACCACTGTCGTTTGCCGCTTTCAGCAAGGCTTCAAACATTGCAATACTCATATCATCATTATCTTTTTTGCAGTGTAAATAATGAAATTCAATTACAGATGTATAACCACTAGCTACCATTTCAACATATGCCTGAGTAGCTATATCAGCCAAGCTTTTCGCGTCGAGCTTTGAAGTTAAACGGTACATTGATTCCCGCCAAGTCCAAAAATCATCTTTTTTGTCTGAAACACTTCTATACTCCACATGACCGCTTAAAGCTCTTTGAAATGCATGACTATGAGCATTACAGATACCTGGAACAACAATGGACGTCATTGTATCGCCATTACAATATGCAGTATTTCTATCAATGGATGTAATTAGACCATTATCAATATGGAGTCGGATATTTTGCTCCCAAACGCCTTCAAGATATGCTTTCCGAGCAAAAATAGTTTTCATACTTATATCCAAATATGGTTGGATATACAGGCTATTACATGCTAATTTCTAATGCAACTCGATAACCTAAAAATAGAGGAACAAAGAGTATGAGTAATTTTGATCTTGTTTTTACAAATACCAAAATTGCAAGCATGCAATCTAATAAGACGCCATATGGGATTATCGAAAATGCTGCATTGGCTATAAGGAATGGAAAAATTGCCTGGTTTGGCCCCGAAAAGGAACTGCCTTCACATGAAATAAAAGAAAAGCAGTCTCTTAATGGTCAATGGATCACGCCCGCTTTAATTGATTGTCACACACATCTTGTCTTTTCTGGAAACCGTGCGACAGAATTTGAAGCAAGATTACAGGGAAAATCATATGAAGAAATTGCCATGGATGGAGGTGGTATTATGTCAACTGTAAATGCCACTCGAAACGCAAATTTTTCATCCCTCATGACTGTTTCTGAAAAACGACTGCAATGTCTTAAAAATGAAGGTGTAGCAACTGTCGAAATAAAATCGGGTTACGGCCTTGATCTTGAAACTGAAATACGAATGTTGGAAGTTGCAAAAACTATTGGCGAAAAAAATAATATATCTGTTACCACTACATTTCTAGGAGCTCATACCACACCGCCTGAGTTTCACGAAAAAAGAAAATATATCAAATTTCTATGTGATGAAGTTTTACCTACTGTATGCGATCTAAAACTTATAGATGCGATCGATGCATACTGTGAAAAAATTGCGTTCTCTGCAGCCGAAATTACACCCTTATTTGAACACGCAACTTCCCTTGGAATACCAATAAAACTTCATGCGGATCAATTAAGTGATTGTCAGGGAGCAGAACTTGCTGCGCAATTCGGTGCTCTTTCCGCTGATCATCTAGAATACACAAATGCATCTGGTATAAAAGCACTAGCAGAAGCGGGAACTGTTGCTGTACTTCTCCCTGGAGCATTCCTTACACTTCAAGAACAAAGAAAACCACCCATTGGAAAGTTGAGATCTCATAATATACCCATCGCCATTGCATCAGATTGTAATCCTGGGACATCCCCTATGTGCACTCTTCGTTATGCTATGAATCTAGCATCTACCCTATTTCAACTAACACCGGAAGAATGTCTTGCTGGCGTTACCAGAGAAGCTGCGAAAGCACTAAATATGATTGAAACTCGTGGCACTATAGAAGTTGGGAAACGAGCTGATATTGCAGTATGGGATATTGAACATCCTAACGAACTCTCCTATTGGTTAGGCTTTAATCAGTTATCTAATCTTTTCATACAAGGTCAAGAGGTATGAAATATATATCCTAATTCCAAAAATTTTTTATATTTTATTTTTTAATATTTTAAGTATCAAAATAAAGTATCTACCTATATCCTGATACGTCTTTTTATAAGTCAATTTGCTATTCACATGAATAACCTCTTAAACAAGCGTAGTTTTGTAATTGTCCTTGGCTGCCTAACTGGATTAGGAGCTCTTACCATCGATATGAGCCTGCCTTCTATCCCAGATATGGCGGCAAGTTTAACTACGACAATATCAATTGGACAACAAATTGTTGGGGTATTTATTGCGGGCATCGCCATAGGACAAATTCCTGCCGGGTTAATTTCTGATCGCATAGGAAGAATACCCGTGTTAATTGTAGGAATGGTAATTTTTACTGCCGCTGGAATTATCACTTCCCTAGCAAATAACATTGAAATAATGTTGATAGCAAGATTTTTTCAAGGAATAGGAGCCTCAGTTGGTATTGTATTATCGCGTGCCATGGTGAGAGATATCGCGAGTGGAATCCAAGCCGCAAGACTACTATCAATCATGGTTATGATATTTACCGTAACTCCAATAATAGCTCCTATAGTGGGCAGTTATCTTGCCTATGAATATGGATGGCGATCAACCTTTGTTATTATTACGTTGTTTGGTTTTCTTATGATTGTAGGAGTAAATAAGGGTTTAGTTGAAACAAAAAAACCAGATAAAACGAATAAAATATCACGCCAATTAATTGAAAGTATCACTACATTTTTTAGTTACAGACAAAGTATTTTAGGAATGCTTCTGGTAGTGCTTCCATCCATAGGTTTTATGTCATTAATTACTGGATCAGCATCTTTAATTATTGAAATTTTTAAATTTCCAGTTGAAATGTTTGGTTTTATTTTTGCCTTAGCAGGAATATCAACCCTGCTGGGATCTATGCTGAATCGGAAGATGCTTCTGCAGTATAGCGTCATGCAATTAACAGGTGCAGGTGTAGCTATAATTACTATAGCCTCAATTCAATTAACCCTTATTGCATGGTTTAATAGTGAAAATTTTTTTTGGTTATGGAGTTGTGTATGTCTTTTTATGTTTGGAAATGGTTTTGTGGTGGCAAATGCAACTGCGGTAGCGCTCGATCCGGTTCCCAAGATATCTGGCGTTGCAGCATCAATAGTTGGAACATGCCAAAATTTATCAACGGCGATAGGCTCTATTTTTGCTAGTATGATTTACAACGGAACGGTATTAAACTCTATTATATTAATGTGTATTTTCGGGATAATAACCTTCGTTGCTTATTTATTACGATCGCGAATACTCGGCGATCAAATCATATATATGTCATAAAAAGAATGACCAGGCTAATGAAGGTCTAACTCAAGTAATACCCTCATTCCTCTCCCGACTCAACGAACTGTTCTGGTGGATCGTCGGTCGAAATCGACTCTTTCTTGAATGTGATAGCAATCCATTCCAATGGTCTTGTTCCAGTATTTCCGGATTCGTGTTCGTCACTCATAAAAACCGGTCCGGGGCGCCAGAATGCACGGACAGTATCGTCTTCCGGTCTTTCGAAAATCCTTTCCGAACCACGAAAGCGATAAATGAGCTCTTGTGTGGAATTTAGGACGATGACGAGCTGATTCTCTGGGTGCTCATGAATTCCTTCCCACTGGCCGGGTTCCAAGATGAATCGTTGGACGACCACACGGTCATCTTCCAGCAGCGTTTCCCCGTCAATATTAGGATAGTTTTGTTGACTGTGTCCGGCCGTGGCTATGAACAAAATGATAGTTGTTGTAAAACGGTACATCTGTGTTTCCTCCTGATTTAGTGTTTGTTCGGTCTCGAAAACAGGCGTTACCTACATTTAACTCCGGAAAATTCGGCGCCTCCTCAGAAGATGCCACTGCTTATACGAATTGGAGCACTTGTCTGGCTGCTCGCTCGCCTTCATCGCAAGCTGTCGACCAAAGCTGATCACCTGTTAATTCTGAGTGTGCAAAACGTACTCGTCCATAGCCTTTGCGAATGAGCTCACGGGGGACAGGCTCACCATCGAGCCCATAGTAGAAGCCCTTCTGAGGAATGACGTACGCATGCCCCCATCGATTCGCGATAATCGCTGCAATGTCGCGTTCATGATCAAAGCCGTGGGGGCCAAAAGTCTTCGCCAATTGATTGCGCAGGGTCGTCTCGATTTCCCGGTATGGCATCGCAAATAACTGGGCTCGCGCGATCAGGCTCTGTGAGTCATACGGGAGGCCCTTGTCGGATACACCTTCTGTGAACGGTATATAGAACGTCAATACTGTTGGTTTGTCAGGATCGAACGGCATGTGTTCACCGTTGAGCGACATCGGTGCACGAATACTTGTAAACCAGCTCCGCTGTCCAATCCAGCGTGCCGACGTGATGCCCAGTTTCTCCATGAAACGCCAATGCCGTACAGCAACATTAACAACCAGCATCGGCGCGTGTTGAAAAGTACCCATGGCATCAAGCAGTTCGCTCGGTGCGTCTCGAACGACGTGCTTGTTTATCCATTGACCGCCGGCCATGATGACAGCTTTAGCCGTGACGCCTTTAACTTCGTTGCTCTGGTTATCCATGTAGCGCACTTGGACTTGCTTGGCACTTCCGGGGTCACCATCATGATGTACGTCAATTACAGTCGAGTTGAGTCGCATTCGTAACGCAGAATTTTTCAGGTCGAGCGCATTGAAATTGATACGACCGTTAATGATGTCGCTGTGGGTCGCGTCACCTTCAATTGCACCGGGAAGCATCTTCTTTACAAAATGCCGCGCAATTGCGGTGTTTCCGCCTGGAAAACTAACTGCAAAATAGGGGCTTTCAGATGTTGCTGCTGCTACTTCAGCTGCGGTTGTAGTGCCCGGCGCAAAATAGTGCTTCGCTGCGAGTGCAGAAACGGCATCGCAACCGAGTCCGGTTCCGTAGGATGCGACCATAGGACTCAGGAAATCGTATATTTCCGGTCGAGTAATGCCGACGTACCTATTCAAAAGGTCCGCGTAAGTCATGCTATCCAGCCAGACTTCGAGGTCATCCCGATCCTCAAGGATGAACTGATCCAGGTGAGTCAGTTCTTTTTTTACGTCATCAGACCAGTCGAGCTCTTCATATCCGGAAAGCCATGGGTTCCTAGCCATTTTTAATGTGTCCGACCCTTCCGGGTCGTCGAAGAAGTATCCCTGTTGTGTCTCATCGCGCATAATCATCATGGGTCCGTAATGTTCTTTCGCGTAAGTAAGGTCTTTGTCGCTGCCGGCAGGTTTTTCGAGCCAGGTTGGTGCATCGGGTTCATCGCCCATTGGAAGCCCAATTTCCTCCCAGACCGGATGATAGAAAAACCCAAATTCAGACATAACGCGTGCCACGCCGCGTGGAGGCCACAAGCACATGTTTGAACCTTGTGGGGCCTGCAGGCGATAGCCATCGACTTCAATTTCATTCTGCTTAGCCTCGCCTCCAAATACGGAGTGATTATCCAAAAGCAGTACGCGGACGCTGTCATTGCTTTTTTGCAAAAATTGGTACGCAGACATCAAACCAGCAAATCCACCGCCAACAACCACGAGATCGTAAACTTCGCCAGTGTTCTCCAAGGACTCTGGCAAAGACGCCCAGTGGCCATCTCTTAACGAATGGGCTGCGTTAATGACCTCATGGGTATTACCATTGGCGGTCGAGTAATCTCCCACACCTCCTGGTCCTGTCCAGTCGGAACCGACCAACGCGTCGAACGTTGGAGATTGTGCCTGCGCAGATCGAATTACTCCCGGTGCGGAAGCAGTGAGGAGGCTTCCGCCAACGCCTAGCAAGGTGCCGGCGACAAAATCTCTTCTAGTGACATTGTCCGGAAGTTGAATCGATTCTCTGGCTCGGACTTGTTGTTTTTTACGCATTAAATTTATTCCAATTTTCTTGTTTGTAGACTTTGCTATCCTTCATAACAAAAGCTACGTTTTTGAATAGGCCATGTTTTATTTAAGATAAGTCACTATCTGAGATACCTCTCTCCTTTTCTGGGTAGGTATAACTTTTGGATAACCATACCAAATTAATGCCACTATAAATTCCTTGCTGGTATCAATTTTAAGTAACTCATAGAAACGTTGATCTCGAGTAATTTCACCCGTAGACCATTTTGAGGCAAGCCCTGCTTCGGAAAGATATAGAAATAAATTTTGTATGGCGCAGCAAACACTTGCGTAATCCTCTTGTTGTTTTATAACTTCATCTGACTTGTTACAGGTAACTACTAGCCAACCAGGCCTCTCAGCAGCTTGATCAGCCTTAAAATTAGCGATTTTCAAATCTTTTTTCTCGGCGGTTACAATTCGGATCAGATCAACACTTTTTTTAATAGATTGCTTACCCAAAATATAAAAGTTCCATGGTTCTGTTAGATGATGATTTGGCGCCCAGCGTGCAACTTCAATTGCCTTTATAAGGATATCTCTACTTACTTCCTTATTTTTAAATAATTTAATCGTTCGACGCGAACGAATGCTATTAGCAAGCTTTTCCAACGAATCTCCAAGCTCTGTGGGTATTTTTTTACTCATGAAGTGATTTTAATTGAATCCTGTGTAATTGGAGCTGTTGTATCATGACGTTTTCCAAGACGAAGTCCGACGTATCCCCAAAAAAGAGCGACAATTGTTCCAATAATAGCAATTACCCCCATACCTAGGCCAAGAGTTGCAGTTAAAAAAGCAAACATCCAGCCCGAGAAAACGTCACCTCCCCTATATACAACAATATCTATAACCTGTTTAGTCTTAAAACGATCTTCCCTTCCAACGCTTGTGTATAACATCTCTCTACCTGGGCGAGTAATAGAATAATTACCAGCTTTGAGAAGCACCCATGTAATTATAATAGTTGCTAATATTGGATTAACAAAAACCACCATTAAACCTATAGAAACTAGAAAAGGAACAAGAAAAAGAGTTTTTCCCATGCCTAAATATTGGGTTATTCGGCTTGTAACAAACATGGCTGTCACAATAGAAATACTATTCACAGTAAGATTAATAGCAGCCCAAATTTCAGTATTAGTAATTCTATCATTTCCCATCATCAAATTTTTTATTTCAAAATAAGCGAAGGACCCTATAAAGGTATACAAAAATATAAATAATGCGATACCCAATAAGTATGGATTGTTAATAAATTTTATAAATCCGGCAAAAGGGTTCGTGCCTATGGTTACCTCCTGATTTAAATGTTTGCCGTCTTCAGAAATCGAATGTTTAAGATAACTAATTAAGGGCACAATCAAAAGCAAGATGACTGATGCCACTAACATCAAATTTAATGTGCCCAGATTATCTGCCAACATTAATGTAAATGTTGCTCCACAAATTGTTCCAACGCTTGCTCCACTAGAAATAAAAGCAAAAAGTCGGGAAGCTTGAACCTTCGAGAAAAGATCGGACATCAAGCTCCAAAAAACGGAGATATGAAAGAGTGAGAATAAGCTAAGCCAGACATAGAATGCTTTGTTCACTAGAATATCATCGGAAGAAAAATCTAAGAAAATGTAAAAAATTAAAAAAGACATTGCAAAGAATGCGTACACGCCAGGAATTACATTTTTGAGTTTTAATTTGGACACCGCAAGACCGTATAAACTGACAGCAATCACACTAAACAGGAAATTCAATGTCCACAACCACGCTACTTCTACATCAGTCCATTCAGGAGCCATTGCATCTCTTACAGGTTTTAAAATATTGTAAGCAAGCATTAAAAGAAAAATAAAACTGAAAGATAACAATGTAGCCTTAAGTTCTTGAGGTTCGATTTTTGTGGCCTTTTTTATGATGCGACTTAACCAATTTTTTTGCATACTACTTTTTCCTTTGCTCAGCAGAAGCACATACCTGAGTATATATTTTAGTGGCATTCTCTTGAGGTATTTCTGAAAGTTTTTTCAAAAATAATTCTGCCACTAACTTTTCTCCTGCATTGGCTTTTAAATAAGCATCATCTTTATCGCGAAATGAAGCTCGCCAATCCAGAATAGAGATTGTCGCTGCGAGACGTGTTTTGATTAAATCATGCAGAATACTAATTTCCATTCTTTTGAGTGGTATTTCTTGGTGGTATCCATATAAAAATTCCGTTATCAGTGATAATGGGTCCCCATCAACCACACGCAAATAAGATGCTGCCACGGCCAAATCGACAATCAATGGAGATAAAAGCATATCACCAAAATCAATGATGCCAGCTACCTTATCCGTATTACTCTCCGAGACTATAATATTATCTGCATGCATATCGCTATGAATGACTTGCCATCGGATTGAATCGAAAATAACCAGAGCATTTTTCTCAAAATCCTCCAGAACTGTTTCTACTATGTGACGAGTAGTTTTGTTTTTTATGTGGGATAAGATTTCTCTTAATTTTAGAGCTTCCTTCATATCCCACAAAAGACTGTGATCAGATCCTGGGTGTTTAAAATCTTTGAGCAAAAAACCAAGACGTGCCAAGTATCTCCCCATATCTCTGCAAAGTTTTGCGCTTGGTGCTCTATCCCCTAATGTCATTCCGTCCAGATACGAAACAACGCGAGCTACATGAACTTCGGTGTCTGTTTCCAGCATAATACTATTTCTTCCATCGACAGATTGAAGTATTTCTGGTGTATTAATCGATAAATCTGACTTTTTAGCTATATGAATTAGAGCTTGGATCTGAAAATCTGTGACGAGATGTTCCTCACAAGAATTTGCTATTTTCAGAACATATTTTTTATCGCCATCAACTTCTAATAGAAAATTTTGATCTCTCTCACTCAAGAGATTAGATGCTTTTGCTTCAAGCCCAAAATGATTAAATGCGATGTCTATTGCTTGCTCCTCACTGAAATCAGGCAACTCTGCGATTAAAACCTCTAAGGGATTTTTTGTTTTCAATGTGTCGTAATACCTTGCTATATAGAATTCAAATTAAATCATCTTCATCTTTCAGAAGTTCATTACTTGTCTTGGAATAAATAATTTTATAAATATTAGGTCTATGTAATTTTAGCTCATCGCTCGTCAATGCATCGAGCTCATGGGGAAATACTATCCATTCAGATGTCTGGTGCAGATAGTAATCAGGTTCGATATCTGTTTTGTTTTTTGATGGCTTATACCAAGTAACAGCAGATCGAACATCATTTGGCATATTGTCACCAGTATTTTTCCTTAATTGCTTAAGCACGCTAAAAAGCGTATTCCCGCTATCACAAACATCATCTATTATCAGAAGTTTATCTTTACTAGACACTCTTTCCGAAACGTAACCAAGACCATGAATTTTGACTGGATTTCTTTGATCCACTGCTGAATATGAAGATGTTCTCACTGCAATGTGATCAACTTTTAGACCCCGATGACTAAGTAGTTCCTGTATCGCCATACCAACTGGCGTTCCACCCCTCCAGAGGGCGATGAGTATTGTTGGTTCATAGCCGCTGTCACAAATCTGTTTTCCTAGGCGAAATGAATCTTCGAGCAATTCCTCTGCACTTAGGATAATCTTGCCCATAATGAATAACCCGTTCTAATGAAATTTTAATGTTAAACAGAAATTTTATACCTATACTACATGACTAAGAATCAATCGAGAACTATCAAATCTAATTTCTAATATTAGTTATATTTAGGTTATAAGCCATTTTGAATAAGAAAATACAACTTCTAGGAATCGGTAATGCCATTGTTGACATACTTGCTCATGTTAATAACCAATTTCTTAGAGACATAGGTGCTTGCCCAGGATCAATGACATTGATTGATAATAAAGAAGCAGAACAAATCTATAATAAAATGAAATCACAGAAAGAAATATCTGGTGGGTCAGTAGCGAACACTGTTACTGGGTTTTCCAAATTAGGAGGAACTGCGGCTTATATCGGCCGTGTAAAGGATGATCATTTAGGAAATATTTTTGTAAATGATATGCAGTCAATTGGTGTGGACATGAGGCTTAAACCATCAAAAAAGGGAGCTCCCACAGCCAGATGTTATGTCTTAATTACAGACGATGGTGAGCGAACCATGCAGACATACCTTGGTGCGTGCACAGAACTTAGTCGAGAAGATATTACTTCAAAAAACATCAGTTTAGCTGAAACAATACTAATTGAAGGTTATATTTGGGATATACCTGATGGTTTATCTCTAACAAAAAAAGCGCTAGAAATATCGAAGGTA
>CERQ01074050.1_pt1 | contig 32946 bp, 25 predicted proteins | sample 530711 | NCBI WGS metagenome assembly CERQ01 (sample SAMEA2620882, study PRJEB7988) | marine metagenome | biome: marine biome (ENVO:00000447); feature: mesopelagic zone (ENVO:00000213); material: "saline water (ENVO:00002010), including plankton (ENVO:xxxxxxxx)" | depth 850 m | reverse complement strand
TCGCTGTCCTCGTTCCTGCTGATCGGCTATTGGCGGCACCTGCCCGAGGGACGGCAGGGTGCGCGGATGGCGCTGGCCGTGACCGGCATGGGCGGGCTTGCGCTGATTGCGGGGATGCTGATCCTGGGCCAGGTTGCCGGCAGCTATGACATCGGCGATATCCTGACACGGAAGGACGCCATCCAGGCCAGTCCCTATTATCTGCCGATGCTGATCCTGATCCTGATCGGCGCTTTCACGAAATCCGCGCAATTCCCGTTTCATTTCTGGCTGCCGCACGCGATGGCCGCCCCGACCCCCGTCAGCGCCTATCTTCACAGCGCGACGATGGTGAAGGCCGGGCTGTTCCTGATGGCGCGGCTGTGGCCGGTGCTGGCAGGCACGGAGGAATGGTTCTGGATCGTGGCCACGACCGGGCTGATCACGATGACGGTGGGGGCCGTGATCGCGGTGTTCAAGGACGATCTGAAGGCGCTGCTGGCCCATTCTACGGTCAGCCAACTGGGCCTGATCACGATGCTGCTGGGCTTCGGAACGGAAGAGGCCGCGATAGCCGCCGTCTTCCACATCATCAACCATGCGACCTTCAAGGCGTCGCTTTTCATGACCGCCGGCATCATCGACCACGAAACCGGCACCCGCTCCATCAGGCGGCTGGGCGGGCTGCGCAGGCTGATGCCGATCACCTTTGCCATCGGCACCATCGCGGCGCTGTCGCTGGCCGGCATTCCGCCGCTGAACGGCTTTCTGTCAAAAGAGATGATGCTGGCCGAGCTGAGCGACCTTGAAATCGCGCGGCAGACCTTCATGATCGTGGGCACCGTCGCGGCGCTGTTCTCGGTGGGTTATTCGCTGCGCTTCATTGTCCACACGTTCTTCGGCCAGGAACGCGACGATTATCCGCATCGCCCGCACGATCCGGGATTCGGCCTCTATTCCTGGCCCGCGCTTCTGGCCTTGCTGGTCATTCTGATCGGTTTGTTTCCCAACACCATGGCGGGCTGGCTGGTCGATGCCTCGGCCGCCGCGGTGACGGGCGAGGCACAAAGTTCCGACATCTATCTGTGGCATGGCGTGAACGCGGCGTTGATCATGTCCACGATCGCAGTCCTGGGCGCCGTGGTTCTGCTGGGCCTGCACCGCCCCCTGCTTGCGGCCTGGAACGCCGCGCCGCGGCCCGAGGCCAAGACCATCTACGACTGGCTGCTTCTGCGCCTGGTCTTCGCGGCGCGGGGCTTTACCGACAACATGACCAATGGCGCAATGCCGCGCGCGCTGGCGGCCTTTACCCTGACCACGCTGTTTGCCGGCACGCTGGCCTGGTATACGGGCGCAGCCGGTCCGGCGACGCGCGACATGCTGCCCATCAAGCTGGTCCCCGCGATCGGCTGGGTGCTGGCGATGGTGGCGACCGGGCTGATGGTCACGTTCCACCGGGTCCGCGTCCTGGCGCTGGTTCTGGTCGGCATCGTCGGGCTGATGACTTCGGCCTTTTTCGCCTATTTCTCGGCGCCCGACCTTGCCCTGACGCAAATCTCGGTCGAGGTGGTGACGGTCATCCTGCTGCTGCTGGTGCTGAACTTCCTGCCAAAGCGCACATTGGTCGAATCCGGCGCAACGCAGCGCGGCTGGGATGCCTTTGTTGCGACGCTGGCGGGCGTTGGCTTTGGCGGGCTGACCTATGCCGTCCTGCGCCGCGACTTCGCCTTTGACCCGATCTCGGGCTACATGCTGGAAAACAGCTACGAGAAGGCCGGCGGCACCAATGTGGTCAACGTGATCCTGGTGGATTTCCGCGGCTATGACACCTTCGGCGAGATCACCGTCCTGGGGATCGCGGCACTGGCCATCTTCGCGCTGACCCAGACCCTGCTTCAGGGCAAATCCGCCAAGCGCCTGCGCAACTGGACCTATGATCAGCGCCGCGCCGGTGACCGCCACCCGCTGATGCTGGTGATCGCGACGCGGGTGCTGCTGCCGATCACGCTGGTCGTCGGCATCTATATCTTCCTGCGCGGCCACAACCAGCCCGGCGGCGGCTTTATCGCCGGTCTCGTCGTCGCCATCGCCCTGCTGATGCAATACATGGCCTCGGGCTATGCCTGGGCGCAGGAACGCCAGACCCTGCCCTATCACGCGCTGATCGGGGCGGGGGTGGTCGCGGCGGGCGCCACGGGCATCGGCGCCTGGTTCAACGGCCGGCCCTTCCTGACCTCGGCCTATGGCTATATCAAGCTGCCATTCCTGGAAAAAATCGGACTGTCCTCGGCCATCGGGTTTGATCTGGGCGTGTTCCTTTCGGTCGTGGGGGCGGTGATGCTGGCGTTGAACTCGCTGTCACGGATCGCGCGCCAGGCGGGCGAGAAGGTGAACACGAAACCGATGGACATAGACCTCAGCGAGGATCAGCCGGAGGGGGCGAAGTAGATGGAACTTCTCGTGGCCACCGCGATCGGCGCGATAACCGCCGCAGGCGTCTACCTGATCCTGCGCCTGCGCACCTTCGCCGTCGTTCTGGGCATGACGATGCTGACCTACGCGATCAATGCATTCCTGTTCGTCACCGGCCGGCTGGTCGTCAACATGCCGCCGATCCTGAGCAGCCACGACAACATTTCGCCGGCCGACTACACCGATCCCTTGCCGCAGGCGCTGGTGCTGACGGCCATCGTCATCAGCTTCGGGATGACCGCCGTCGTGGTGATGATGTCGCTGGGCGCCTTCATCGAGGGCGGCGACGACCGCGTCAACATGCCCGAGTCCGACCGGATCATGCCGCCGCTGAAGACTGTGGACGAGACGGCGAACGAGGACGAGAAAGCATGAATAACTGGCTGATCGCCCCCGTTCTGGTGCCGGCCCTGATGGGCCCGCTGATGGTGCTGTGGATGCGCCACGATCTGTTGCAACAGCGGGTCTTCGGCGTGATCGGCAGTCTTCTGACGCTGCTGGTCGCGATCAAGCTGCACATGATGGCCGTCGAGGGCGACGTTCTCGTCTATCGCCTGGGCAACTGGCCCGCGCCCTTCGGCATCGTGCTGATGCTGGACCGGCTGTCGGCGCTGATGCTGCTGCTGACGGCGATCCTGGCGGTGACGGTGCAGCTTTACGGCATCGGATCGGGCTGGGACCGCAAGGGTTGGCATTTCCATTCGCTGTGGCAGTTTCAGCTGATGGGTCTGAACGGCGCCTTTCTGACCGGGGACGCCTTCAACCTGTTCGTGTTCTTCGAGGTGCTGCTGATCGCCAGCTACGGGCTGATGATTCACGGAGGCGGCCCGATGCGGCTGCGCGCGGGCGTGCAATACATCAGCTACAACCTTGCCGGATCGGCGCTGTTCCTGGCCGCGCTCGGCTGTCTCTATGCCGTCACCGGAACCCTGAACATGGCCGACATGGCCGAGCGCGTGGCACGGATGCCGACCGAGGACACGGCGCTTCTGCGCACCGGCGCGGTGCTGCTGCTGCTGGTCTTTGCCATCAAGGCAGCCATCGTGCCGCTGCACTTCTGGCTGCCCTCGACCTATGCCAACGCGCCGGGTCCGGTGGCCGCGCTGTTTGCCATCATGTCCAAGGTCGGGGTCTATGCGATCATCCGCTTCTTCACGCTGGTCTTTCCGCAGGATTCGGTGATCGAGACCATCGCCACCGACCTGATCCTGCCCGCCGCCCTGATCACGCTGACCCTGGGGCAACTGGGGGTGATGGGCACCCGCAGCCTGGCGCGTCTGGCGGCCTTCGCGGCCATCGCCTCGATCGGGACGCTGATGATCTCGGTCGCGCGGTTCGATGCGCAGGGGCTGACGGCGGGGTTGTATTACATGATCCATTCCACCCTGTCGGCGGCGGCGCTGTTTCTTGTCGTGGATCTGGTCGCGGCGCGCCGCGGCGGTGATTTCTGGCTGCGGCTCAGGCCGGCCATCGGCAATACCGGCCTGATCTCGGCCCTGTTCTTCGCGACCGGCATTGCGGTCGTGGGGCTGCCGCCGCTGTCCGGCTTTCTGGGCAAGCTGATGATCCTCGACGCCACCGCCGACGACCCCTGGCGCGATGGCATCTGGGCCACGATTCTCGTGACCTCGCTGATCGCGCTGGTGGGCTTTGGGCGGGCAGGCTCGATCCTGTTCTGGAAGTCGCACGAGATGGACCCCGAGCCGGGCAACGACAGCGACGAAGGTCAGCGCCCCGCGCCCGGACCGATCCCGACGAAGCTGGAAACCGACGAACCGATCCAGGATGTCGGCGATTCGGCAGCGCCATGGCTGTCCTTCACCGCGACCGGCGCGCTGCTGGCCGGTATGGTGGTGCTGACCGTCTTCGCCGGGCCGCTGACCGATTATCTGCAACGGACGGCCGATCAACTGACCAACCCGACGCTCTACTACGAATCGGTGCTGCGCCAGCAGGAGGGTGCGAAATGATCCGGCGCCTGTTTCCTCATCCCTATCTTTCGGCGATGCTGGTCATCGTCTGGATGTTGCTGGTCAACCGGTTCGCCTGGGGTTCGCTGGTCTTTGCGGTGATCCTCAGCATCGCGATCCCGGCGCTGACCGAACCCTACTGGCCCGCCCGTGCCCGGCTGCGCCATCCGGGCAAGATCCTCGTCTATGTCACGATTGTCGTCCACGATATCATCAGGGCCAATATCGATGTGGCGCTGATCGTGCTGTTCAAGCCCAACCGCAACCTGCAACCCGCCTGGATCACCATTCCGCTGGAGTTGCGATCGCCCGAGGCGATCACGGTTCTGGCCAGCACCATCACGCTGACACCGGGGACGGTCAGTTCGGACCTGTCGCAGAACGGCCATGCGCTGCTGGTCCATTGCCTGCACGCTCCCGAACCGCAAGAGGTGATCGACGAGATCAAGACGCGCTACGAAGCCCGCCTGAAGGAGATCTTCGAATGATCCTCTACGCGCTTTATTTCGCCTTCGCCTGTTTCGGCATCGGCCAGTTGTTCTGCCTCTACCGCGTTGTTTTCGCGCCCGGAGTCGGCGATCGGGTTCTGGCGCTGGACACGATGGCGATCAACATGATCGCGCTGACCGCCCTGTTCGGCATCCTGCACGACACGACGATGTATTTCGAGATCATGCTGCTGTTCGCCATGGTCGGCTTCATCTCGACCGTGGCCTATGCAAAATTCCTGCTGCGCGGCGACCTGATCGAATGAAAGGGAAAATGCGATGGACCTTGCTGGAGAGATCCTGATCTCGGCGATGCTGGTCATCGGCGGTGCTTTCGGTCTTGTGGGATCCTACGGGCTGGTGAAGCTGCCCGATCAGATGACCCGGCTTCATGCACCGACCAAGGCCGCAACGCTTGGCGTGGGTGGCATCATGATCGCATCGCTGCTCTGGTTCGGCTTTTTCGGCGAACGTGCCAGCTGGCACGAATTCCTGATCGTGCTGTTTCTGTTCCTAACCGCGCCGATAACCGGGCTGATGATCGCCAAGACCAACATGCACCTGACCTGGCGCCCCGATGAGTTGCCCTATCCGGGCGAGGACATGCACTGGGCCACCTTCGGCGATTCCGCCGATCGCAGCCTGATGGACGGCGACGCCGATCTGGACAACACCGAACGCGACCTGAGAGAATAGGCCGCGCTCGCCCTATTCCTCGCTGACCTCCAGCACCCCCGGCACGGCGCGCAACGCCTGCCGCGCGGGCGTGGTCAGAGGCGCATCATCGGCCACCTCGATCTCGATCAGTTCATCGCCTTCGCGCAGACGCAGCAGAATCGGCCCGCGAGATCGCGCCGAAACCACGATTTCAGTGCGGATCCGACCCAGAACCTCGGCCAGGCGCGGAATCTCGTCGGCGCTCTGCATCTCGACCGCAAGGCTGCCGGCGCCTGCATCGGCCACCGCGTCCTCCAGCCGGGTGACGGAATTGGCCAGCATCTTGACCTGCTCGCCCGAGGGTTCGACCTTGACCTGCAACACGACATTCTCGCCCGGTTCCAGCCGATCGCGCGAGGCGTTCAGCAGGTCCGAGAACACCGTCACCTCGTAAAGCCCGGTCGGATCGGACAGGCTGACAAAGGCGTAGGGCGTGCCCTTGGCCGACTTGCGTTCCATCCGCGCGGCCACGGTGCCGGCGATGCTGGCCACCATCGGGCCGCCTGCCGCCTCGGCGCTGATCTGGGCCAGCGTCATCACGTTCTTGCGCTTCAGCGCGGGCAGGTAATCGTCCAGCGGATGCCCGGACAGGTAAAAGCCGATGGCGCGATGTTCCTCGCCCAGCTTCTCGGTCGGCAGCCAGACCTGCTCGATCGCCGCACGCGGCGGCGGCAGATCCTCGCCGCCGCCGAACAGCGAGGATTGGCTGGACGCCGCCTGTTCCTGAACCGCCGCCGACCACGCGACCAGGCTGTCCAGAGATTTCAGGACCCTCGCGCGGTTATCGTCCAGCGCATCGAACGCGCCGGCGCGGGCCAGCATCTCCAGCGGGCGCTTGCCCACGCGCTTCATGTCCACGCGGCGGGCAAAATCATGGATATCGGCAAAGGGTCTGTCGCCGCGCGCCTCGTGGACCAGTCGCATCGCCTCGATGCCGACGCCCTTCAACGCCCCAAGCGCATAATGGATGCGGCCTTCGCCCACGGTGAATTTCGGTGCCGAGCGGTTGACGCAGGGGGCCAAGATCGCGATTCCCATCCGGTCGCATTCGCGTTTGTAGATGGCCAGCTTGTCGGTCAGGTGGATGTCGCAGTTCATCACCGCGGCCATGAATTCGACCGGATGGTTCGCCTTCAGCCAGGCGGTCTGATAGCTGACCACGGCATAGGCGGCCGCGTGTGATTTGTTGAAGCCGTAATTGGCGAACTTCTCGAGCAGGTCGAAAACTTCGCCGGCCTTCTTTTCGGGCACGCCGTTCTCGATGCTGCCCTTGATGAATTTCGGACGTTCCTTGGCCATTTCGGCGGCGATCTTCTTGCCCATGGCGCGGCGCAGCAGATCGGCCCCGCCAAGGCTGTAGCCGGCCATGACCTGCGCGATCTGCATCACCTGTTCCTGATAGACGATGATGCCCTGCGTCTCGGCCAGGATATGGTCGATGCTGGGATGGATCGATTCCAGCGCGCGCGCGCCGTTCTTGACCTCGCAATAGGTCGGGATGTTCTCCATCGGGCCGGGACGATACAGGGCCACGAGGGCCACGATATCCTCGATGCAGGTGGGCTTCATCCGGCGCAGCGCATCCATCATGCCGCTGCTTTCCACCTGGAACACCGCGACCGTGCGGGCACTGGCGAAAAGATCATAGCTGGCCTGGTCGTCCAGCGGGATGGCGTTGATCTGGTTCTCGGCACCCTCGGGCGGCCGATACAATTCGCGGCCATCGGCTGTGACATGCAGGGGCCGCCCGCCGGCATTGATCAGATCGACCGCGTTCTGGATCACGGTCAGCGTCTTCAGGCCCAGAAAGTCGAACTTGACCAGCCCGGCCTGTTCCACCCATTTCATGTTGAACTGCGTCGCCGGCATGTCCGATCCGGGATCGCGATACAAGGGCACCAGCCGGTCCAGCGGCCGGTCCCCGATCACCACCCCCGCCGCGTGGGTCGAGGCGTTGCGATACAGCCCCTCGATCTTTTCGGCATAGTCCAGCAGCCGGGCGATCACCTCTTCGCGGGCGGCCTCGCGCAGGCGCGGTTCTTCGGCCCGCGCCCGGGTGATGCTGACGGGCTTCACCCCTTCGACCGGGATCATCTTGGACAGGCGATCCACCTGCATGAAGGGCAGCTGCAGAACACGGCCGACATCGCGCACCGCTGCCTTGGACAGCAGCGCGCCGAAGGTGATGATCTGGCCAACCTTTTCCTTGCCGTATTTCTCCTGCACATAGCGGATCACCTCTTCGCGGCGATCCATGCAGAAATCGATGTCGAAATCCGGCATGCTGACCCGTTCGGGGTTCAGGAAGCGTTCGAACAAGAGGTTGTAGCGCAGCGGATCCAGATCGGTGATGGTCAGGGCATAGGCAACAAGCGACCCCGCCCCCGAGCCGCGCCCCGGTCCCACCGGGATGTCGTGGTCCTTGGCCCACTGGATGAAATCGGCGACGATCAGGAAATAGCCCGGAAAGCCCATCTGCTCGATGATGCCCAACTCGAAATCCAGCCGCTTTTCGTAATCCTCGACCGGCACTGCATGGGGGATGACCTTCAGCCGCGCCGCGAGACCTTCCTCGGCCTGCCGCCGCAGCTCGGCGACCTCGTCATCGGCGAATCTGGGCAGGATCGGCTTGTGCCTTTCGACCGCGAACGCGCAGCGGCGGGCGATCTCGACGCTATTGTCCAGCGCCTCGGGCAGGTCGGCGAACAGGACCGCCATTTCCTCGGGCGACTTGAAATAGTGCTGCGGCGTCAGGCGGCGGCGGGGCTGGGACTGATCGACATAGGCCTTTTCGGCGATGCAGATCAGCGCGTCATGGGCCTCGAACATTTCGGGCTTGGGGAAATAGACGTCGTTCGTGGCGACCAGCGGCAATTCCTTTGCATAGGCAAGCTCGATCAGTCCGCCTTCCGACACGGCCTCGGCCTCCGGCAACTTGCCGTTCTCGGCCGGATGGCGCTGCAATTCGACATAGAGTCGGGTCGGAAAGGCCGAGCCAAGGCGATCCGCAAGCAATGCGGCCTTGTCGGTCTGACCTAGCGCGATCAACAGACCCAGCGGCCCCGTCGGTCCGCCCGACAGGCAGATCAACCCCTGGGCATGGGCGCAGACCTCCTCCAGCGTGACATGCGGCAGGCTGCCATCCGTGCGCAGATAGAGACACGAGGACAGCGCCATCAGGTTCAGCCAGCCCTGCCGGTTCTGCGCCAGCAGCACGACCGGGGCGGACACGCTTGCCAGGGTCTCGGGCAGGCGCAGTGTCATCTGGCAGCCGATGATCGGCTGGATGCCCTTCTCCATCGCCTTGACGCTGAATTCCAGCGCGGCGAACATCGCGTTGGTGTCGGTCAGCGCGACCGCAGGCATGCCTGCTTCGGCGGCAAGCGTGGCCAGTTTGCCTACGGGAACCGCGCCTTCCAGCAGGGAATGCTCGGAATGTGTGCGCAGATGAATGAATCGGGGGGATTTCGTCGCCATGGTCGCGACGTTATCGCAGCCTGACCAAACAGCGCAATTGCCGAAGGCGGCGCGGGCGCGCTAGACAGGACGAAGATTTTGACCGGAGGGGCAAATTTGACGGCAGAGGCGGCGGTGTTCCGGGCCGAAGGGGTCGGAAAGTCCTATCCCGGTGTGCGCGCCAATGACGACGTGTCCTTCGCGGTCGAGGCGGGCCAGATCCACGCGCTGCTGGGCGAGAACGGCGCGGGAAAATCGACCCTGGTCAAGATGATCTACGGCCTGGTGAAGCCCGATGACGGCCGTATGACGCTGAACGGTGCACACCACCATCCCGCCGATCCCCGTGCCGCGCGCGCGGCCGGGGTCGCAATGGTGTTTCAGCATTTCAGCCTGTTCGACGCGCTGACGGTGGCCGAAAACATCGCGCTCGGCATGGAATATCCGCCGCCCCGGCGGGAATTGTCGGCCCGGATCCGGCAGGTCAGCCAGGATTTCGGCCTGCCGCTGAACCCTGCGCGCCGCATCGTCACGCTGTCGGCGGGCGAACGTCAGCGGGTCGAGATCATCCGATGCCTGTTGCAGGATCCGCGCCTGCTGATCATGGACGAACCGACCAGCGTCCTGACCCCGCAAGAGGCCGAATTGCTGTTCGCCACCCTGCGCAAGCTGGCCGATCGAGGCACCGCGATCCTGTATATCAGCCACAAGCTGGAAGAAATCCGCACCCATTGCGACCGCGCCACGATCCTGCGCGGCGGCAAGGTCGTGGACAGTTGCGACCCCCGCGCCCATTCCGCCCGCGAACTGGCCGCGATGATGGTCGGCGGCGAGATGCGTCCGATCGACCGCAGCGGGCGGCAGGCGGGCAAGATCCTGCTGGAGGTCAAGTCCCTGTCTCTGCCCGCCCCCAACGCCGAGGGCACGGCGCTGAAATCAGTCTCTCTCAGCCTGCGCGCGGGCGAGATCCTGGGCATCGGCGGCGTCGCCGGAAACGGGCAGGAGGAATTGCTGGCCGCCCTGTCGGGCGAGGTTCGCAGCGCGCCGGGCACGATTCTGCTGGAGGACCGCGATCTGGGCGCCACCCCCCCGCAGGCGCGGCGGCGGGCCGGGCTTCTGGCCGCGCCCGAGGATCGTCTGGGCCATGCGGCCGTGCCCGATTTCAGCCTGACCGAGAACACGCTGCTGACCGCTGGACCGCGCAAGGGATTGGTCCGCAAGGGCCTGATCGATCGCGCCGCCGCCCGAGCCTATGCCGAACAGGTGATCCGCGACTTCGACGTGCGCACGCCGGGGCCTTCTACCGCCGCGCGCGCCCTGTCAGGCGGCAACTTGCAGAAATTCGTCATCGGGCGCGAGGTCTTGCAAGCGCCGCGCGTTCTGGTCGTCAATCAGCCGACATGGGGCGTCGATGCCGGCGCCGCCACCGCGGTGCGTCAGTCGCTGCTGGATCTGGCGCGCGGCGGGGCGGGCGTGATCGTGATCTCTCAGGATCTCGACGAACTGATGGAATTGTCCGACCGTTTCTGCGCGCTGAACGAAGGCCGTCTGTCCGATCCGCGTCCGACAGCCGGGCTGAACCTCGACGAGATCGGCCTGATGCTGGGCGGCGCGCACGGGATGGAGGTCGCGCAGATATGATCCGCCTCGTTCCACGCGACCAGACCTCGGCCGCATGGCAGATCGCGACGCCTCTGCTGGCGGTCCTGGCGACGATGATCGCGGGCGGCCTGTTGTTCGCGATCATGGGTTACGACCCGCTTGCCGCGATCCGCACGATCTTCTGGGATCCGCTGTTCGGGCCTGCCGCCGGCTATTCGCGCCCGCAATTGCTGGTCAAGGCCGCGCCGCTGATCCTGATCGCCTCGGGGCTGGCGGTGGGCTTTCGCGCCGGTATCTGGAATATCGGCGCCGAGGGCCAATACATCATCGGCGGCATCACCGGCGCGGCGGTCGCGCTGGCGGCCTATCCCGCCGAGGGCATGTGGATCTTTCCCGCCATGGTGCTGGCGGGCGCATTGGGCGGTTGGGCCTGGGGCATGATCCCGGCCTTGCTGCGCAACTGGTTCGGCGCCTCGGAAATCCTTGTCTCGCTGATGCTGGTCTATGTGGCGCAGCGCGTGGCGGCGTGGATGGCCTTCGGGCCGATGAAGAACCCCGAAGGCTATGGCTTTCCGGGATCGCGCAACCTGCAGCAATATCCGGCCGCATCGAACCCCGAACTGATCGCAGGCACCGGCGCGCATTGGGGCGTCGTGGCCGCCGCCGCCGCCGTCCTGGCAATCTGGTTCCTGATGAGCCGTCACATCCGGGGCTTCCATATCCGCGCCGCAGGTCTGGCACCGCGCGCGGCCCGTTTCGCCGGGGTCAGACCCGAAACGCTGGTGGCCTTCTGCCTTGGCCTTTCGGGCGCCTTCGCCGGCATGGCGGGGCTGTTCGAGGTGGCGGGCCCCGCCGGCCAGATCACCGACAAGCTGGGCACGGGCTACGGTTTCACGGCGATCATCGTGGCCTTTCTGGGCCGGCTGCATCCGGTCGGCATCCTGCTGGCGGGCCTGCTGCTGGCACTGACCTATATCGGCGGCGAGCTGGCGCAGCTGACGCTGCAATTGCCCGCCGCCACGGTCCAGGTATTTCAGGGAATGCTGCTGTTCTTCCTGCTGGGTTTCGATCTTCTGACCCGCTTTCGCATCGCCAGGAGGATCGCCGCATGATCGACCCGCTTTCGGTCTTCCTGCTGCTTCTGGCCGCGGCCACGCCGATCCTCTTTGCCGCCCTTGGCGAGTTGGTGGTGGAACGCGCCGGCGTTCTGAACCTGGGTGTCGAGGGGATGATGATCACCGGCGCACTGGCGGGCTTTGCCGCGGCCTATGTGACCGGCAGTCCTTTCGCGGGCTTTCTGGCGGCGGCGCTGGCAGGGGCCGCGATCGCGATGCTGTTCGCGGCTCTGACGCAAATCCTGCTGGCCAATCAGGTCGCCTCGGGTCTTGCGCTGACGCTTTTCGGCCTGGGCCTCGCGGCGCTGTTCGGCAAGCCGCTGGAGGGGATCAAGGCCCCCGCCATGATGCCCGGACCGCTTCGCATCAACTGGATCGTCTGGCTGGGGCTTGTGATGGTGCCGCTGGTCTGGTGGTTCCTGAACCGCTCGCGGACGGGCCTGATTCTGCGCGGGGTGGGCGAAAACCACGACGCGGCCCACGCCCTTGGCTATCCGGTGCACGCGATCCGCATTGCGGCGATCGGTTTCGGCGGCGCCATGGCGGGCGTCGGCGGGGCCTTCATCTCGATCGCCACGGTGCTGCAATGGACCGAGGGGATGACCGCGGGCGCCGGCTGGATCGCGCTGGCGATCGTGGTGTTCTCGAACTGGACCGCGCCCGGCGTGCTGGCGGGCGCCTGGCTGTTCGGCGGCGTCACGGTGCTGCAATTGCGCCTGCAGGCGGCGGGCATCCGGGTGCCGGTTCAGCTTTTGTCGATGGCGCCCTATCTTGCCACGATCATCGTGCTGGTGCTGATCTCGGCCCGGCAGAAATACAGCCGCCGCGCGGGACGGGCCGCCCCCGGCTCGCTCGGCCAGAATTTCCACGCGCTGCGCTGAAAGCGGCGCGACAACAGAGAGGGAAACATGAACCGCAGAGAACTTCTTGTCAGTGTCGCCGCCCTGCCCGCGATCGGCCTGGCCGCGCCCGCCTTGGCCCAAACCGAACCTTTGAAGGTCGGCTTCATCTATGTCGGCCCGGTGGGTGACGGCGGCTGGACCTATCAGCACGATCAGGCCCGGCAGGCGATGGTCGCCGAATACGGCGACAAGGTCGAAACCACCTTCATCGAAAGCGTGCCGGAAGGTGCCGATGCGGAACGCGCGCTGACCCAGCTGGCGCTGGCGGGCAACAAGCTGATTTTCGCCACCAGCTTCGGCTACATGGACGCGGTCATGAATGTCGCGGCCAAGTTTCCCGACGTGAAATTCGAACACGCGACCGGCTACAAGCGCGCCGAGAATGTCGCTACCTATGACGCCCGTTTCTACGAGGGCCGCGCCGTGATCGGTACCATCGCGGGGCGGATGACCAGGTCGAACAAGATCGGCTATATCGGTTCCTTCCCGATCCCCGAGGTGGTCCAGGGCATCAACTCGTCCTATATCCACGCCAGAAAGGTCAATCCGGATGTCGAAATCAAGGTGGTCTGGGCCTATAGCTGGTTCGATCCCGCCAAAGAAGCCGACGCCGCAGCAGCCCTGATCGCCGAAGGCGTGGACGTGATCCTGCAGCATACCGATTCCACCGCACCTCTGGCCAAGGCGCAGGAAGCGGGGGCGATCGGCTTCGGACAGGCCAGCGACATGGCGAATTTCAAGCCGACTCCCAGGGTCTCGTCGATCATCGACAACTGGGCGCCCTACTACATCGAACGGGTCGGCGCGATGCTGGACGGGACCTGGGAATCAACGGCGACCTGGGCGGGAATCGGCGATGGCGAGGTCGAGATCGGCGAAATCACCGATGCCGTGCCGGCCGAGGTCAAGCAGGAGGCGCTGGCGCTGAAGGACAAGATCGCCTCGGGCGAATACCATCCCTTCACCGGTCCGCTGAACAAGGCCGATGGCAGTGCATGGCTGGCCGACGGCGAGACGGCGACGGACGAGGAATTGTCGGGTATGGATTTCTTTGTCGAAGGAATAACCGCCGAGCTTCCGCAATAGCCGGCGGGAAAAAGGGGCGCTGCCCCCGCCCCTCCGGGGCTCCCCCGGGATATTTCTGCCAAGGCAAAGTCGATGACGCCCCGCTTCCATCAGGAAACGGGGCGCTTTGCCTTGGACGGTCATCGGCGTCCCCGCCTGTACCGCATTCGGTGAATAACCTGGAATCTGTAAAAAAATCGTCAACCTGCCTTGCCTTGGTCCAAATATCCCGCGGGGGGAGCCGCGCGGGACGCGCGGCCGGGGGGCGCGAAGCCCCCCGCCGCCGGTTCGGACCTGCACCATGGCCGTGTTGATTGCTCAGCCCATCCGCTCCGAGACATAGCTGCCTGGCGAGGCGGGGAAGACGACCGTTTTCGCGCCATTCACGAACACGCGGCCGTGGATGTGGGCATGGACCGCGCGCGACAGGACCTGGCTTTCCACATCGCGACCGAGACTGACATAATCGCCCGGGCTCTGGGCATGGGTGACGCGCACCGTGTCCTGTTCGATGATCGGGCCCTCGTCCAGATCTGCGGTGACGTAGTGCGAGGTCGCCCCGATCAGCTTCACGCCGCGCTCATAAGCCTGCTTGTAGGGATTCGCCCCCTTGAAACTGGGCAGGAAGGAATGGTGGATGTTGATGATCCGCCCCGACATCTTGTGGCACATCGCATCCGACAGGACCTGCATGTAGCGCGCCAGGACGATCAGTTCGGCCCCGGTTTCCTCGATTATCTCCAACTGCCGGGCCTCGGCCTCGGGCTTGTTCTGGGCGGTCACGCGGATCATGTGGAAAGGGATGTCGTGATTGACGACGACCTTCTGATATTCGTGGTGGTTCGAAACCACACCGACGATGTCGATGGGCAGCGCGCCGATCCGCCAGCGATAGAGAAGGTCGTTCAGGCAATGGCCGAAGCGGCTGACCATGATCAGCACCTTCTTCTTGACCGCATCGTCGCTGATCTCGATCTCCATGCCGAATTTCCCCGCAATCGGCGCGAAATCGGCCTGAAGTCCGTCCAGCGTCGCCCCACCTTCGGACCGAAAGCTCATCCGCATGAAGAAATTGCCGGTCTCGGCATCGTCGAACTGCGCGCTGTCGGTGATGTTGCAATCATGCTGCGCCAGAAAGCCCGAGATCGCGGCGACGATCCCGCGGGTCGAGGCGCAGGTGACGCGCAGGGTATAGCTGTTCATGTCGGATCCGTCCCTTCAACTTGTCAGGGCGGGTCGATCTTCGCCGCCCGCCCCCGCATTTCGACCGAACGGCGTGCCATGACCATCGTGTTTCCGACCTCGGCCGGCGGTGCTGCGACATGGCCTGCCGCGCGCGACGATTCAGGCGGCGGGCATCCGGCTTTCGACCATGCCGGCATACCAGCTGGATCCGGCCGGGATGGCGTTGTCGTCGAAATTATAGGCCGGATGGTGGACCATCGCGGAATCGCCATTGCCGACGAAGATATAGGCGCCGGGGCGTTCCAGCAGCATGTAGCTGAAATCCTCGCCACCCATCATCGGCTGCATCTCCATGTCCACATCGCCGGCGATGTCGCGGGCCACCTTGGCGGCCCAGGTCGTTGCCTGATCGTCGTTCACGGTGACCGGATACCCCCGCTGATAATCGACCTCGGCCGTCGCACCCATCGCGGCTGCCACATTGATGGCAACGCGGCCAATGCCCTCTTGCAACTGGTCGCGGACGCCGGGATCGAGACTGCGCGCGGTGCCCCGCAGCTTGACCACCTGCGCAATCACGTTATGCGCGGTCGAATCGGTCGTGACCACGCAGACCGAGATCACCGCGTTCTTCAGCGGATCGATATTGCGGGCGACGACGGATTGCAGCGCGACGATGATCTGCGCCGCCGTCAGGGTCGTGTCGATGCATTCATGCGGCTTTGCCGCGTGGCCACCCTTGCCAGTCACGGTGATGTCGAACTGGTCGGCAGAGGCCATCATCGCACCGGGCTTGATGGCGAAGGCGCCGGTGGGGATGCCCGGCATGTTGTGCATCCCGTAAACCTCGTCGATCTTCCAGCGATCGATCAGCCCGTCCCTGACCATCGCGTCGCCGCCGCCGCCGCCTTCTTCGGCGGGCTGGAAGATGACCACCGCCGTGCCGTCGAAATTGCGCGTCTCGGCAAGGTATTTCGCCGCGCCCAGCAGCATCGCCGTATGGCCGTCATGGCCGCAGGCATGCATCTTGCCAGGCGTCTTCGAGGCATAATCCAGCCCGGTCTGTTCGTTGATCGGAAGCGCGTCCATATCGGCACGCAGACCGATCACCCGGCCGGTCTTGTCCGACTTGCCCTTGATGACCCCGACAACACCGGTCCGGCCGATCCCTTCCGTCACCTCGTCACAGCCGAAATCCCGCAAAAGATCCGCGACTTTTCCCGCCGTGCGGTGAACGTCATACAGCAATTCCGGATTCTCGTGGAAATCGCGGCGCCAGGCGGTGATTTCGGGCAGCAATTCGGCAAATCGGTTCTTGACGGGCATGATGGATCTCCTTCGCGGCGCAGGATGAGACTTTCCTGCACGGCCTGCAAGTGGGCGCCGCACGCCGGAGATATCCGGAAAGAGCGCGAGCGGCTGTGACCTAGAGATCGGGCCCCAGCGTGACGGGCGATCCGTCCGAGAAGCGCGAAAAGCGGAACCGTGTCAGATCGTGGCGCGGCGCCCGGCCCTGAATCATGGCGGCCATGACGCGGCCCACCCCCGGACCGATGCCGAAGCCGTGGCCGGACAGGCCGGTGGCGACGAAGAATCCGGGCATCGGAGTTTCGTCCAGCACCGGAACATGGTCGGGCATCGTGTCGATCATTCCCGCCCAGGCGGCACGGATCCGCGGGCGGCCGATTCGCGGAAAGGCGCTGGCAAACGCCTTGACGAGATGGTCGATGCGGGCCGGATTCGGATCCGGGCTGAGGATCCGCACCGCCTCGAAGGGCGAGGCTGCGTCGGCGGACCATCGGCGCGGCGTGCGCCAGGCATCCGGATAGGCCCTGGGCGCGGCCGGTTGCAGGCTTGTCTGCGACAGGTCGCGGCGGATCTGGGGCAGATAGGCCCGCAGATGTCTGAACGCCGCCGGGCCTATCCAGAAATCATGCGCGGTGCCGGGCGCCAGCGTATAGCCGCCATCGGCGCGGCGGCGGAAGGCGACATCCGGATCGGCCGCGGCGCCGGGCCAGAATTCGGGCATGGCCTCGGTGGCGGCGACGGTGGCGCGGACCGACAATTGCGGCAGGATCATCCCGGCATTGCCCGCGAAAAGACCCGACCATGCGCCACCTGCCAGAAGAACGCGGTCGGTCCGGATCGCCCCGGCCTCGGTCAGCACGGCCGAGATGTGTCCGGCCGTCGTCTCCAGCGCGCGGGCGGCGCAATGTTCGCGGATGGTGACGCCTGCCGCCGCGGCCAGCCGGGCGATGGCGGGAACGGCGAAGGCCGGTTCGGCGCGCATATCCGATGGCGTGGTCAGCGCACCCAGCCAGCCTGCCGAATTGGGCAGCACGCGGTCCAGTTCTGCGCGGCCCATGATGCGGCTGTCCAGGCCGTGGTGGCGGGCCACGTCCAGCCATGCCTCGTAGCGGGTCATGCTGGCCTCGCCCCGTGCCAGATAGCTGACGCCGCAAGCCGCAAGGCCCAGCCCCTCGCCCAGTTCCCGTGACAGGCCGCGCCATAGCTGGCGGGCCTCCAGCATGATCGGAATTTCGGCCTCGTCGCGGCCCTGCGCGCGGACCCAACCCCAGTTGCGCGAGGATTGTTCGCCCGCAATCACGCCCTTTTCGCACAGCACGACCGACAGCCCGTCGCGAGCAAGATACAGTGCCGTGGTGACCCCAACGATGCCGCCGCCGATGACCACGACATCCGCGGAGGCTGGCAGGTCGGCGCGAAATTCGGGGACCGCGCCGGGGCCGATCGGCGGTTCGATCCTCACGAATGGGTCACGGGATCGACCAGCACCCGGTGACCAGGCGCGACTTCGCGATAGACCGAAGGGCTGGCCAGGTAATCGACCGGATGGATCGGCGAAGGGATCGGGCGGAATTCCAGATCCTCGCTGATCTTCTTCTGGCGCGGATCGGCGACGGGGACGGCCAGCATCAGTTGTCTGGTATAGCTGTGCTGCGGGTTCTCGAAGACCTGCGCGCGGGTGCCCAGTTCCACGATCCGTCCCAGATACATGACGCCGACATGATGGCTGACCCGTTCGACCACCGCCATGTCGTGGCTGATGAACAGCATCGAGATGCCCATATCCTGCTGCAATTCCATCAGCAGGTTCAGCACCTGCGCCTGCACCGAGACATCCAGCGCCGAGACCGCCTCGTCCGCGATGATCAGTTTCGGGTTCAGCGCCAGGGCGCGGGCGATGGCGATGCGCTGGCGCTGGCCCCCCGACATTTCATGCGGATAGCGGCGCATGAAGCTGCGCGGCAGTTCCACCCGGTCGAACAAAGCGGCGATCCGGTCCTGACGTTCGGACCGATTGCCGATTCCGTAATTCAGCATCGGCTCGGCGACCTGATCATACAGTTTCATATGCGGATCGAGGCTGGCGAAAGGATCCTGAAAGATCATCTGCATGTCGCGGCGCGCGCGTCGCAGACCGCGCTGTGACAACGCCAGAACATCGGTCCCGCCAAGGTTCACATGGCCCGATTGCGGTTCGACCAGCCGCAGGATCGACCGCCCGCAGGTCGATTTGCCGCAGCCCGATTCGCCCACCAGCGACAGCGTTTCACCGCCGTTGATGGTGAAGCTGACATCCTCGACCGCGTGGACATTGGCGACGGTCCGGCGCATGATGCCGCCCTTGACCGCAAAGCGCGTGACCAGGTTCTCGACCGTCAGCAGCGGTTTCGGATCGGCCACGATGATCGGCTCGGGCTTGCCCACGGTTCCGTCGCGCATCAGGCGCAGGCGTTCGGGGGCGGGCTTGCCGGACATCTCGCCCAGACGCGGCACCGCGGCCAGCAGCATCCGGGTATAATCTTCGCGCGGTGCCTCGAAGATCTGTTCGACCGGTCCTTCCTCGACCTTGTCGCCGCGATACATGACCACGACGCGATCGGCCATCTGCGCGACCACGGCCATGTCATGGGTGATGAAAAGAACGGCGATCTGCTTTTCACGCTTCAGCCGGTCGATCAGCGCCAGGATTTCCGCCTGGATGGTCACGTCAAGCGCGGTCGTCGGCTCGTCGCAGATCAGCAGGCGCGGCTCGCAGGCCATGGCGATGGCGATGACGACCCGCTGGCGCATTCCGCCCGACAATTCGTGCGGATACTGATCCATGCGCCGCTCGGGTTCGGGGATGCGAACCTGTTTCAGGATCTCCAGCGCGCGGGCACGGGCGGCCTTTTTGTCCAGACCGCGATGTTCGATCAGCCCCTCGGCCAACTGATCGCCGACGGTAAAGACCGGGTTCAGCGCCGTCATCGGTTCCTGGAAGATCATGCCGATCTGATTGCCGCGGATGTCGCGCATCACCGGCGTCGATTGCCGGACCAGGTCAACGACCTTGCCGTCGCCGGTATCGAACATCAGCTTGCCGTTGGTGATGGTGCCGCCGCCGAATTCCACCAGCCGCATCAGCGACAGCGAGGATACCGACTTGCCCGAACCCGATTCGCCGACCACGCAGACGCATTCGCCGGGTTTGATGTCGAAGCTGACATCCTTGACGCCGACCACCACGCCGTCGTTGGTTTCGAATTCGACGCGGAGCTTCTCGATGGAAACCAGGGGGGATTCGTCCAGCATCGCGGTTCCTGTCCTACGTTCTGCCCAAAGGCTAGTCAGAGCGCCTCAAATGTCAAAGCGGAATGCGGCGCCGATCGGTTCGACGCGATAGCACTTGCTTTCGGCGGCGGGATCGGCAGAAGATGTGCCCATTCCGCAGGCAACACGGGACAGGATGCCGGCCCGGAAATCCGGGAGAGAAACAAGAAAAGACGATACCCGTCAACGGATTGAGCCGAGATCAGAACAGGCGGCACAGATCGCCCCGGCCCCGCGGACCAACCCCCAACAGGAGAGTGGAATGAAACTGAAGACCTTGCTGATGGGCGCGGCGGCGACCCTCGCGCTTGCCCCCGCCGCCATGGCCGAACGCGGCTCGGACGGGCAGTTGAACATCATCATGTGGCAGGCGCCCTCGACCATGAACCCGTATCTGTCGGGCGGCACCAAGGACGTCATCGCCGCCAGCATGGTGATCGAGCCGCTGGCCAGCTTTACCGCCGACGGCAAGCTGACCACGCGCCTCGCGGCCGAGCTTCCGTCGCTGGAAAACGGCGGCATCTCGGAAGATCTGAAGACGGTGACCTGGAAGCTGAAGGACGGCATCACCTGGTCCGACGGCACGCCGCTGACGGCCGATGACGTGGTCTTCACCGCGAATTACTGCATGGACCCGGAAGGCGGCTGTGCGCAGCTGGCGAAATACGAGGGAATCGAAAGCGTCGAAGCGGTCGATCCGCTGACCGTGAAGGTGACCTTCGCCGAACCGCATCCCGACCCGTTCTCGGCCTTCGTCGGCGGCCAGTCGCCGATCCTGCAAAAGGCGCAGTTCGAAAATTGCACCGGTGCGGCGGTCTCGACCTGCACGGAACAGAACTTCAACCCGATCGGCACCGGCCCCTTCAAGGTGATCGAGTTCAAGACCAACGACGTGATCACCTTCGAGGCCAACCCCGAATATCGCGAACCCGACAAGCCCGCCTTCGCCACGCTGACCATCAAGGGCGGCGGCGATGCATCCGCCGCCGCGCGCGCGGTTCTGGAAACCGGCGAATACGACTATGCCTGGAACACGCAGCTGGCGCCGGACGTGCTGGCGGGGATGGAAGCCGGCGGCAAGGGCAAGGTGCAGGTCGCCTTCGGCAGCCTGGTCGAACGCATCCTGGTCAACCTGACCGACGCCTCCTCATCCCTGCCCGAAGGCGAACGTTCGACCGCCAAGAACCCCAACCCGATCACCACGGACCCGGCCGTGCGCAAGGCGCTGTCCATGGCCATCGACCGCAGCCTGCTGACCGAGATCGGCTATGGTCAGGCCGGCAAGCCCACCTGCAACCTGGTCCCCGCGCCCGAGGCATGGGCCTCGGACAACACCGCCTGCCTGACGCAGGACATCGAAGGGGCCAAGAAGGTTCTGGAAGATGCCGGTTGGGTCGATAACGGCAGCGGCGTCCGCGAGAAGGACGGCGTCAGGCTGTCGCTGCTGTACCAGACCTCGGTCAATGCCGTGCGTCAGGACTTTCAGGCGCTGATCAAGCAATGGTGGTCGGAAATCGGCATCGAGACCGAGTTGAAGACCGTCGATGCCTCGGTCTTCTTCGGCGGGGATGCGGGCTCGCCCGACACGTTCCAGAAATTCTATGCCGATGTCGAGATGTATGCCAACAACTTCGAAGGCAACAACCCCGAGCCCTATCTGGCGCAATGGACCTGCGACAAGGCGCCCCGGCCGGCAACCCAATGGCAGGGCGAAAATCACGCCCGCTTCTGCGACCCGGAATATGACAAGCTGGTCGCCGAACTGGGCAAGACGGTCGATCTGACCGAACGCGGCAATCTGGGCAAGAAGATGAATGACATGCTGACCAAGGACAGCAACGTCATCATCCCGCTGGTCTATCGCGGCACCGCCTCGGCCGTCAGCAACACGCTGGAAGGCGTCAAGCTGAATGCCTGGGACACCGAGATCTGGAATGTGGCGGACTGGTCGCGCAAGAAGCAGTGATCTGAACCGATGATCCGGGCCGCCCGCCTCGCCGCAGGCGGCCCGGTTTCCGCCTGCCCCCATCCGCCAGAAGGCGGCGCAAGGGCGGGTCGACAACAGGGACGGCACCCATGCGCATCACGACAGGAACCCGAAGGGCCGCGTCATGCTGAATTTCACCATCCGGCGCCTGCTGCTGGCGATTCCCACGCTTCTGTTCATCTCGCTGGTGATCTTCCTGCTGCTGGAGGCCTCGCCCGGCGATCCGCTGGCCGACGTGCCGCTGACAGTGCCGCCCGAGGTGAAGGAAAAGATGCGCGAGGCGCTTGGGCTGGGACAGGCCTGGTATATCCGCTATGTCCTGTGGCTGAAGCAGTTCTTCTGGGTCGAGCCGGTCTACTGGTTCGACCAGGCCTTCGGCACCGATTTCAGCGCCGGCGCACAACGCATCATCAGCTTCCAGTCGCGCAGCCCCGTCTTCGACATCATCGCGCAGCGCCTGCCGCAGACGCTGGTGGTGGTCGGCATGTCCTATGTCGTCGGCGTGATGATCGCGATCCCGATCGGCATCGTCTCGGCCTACAAGCAGTATAGCTGGTTCGACCAGTTGGGCACCTTCGTGTCGATGGTCGGCTTCTCGATGCCGACCTTCTTCACCGGGGTCGTGCTGATCATCGTCTTCGGGGTCAAGCTGCAATGGTTTCCCTCGGTCTATGACACCACGCTGGTGGTGCGCGACTGGAACAGCTTTCTGGCCCAGGTCCGGCAGATGGTCATGCCGGTGACGGTTCTCGCGCTGTACAACGCGGCGCAGATCAGCCGTTTCATGCGCGCCTCGATGCTGGACAATCTGGGGCAGGATTACGTCCGCACCGCCCGCGCCAAGGGCCTGGGCGAACGCAAGGTGGTGCTGAAACACGTGCTGAGGAACAGCCTGATCCCGGTCGTCACCGTGATCGCGCTTGGACTGCCTGCGGTGTTCGGCGGCGCCATCATCACCGAGCAGGTGTTCAAGGTGAACGGGCTTGGACAATTGCTGATCACGGCCATCAACGGCAACGACATTCCGATGGTGCTGACGCTGACCTTCATCTTCGCGATCCTGATCGTGATGTTCACCCTGATCGCCGACATCCTCTACGGCGTCCTCGACCCCCGGATCCGCTATGACTGAGACCGAACGCCAACGTCACCTCGACACGGCCGAGCTGGTCGACGAAAGCGCCGGAAACGCGGCCGTCACCGCCGACCTGCCGCCAGACGACCCGGTCCGTGCGGGCGGCGAGACGCGCAGCCAGTGGCGCGATGTCTGGCGGCAGTTCCGCAGCCACAGGGGCGCGATGGTGGCGCTGGTGCTGTTCGTCCTCGTGCTGCTGTTCGTCTCGATCGGGCCCTGGCTGTGGACGATCGATCCGACCTATGTCGATATCCGCGCCCGCAATTCCGGCTTCGTGGCCGCCCATCCGCTGGGCACCGACCAGTTGGGCCGCGACATGCTGGCCCGGCTGATGGCGGGAGGCCGCGTTTCGATCGCGGTGGGGATGACGGCCATGCTGATCGCGATCTTCCTCGGCAGCATGATCGGGGTCATGTCGGGTTATTTCAGACGCCTCGATGCGCCGCTGATGCGGATCACCGAACTGTTCCTGGCGCTGCCGCTGCTGCCGCTGCTGCTGCTGATGGTGACGCTGTTCCGTGAACCCCTGTCGCAGAATTTCGGGCCGGCGACGGGCATCTTCATCCTGATCGTCTCGGCCATCGGCGCGACAAGCTGGATGCAATCGGCGCGCATCGTGCGCGGCGACGTGCTGGGCCTGAAAGAGCGTGAATTCATCCTTGCCGCGAAATCCATCGGCACGCCGCCGCGACGGATGATCCTGCGCCACATCCTGCCCAACGTGCTGTCGCCGATCATGGTCGCGGCGACCCTGGGCATCGCCACCGCGATCATCACCGAAAGCGCGCTGAGCTTTCTGGGTCTCGGCTTTCCCCCGGATTTTCCGACCTGGGGGCGGCTGCTCTACGACGCCGTGGATCAGATGGTCCTCTATCCCAGCCGGGTGATCCTGCCCGGCATCTTCATCTCGCTGACGGTTCTGTGCGTGAATTATATCGGCGACGGGCTGCGAGACGCGATGGACCCGCGGATCCGCGGCCGCTGACACAGGCGCGCCGGACCGGGCGGCGGGCCGGCCTTCCCCTCGCGCTCTTTCCAAATACCTTGCAGGGGGTCCGGGGGACGCAAAGTCCCCCGGCGATCAATAGGCCGTGCCGGCACCTGCCGGCAAGGCGCCATAAGGCAGCCAGACCGTCTTGGTCCGGGTGGCGCGGCGCAGAAACTCCTCACCCTGCGCCTCGGCTCCGGTCCAGTCGCGGTTCACGGGCGACCAGACCGGCTTCAGGTTTCCGCCCGCCGCAAGTTCGACCGCCTCCAGCCCGGCGCCCGGATACCACATCGCGGCCACGGCATCATGGGCGGCCAGAACCTGCGCCAGGTCCGGTTTCGATCCGGTCACGATGTTCACCACCCCGGCCGGCAGGTCCGAGGTGTCGAAGACCTGATACAGATCGGCCAGCGCCAGCGGATCGTCCTGCGCGGGGATCGCCACGACACAATTGCCCATCGCGATGGCGGGCATGACCAGCGACATGAACCCGGCCAGGGGCTGCATGTTCGGGCAGGCGATGCCGATGACACCGAAAGGCTCGGGGATCACATTGACCAGATGGCCGGGCCTGGCCTGCACGTTGGTGCCGTCGAATTTGTCGGCCCATGCCGCATAGTGGAAGGCGCGGGCGATGGCGGCATCGGTTTCGGCCCGGCTGGTCCGGCGCGTGAAATCCTCGGCGCGGGCAGCAAGGTTCTCGGCAATATAGTACAGAACCTGCGCGCGCCCGTGACCGCCCATCGCGGCCCATTTGCCGGCCTTGGCCGCCGCCTCGACCGCGTTTCGGATATCCTTTCGGTTGCCCAAAGGTGCAAGTCCGCCCGCCACCCCATACATGACACCGCCATCGGGCCGTTTCTGCGCGCCGCCGATATAATGCTTGGCGGTGCGGTCCAGCCCGCCGCCCTGCTCCGCGCCGTCCATCACGACCGGCGCCTTCGGCGCGGCTTCGCCCGCCGATTTTATCTTCGGTTCGGCCAGGTAATCCAGCATCCCCGCGCGCCCGCCCTCGCGGCCGAATCCGCTTTCGCGATAGCCGCCGAAGGGCGCCGCGGCGTCGAAGGCATTGGCGCAGTTGATCCACAGCACCCCGGCCTTGACCTGCGCGGCGATGTCCGTGGCCACGCTGGCGCTTTCCGACCAGACCGAGCCTGCCAGCCCGTAGCGCGTGTTATTGGCCAGCGAGATCGCCTCGTCGGCGGTGCGAAATGTCGAAAGTGTCGCGATGGGGCCGAAGATTTCCTGCTCCATGCCCGGGTTGCCTGGGGCGATGTTGCGCAGATAGCCCGGTGCGATGAAACAGCCCTCGCCCGGCTGTCCGCCGATCAGTTCAGCCCCGGCATCGGTCGCAGCCTTGCAGATCGACAGAATGCGGTCCTTCTGCACCGGATCGACGATGGCTCCGATATCGGTGGACTTGTCCAGCGGCGGACCCGGCCGCAGCCTTTCCATCCGTGCGCGCAGCAGCGCCTCGAACCGGTCCGAAACCGCCTCGGCCACCAGGATGCGGGAACCGGCGCAGCAGACCTCGCCCTGGTTGAACCAGATTGAATCGACGACGCCCTCCACGGCCGCGTCGAGATCGGCGTCTTCCATCACGATGAAGGGCGATTTGCCGCCCAGTTCCAGCGTCAGAGCCCTGCCGCTGCCCGCCATCGCGCCGGCAATCGCGCGGCCGACCTCGGTCGAGCCGGTGAAGGCGATCTTGTCCACCTGCGCCGCCACCAGCGCCGCGCCGGTTTCGCCGTCGCCGGTCACGATGTTGACGACACCTGCGGGAAGGCCGATCTGCTGGCAGATTTCGGCAAAGGCCAAGGCCGTCAGCGGGGTGTATTCGGCGGGCTTCAGAACCACCGTGTTCCCTGCCGCCAGGGCGGGCGCGATCTTCCAGGCCAGCATCAGCAGCGGAAAGTTCCACGGGATGATCTGGCCGCAGACGCCCAGCGGCGCGTGGCCCGGAAAGGCCGTATCGCGCAGTTCGGCCCAACCCGCGTGGTGATAGAAATGTCGCGCGACCAGGGGAATGTCGATGTCGCGGCTTTCGCGGATCGGCTTGCCGTTATCCAGCGTCTCCAGGACCGACAGAATGCGTTCGCGTTTCTGCACATGCCGCGCGATGGCATAAAGGTAACGGGCGCGTTCGGTCCCGCTGAGCGCGGCCCATTTCGGCTGTGCCCGGCGCGCGGCCCTGACCGCCTGCGCCACATCCTCGGCGCTGCCCTGCGTCACCTTGGCCAGCGCCTCGCCGGTCGAGGGATCGCGGGTGGCGAAGGTCTGGCCGGGTTTCGTGACCTTGCCGCCGATGAAATGGCCAAAGGGCGCGCGCGCCTTCAGCCAGTCGCGGGCGGCACTGCTGTCTTCGACCGAGGGGCCGTATTCCATGCTGTCCATGATTTCGCTCACGCGGCTCATTCTGTCCCTCAGGCGATGGCTTGGCGATGACCGGCGGCATAGCGGCCGGTGACGTGGTGGCTGATCTGGCGTTCGATATCGCCAAGAAGGCTGCTGGCGCCGATGCGGAACAGGTCCGGGCTCAACCAGTCGCGGCCCAGTTCCTCGGCCATCAGCACCTGCCAGTCGATCGCGTCCCTGGCGGTGCGCAATCCGCCCGCCGGCTTGAATCCGACCCGGTGCCCGGTCAGGGTCCGGTAGTCCCGGATCGCGCGACACATGACCAGCGACACGGGCAGGGTCGCGTTGACACCTTCCTTGCCGGTCGAGGTCTTGATCCAGTCGGCCCCGGCCTGCATCGCGACATGGCTGGCACGGGCGACATTTTCCAGCGATTTCAGATCTCCGGTGGCGAGGATGGTTTTCATCCGGACGGGTCCGCAGGCATCGCGCATGGCCCGGATCTCGTCATAAAGGGCGGTCCATTCGGCGCGCAGGACATGGGCGCGGGTGATCACGATGTCGATCTCGTCGGCGCCCTGATCGACGGCATGACGGATCTCGGCCAGACGCAGATCCAGCGGCATCAGGCCGGCGGGAAAGCCGGTCGCGACGCTGGCCACGGGAATGCCGGAATTGCCAAGCGCGCGCTTGGCGGCGGCGACCATGGTGGGATAGACGCAGACGGCGCCCGTGGTCAGGTGAGGCACGCCCATCGCCTGCAGCAATTCGGCGGCGACGGGCTGGCGGGCCTTGGCGCATAACCGCGCCACCCGATCCTCGGTGTCGTCGCCGGCCAGCGTGGTCAGGTCGATGCAGCGGACCGCATTCAGAAGCCAGGCTGCCTGATGGTCCTTCTTCAGGCTGCGGCGCACGGGCAGCGTCGCCGCCCGGCGCAGCGCGGCGGGCGTATTGATGCGGATATCGGCGAAGCCTTCGATGCGAAGATCGGTGCCGGGATTGCGATGATCGGACATGTCCCCCCTCGGACCGGATGGCAGGGTGCAAGGTAGCCCCAGCCGGTCAGGGCGGCAAGGTGCGAGGCGCACGCGCGGCACTTCCATCGGTCAGGCATTGTCGCGGAACGGCGCCCGATCGGGGCGCGGAAGGCGGCGGCCCGACGGCGTTCCCGGCGCTTGGATCCTGGGCCCGCGCCGATCCGGTCGGCTATTTCCGCGGCCTGGCCCGCCGAGTGTTCCACCAGCCGCTGAGGCGCCCGCGCGCGCCGGCGGCGTCCGAGGTGACGCGATCGGTGGTACGATCCCACCTTGCATCCGCGGATCTGATCGCCGGGTCGAGGGTCCGTTCGCGGAACTGCGCCCACATGCGCCAGATCAGCACAAGGAAGATCAGCAGGACGGCAGAGATGATCATCGCGCCCCAGTTGCGCGGGCGGTCATTGGGATTGGCCAGCGTGTCGATCGCGATCGCGTTGGGATAGGCGGTCAACCACGGGATGCGCCAGCCATAGGCAGTCACGCTGACCCATTGCGGATCGGCTTTTCCGGATCGCAGATTGGTCGCCTCGGCATGAAGATTGGCGCTGTCATACTTGAAATAGGGCGGCCAGATCCAGCCGGTATCCTCGTTGCGATAGACGAAGACCTTGCCATTCGGGCGCACCGTTTCGATGAAGCGGACATCGCGCTGCCCCGAGGCGTTCTGAACCGTTCCGGTATCCTGGGCGGCGTAGAAGATCGCGTTCGACGAGGTGACCGGGGTCAGCCGGTTATAGGTATTGGTGATCCGGACAGTGTTCTTTGACGGAAGCGCATAATCCAGGAACAGGAACACCACGATCCCCAGCAGAACCCCCAGAACGACCTTGACGTAATGCATTTTCCGGCGGCCCCTTATTGCCAGTTGATCCAGTAGACGATTCCCATGATCGTCAATGTCGGGATGATGAAGACCAGCCACAAGAGCCGCGACCGCAGGCTCTTGTCAAACCCGACCATGGATTTGCGGACGAATTTGCCCCGGGCGGCCCGATCGCCCGCCATGTCGGGGTGACGCTCGGCCCAGATGTTCTCCAGCCTCTCGCGGCGCAGCGACCGGATGTAAAGTCGCAGAAGCAGATAGAACATCGCCTCGAGCAGCAGCACAAGGACAATCAGGCGGAAGAAGGCGATCAACGATATCTCTCCGGGCCGAACCCCGCGGCGCGGCCTGACGGACGGCCCGGTTCCGGATCAGGCTACCACGACGCGCGCGCCCGGGGCCAGCGGAAGGCGCCGCATCGGGCCGTGGGGTTCCGGGCGCGGGCCCTGCATCTGCCGGACCTGTCGGCGGGCCGTTCTCCGCCCGGCCCGTCGTCGCGACGGGGCGTTGTCTTCGCAGGCGGCGCGGCCTAGCCTGTGGGCCATGAATTCGCTGAAATCCGCCATCGAGGCGCGGCGTGACGATCTGATCGCGTTGACGCAGGATCTGATCCGCATCCCGACGCTGAACCCGCCGGGCCGACACTATCGCGACATCTGCGATTATCTGCGGGCCCGGATGGCGCCGCAGGGCTGGGACTGCGAATTGATCCGTGCCAAAGGCAGCCCCGGCGACAGCGACACCTATCCGCGCTGGAACATGATCGCCCGCAAGGCGGGCGCAACGCCGGGCGAATGCGTCCATTTCAACGGCCATCACGACGTGGTCGAGGTCGGCCATGGCTGGTCCCGCGATCCTTTCGGGGGCGAACTGGACGGCGACAGGATCTATGGCCGCGGATCCTGCGACATGAAAGGCGGGCTGGCGGCCAGCATCATCGCCGCCGAAGCCTTCGTGGCGACCCATCCCGATTTCGCGGGCAGCATCGAGATCAGCGCGACAGCGGACGAGGAATCGGGCGGCTATGGCGGCGTCGCCTACCTGGCCGAACGGGGTGCCTTTGCTCATGTCGATCACGTCATCATCCCCGAGCCGCTGCACAAGGACCGCATCTGCCTGGGCCATCGCGGCGTCTGGTGGGCCGAGATCGAGACGCATGGCCGGATCGCCCATGGCTCGATGCCGTTTCTGGGCGATTGCGCGGTGCGCCACATGGGTGCCGTTCTGGCCGAGATGGAGGCCGCGCTGTGGCCGCTGCTGGCCGGCAAGCATACCGCGATGCCGGTGATCCCCGAAGGCGCGCGGTCATCGACGCTGAACCTCAACGCGATCCATGGTGGCGCGCCCGAACCGGAGGACGGCTATACCGGCCTGCCCGCGCCCTGCGTGCCCGACCGCTGCCGCATCACCATCGACCGGCGCTTTCTGATCGAAGAGGATCTGGCCGAGGTCAAGGCCGAGATCACGGCCCTGCTGGATCGGGTCAAGGCGCGGCGGCCCGGCTTTCGATACGAGATTCGCGACCTTTTCGAGGTGGTGCCGTCAATGACCGACAAGGACGCACCGATCGTGACCTCGACCGCAGCCGCGATCGGGCGCGTGCTGGGCCGCGAAGCCGACTATGTCGTCAGCCCCGGCACCTATGACCAGAAGCATATCGACCGGATCGGAAAGTTGAAGAACTGCATCGCCTATGGTCCGGGGGTGCTGGATCTGGCCCACCAGCCCGACGAATGGATCGGCGTGCAGGACATGATCGACAGCGCCAGGATCATGGCGCTGGTGCTCGAGGATCTGTTGACGTCAGTCGAACGCTGATCGCGCCCGCCTTCCAGACCGCAGAAGGACGGCCGGGCGCGAACCGACATTGCCTTTGCCGAATGATTGCCGTCGCGCCCCGGCCCGCTCTGGCGCGAGGATTTCGCCATCGAAGACCGGTATCGGACAGCTAGTCGTCATACCACATGCGCGACAGGTTCGCCTTGGCCTTGAACACCCGGTCGAAAGCCGGCGACTTGCCCTGTTCGTCGAAGATCGCCTTGGCGGCGGCGTCGAGGTCGAACAGGATCTCACGGCGTGCCGGGTCGCGGACCCAGCTGGTGACCCAGCCGACGATGGCCATCCGTTCGCCGCGGGTCACGGGTTCTACCCGGTGCAGCGCCGATGTCGGATAGAGCACGAGATCACCGGCAGCAAGCCGGACGCCTCTTTCTTCCACCGCGTCCTCCATCACCAGTTCGCCGCCATCGTATTCCCCCGGATCGCTGAGCGCGAGGGTGAAGGACAGATCCGTCCGGCTGCCCATCATCACCGGATCGTCCACATGGGTGCCATAGGTCATCCCGCCGCGATAGCGCGACAGGAGAAGGCGTGCGAACTTCTTCGGCCGCGCCGCCGAGCGGAACACCTCGTTGCCGTTCAGCGTGTCGCGCACCTTGGTGAAGATCGTCTCCAGTCCCGGCGATGCCACCGCCTGAAGGTTGCTCTTGACGTTGCGCGCATAGCGACCGGCGGTGCGCTTTCCATCCTCGTATTCGAGCTTCTCGGCGGCCTCTCGCAAGGCCGCCGTTTCGTGGGTGTCAAGGGCGTTTCCGATGACGATCATCATGGATTCACTCTGCCCCGAGGGAGGCCAGTTCCATTCTTGCCGCTGCCGCGTAGAGAATGGACGGATCCTTTTCGTAATCTCCCTGTCCCTGCAGATCACCGAACGCGGAACCTGCCGCCTCGACCTGTTCCACGATCGCCGCCGCCGCATCCGACGCCTTGGCGTCGTCGCTTGCCGCAAGTTCGCCTGCCTCGGCCTCGATCACCCGCATGAAGCCCCAGGCATCATGGTATTCCTTTACATTCGCCAGTGTTCCGCCTTCGACCGCTATTGCGTATTCGTCGGCCGCGACACGGGTCAGCGCCGCAAAGGATTTCAACTGATCAGCCGCGTCGAAATTCGTCCGGACCTCTTCATGCGTCTGGCGCACCTTGCCGAACATTTCCGCAATCTTCTCATAGGAATCTTCCGCCTCGGCCGCTGCGGCAAGCGCCGAGATCTGTTCCCGCAGATCGCCATATCCCAGTTGGTCAAGCCGCTTGGCGACGGCTTCGTACTTCTCTTCGATCGGATGGCCCATATGCGTCTTTGCCGCCGACAGATCGCCCGCCTCGTACAGCGCAAGCCCCGCGCGCAGATGGCCTTCCATGAAGCCGAGATCGGTCAGAAAGGCGACATCGGGATCGATTGCGGCGCCGCCGCCTTCACCCTCGCCCTCGCCGCCTCCTTCGCCTTCGGAAGCGGCGGCTTCACCCTCGCCCTCGGAAGCGGCAGCTTCACCCTCGCCTTCGGAAGCAGCGGCTTCACCCTCGCCTTCGGCGGCAACCGATCCCCCCTCGCCTTCGCCCTCGGCGCCCTTGCCCTCGCCTTCGGCGGCTGACGCTTCACCCTCGCCCTCGGCATTGACCGGCGCTTCGGCCGCGCCCCCCTCTCCTTCGCCCTCGGCTTGCGCGATGACATAGCTCGAGCGGCCCTCGATCCGCTCTGCCTGGGCCATCAGCGGCGTGCCGATGACCATGGCCGCGGCGCCGCCCAGGGCGACGATCCGCTTGGGGGTGATGCTCCGAAAGGTCCGTTTGTTCACGTCAGGCATATCCGACTCCTTTACTCAACTTTCGACGCGTTATCAGGGAAGTTTCTGAACCTGTCAATGCGCGATGTCGGCGAAGCGGAAAGGCAGCGCCGCCAGCGCCTTGCACGCACCGGCACGCCCTGCCGGGGATCAGGCGCCTTTCCCCTTGCGGGCAAGCTGACGCGACCGGAAAGGGATCGTGCAATCCAAGGCCGGGACAGATCGCAGAGGCAAGTGAAGGCGGCCGCCGAAGCGACGCACCGGCACAGGCGGCGGCTGAAAGGCTAGGCTTTCGGCCTGCTCGGGGCGGCGGGCTTGCGCGCCGGTCTTGCGGCGGAGCCGCGTTTTTTCGTGGCCGCCTTGCCATTGGTGGCGCCAGAGCTTGCCCCGGCCTTCCCGGATGCGGAGTCGCTGGCCAGGGGTTTCGCCGATCCCGGCTTCGCGACGGCTTTTTTCGCGGCGGTTCGGGATGCGGCCGCTTTCCGCCCGGCCGCGGGCCTTGCCGAAGCCGTCTTGCCGGTCGATCCCGCGGCCTCTTTCGCCGCAGCGGACTTCGCCGCGTCCGGCCTTGTCGCCCGCTGGCTGCGGGTCGAGGATTTCCCGGGCGCGGCACTGTCCTGCGCAGTCTTTCCGGAGCCGGATTTCTCGGGTTTCGCCGACCCCGCCCCTTCGGTGATCCACGAAGTCGCCGCCTGCATCGCGTCGCCGGGAAAGACCGCAACCTCGCCCGGCATCAGCGGCGCGAACATTTTCACCGATCGGGTGATCCAGCCGATATCGCTGACCACCGCGACCTTTTCAAAACTGCGCCAATGGGTCAGGCCCAGCCGCGCGTCGTCCCACATCGCGCCGGTCGTATAGGTTTCGAAATCCGGGCCAAGCTGCATCAGCAGCCGCAGCTTTCCATGTTTCCGTTCCATCTTGCGCACCAGCGGGATCAGCCGATCCTCGTAATCGCGCGAGGTGACTTCGCCCACCGCGCGGATGGCGATCACCTCTTCGGGGAATCCCTCCAGCAGAACGTAACCCTCGGGCTCCTTTTCGGACGAGCCGGCCCAGGCGATCGCCTGTTCCTCTTGGCTGACATCGAAATGGCGCACCCGCGCCCGCACGAAAATGTCGGCGATATTGGGCAGCATCGACAGGCCCATGGTGTCGGTGACAAGCGCCACCCGAGGCAGGACGGCGGCATGTTTGCGCACCACGTCGAAATGCGCCCGCAGAGCCGACAGGCCCTGCCATTGCGGCAGGCCGTTCAGCCGCACGACAAGTCCCGGCATCCGGTCGTTTTCGTTTGCGTAATCGTCGATGGCGCGTCCCAGAGCCTCGAAATCCGAGGCCGGGATCGCTCCTTCGGGTCTGGCGGTGACGACATTGCGGCCGGTATCCACGTCGATGTTCAGCATCTTGCGTCCTTCCCTTCGGGGCCGCCC
>CERQ01017247.1_pt1 | contig 33529 bp, 30 predicted proteins | sample 530711 | NCBI WGS metagenome assembly CERQ01 (sample SAMEA2620882, study PRJEB7988) | marine metagenome | biome: marine biome (ENVO:00000447); feature: mesopelagic zone (ENVO:00000213); material: "saline water (ENVO:00002010), including plankton (ENVO:xxxxxxxx)" | depth 850 m | reverse complement strand
GCCCGGCTGCATCTGACCACTGCCGATCAGGTCGCCTCGCAATGGGAAGGCGACACCAGGCTGTCGTTCCACCTGGCCCCGCCGGCGCTGACCGGCAAGGACGCGGATGGCCGTCCGAAAAAGCGGGAATTCGGGCCGTGGATGCTGAAGGCCTTCCGGATCCTGGCGGCGATGAAAGTGCTGCGCGGCACGCCCTTCGACCCGTTCGGCTACGGCGCCGAGCGCAAGCGCGAACGCGCCATGATCCGCGAGTATGAAACCGACATGCGCGAAGTTCTGGCCGGCACGAATGACGCGACCCTGCCGATCGCGATAGAACTGGCCGAACTGCCGCTGAGCGTTCGCGGCTATGGTCCCGTCAAGGACAGGGCCGCCGACGAGGCGGCCATCCGGCGCAGGGAATTGTTGCAGCAGTTCCGATCGGGCGATGCACCGAGGCGTGAAGCCGCCGAATGATCTGGGTCATTCCCAAACCGCCCGCGGCGTCCTAGAAGGGCGCGCAGGCTATGGGAGTGGCGACATGGCGGTTGGCGTTTTCGATTCGGGTCTGGGCGGGCTGACCATCCATCAGGCCATCGCCGCCCGCCTGCCGGATCTGCCGCTGGTCTATCTGGGCGACAATGCCCATGCCCCCTATGGGGTGCGGACCGCCGACGACATCTTCGATCTGACCTGTGCCGGTGTGTCGCGGCTGTGGGATGAGGGTTGCGATCTTGTGATTCTGGCCTGCAATACAGCCAGCGCGGCCGCGCTGCGGCGCATTCAGGAAACCTGGCTGCCCCAGGACAAGCGCGTGCTTGGGGTCTTCGTTCCGATGATCGAGGCGCTGACCGAACGGCAATGGGGCGACAATTCGCCGCCCCGCGAGGTCTCGGTCAACCAGGTGGCGCTGTTCGCGACACCCGCGACGGTTGCCAGCCGCGCCTTTCAGCGCGAACTGGCCTTTCGCGCGGTCGGCGTCGATGTCGAGGCGCAGCCCTGCGGTGGGGTCGTCGATGCCATTGAAATGGGTGACGAAATTCTGGCTGAGGCGCTGGTCACCAGCCATGTCGAGGCGCTGCTGCGTCGGATGCCGAACCCCGAGGCGGCGATTCTGGGCTGCACCCATTATCCGCTGGTCGAGGCCGCGTTCCAACGCGCGCTCGGGGACAATGTGGCGGTCTATTCGCAGGCGGGGCTGGTCGCGGCAAGCCTTGCGGATTATCTTGATCGTCGGCCCGAGTTTCTGGGCGCGGGCCGGGTGGCGAAATATCTGACGACCGGCGATCCCGTGCGTGTTTCGGGCAAGGCCACGCAATTCCTGCGCCGGCCGATCCGGTTCGAAGCGATCTGAGGAGAACGCGATGGCAGGTCTGAAACCGCTGAAGAAACGCCGCCGCGTTCAGGTTCTGATCGGCGCATCGGTCGCCTTGCTGATCGCCGTCGGGCTGATCGGATACGGGTTCCGGGACGGGATCAACCTGTATCGTTCGCCCACGCAGGTCAGCCAGCGCGCGCCGGCGCCGGACGAATATTTCCAGCTTGGCGGGCTGGTAAAGGACGGCTCGATCGTGAAGCGCGGCGGCGTGGCCTTCGATTTCGTCATCACCGATGGCGCGGCCGAGATCCCCGTGACCTATATCGGCCGCGATCCGCGTCCCGATCTTTTCAAGGAAGGTCAGGGCACCATCGCAAAGGGCTGGTATCGCGACGGTCGCTTCGAGGCGCAAAGCCTTCTGGCCAAGCATGACGAGACCTATATGCCGCGCGAGGTGGTCGATACGCTGAAGGATGCGGGCGTCTACCAGGATCCGAATTCCTGAGACGCGGCGCCGGGCGGGCTGCCTGTCCAGCGGGGACGGGTCGCTCGAACCCGCGGCGGCAAGGGCGCGACCATGTGCGATGCCTGAGGATCACGACATGCAACGGGCGTTCGGTTAACAGATGGTTAACCGGAGCCGATCACCTTTCGGGCTTTCCGTCGTTCTGACGGCTGGCTTTCAAGGGGACCGGAATGCCGAGTGTCGAAGAAATCGCGCGAGAGATCGTCGCCCGCGAGGGTGGCTATGTGAATGACCCCGACGATCCCGGTGGCGCGACCAATCATGGCGTGACCATCGGGACGATGCGGCAGTTGGGCATGGATCTGAACCGGGACGGGCGGATCGACGCAGCCGATGTCAAGGCGCTGACCCGCGCCCAGGCCGAACAGATTTTCGTGCTGCATTATTTCCGCAAGCCGCGTCTGTCCGAGTTGCCGGAAAAGGTGCAGCCGAGCGTTTTCGACATGTATGTCAATGCCGGTGCTAATGCGGTGAAGATCCTGCAAAGGCTGGTTTCGCGCATGGGGTTTCCGGCGCAGGCGGACGGCGTGGTGGGGCCGAAGACCATCGCCGCCGTCGCCGACGCTGCCGAGGCTGCGCCCGACCATCTGGCCGACGCCTACGGAATTGCGCGACGGAACTATTATTACGCCCTCGCCGATCAGCGCCCGGCCAGCCGCAAATATGCGCGCACCAAGATCGGTGGAAAAGGCGGCTGGATCACCCGGGCCGAGGAGTTCATGGCCCCGAAATACCGGCTGACCGAGGCCGAACATCGTGAAAGGACCGCAAGATGGGCGTGATCGACCGATTTCTGGGCGTATCGCAAGGTGTCGGCGCGCTTGGCAGTGCCGCCACCGGCATGGCCGAAGTCTTTACCCAGAACGCGACCCGCAAGATGGAGCTTGAGGAACAGGCCTATGCCCGCGCCATCAACCAGTTGGGACAGGAATTCCAGATCGCGCGGCCGGGTTTCTTCGATAGTTTCATCAACGGGTTGAACCGGCTGCCGCGCCCTCTGCTGGCGCTTGGGACGATGGGTCTGTTCGTTTATGCGATGGTCGAGCCGGCCGGTTTCGGGATCCGCATGGAGGGCTTGCAGCAGGTGCCCGAGCCGCTTTGGTGGCTTCTGGGTGCCATCGTCGGATTCTATTTCGGTGCCCGCGAGGCGTATTATTTCCGCAACAAGGGCTGGCCTGCGAAAAAGGGCGCCGCAACCGTCAGCAAGGAGGGGCAAGGCGACGCCGCGGCCTTGACCGGCGCGATCCGCCCCGAGGACGATTTCGCCGACAACGCGGCCCTGCGCGACTGGGTCGCCAGCCTGCGCGGATAGGTCACACGGGAAACCGTGGGCTACGGCCAAAGGGGGGCTTTCCCCCCTTTTTTTGTTGCCATATGCTGCGGTCAGAAAGGGAGGACGACCCAGATGACCGCAGAATTCGGCCACTTCGCCCTGGTCCTGGCCTTCGCCGTGGCGCTGTTTCAGATGATCGTGCCGATGGTCGGCGCGTCAAAAGGCTGGCAGGGCTGGATGGATAGTGCGCGGCCCGCCGCGATCATGCAATTCGTGTTGACCGGTCTGTCCTTCGCGGCTCTGACCGTTGCCTTCGTGACCTCGGATTTCTCGCTGAAGCTGGTCTATGAGAATTCGCATACGGCAAAGCCGATGCTGTACAAGTTTACCGGCGTCTGGGGCAATCACGAGGGGTCGTTGTTGCTGTGGGTGCTGATCCTGGCGCTGTTCGGCGCGGCGGCGGCGGTCTTTGGCGGCAATTTGCCGCCCAGCCTGCGGGCTCGGGTGCTGTCGGTTCAGGCTTCGATCGGGGTGGCTTTCTACGCTTTCATCATCTTCACATCCAACCCGTTCCTGCGGCTGGCCGATCCGCCGTTCAACGGACGCGACCTGAACCCGCTGCTGCAGGATCCCGGCCTCGCGTTCCATCCGCCGTTCCTGTATCTGGGCTATGTCGGGCTGTCGATGGCGTTCAGCTTTGCCATCGCCGCGCTGATCGAAGGGCGGGTCGATGCCGCCTGGGCCCGCTGGGTCCGGCCCTGGACATTGGCTGCATGGATGTTTCTGACGACGGGCATTTCGATCGGATCCTGGTGGGCCTATTACGAACTGGGCTGGGGTGGCTTCTGGTTCTGGGACCCGGTCGAGAATGCCAGCTTCATGCCCTGGCTTCTGGCCGCCGCCCTGATGCATTCCGCCATCGTTGTCGAAAAGCGTGAATCGCTGAAAAGCTGGACGATCCTGCTGGCGATCATGGCCTTCGGTTTCTCGATGATCGGAACGTTCATCGTGCGTTCCGGCGTGCTTACCTCTGTTCACAGTTTTGCCAGCGATCCGGCGCGCGGGATGTTCATCCTTGGAATCCTGACGGTGTTCGTCGGCGGCGGACTGACGCTCTATGCGGTGCGGGCGCCGGCCATGATGGCCAAGGGCGTGTTCCAGCCGACTTCGCGCGAAGGCGCACTGGTCTTGAACAATGTGCTGCTGGCGGTCTCGGCCTTCGTGGTCTTCATCGGTACGATGTGGCCGCTGTTCGCCGAGGCGATGTGGAATCGCAAGCTGTCGGTCGGCCCGCCATTCTTCAACAAGGCATTCACGCCTTTCATGATCGTGCTGGCGCTGGCGCTGCCCTTGGGTGCGATCATGCCGTGGAAGCGGGCGTTCCTGGGGCGGACGATGCGGCTGTTGCGCGGGCCTTTGATGTTTGCCCTGGCGGTGATGCTTCTGGTCTTCGCAGTTTCGACCGGGCGCAGCGCGGTCGCGGTGATCGGCGCGGGTCTGGGAAGCTGGCTGATCGCCGGCTCTGTCGCCGACCTGATCCATCGCACCGGCAATGCCGGTCTGTCGCGGCTGGCGCGGCTGCCGCGCGCCGACTGGGGAAAGGCGATCGCCCATGCCGGGCTGGGTGTGACCTTTGTCGGCGTCGGACTTCTGACCGCCTGGCAGACCGAGGATATCCGCGTTGCCCAAGTCGGCGAAACCTTCGACCTGACGGGCTATCAGATCACGCTGGAAGCGGTGGACAAGGTTCAGGGGCCCAATTACCTCTCGACCATGGCGACGATGGCGGTGGCGCGGGATGGTCGCAGTATCGCCACAACCTATCCGGAAAAGCGGGTCTATCCGGTGCAGGGCATGCCCACGACCGAGGCCGCCATCGTCAACGGCTTCTTCCGTGACATCTATCTGGTCATCGGTGACGAGCAGGCCGGCGGGGGCTGGGCCGTGCGGTCCTATGTCAAACCCTTCGCCAACTGGATCTGGCTGGGCGCGATCATGATGGCGCTTGGCGGTTTGGTCAGCCTGTCGGACCGCCGCTACCGGGTGGCGGCTGGCGCGCGTTCCTCCACGCCGGCCCGCGCGGTTCCGGCGGAATGAGCCGGCTTGCGCTGATCCTGATGCTTCTGCTGGCGCCCTTCGCGGCGCTGGCGGTTCAGCCCGATGAGGTTCTTGACAATCCCGTCCTTGAAAGCCGTGCCCGCGATATTTCGCAAAAGATGCGTTGTCCGGTTTGTCAGGGCGAGTCTATCGACGAATCCAACGCTGGGGTCAGCCGCGATCTGCGCCTCTATATCCGCGAGCGGCTGGTGGCGGGTGACAGTGACGCCGAGGTCGTCGATGCCGTCGTGGACCGTTTCGGCGAGTTCGTGCTGTTCGATCCGCCGATGCGCGGTATCAATCTTCTGCTGTGGTTCGCGGCGCCGGTGGCGGCCCTGCTGGGCCTGATCCTCGCCTTCGTCTTCCTGCGCGGCCGGTCCCGCGCCGCGTCCTCGATCCGCGATCTGAACGAGGCCGAGCGTGCTCGGCTGGACGAAATCATGCACGAGTGACGCGGGGTCGCGCTTTCGCAGGCTGCATTCCGGCGCCATGATCCCCAAGAGACGCGGGGGAACATTGCATGACCCATGAGACCATCCAGTTCGCTGTCGCCGATGGCATCGCCACGCTTGTCCTGAACCGGCCGGAGGTGATGAACGCGCTGAATTCACGGATGCGGGCCGAGATCACCGAGGCATTGACGACCCTTCCCGAAGAGGCGCGCTGCGTTGTTCTGACCGGATCGGGGCGGGCTTTCTGTTCGGGTCAGGATCTTGGCGATGCCGGCGCCGCCGCGGATCTGGAGGCCACGCTGCGCGATGAATACGAACCGATGCTGCGTGCGATCACCGGCTGCCGGGCACCCGTCATCGCGGCCGTGAACGGAGTCGCCGCCGGCGCGGGGGCCAATCTGGCCCTGGCCGCCGACGTCGTGATCGCGGCTGAAGGCGCCAGCTTCATCCAGGCCTTCACGAGGATCGGGCTTGTCCCGGATGCCGGCGGCACCTTCATCATTCCGCGCGCCATCGGCGCTGCGCGCGCGATGGGCATGATGCTTTTCGCCGATGCGATTCCGGCCCGACAAGCGGCGGACTGGGGCCTGATCTGGGATGCTGTCGCCGACGCCGACTTCGCCGAGGAGGTCGCCGCACGCGCCCGGAAGCTGGCTCAGGGGCCGACCGGCGCCTATCTGTCGATCCGCCATGCGCTCGCGGCTGCGTTCTGCAATGACATGGAGACGCAACTGGCGCTGGAAGCCCGGTTGCAGGGCGAGGCCGGTCGCAGCGCCGATTTCCGCGAGGGGGTCGCGGCCTTTCTGGAAAAGCGTCCGGCGCGCTTTATCGGACGCTAGGCAATCTGGACAAAGCGCGGCCTGTGGTCGCGATTATCGAAGAAGGGCACGGTTCCAGGCACCGGCAGAGCCGATCCAGGCGGCAGATTGCGGACAAGCTGGGCCAGTTCGGCCAACACGACCTCGGTGATGAAGGGCAGGTTCAGGGCGCGCGCCTTTGCCAAGGGAACCCAATGCAGGTGTGAAAGCTCGTCGCAGGCGCGGCTGAAATCGTCGGGATCGCCGGCGATTTCAGCCGCATCGGCCACGAAAAAACGTGCATCGAAGCGTCGGGGCCGACCCGGCGGCGTGATCGCGCGGAAGACATAGATCAAGGCCGACGGATCGGGCAACAGCCCCGCCTCGGCATAGCCGGGCCACGGGCAGGCCGCGCCACCCTGCCTGCCGATCAGCAGGCCGGTCTCTTCGGCCAGTTCCCGCAGGGCTGCGGCGGCGAAGGCGTGGACATCGCAGGGCGCGCCCTCGCGCAGTCCAGCCGCCAGGCGGGTTGCATGAGGCGCGGTCAGGGTTCCGGCCAGCGGCGCGGTCGCGTCGCTTGGATCGACCGCGCCACCCGGGAAAACGTATTTCGACGGCATGAAGGCCGCTTTCGCGCCACGCATTCCCATCAGCACCCGGCTGCCGGCCTCGTCGCGGCGCATCAGGATGATCGTCGCCGCGTCGCGGATTGGCGGTTCGGCTTCGGTCACGTCGAGGCAGGCTCGGCGTCGATTCCGAAACCATGCATCCGCTTGGCCCATTGCAGCCCGATCATGGCTCCCTTGATCCGCGGCAGCAGCAGCAGCGACAGGATCACCGCCCCAAGCCCGAAACCGACGATCATGGTTGCGGCCGAGGGACGGAAGGCGACAAAAAACGCCAGAAGAAGCGGCGCACCCAGATGCGAGACCAGCAGAACCGTCATATAGGCCGGTCCGTCATCGGCCCGCTGGTGGTGCAACGCCTCGCCACATTCGGGGCAAAGATCGGTCACGTTCAGATAGCTCCGGAACAGCCTGCCTCGGCCGCAGGCAGGACAGCGCCCGCGCGCGCCAAGCAGCATGGCCCGCCGCGTCGGACGGTCTTCGGCCGGCAGGCTGGCGAGGGATGTCTGGCCTTGGCTGGGCATGGCGGTCTCCGTGGCAAGGGGCGCGGGCGGTGGGTGCCAATCTAAGCCCTTGGCGCCGCTTTCGCCAGTCCGCCTTTACTTTCGCGCCATGGCCGGGACTCATGCGGCACGTTCGGATTGCGCCAGCATGACACGGTTGCGTCCCAGCGACTTGGCGACGATCAGGGCCCGATCGGCCCGTTCCATCGACAATTCGGCCAGAGTTTCGGCCCGCATATCCACGGTGGGCGGGTGGGCAACCGCCGCGCCGACCGAGACGGTGACCCTGACCCGTCCGCCGCCGGACAACTGCGGCAGGACGATGCCGTCTGCCTCGATGCGCCGGCGGATCGTCTCGGCCATGTCGCAGGCTCCTGCCTCGTCGGTCTCGGGCAGCACGATCATAAACTCCTCTCCGCCCAGGCGCGCGGTCATCCCGGCCTCGGGTACCGAGGCGGCGATTCGGGCTGCGACATCGCGAAGAACCGCGTCGCCCGCAGGATGGCCGAAGCGATCGTTGATCGTCTTGAATCGATCCAGATCCAGCGCCAGCACCGCGAAGGGCCGACGCTGCCGGATCGCATCGCCGGCCATCGCCGCCAGCCGGGGCAGGGCGAAGCGCCGGTTGTGCAGGCCGGTCAGCGGATCGGTCATGGCCCAGACCATATTGCGCTGCGTTTCCGCCCGGCGGCGGTCGGCGTCGCGCTTGCGGTGCAACTGGCCCTCGACCGCCAGCGCCGCCATTTCGGGATTGCTGCCGCTGCCCAGATCCATCGGCAGAACCTCGCCCGCGCCCAAATCCAGCGCAATGGCTGACAATTCGCTGCGTTCGGGCAAGGTGGCCACGATAAAGGCCGCATGGCGCGAGCCGTGGCGCGAGCGCAGTTCCGACAGCAGCCGCAAACCGTCACCGCGCCCCTCGATATCGGCGGCGATCAGATAAAGATCGGCACCTTCGCCGGTCACGGCAAGGCTCAGCGCCTCTTCGGGATTGTTTATGCGGAACTGGCAATGCAGCCGCGATTGCAGGCCATGGCGCCAGCGCAGGGCGCGGCCGGGGTTGTCGGCAACCAGCGTGACGCGATCTTCGCGGGCATGGCGGAACGGTGCGGCGGCCTCGCGCATCGCGCCGACCTGTTCGGCTACATCTTCGGCATCGCGCAGCAGACCGCGAATGCGCGCCAGCAGGATCTGTTCGTCCGCGGCGGGATCCAGGACAGCCGCCGCACCTGCCCGTAAAGCCTCGATTCGCACCTGCGCATCGGCTATCGCAAGGATCGTCACTTCGGGATATTCGACGTGGATCAGTCCGCACAGATCGACCAGCGCGCAATCGGGAAAACCCGAGGCCAGAAGCACCAGGTCGGGCTTGCCCTCGCGAAGGTGCTGCAAAAGCTGGGCGCTGCTTGCCGCGGTCAGCACGCCATGGCACGCCGACCCCAACCGCACCTTCATCATGATGCGCGTCGTGGCCGTTCCGTCAGCAACGATGATGCGAGCCGTCATCAGCCTTCAGACCCCTTCCTGCCCGTTTCGGCGAAGAATCACAGGATTTCCTTAACAAAGTGTTTCCGCTATTCGGAGCCGGCGGAAATCCGCGCAAAACTCACGCAGGGGTGACCCATGGCCTATTCGCCCGAACAGGCACGCGAGCTGGCGTTGTCGGCGCTGATCTGGATGACGGAAGATCCTGACCTGATTCAGGGCTTTCTCGGCGCGACGGGGCTGAGGCCCGAGGATCTTCGCGCCATGGCCAGCGACGCGGATTTGGCGGTCCATGTTCTTGATTTTGTGCTGCAGGCGGATGAACGCGTGCTGCGGGTGGCGCAGGCGCTTCAGATCAAGCCGGAAGAGGTGATGACCGCCCGCACCATCCTGGCCGGCCCCGGCAGTCACGGCTGGAGCATCGATTAGCCCCGGTCTTACCGGTTTCTTCACTTTTCGGCGCTAGGCTTACGCCAAAAGGAAGGTGAGAGATGCAGACATTGCTCGATCGCGCCATCGGCGAATTCATGCGTGAGGTCTATGGGATCGAGCGTTGGCAGGACATTCTGGATCAGATGTCGCAGGGGCTGATCGATACCGGACCTGATGGCGCCGGCTATGCCGGCGCGATGCGCGAGGCCGCCCGCAGGCTGGCCAAGCCCGAAGCGGACCTGTTCGAGGATCTGGGCGCATGGCTGGCGCGGCACGAACCGATCCGCCGATTGCTCCGCTTTTCGGGCAGCAACTTCCGCGATTTCGTGATGCGGCTGGACGAATTGCCGGACCGCGCCCATATGGTCGTGCCGGAACTGCGAATGCCGTCGATCCTGATCCGGCAAGACGATTCCAATACGGTGACGATCGAACTGACCGAGGCTCAGGCGGGCTGGCCACCAGTGCTGGGCGGTATCCTGCGCGGGATGGCGGATGATTATGGCGCGCTTGGGCTGATTCTGGTCGAGGGCGATGTCATCACGGTCCGCATCTCGGACGAATCCTTTTCGGAAGATCGCGGCTTTCAACTCGGCGATCCCTATCACGCCGCGACGGCGTCCCGCTGATGCGGATCCCCGAACCGCAGATCAGCTTCTCGACGCCGACGCTTCAGCGGCTCTTGCCGATGCATCTGCTGATGGCACCGGATGGCGAAATCCTGGGGACCGGGCCGACCCTGCGCAAGGTTCTGGGCCGGAAATGCCGGAAGATCGGCGAGGTTCTGACCCAGGCGCGCGCAACGACCGGGCAGTCGCTGATCGACGAAATCGCGACGGCCGCCACGCGGGGCGAACGGCTTTTCCTGCGTCTGACCGAGCCGCCGCACCTGACCCTCAGGGGTCATGCAGTAGCCGCGGCGGGGTCCGAAACCGCGATTTTGATCAATCTGGGCTTCGGTATCGGACTGACCGACGCGGTCAGCCATGCCGGATTGACGGATCAGGATTTCGCGCCGGCGGAACTGGCGATGGAGCTGCTGTTCCTGCACGAGGCCAACCGCGCCGCCCTGAGCGAGTTGTCGAACTTCAATCAGCAATTGCAGGCCGCGCGCGAGGCGGCCGAGTTGCAGGCGCATACCGATCCACTGACCGGACTGACCAACCGCCGGGGCGTGGAACTGGTCCTGTCAGCCGCGCTGAAGACATTCCGCGATGGCAAGGGCGCAGGATTCGCGCTGGCGCAGCTTGATCTTGACCGGTTCAAGGACGTGAACGACCGGTTGGGCCACGCGGCGGGCGACCGGGTCCTGTGCGACGTTGCCGATATCCTGAAGGAAGCGATCCGCAGCAACGATACCGCCGCGCGGGTCGGCGGCGACGAATTCCTGCTGATCCTGCGCGACCTGAACGATGCCGCGACGCTGGACCGGCTTGCCTGCCGGATTATCCGGCGCATCGAAGAACGGATCCCCGAAAAACTGCCGGGCTGCACCGTTTCCGCAAGCGTCGGGATCGTTCTTTCCGAACACTACCGAAACCTGACGGAAGACCGGATCCTGCATGATGCCGACGTGGCGCTGTACCGGTCGAAATACGGCGGTCGCGGCAGGGTGACGATCCTGTCCGAGGTTCTTCCGGTGGAACCTGCCTTGCCGGCAGGAACGGTTGCGCAAGACGATGCCGATCGACTAGATCGAACGGATGATGACGGGATTTCCCATCGCGCATGAAGGGATGCGCATCGGTCTGCTGGGAGGCTCGTTCGATCCGCCCCACGCGGGACATGTCAACATCACCCAGGCCGCCTTTCGCCGATTCCGTCTGGATCGTGTCTGGTGGCTGGTTTCACCGGGGAATCCGCTGAAGACGCGCGGGCCCGCGCCGCTGGGGCAAAGGATGCAGGCGGCGCAGACGCTGGTGCAGGATCCCCGCGTCGTGATCAGTGATCTGGAGGCGCGGATGAACACGCGGATCAGCGCGGACACGATCGCCGCCATGCGTCGTCGCTGGCCGGGCGTACGTTTCATCTGGCTTATGGGCTCGGACAATCTGGTCCAGTTTCACCTCTGGGAGCGCTGGCAAGAAGTCGCGGCGGCGGTGCCGATCGGAGTTCTGGCGCGGCCGGGAACACGAACTGCCGCCCGTCACTCGGTCGCGGCGAAAAAACTGCAACGCTGGCGGCTGCCGCTTGCCGCGGCGGCCGGCCTGGCCGATCGCAGACCGCCCGCCTGGGTGCTGGTCAATCTGCCGATGTCGGCCCATTCCTCGACCGCGCTTCGCCTCGTGCGGCCGGACCTGAGGGATCCGCCGTGACGGGCTGTTCCAGCCGCCGCGGCCTGTTGGCCGGAATCGCCGCCCTCTGCCTTGCCCGGACCGCGCGGGCAGAGACGCCGCAGGCCGCGCGTCCGCCGGCAAGGCCGCTGCCGGATGCGGCGCAGCTGATCCGGGCATCCGGTCTGGCGGGCACGACAGGCTATGCCCTGGTCGATCCGTTGCAGGGTCGGATAATGGCGGAAGGGGGCGCCGCGATGCCGTTTTCGCCCGCCAGCACGATGAAGGCGATCACCGCACTTTACGCGCTGGATCGGCTGGGGCAGACCCACCGTTTCCGGACGCGTGTGCTGCGGGCGGACGATATGCTGATCCTTGCAGGCGGCGGCGATCCGGTCCTGTCGTCGGATGACCTTGATCGGCTGGCCGCCGATCTGGTTGCCGCCGGTGCGGCCACTCCGGCGCGCTTTGCCGTCTGGGGCGGTGCATTGCCGCAAATCGAGGAAATTGCGCCCCCGCAGGCCGATTGGCTGGCCTATAACCCGGCCTTGTCGGGGATGATCCTCAATTTCAACCGGGTGTATCTGAACTGGCGTCGCGCCGATGGACGGATGCAGATGTCGCTGAAGGCGCGGGCAGAGCGGCATTCGCCCCGCGCCTACACGATCACTGTCGCGCCCGGCGATCAGCCCGATCTGTTCTCTTATCGCAGCGAGGACGGGATCGAGGCCTGGACCGTCTCGCGCGCCGCCATCGCCCAGCCGGGCAGCCGCTGGCTGCCGGTGCGCAAGCCAGAGCTTTACGCGGGCGACGTGTTCCAGACGTTGTGCCGCGCGCGCGGCCTGGTGCTGCCCCGGCCCGACACGATCCGGATGCTGCCCGTGGCCGAAGAGGTCGCAGCCTTGGACAGCCCGCCATTGATCACGATCCTGCGCGACATGTTGTATTATTCGACCAACCTGACCGCCGAAGTCGTCGGGTTGCAGGCCAGCGGTGCCCCCGATACCGCCAGTTCGGCCCGTGCCATGCAGGATTGGCTGGCGACGAAGGGGCAGGGCGCGGGGTTCCAGCTTCGCGACCATTCCGGCCTGTCGGACGACAGTCGCGTGACGGCGAGGGGCATGGCCCTGATGCTGGCCGGTCCGGGGCTCGCGGCAGGGCTGCCCGAACTGCTGAAGACGGATCCGCTGGCCGAGGATCTGGGCCTGGACCCGGACAGATCTGCACAGGTCGCGGCCAAGACGGGAACGCTGAATTTCGTCTCGAACCTCGCGGGTTACGTGACCGGCGCAGACGGAAACCGACGCTGTTTCGCGATCCTGTCCGTCGATCCGGCGCGCCACGAGGCGACCAGCGGACAGGAACAGCCGGCCGGGGTCCGTGCCTGGACGCGCGACGCCAAGCGCTTGCAGCGGCAAATGCTGCAGGCCTGGGCCGGTTCAGGTGGCTGACGAAGCGGTCGGAACCGGGGTTCAGATCACGCGGTGGCGAACCTGTGCCGAAAGCTCGATCGCGGCGGCGTGCAGGCGCGCGATGTTGAGCTGGTCGCGGATTTCGGCCAGCAGCGCGATCTCGCCCTCGTAAAGCCTGCCATCGGCGGCGGCCACATCGCAGGCCAGCGCATAGGCGGTTTCATACAGCTTTTCGGGCAGCGCATCGCGGATCAGCCCGAACAGCGCGTCCAGGCCGTCCTCTTCCTCGAACAGCGTCATCACCGTCTGGCTGGCGGCGCGGATGCGATCCTCGTCGTAATCGGCGAAAACCGGGGCGTGATCGACCATGCGCTGGATCGCCACAAGTTCCGAGGTTCGCATCTGCGCATCCGATGCCGAGACGGCCACCATGACCGCAACCAGCGCGTCGCAGGGCGAAAGTGAGGGCAGGTCGGTGGTCATGGTCGGTTCTCCATCGGTTCGCAGGCAAATTATTGACGATTGCGCCCGCGTTCAATAAGGCGTCGAAGCTTGCAACCGGGAGAAAAGCGATGACCACCCTGCGCGATGCCGCGATGCGTTCGAAGGCCTGGCCGTTCGAAGAGGCGCGCCGGGTGCTGAAACGCTACGATAAGGCGGATCCCGAAAAGGGTTTCGTGCTGTTCGAGACGGGCTACGGCCCCTCGGGCCTGCCGCATATCGGCACCTTCGGTGAGGTTGCCCGCACCACGATGATCCGCCGCGCCTTCGAGATGATCAGCGACATCCCGACCAAGCTGATCTGCTTTTCGGACGACATGGACGGCATGCGCAAGGTGCCCGACAACGTTCCGCAGCAGGACATGCTGCGCCAGCACCTGCAATTGCCGCTGACTTCCGTGCCCGATCCCTTCGGCACCCATGCCAGCTTCGGCGATCACAACAACGCCATGCTGCGGCGCTTTCTGGACACGTTCGGCTTCGACTACGAATTCATCAGCGCCACCGAATTCTACAGATCGGGCCGCTTCGATGCGACCCTGCTGGACGCGGCCGCGCGTTACGACGCGATCATGGAGGTGATGCTGGCCAGCCTGCGCGAGGAACGCCAGCAGACCTATTCCTGTTTCCTGCCCATCAGTCCGACCACGGGGCGGGTGCTGTATGTGCCGATCAAGCATGTCGATGCGGCCAACGGCACGATCACCTTCGATGAGGACGGCGAGGAATTGACGCTGCCGGTCACGGGCGGGCGGGTAAAGCTGCAATGGAAGCCGGATTTCGGCGCACGCTGGGCCGCACTGGATGTCGATTTCGAGATGTATGGCAAGGATCACAGCACCAACACGCCGATCTATGATGGCATCTGCGAGATTCTGGGCGGCAGAAAGCCCGAGCATTTCACCTATGAACTGTTTCTGGATCACCATGGCCAGAAGATCAGCAAATCCAAGGGCAACGGGCTGTCGATCGACGAATGGCTGACCTATGCGGCGACCGAAAGCCTTTCCTATTTCATGTATCAGAAGCCGAAAACGGCCAAGCGGATGCATTTCGACGTGATCCCCAAGGCTGTTGACGAATATCACCAGCAGTTGCGCGCCTATCCCGAGCAGGCGCCGGAGCAGCAGCTGGCGAACCCGGTCTGGCATATCCATGGCGGCGAGGTGCCGGCCTCGGACATGGTGGTGCCGTTCCAGATGCTGCTGAACCTGGCCTCGGTCGCGGGGGCCACCGACAAGGAGGGGCTTTGGGGCTTCATCCGTCGCTATGCGCCCGAGGCCAGCCCCCAGACGCATCCCGGTCTGGATCGGGCCGCGGGCTTTGCCGTGCGATACTTCACCGATTTCGTCGCCCCGACGCGGCGGTTCCGCGCCCCGACCGAGGTCGAGCGCCGGGCGATGGAGGATCTGGCCTCGCGGCTGGCCGCATGGGATCAGCCCGCCGATCCCGAGGCGTTGCAAAGCATGGTCTTCGCGATTGGCAAGGATCACGGGTTCGAACCGCTGCGCGACTGGTTCAGCGCACTCTACCAGGTTCTTCTGGGGGCCGATCAGGGACCGCGTTTCGGGGGGTTCATCGCGCTCTACGGCATCGACGAGACGCGCCTGCTGATCGAACGGGCGCTGGCCGGGGAACTGGCCGCAAGTCACTGACGCGCAGGGCTGGAACAGTTCGGACGAAGGCCGCTCTGCTGTCCTGGTCACCATCGCGCGTTGCGTCCCGACCCGGTGCAGCGCGCGCGCGTGCAAGGTTTCGTTAACCGGTCATAAACTATTCCTTCACTCCTTCGTCGGGGCCACGGCCCCTTCCGCAGCGGATGGGGAGACAGGAATGAACATCGCAATCACCAACGGCCTCATGCTGATGCCGCCGGCCTTCCGCGCGGGGCTGAACGCCTGGTCGCGGACCGACGGCACCTCGTCCAGTCCGACCTGGGCCAGCGCCGACAACGCCGGAATCGTCCCGGCCGATCAGGATTTCGGCGCCTGTCTGGAGATCTACAAGCAGCAGACGACGACCCAGATCCGTTTCATGGGCGAGACGCCGATGATCCCCGGCGTCTACCTGCGCATCTCGGCCCGCGTGAAGGCAGTGGCCGGCGCGCTGTGCGGCGTGCGCATCGCGGGCTGGGCAGGTGATGGCGCGCGCAATCATGTGACCGGCCTGGTCGAGGTCGGCCCGACCGTGCCGCTGACAACCTATGGCGAGGTGGTCGAGGTCAGCGCCATCGTCGGCGTCGGCGCGCGCGCGGGTGTCGACATGGGCTGGGGCACGGTGCCGGTCTTCGGCCATTTCGGCCTGGATCTGGTTGGCGCCAATGGTGGTGCGATCCGCATCGAATCGATCCGCATCGACGACATCACAGCGGCCTTCATCCCGTCGCTGATCGACTGGGTGGACGTGCGGGATTTCGGCGCCAGGGGCGACAATGCCACCAATGACCGGGCCGCCTTCATCGCCGCCGACCAGGCCGCCAATGGCGGTTGGGTGCTGGTTCCCGAAGGCACGTTCTATATCAGCGGCGACCTTGGGATAAACAGCCCGATCCGCTTCAAGGGCAGGATCCGCACACCCGATTCCACCCGTGTCTCGTTCCTGCAAAGCTTTGATTTCCCGACCTATGCCGACGCCTTCGGGAACGAGACGCTGGGCATGAAAAAGGCATTGCAGGCGCTGTTCGGCTATACCGATCATGTCACGCTGGATCTGTGCGGGCGTCGGGTCGATCTGGATGAACCGCTGGTCATTCAGGATCTGGCCCCCGATCTGAACGGGTTTTCCAATCGCCGGGTCATCGCCAATGGCAGCATCCAGGCCAAGCCCGGCACCGCCTGGGACACCGGCCGCTGGACCAGCCGCGCCAGCTACGACCCCGCGACGCCCGACCGGCTGACAAATGTCGCCAATGTCGCGGCGATCGAGATCGGCAGCCGCGTGTCCGGCAACGGCGTCGGCCGCGAGGTCTATGTCAACGGCAAGAACGTGGCCGAGGGCTGGCTTTCGCTGTCGCAACCGCTCTACGGCGGGGCGGCGACGCGCAGCTACACCTTCGAGCGCTACCGCTACCTGTTCGACTTTTCGGGGATCAAGCAGCTGAGCCGGCTGAATTTCGTCAATCTCGACCTCAGCTGCGAATCCATCGCGAGCGGCATCATGCTGGCCCCCGAAGGCGAGATGATCTCCGTGCGCGACTGCTATGTCACCAAGCCCAGGGATCGCGGCATCACCTCGATCGGGCGGGGCTGCCAGGACATGCTGATCGACCGTTGCCAATTCCTGTCCAGCGAGATCGATCTGCCCGCGCAGCAGCGCAGCTCGATCGCGATCAATGTCAATGCCAACGACACCAAGATCCGCGACAACCGCTTCGTGCGTTTCGCGCATTTCATGGTCGCCAATGGCGGCGGGCATATCATCAGCGGCAATCACTGGTTCCAGGGCGACGGCTCGGGCGAGGGGCTGCGCTATGCCGGGCTGGTGCTGACGCTGACCAACGTGCAGACCACGATCACCGGAAACTACATCGACAACGCCTCCATCGAATGGACCAACGAACACAGCGCGCGGCCCGATTTCAGCGGCAGCCAGTTCAGCTTCGGTGGCCTGACCATCACCGGCAATACCTGCCTGTGTTCCAATACCGCGGCCTGGTTCACCTGGCTGACGGTCAAGCCCTATGGCAGCGGCCATTTCATCCACGGCCTGACCGTATCGGGCAACGTGTTCAAGGCGCTTTACGGCAATGTGGACCGGATCGACAGGGTCGATACCTCGATCGCGGATCTGGATTACAACAACATGCGGAACGTCCAGTTCGAGGGCAATACCTTCAACGGCGTAAACAACTATGTCTCGAACCCGCTGCTGGTCCAGCACGAGCAGAACAGCACCTCGCGGACATGGAATCTGCCGGTGATCGAGGGGCTGCCGTTCCAGGCCTGGGCAAAATCCGTGCAGTCGGTGGTCGCCGAAGGGCCGATCACGGACGGCTCGAACAACCGCATCGACGCGGCGCCGTGGGTGCAGGCCGAGATCGGCAGCACGAGGCGACAGATCCGGCTGAACTGGGCCACTCCGGTCAAGGGCAAGATTTCGGTCTATGCGCGCATGGACCGGCCGCAGTAAAATCCCATCCGACCGTCCTCGGATACGCCGCCGCGAGCCATCGCGGCGGCTTTTTCATACGCCGGGATCCGCGGGCGTCAGCCCTAGGCCGCGCCGAAACCGACATTCGGCAGGGCGCGCTCGCGCATCATCTGCCAGAAGGAGAAATCCGGCAAGTCGACGAAGGCCGCGGCGTGCCGATGGGCATTCAACCAGTGATCGCGCAGGGCCGCATCGGATCGCGGGTCATGGCAGAGTCCCGAAGCCCACTCCGGCGAATGTGAACAATTTACATTTTACATCTGAAATCCGTCAATAACTTTACAAATTTCTCGTTATATAAAAAATGCTTAACTTGAAGTGCCGTATATGATTAACATCTGCCACGGGGGTGCTTTCAGCGCCGCCGGCCGGTGGGGACCGGCAACCGGACAAGGGACGGAAATGGCTGTAAGGAGGGCATGTCGTGAGCACCGAAACCATTGAAAAGCATCGAATTCCGCCCGGGTTCGAAAACGCGCACGTCAAGCCCGCCGATTACGACCGTCTCTATGCCGAATCGATTCGTGATCCGGAAGCCTTCTGGGCCCGCGAGGGCAAGAGGCTGGACTGGATCGAGCCCTATACCAAGGTCAAGAACACCGATTTCACCTTCGGCAAGGTCAACATCAAGTGGTACGAGGACGGCGTTCTGAATGTCAGCGTGAATTGCGTCGACCGGCATCTGGACAAGCGCGGCGAGCAGACCGCGATCATCTTCGAGCCCGACGATCCGAAGGACGACGCCCGGCACATCACCTACAGGCAATTGTCCGAAAACGTGAACCGGATGGCGAACGTGCTGCTGAGCCAGGGCGTCATGCGGGGCGACCGGGTCGTGATCTATCTGCCGATGATCCCCGAGGCCGCCTATGCGATGCTGGCCTGCGCGCGGATCGGGGCCATCCATTCCATCGTTTTCGCCGGTTTCTCGCCCGATGCGCTGGCCAACCGCATCAATGACAGCGGCGCCAAGGTGGTCATCACCGCCGATACCGCGCCGCGCGGCGGGCGCAAGACCAACCTCAAGGCCAATGCCGACGCGGCCCTGCTGCATTGTTCGGACAAGGTTCGCTGCCTCGTCGTCAAGCATACCGGCGATCAGACCACCTGGGTCGAGGATCGCGACGTGGACGTGAAGGCGATGATGCAGGAGGCCAGCCCCGATTGCCCGCCGCGCCCGATGAATGCCGAGGATCCGCTGTTCATCCTCTACACGTCAGGCTCGACCGGCAAGCCGAAGGGCGTGGTGCACACGACCGGCGGCTATCTGGTCTTTGCCGCCATGACCCATGAATATACCTTCGACTACCATGACGGCGACATCTTCTGGTGCACCGCCGATGTCGGCTGGGTTACCGGGCACAGCTATATCGTCTATGGCCCGCTGGCCAACGGTGCCACGACGGTGATGTTCGAGGGCGTGCCGACCTGGCCCGATGCGGGACGGTTCTGGGAAGTCTGCGCCAAGCACAAGGTGAACCAGTTCTACACCGCGCCGACCGCGATCCGGGCGCTGATGGGGAAGGGGCCGGAATTCGTCGAAAAGCACGACCTGTCCAGCCTGCGCCTTTTGGGCACGGTGGGCGAGCCGATCAACCCCGAAGCATGGAACTGGTATGACGAGCATGTCGGCAAGGGGCGGTGCCCCATTGTCGATACCTGGTGGCAGACCGAAACCGGCGGCCACCTGATCACGCCGCTGCCGGGCGCGACCGAGACCAAGCCCGGCTCGGCCACGGTTCCGTTCTTCGGCATCAGGCCGGCCATTCTCGATGCCGAATCGGCCAGGGTGCAAGAGGGCAATCCGGCCGAGGGCGTGCTGTGCATCGCCGATAGCTGGCCGGGCCAGATGCGGACCGTCTGGGGCGATCACAAGCGTTTCGAGGAAACCTATTTCCAGCAATATCCGGGCTATTACTTTACCGGCGACGGCTGCCGCCGGGACGAGGACGGCTATTACTGGATCACCGGCCGGGTCGATGACGTGATCAATGTCAGCGGCCATCGCATGGGCACGGCCGAGGTCGAATCGGCATTGGTCGCACATGAGAAAGTCGCCGAGGCAGCGGTCGTGGGCTATCCGCACCCGGTCAAGGGACAGGGGATCTATGCCTATGTCACCCTGATGAGCGGGGTCGAGCCGACCGAGGAATTGCGCGCCGAGCTGGAAAAGTGGGTCCGCAGCGAGATCGGCCCGATCGCCAAGCCGGACCTGATCCAGTGGGCGCCCGGGATGCCCAAGACGCGATCGGGCAAGATCATGCGCCGCATCCTGCGCAAGATCGCCGAGAATGACTATGGCAGCCTGGGCGACACCTCGACCCTGGCCGAACCCGAGGTGGTGGAAGACCTGATCGAGAACCGGATGAACCGCGGCTGAGCGGCGCCGGGAGAATACGGGGCCGCCCGCCGGCCCCGAATCGCGTCACGCGCAGCCCTGACGGGGCGCGACCGGGATGCAGGACGGCAAGGCGGGACGAGGGACATGTCTGAACAGGGAGGACCGCAAGGACATGAGTGACAGAACATCATCGAACGCCTACTGGCAGGCGAATCTGCGGATCATCTGGATCTGCCTCGCCATCTGGGCACTGGTATCCTACGGCTTCGCGATCATCCTGCGACCGCTGCTTTCGGGCATCAGGATCGGCGGCACGGATCTGGGCTTCTGGTTCGCGCAGCAAGGCGCGATCCTGGTGTTCATCGTGCTGATCTTCTTTTACGCGGCGCGGATGAACAAGCTCGACCGCGACCACGGCGTGGACGAGTGAGCGGGGATCCAACATGAGCCAGTTTACCCTCAACCTGATCTTCATCGGCCTCAGCTTCGCGGTGTATATCGGCATCGCGATCTATGCGCGGGCCGGATCGACGGCCGAATTCTACGCCGCCAATCGCGGCGTCCACCCGGTCATGAACGGCATGGCCACGGCGGCCGACTGGATGTCGGCGGCCAGCTTCATCTCGATGGCGGGGCTGATCGCCTTTACCGGATACGACAACTCGACCTATCTGATGGGCTGGACCGGTGGCTATGTGCTGCTGGCGATGCTGCTGGCGCCGTATCTGCGCAAGTTCGGCAAGTTCACCGTACCGGAATTCATCGGCGACCGCTTCTATTCGGGCACCGCGCGGATCATCGGCGTGATCTGCCTGCTGATCATCTCGATCACCTATGTGATCGGCCAGATGACCGGGGTGGGCGTCACCTTCTCGCGCTATCTGGAGGTGTCGAATTCGACCGGGTTGTGGATCGGCGCCGCGATCGTGTTCGTCTATGCCGTTCTTGGCGGCATGAAGGGCATCACCTATACGCAGGTCGCGCAGTATATCGTGCTGATCATCGCCTACACGATCCCGGCGGTCTTCATCGCGTTGCAACTGACCGGCAATGTGCTGCCGCAGACCGGTCTGTTCGGCTCTCTGAACAATGGCAGCGGCAAGTTCCTGGCGACGCTGGACAAGGTGGTCACGGATCTGGGCTTTAATTCCTATACCGGGCATCACAAGTCCACGCTGGACATGGTGCTGTTCACGCTGGCGCTGATGATCGGCACGGCGGGACTGCCGCATGTGATCATCCGTTTCTTCACCGTGCCCAAGGTTTCGGATGCACGGTTGTCGGCGGGCTGGGCGCTGGTCTTCATCGCGCTTCTCTATACCGTCGCGCCGGCCGTCGGCTCGATGTCGCGGTTCAACCTGACCACGACGATGTGGCCGGGCGCCGCGACCGGCGAGACATTCAGTCAGCCGGCCGTGTCGCTGGACCAGATCCAGAATGATCCCGACAAGGCCTGGATGCGCAACTGGCAGGTCACCGGCCTGCTGAACTGGGAAGACAAGAACGGCGACGGGCTGATCCAGTATTACAACGACACCGCCACGACCGGCCCGGCGGCCGAGATGGCTGCCTCGCAGAACCTTCAGGGCAATGAACTGACCACGGTGAACAACGACATCATGGTTCTGGCCAATCCCGAGATCGCGAACCTGCCGGGCTGGGTCATCGCCATTGTCGCCGCCGGCGGTCTGGCCGCGGCCCTGTCCACGGCGGCGGGGCTGTTGCTGGCAATTTCGGGCGCGGTCAGCCACGACCTGATCAAGGGTGCGATCAACCCGGCCATCAGCGAGAAGGGCGAGCTTCTCGCGGCCCGCATCTCGATGGGGGTCTCGATCCTGGTGGCGACGCTGCTGGGTCTGAACCCGCCGGGCTTCGCGGCGCAGACCGTGGCCCTGGCTTTCGGTCTGGCGGCAAGCTCGATCTTCCCGGTGCTGATGATGGGCATCTTCTCCAAGCGCGTGAACAAGCAGGGCGCGATCTGGGGGATGCTGGCAGGGATCCTGTCCACGCTGCTCTACATCTTCACCTACAAGGGCTGGTTCTTCATCTCGGGCACCAACATGCTGGAGGATACGGCCGCGAACTGGCTGTTCGGCATCTCGCCCGCCTCCTTCGGCACGATCGGGGCGCTGATCAATTTCGGCGTCGCCTATCTGGTGTCGAACGCGACCGAGGAACCGCCGATCGAGGTGCAGGAACTGGTCGAATCGATCCGCGTGCCGCGCGGCGCGGGCGACGCCGTCGCGCATTGAACCGAATCCGGCCGCGCCCCCTCATCAGGGGGGGGGCGCGGCCAGCCATGTCACGGGAAGGCCAGGGATGTCCGACAGCGTCGATTTCATCGCCACCGTGCACCCCTATGACAGATTGAAATCAGAGGATCTGGCGCGCGTCGCCGGAACCTTCACGCACCGGCATTATCCGGCCGGAACCGGGATCTATCAGGTCGGCGACAGGCTGCCCGGCCTCTATCTGATCCGGACCGGCCGCGTCCGCGTCACCGACCGCAACGGCGATTCGGTGTCGGAACTTGGGCCGCGCAATTCGTTTGGCGAACGCGGTCTGCTGCGCGACGGCGTGGCCGTGACCTCGGCCACGGCCATCGAGGATTGCGAGATCCTGATGCTGCCCGCCGCCGATCTGAGGGCGCTGATCCGCGACCATCGCGCGGTGGCGCGGTTCTTCGAACGGGGCCGTGGCCCCGAGGGGCGCGGCGCCCGGATCGCGACGCTGAAGGTTGGCGATCTGCTGGGTCGCCGCGCGCCCGTCGCCTGCGGTCCCGACACCCCGATCATCGAGGCCGCCCGCCGGATGCGCGAGGCCGGCGTCGGCAGCATCGGCATCACCGAAGACGAAAGGCTGGTGGGCCTTCTCACCATCCGCGACATGTCGAACCGCGTCGTGGCCGAAGGGCGCGACGCCGGCGGTCCGGTGCGGGGCGTGATGACCCCCGATCCGATCACCCTGCCGCCCTCGGCGCTTGGCTATGATGTGCTCAACATCATGCTGGAACGCCGCATCGGCCATCTGCCGGTCGTCGAGGACGGCCGCTTCGTCGGCATGATCAGCCAGACCGACCTGACCCGCGTGCAGGCGATCAGCGCCTCCGGCCTGATCCGCGACGTGGCGCAGGCCGGCAGCGTGGCCGAGATGGCCCGCATGACCGCGCGCATCCCCGATCTGCTGCTGAACCTCAGCCGCGCGCATCAGCGTCACGAAGTCATCACCCGCATGATCACCGATGTGGCCGATGCCGTGACGCGGCGGCTTCTGGACATGGCCCAGGCGCAGCTCGGGGCGCCGCCGGCGCCATTCCTGTGGGCGGCCTGCGGATCTCAGGGGCGCCAGGAACAGACCGGCGTCAGCGATCAGGACAATTGCCTGATCCTGGACGATGCCGCCGATCCGGACGATCCCTATTTCGGCGAACTCGCACGCTTGGTCAGCGACGGGCTGAATGCCTGCGGCTATGTCTATTGCCCCGGCAACATGATGGCTACCAATCCGCGCTGGCGTCAGCCCCGCACCGTGTGGCGGGCCTATTTCCGCGACTGGATCGCCCGTCCCAGCCCCGAGGCGCAGATGCTGGCCAGCGTCATGTTCGACCTGCGCGCCATCGGCGGCGAGGCGGGCCTGCTGGCCGATCTGCAACAGGATACGTTGCAGGCGGCCTCGAAGAATTCGATCTTCGTGGCGCACATGACCGCGAATGCGCTGAAGCACCGCCCGCCGCTGGGCCTGATCGGCGGTTTCGCCACGATCCGCACGGGCGAGCATCGCCACCATATCGACATGAAGCACAACGGCGTCGTGCCGGTCACCGACATGGCCCGCATCCATGCGTTGCAGGGCCGGCTGACGCCGGTCAGCACGCGGGCACGCCTTCAGGATGCCGAGGCCAAGGGCGTCCTGTCGGGCAGCGGCGCGCGCGATCTGATCGCGGCCTATGACCTGATCCAGACCATGCGGCTGGACAACCAGGCCGATCTGATCCGCGCGGGCCGAAGGCCCGACAATTACCTGTCGCCCGGCGATCTGGCGGATTTTCAGCGCAGCCATCTGCGTGACGCCTTTGTCGTGGTCAGGGGAATGCAATCTGCCCTGGGGCAGGGAAAGGGAATGCTGGCATGACGGGCGTGGGCGTCGAGGTTCTGGGCGTGATCGCGGTCGGCGTCGGCACCGCCGCGTTCCTGTTTGCCATGCTGCACGCGCTGCGCAAGGCGGGGCTGGCACTGCCGCGCTGGCTGCTGCCGGCGGGGATCGGGCTGGCGATGATTGGCTATTCGGTCTGGAACGACTACGCTTGGTATGACCGCGCGGTGGCGCGTCTGCCCGATGGCGCGCGGGTGCTGATGGTGGGCACCGGCAGCGTGGCCTGGGCGCCCTGGACCTATCTCGCGCCGCTGACGCTGCGTTTCGCGGCGCTCGATCCGGCGACGATCACCGACCGGGACGGGATCCGGCGCGCCGAAATCCTGCTGGTCGAGCGACGCGGCCAGACCCTTGTCGTGCCCCAGGATTTCGACTGCGCGGCCGGGCGGATCAAACCCGCGCGCGGCGATTGGGTCAGCGCGGCGCCCGACGATCCGGTCTGGGCCGTCGTCTGTCAGCAAGGAGGAGGGAAGGATGGCCCGGATCCTGGTGATCGAGGATGAGGACAACATCGCCACCGCGCTGGATTTCCTGCTGACGCGCGAGGGGCACAGCCACGTCCGCATGGCCTCGGGGCAGGGTGCGGTGCAGCGCATCCGCGAGACCCGTCCCGATCTGGTCCTGCTGGACGTGATGTTGCCCGATGTCTCAGGCTACCAGATCGTGCAGGATCTGCGTGCCGACCCGGCCCTGTCGGGGATCCGCGTGCTGATGATGACGGCCCGCGGCTCTGTCGTCGAGCGGCGCAAGGGGATGGCGCTTGGCGCCGACGGATTTATCGCCAAACCTTTCGAACTGGACGAATTGCGCGCCGAGATGACCCGCATTCTGGCGGAACCGTGCTGACCCGCCTGTCCCTGCGCCTGCGGATCTTCCTGATCTTCGCCGGCCTGGCGGCGGGGATCGTGGCGGCGATCGGTCTGGGCCTTGCGGTGGCCGGCCGCAGCCTTGCCGAGCTTGACGCGCTGATCGAATTCGGGCTGGACCTTCTGATCCAGGCCGGGATGGTCGCGGGCCTTGCCGCCGTGGCGCTGGTCACCGCCATCTGGTATCTGTTCGACCGCCACATCGCCCGCCCGATCGAGGTTCTGGCGGGCGGGCTGCGCACCGGGCAGGCGCCCGAGCCGGACGAGGCGCGCTATCTGGCCGATCTGGGCCCGGCCGTGCGCGACGCGGCGGCGGCGCGGGCGCGGACGGATCAGGCACTGACCGCCGCCCTTCACGATCACGCCGCCCATCTGACGCGGGAAAAGGCGGCGCTGGAATCCATCCTCGCCGATTTCGGCGCCGGCGCGCTGATGACCGATCCGCACGGGCGGGTGGTGTTCTACAATGCTTCGGCCGCGCGGCTGCTGCCGGGGCTTGCGCTGGACCGCCCGCTGCATCGCCATATCGCGCCCGGCGCGCTGGAGGCCGCCGCCGCGCGGTTGCAGGCGGGCGCCGAGGCGACCGACCTGGTCTGCCTGACCGCGCAAGGGACACGATTGTCCGGCCGGATGCGGCGGCTGGATGAAGGCACGCTGCTGATTTTGCATGAGACGGCCCCGCCCCGGCCCGCGCCCCGCGACGCGCTGGAGGCGCTGCGCCGACACGCCGCGACACTGGTGCCGATGCTGAACGCGCTGGACGGACCGATCCCGCCTGCGCTGGCGGCCGCGATCCGGGCCGAGGGGCAGGGCCTGGCCCGCGCCACCCGCCGCCTGTCCGAGGTCATGACCGACGCGCCGCCCACCGCCCGCGCCGGGCTGAACGAACTGGCCGCGGGACTGGATCGCGCGACCGATCTGCCGCCGCTGTCGCTGCTGGCCGAGGCGGATGCGATCGGCGCGCTGCTGCGTCTTTTGCAGGATCGGCTGCGGGCGATGGGCCAGGCGCCCGCGCTGCGTGTCGCGGCGGATGATCCGGGCGAGGCGCATCTGCTGCTGGAATGGGACGGCTCGGCACTGCCGATGGACCGGCTGGAGGACTGGCTGCGACAGGCGCCGGATCCGGCGCAGCCCGACCGCAGCGGCGCCGACATCCTGGCCGCGCATGGCACCGGCATCTGGCCCGAAGCCGACGATTCGCGTGCCCGGCTGGTCCTGCCCCTGCGACGGGCCCCGGACCGCATTGGCGGTGCCGGGCTGACCTATGATTTCGCGCTGCCCTCGCGCGCGGCGGCCTCGTCGCGGCTGGCGGATCTGACCTGCGTGGTCTTCGATACCGAGACGACCGGACTGGATCCGGCCCGGGACCGGATCGTGCAGATCGCGGGGATCCGTATCGCGGGCGGCCGCCTGACCGGCGAGCGGTTCGAGACGCTGGTCGATCCGGGACGCCGAATCCCCGCGCGCGCCAGCGCCATTCATGGCATCACCGACCAGATGGTCGCCGGCGCGCCCGACATGAGGACCGCGCTGATGGCGTTTCACCATTTCGCCGAGGATGCCGTGCTGGTCTGCCACAACGCGCCCTTCGACATGGGCCTGCTGCGCGCCGCCACACCCGAATCGGGGGCGCAGTTCGACAACCGGGTGCTGGACACCGTTTTGCTGTCAGCGATGGTCTGGGGTGGCACGGTCGCGCACACGCTGGACGCGCTGGCCGAAAGGCTGGGGATCGCGATTCCGCCCGATCAGCGCCACAGCGCCATGGGCGATGCGATCGCCACCGCGCAGGCATTTCTGCGGCTGATTCCCGCGCTGGAAGCCAAGGGCATCGCGCGCTTTGAGGATACGCTGGCCGAGGCCCGCCGGCATCGCCGCCTGATCGGCAATGCCAATCCCGATCACAATTCGATCTCGGGGGCGTCCGGGTCGCGCGGCACCGAAGGCCCGTCCGGAGACTGATCGGGGGATTGATCGGCGCCCGGCGCATCCGGATCCGGGAAATCGCGAAGATTCTCGCCGATGGGCGGCGGCGGCGGGGCGCCCGGTTTGCGGCGGATCACGATATCGCCGTTCTCCAGCCGCCGGGGCGTCTCGTAATTGCCGAGATCATCGACCAGCACGGCCAGATCCTTCAGCACAGGCGCCATCCGCGACAGCGCGCCCGACATGTCCTCGCCCAGCCGGTTCAGATCGGGGCCGACATCGTTCCACAGATCCTGAAACAACATTCCCAATCCGCGCCCGATCAGATCGGTCGGATCCTCGGCATCCTGCGACCGACGCGGCGCATCGGCCGGCGGCGGCTGGTAGGGCGCCTGCGCCGGGGCGGGCAGGGGCAGCAGCAGCAACAGGGTGGCCAGGGCGAAGGGGCGCGTCTCCATGCCGCAATGATGGGCGCGACACCGCCACGACGCAAGACGGAATGGATACGGAACGGATCGTCAATGCGCCTTGCGGCCATGATCGCGGTTGCGCGATGGCATCGCGGCCGGTTCCGATCCGTGGTTTGAGGGTGAGAGGCTGGACAACGACCCAGGCGGGGCTCGTTACGGCTGCTTCCTTCCGGACCTGACCGGATTGGCGAGATGCCTGCCCGCGCCAACCTCTCGGCGCGACAGATAATCGGCGGGCAGAGCCGATGCAACCCCGTCAGAGGAAAAGTCTGAACCGCACGAAGCCATCGCCGGAGGCGCCGGTATGGTCGAGGCGGCCGGGCAGATGGCGTTCCAGTTCGGCCAGATGGTCCAGGCTGCCGGGGCCGGTCTCGAACAGCACGCTGGTGCCGGGCATGGGGGCGAAGCGCCAATGCGCGCGGTGGCGGACCCGGATCCGGCGGCGCCGGCGAATGTAGTGGCGCAGCACATCGCGGGTCAGCGCCCCGTCCTTCAGCGCCACCTCGTTGCCCGCGACCAGCGGGCTGAACAGGCCGCAAGAGGCGAGGCGATAGGAATTGGTCGCCAGCACGAAGACATCGCGGTCCTGCAACGGCCGTCCCTGCCAGCACAGATCGCGAATCCGGCAGGCGGCCGCGTCGGCAAGCCGGCCATCGGGGCCGAAGCGTGCGGGCTGCGACAGATCGACCTGCCACGTCACCCCATCCACGACGTCGAAATTGTAGCAGGGAAAATCCTCGGCCAGCAGCGGCTGATCGTGACCGCCCGGCGTGATCCGTCTGAACATCCCGGCCGCACGTTCCAGCCAGTCGCGCAACTGCGCGCCATCCAGGCGGATCGCGCAGATGCGGTTCGGGAAGGAATAGAGATCCGACAGGCTGCGCAGGCTGAGCCGCCCGCCGGGGACGTCGGTGTAATGGCCCGGACCGCCCCTTCCGCCGGCCCGGAACGGGGCCGATGCCGACAGCACCGGCAGATCCTGCCAGCAGGTGCCACGCAGCCCGGCCCGGACGTGCCAGCGTTGCGCCATGTTGACCAGCCGCAGCCCCGGATCGACGCCGATCAGCGCGAAGTAGCTGGTCAGGGCCGCGTCCGACCGGCCGACACGCCGGCGCAGCTGGCGCAGCGTGTCGCGATGATCGGCCATGACGGGGCGGGCGATCTCGGGCGCGGCGGGCAAATCGGCGGGCACGGTTTCGGCCCGGCAGTCGAACGCGGCGACCTGCCAGCCGCCGGCGCCGTCGCGGCGCAGCCGCAGGTCGATGACGCCCAGATGCGATCCGCCGAATCCCGCCATCACCGCAGGCTTGCCGGCCAGCGTGCCGCGCTGCGGGTCGATGCCCGGAATGGCGCGGAAATCGCGACCCGGAAAGACCTGATGGGTGTGGCCCGCAATCACCGCGTCGATCCCCGGCGTCGCGGCCAGGGCGGTGGCGGCGTTCTCCATCCCCGGTCGCGCGGCCGGATCGCCGATTCCGGTATGGGCCAGGGCGATGACGATCTGCGCCCCCGCGCGGCGCATCTGCGGCACGATCCTGCCCGCGGTTGCCACGATGTCGTCGCAGATCAGGTCCGAAGACAGGTCGCGGTCCCATTCGGCGGTCTGGGGAGGCAGGAAACCGACCAGCCCGATGCGCATCGGCACCTGCCGCCCGGCCACGTCGCGCAGGCTGCGATCGACGATCGCATAGGGGGCAAAGCCGCGCCCGCGCCGGACATGAAGATTGGCCGCCAGAACGGGAAACCGCGCCCGATCGGTGGCACCGCGCAGGAATGCCAGCCCGAAGCTGAAATCGTGGTTGCCAAGCGCGGCGGCGTCATAGGCCAGCGCGTTCATCGCGGCGATGGCGGGATGGGGACGGTCCATACCGGCGGTCCTGCGCGCCGCGAAATCGCCCAGAGGCGTGCCTTCGAGGAAATCGCCGTTGTCCAGCAGCAGGCAATTGTCCACCTCGGCCCGCCGCCGCGCGATCAGCGACGCCGTGCGCGCCAGACCGCCCCGTCCGCTGGGCCGATCGGCAAGGTAATCATAGGGCAGCACATTCATGTGCATGTCCGTGGTTGCCAGGATGCGAAGCGCCACGATGTCGCCGGATGGGGCCGAAGCCCCCTTTGTCGCCTCCCCGGAACCGTCGGGCATTCATCACTCCATACTGCCAGACGATCTGGTGTCCGGGCGCTCAGCGGCGCGGTGCCCAAGCTATTCGGAACAGTCGCTAAAAACAACTTGAGATTGAAGAAAAAATCTTTGCTCCCGTCAAGAAACGGCGGATCCTGACCAAAAGGACAGATTTGAGCAGGGCGTGGCTGGACGTAAAGTCCGATTTGTTCACCAGTGCTTTTTTAACGAGTTCCGTCTTCATTGCCCGTTTCGGTTGAACTGTCTTCGTTGTTGGGCTTAGCTGCGCCCCAGTGACGGCTTTGACGACGGAATATTGCAGGCATGAAGTTTTCGACCCGAATCGATACCGATTCCGCTGCCTCGGATCTGTTTGACACGGTTGGAAATTTCGATCGCATCGAACGGATGCTGACCCGCCGCGGCGCGGTCATCACCCGGATCGATCCGGCGCAAGAGCCCGGAACGGGCGTGGGCTGGATGATCGGCTTCGACTGGCGGGGACAGCCGCGTCAGCTTCGTCTGGAGGTCACGCGCTATGATCGGCCAGAACGGATGTCCATGGTCGGGCAATCCGATTCCTTCGATGTCGCGATCGACGCGACCGTGGTGGCCCTGGGCCGCGCGCGGTCGCGTCTTATCTTCGAGACCGGCCTGCGGCCGCGCAGCATGCGCGCCCGGCTGATGGTGCAGACCGCGAAGCTGGGCAAGGGCCAGCTTGATCAGCGCTATGCCCGGCGGATCAATGACTTTCTGACCGATCTTCAGGTCTGATCCCCGGGCCCGCTCCGCGATTGCGCCTCGCGCAGCGGATCGGCCGGATAGGTGCCGAGGATGGTCAGCATCGAGGTGAAAAAGCCCAATTCGTCCAGCGCGCGCCGCAGGGCGGGATCGTCGGGATGGCCCTCGACATCGGCATAGAACTGGGTCGCCGAGAAGACGCCGTCGACCATGTAGCTTTCCAGCTTGGTCATGTTGACGCCGTTGGTCGCGAAACCGCCCATCGCCTTGTAGAGCGCGGCGGGAATGTTGCGGACGCGGAAGACGAAGCTGGTCAGCATCCTGTCCGCCCGGCGGCTGTCGTCGGGTTGGCGCGCCATGATCAGGAAGCGGGTGGTGTTGTTGGCGTGATCCTCGATCTGGTCGGCCAGCCGGTCGAGACCGTAGATCTCGCCCGCCAGCGGCGCCGCCAGCGCGGCCAGCGACGGATTGCCGCGGGCGGCGACCTCCCTGGCCGATCCGGCGGTATCGGCGCCCGTCATCGGGCGGATACCGTGGCGGCGCAGAAAGCCCCGGCACTGACCCAGAAGGACCGTGTGGCTCATCGCCTCGCGGATCGCGGTCAGCGGCGATCCGGGCACGGCCAGAAGGCTGATATGGACCCGGACGAAGGCCTCGTCGATGATGTGCAGACCGGATTCGGGCAGCAGGTGATGGATATCGGCCACCCGGCCATAGGTCGAATTCTCGACCGGCAGCATGGCCAGATCGGCCTCGCCCGTGCGGACCGCCTCGATCACGTCCTCGAAGGTGCGGCAGGGCAGGGGTTCCATCTGCGGGCGGGCCTTGACGCAGGCCTCGTGGCTGTAGGCGCCGGGTTCGCCCTGAAAGGCGATGCGGTTGATGTTCATCCGTCCTGGTCCGCTGTCCGAAATTTGACCCTGCGCGGGTAACTATACCTTGAACCCCGAAAGCGAAAGCGGATAGATACGGTGCGAATTGAAGAGGCTACCAGCGGGGACCGCACGCATGTTCAACACCATGACCCTGACCAAGGCTGCCGGCGCGCTGATCGGCGCGCTTCTGTTCCTGCTGCTGGCCAACTGGTTCGCAGGCGGGTTGTATCAGGTCGGCGCCGGCGAGGAAGGCGGGGCCGAGGGCGAGGAACAGGCACAGGCCTATTCGATCCCGGTGCCCGAAGCCGGCGCCGCCAGCGACAGCGCCGGCAGCGCGGCGCAAGAGCCGCAGATCGATTTCGCCGCGCTGATGGCAAAGGCCGATCCCGCCGCCGGCGAGAAGGTTTTCGGAAAGTGCAAGACCTGCCACAAGCTGACCGGCTCGAACGCCGTCGGTCCCTACCTGAACGGTGTTGTCGGGCGGGCCGTGGCCTCGGTTCCGGATTACAGCTACAGCGATGCGATGACCGCCCACGCCTCGGAAGTCGCCGAATGGACGCCCGAGGCGTTGCAGGAATTCCTGGCCGACCCCAAGGGCGTGGTCAAGGGCACCAAGATGTCGTTCGCCGGGCTGAAGAAGCCCGAGGATCGCGCCGATGTCATCGCCTATCTGGAATCCCAGAAATAGTCGCTTTCTTGCGTTTTCGAACTGGCGGAGCGGAACAGAGGGCGTGGCGGGGCCACGCCCTTTTTTCGCCGCGATCGGGGCCAATCATCGGCCTGCCGCGCCGGTGCGGACGCATGGGCGTGAAAGCGGGGCTTCCCCGCCTGCCTGCAAGTTGGCTGTCCGCGGCGCGGCGTCTGCCCGGCGCGGCCCGCGGCCCCGCGATCGCCCCGACCGCTCACGAAATCGCGGCTTGATCCGGCCCCGCGCGCTGTCCTAGCGTCGTGCGAACCTCGTCCAGCCGGAGCCGCGACATGCGCCATCTCGTCCTGATCCTCGCCCTCGCCACCGGGACCGCCGCCGGTCCCGCCCTGTCGCAGGAAAGAGGATCGGAGGATGACGACAAGATCATCAAGTCCTACGGCATCGGCGTCTTCGACGAGCTGAAGCTGCCCGCCGATTACACGCAGCTTGCCTATGTCAATCCCGACGCGCCCAAGGGCGGCGAGATTTCCGAAGCAATCCCGAATTCGACCGGTTTCGACAATTTCAATCCCTTCACCTTTCGCGGCCGGGCTGCGGTCCTGTCCTCGGTCATGCTGGAATCGATCCTGGTCGGCACCGCGGACGAGGTCGGCGCGGCCTATTGCCTGCTGTGCGAAAGCCTGGAATATCCCGAAAGCCGCGATTGGGTGATCTTCAATCTGCGGCCCGAGGCGCGCTTCAGCGACGGCACGCCGCTGACCGCCTATGACGTGCTGTTCAGCTACGAGACGATGCGCGACAAGGGGCTGTCATCGTTCCGGCTGGTGATCGGCCAGCAGGTCGCCAAGGCCGAGGTGATCGACGCCAACACGATCAAGTTCATCTTCACCCCCGATTATCCGCGCCGCGACGTGATCCAGTCGGTCGGCGGCCTGCCGATCTTCAGCCGCAAGGATTTCGCCGACAATCAGCGCGATCTGGAACAGCCGATGGACAAGCCCTTCATCGGTTCGGGCCCCTACGTCTTTGACAGCGCCGACATCAACCGCAAGGTCATCTACAGGCGCAATCCCGATTACTGGGGCGCGGATCTGCCGATCAACAAGGGCCGCAACAATTTCGACCGCATCCGGTTCGAATATTTCTCGGACTACGATGCCGCCTTCGAGGCGTTCAAGGCCGGCGAATACACCTTTCGGCGCGAGGTCAGCAGCATCATCTGGGCGACGCGCTATGACTTTCCGGCGCTGAGCCGGGGATGGGTCAAGAAGGAAAAGCTGCCCGACGGCAGCATCGCATCGGGGCAGGCCTGGGTCATGAACCTGCGCCGACCGACCCTGCAGGACATCCGCGTGCGCGAGGCGATCGGGCTGATGTTCAACTTCGAATGGTCCAACGCATCGCTGTTCTACGGCCTCTACGAGCGGGTCAACAGTTTCTGGGACAACAGCGACCTGGCCGCGACCGGCACGCCATCCGACGCCGAAAGGGCGCTGCTGGAGCCGGTGGCCAAGGACCTGCCCAAGGGCGTCCTGACCGGCGAGGCGGTGATGGCGCCGACCAGCGG
>CERQ01113427.1_pt1 | contig 33976 bp, 16 predicted proteins | sample 530711 | NCBI WGS metagenome assembly CERQ01 (sample SAMEA2620882, study PRJEB7988) | marine metagenome | biome: marine biome (ENVO:00000447); feature: mesopelagic zone (ENVO:00000213); material: "saline water (ENVO:00002010), including plankton (ENVO:xxxxxxxx)" | depth 850 m | reverse complement strand
ATAGTTTGAGATGCACTACCGTTAGTATGACTTAGTGAATAATTAGAGCCCAACATTGCGCTGTCTATGCCGTTGCGATTTTGAGCCACTATATAGCTCAAGCCTTGTGTATCCCAAGAGTCGCCACTTTGCGCAAAATCACCGTTCAACAATACATTGGTATGGTGTTGGCCTTCATCGACAAGACCGTCTTTATCTTGGTCGATATCTGTACTAGCACTAACACTTTTCGAAATAAATGCAGCGATAAATAGACTTTTAATTATTCTTTTATGCAACTTCATCCATTATCCTTAATTTATGAAAATTGGCCGTAACAAGATAATTAAAATGAATTTTCAAAAGTTAAGAGACTACGGCCAAATCCCTTTACGCCGAAAACGTTCTTCATTTTAATGAGGAGACGTGAATAGTACATTGTTCTTATTTACTTTTCACACAAGAAGAGAATTATATACTAAAGTATGACTCTTTCAGTAACATACCGAAAATTAGGTTCAATTCCTTTCGCGCCCATAATTGTGTGTCGTCATAAAGAAGTCCTTCTTATGTCAACGCTATTTAGGACGGGACAATACAGTCAAAAAAAGCAGCTTTAACGCTGCCCTTTTTCTTAATTTTGGTAACTCAATACTTCCAGTCTATTCCTTCCCATTCTATCGACGCCGTAAACGACCACGTCGCTTAAGCCATCACTAGTAATATCCGGAACAACAACAAAACTAGGACGTTCAGACCAGTCATTGCCCACTAAAAGCGAGGTAACACTCATGTTAAGAACGTTTTTAATTGATAAAACAAGCGCTCCATTGCTCTTTCTACCTATTAGTCCAATATCTACAACTTCATCACCATCAAAGTCATCAATAGCAATAAAACTTACGTCAGTTAAGTTATTGGCCCAACCCGCGCTATACATTGTATCGTTACGGTCTACACCATTTTTAATAATGATCTGATACCTGTCACTTCCTTGACGCAAACCTGCAACCGCTACCTCACGCACGCCGTCAGCATTTGCGTCTGGTATTTTAACAAATTCGTGAGTTACGTAGTCTGTTGGCCAGCTAAATATTCCCAAAGTACCGGCTTGTGAAACACCGCTTTTTGTAAATAGTTGTACTTGGTTTGACTCTTTACGGCGACCGTACAAAGCGAAATCTTCATTACCGTCGAAATCTATATCTGGTAAATTCATCCAAGCTTCATCTTCCCAATCGTTGCCAAAATTGTAGGCTCGCAATTTGTCATTTGCATCGACGCCGCTGACAACTTTAACCTGAATTTTATTATTGGCTTTTAATCTACCCATCAAACCTATTTCTGAAACACCATCGCCATTCATATCGCTTAGCGCAACGTACTTTGGATTATCCATCAACGATGGGAACGAGTATTTATGCATCGCCGTTCCTGTGGCACCATCCTTTAGCAATAATTGCGGCCTGTCACCAATATAAAACAAACCTTGCATACCGATTTCCGGTATTCCGTCTTCGTTTAGATCGCGTAATTTAACAAGGCTTACATTCGTCCAGTTACCTGGCCAAGCATAATTTTGAACGGTTTCACCTGTCTTAGCGTCTTTGATCATTAACCTTGAACGAATACCCGTGTTTGTCTCGCCATCTTCGATAATTCCGAAGACACCTATTTCATGAGAACCATTGCTATTCATATCAGGGAAGCTATGAACAGTAAACTCGCTATATTCTCCTGGGAACTTAAGGTTTCTAATCACTTGCTGTGACGCCACATTTACTGTGTTCGCGGCAATTTCACCATTTAATGCTTGATAAACTACAACAATATCTTCTATTCCATCACTATCGAGATCGTTTACATTAGTAACGAATCGAATGACACGTAGTGAGTCCAGCGACTCTTCACTATCAATAACACCATTTCCATTAGAGTCCCTGTTATAAGGGTCTAATCCAACTGAAAGCTCGTAATTATCGCCTAGTCCATCGTTATCACTATCTAAGTACTCAGATGGATCGAGCGGGAAAGCATCCTCTGAATCTACAACTCCGTCTCCGTCATCATCGACGTCACAAGCATCCCCAAGACCATCGTTGTCGAAATCTTCTTGATTAGGGTTACTCACAAATGGACAATTATCAAACTGTCCCGTAAACCCGTCTTCATCAGGGTCGTGCGTAGGAAGCATTTTAAATTCAGCATAACTTACTCGCCCGCTATGCTCGTTATCTAGCTCGTCATAAATGAAACTGAGGTTTTGCAAAAATAAACCCAACTTGATTTCGTCTGTTGCAGTTTGTCCCCACCAGTTAAGATTAGCATTAATATCAAGTTCACTATTGTTGTGAATAGCGTAGCCAGCATTGTCAGCGATATCGTTGTTATTTATGATAGGTTTAGATCTTCCAGAGATTAATATGCCATCGCTGTCGTTTAGAGAAATAGTGTTCAAACTGACTTCAAAAAGACCGTCACTATCATAATTGTGGTAGTCGAACTGCACCCCCAAACCATTGCGTACTACCGTGTTATTGTTAAAACGTGGTAGCACGTTTCCACCAAACACAGCGCCTGCCCCCAAATTTCCAACTAGTGTGTTTCGCTCAACATTAACCACTGTATCTTGGTTAGCATTAAATAAGAGACCTGCACCTTCATAGATTGGAGAGTCGTAACCGTAATCACGATTAAATCCGAAGCCAGAGATTGTATTGCCTGTTATGTCGATAGAGCCTAAAGTAGAGTTATACGCATTTATTCGTAAACCGCCATAACCCTCTCCAGATATATTGTTATTATCGATCACTACCAAGAACTCTTTGCCTTCGTAGTGCTGCAATCCAACAATAAGGCCTTCAATTCCTTCGAAAATATTGTTGGTTAAAACAAGGTCCCCCTCGATTCCTCCTAACTCCAATAGTTGTGCATCGGTAACCACATTGTTTGAAAACGTCATGTTTTCTAAATAGGAAAGAGACAACAAGCCCACGTTGTTAAGTGAGTTATTGGAGAAATCGATTGTCCACTGGACCGCGGTACCAGACAAAAATGCCCCGTATATATTTGAAAATATGTTATTAACTATTTTGCTTTCACATTGACAGTAACTAGAAAAAGCGACGCCTCGTCTGTTGTACGAGATATCACTATTGGTGATTTCTAGGACTGCATCAGGTTCGTAATTGTTTGCAAGAATACCAAATTCGGAGTGATACAATTTAGTAAAAGACATCTTGAGAGAACCCAAATCTTCGAGCGAGATCCCTCCCCAATCACCTGCTTGCTCGCCTCCTCTTATCGAACGCAGCGCAACCGGCTCGGCTTCAGTTCCCATGAGATTAAGCGCACCAGAAATAAAAAGCTCTGCTTTGTCCCAATGCATTCCTTTACGTGTATTATCTTGTTGTGGAGCGAACAGCACTTCAACTCCAGCCTCTACTTTAAGCGCTGCATGACGACTCACTCTTATATCGCCTAAAACAAGATATGGGCTACCTTCAACTTTCCACTGAGTATCGCTCTCAAACGACTGCCCTAAGAGGATTGTTTTAGCCAGATAGGTGTCAGTGTTAACAACAGACTCATATCCCCAATCATTCAATGCATCGTAATAGAAGGCGCGCAGTCTATCGCCCTTATAAACTTCTAATTTACCATTTCCATTACTGGTGTCGTCTGAAGTGCTATAGATAATGTTGCCAACAAAGCGGCCGCTATTTGGGCTGGTTTCAGTAAGTGTTAGCTGCTCACCGGTAAAAGATTCGCTCACTACATCAAATGTAAACTTATCACCTGCAGCGAAAGGGATTCCTCCCTCGTTGATGATAATAGATAATTGGTTATCTTCAGTAGTGTAAGGCTTGTTCTGCGAGTTATAAATATATAATTTATTTTCTTCTGGCCCTGTAACACTACCAGTAACAATAAATTGATAATCATTGAGGGCTATAATTTCCCAACTTTGAGCTACTACTGAATCTTCATTAAGTATAATCTGGAGGTTACCTGTCCCTACATTGTTTCTATCTTCGACAAAGTTTGTAATTCTAGCAGGCTCTCCGTGATTCTCTTTATCGCTAGTAACAACAACCTCTATGCTTTCTATTAGGTTAGCATGAGTATTTACATCATTGTCGGTGAGTTCTATCCGAATGGAGTCTCCGCTCTCAAAACCGATGGGCGCCTCGCCACTTTCATTAATAAACCTTAGCTTTCCTGTGACAGTACTAGATGACGGTACACCGCCCAGCGCATTAGGAGAGCCCAGCCACGCAGAATAATTCACCGAAGCCTGATTCGGAGAATAAATAAAACTGACATCCGTTGGATTATCAGCATTAGCTATTTCAGCAGTTTCTGCTTCTCCCCACCAGTTATATCGCGCGTTTAATTCGTATTCGGTTAGGTTCCGAATAGCGTAGCTTCCATTACCCACAATATCATTATACTGAATGATAGGCTGTACGTTACCACTTACCTCTATACCGTAACCGGTATTGTTCGATATAGTGTTATCAGTAATCTCAAATACACCTGTCTCAAAATGGCTAGCAAAACTAATTACAAGGCCCGCACCGTTCTCAGAAATTACGTTATTGCGAAATACTGGTTCAACTTTTCCATAAAGGTATACGCCAATACCTTCATTTTGAGTGATGCTGTTGCTTTCAATGGTAGGTGATACAAAATATTCACTTACAATATTTAATGCCGCACCATCAAAGTACTGTTCCCCTCCGTATGAATCGCCCGAATTACCAAAGCCACATAATGTGTTTCTGGCGACTACAAAAGGCTCATCCAATTCACTATACACATTGAGTGAAAGACCATTGTATGCATCGCCTTCAATGAGATTATCGACTATCGTTATGGAATCGAGCTCTTCAGCATAATAAGAAGTCGTAATTGTAATTCCGCGATTTGTCTGTATTACATTATTGGAAAATGAAAGTGTCTGTTGGACGTCGTGGATAAAAAACTCACCCGAGTTTTCAAACGTATTTTCAGAAATTGTCACACTATCGAAATTATTAAAGAAAGTGTTACGCGCGTTGCGCAGAGTATTGTTTGAGAAAAAAATGTCTGATTGATTGCTGTAAGTAGAAACTGTTTCTTCCGAGATGTTCTCGAACGTTGAGTTAGTAATTGAGATGTCGCATACATCACAATATGAAATGATAAGACCGCTAAAGCTGTCAGTAAAAGACAATTCATCAATGGTAATGTTTTGCCCACTCGTATATGAGCGATAAAAAATACCAAGCGCCGCATTGCTTATTTTGGCGTGTGTAATTGCAAATTGCTCAGGGTCATATAAATCTATCCCCCCCCAATCTCGTTTGGTAGCGTGTGTCTCAAATGACTCGATAACAACTGGGTTTTCTTGTGTCCCTTGAACTTCAAAAGCCCCTTCTACAACGAATTCAGTTTTATCTGAATATCGACCATACTCTCTGCTGTCTTGATTAGCTAAAAGATACACTTCAGTGCCTGCCAAGATACTTAGCGAGCCACCAATAGGAACACTAATATCACCAAGTATGAGATAAGGGCTACCTTCGGCGTCCCATTGAGTAGGTTGTGCATAATTAGCGCCACTGATTACCGTAGTCGCAAAATACGCTGTGGCAACAATATCTTCTGATGTTGATTGAGCATTAGCAGTGTCTGTATAAAATGCGCGTAATTTATCTACAGCGTTCAAATTGAGAATCGTATCTGCGTATTGCACACTACCATCATAAGTTAGCGGAATTGAAGAGGTAAAGACACCGCTATTTTGTGACGTCTCTGTTAGCGTAATCTCTTCTCCAGTAACCTCTTCAGGTACTACAGTAAAGGTCAACTTATCACCCGCAGAAAATTGAATGTTGCCTTGCTCGATTTCTAGACCTAGACCACCATTTGATGTTTGGTAAGGTATGTCGTTGTACAAATATAAATTTTCTGGCTCTCTACCCGTTTCGCTACCTGTCACTAGAAATACATCACTGCTAAGCGCTAACAACTCCCACGTTTGTCCAATGACAAGGTCGCCTACCAACGTTGCTTTTAAGGAGCCGTTACCTACATTGTTTCTGCCTGAAGAAATGTTGCTAATATGTGCTGGGGACCCTTGGTTTTCCAGATTACTCGTTACGAGTACTGTAACCGACTCTTGCTTGTCAGGCTCTTTGTTTAGGTCTCCATCATTCAATTGCAAAAACACGGTTTCGCGGCGCTGATACGCTTGAGTTTCTGTTTGCTCTGCCGTTGTAAAAAACAATTCGGCCGTCTCTGCTGCCATAGCATCCACATTTATCAATAATGTAGTGCAAAAGGCGACTCCTTTGAGCAAATTCTTTTTCATAGTAACGTTTTCTTATTAGAGGTTAGGGGTTGTATTGCTTCAACAGCTACAACTGGTAGGCGGAGTGAGGCGTGGCCCGATACCAAAAGCTTTTTATTGGTCCAGGATATAGTTTCGCCTTTCAAAAATATTGCATCCCCTGCCATATCTAATCGCCTGGCTTTTAAAATTAAATTTTTTTGTTGTTCGGGGAGCGCTTCGGTGGATACATACACTTCAATTTCGTTTGGGTATTCAACAATCTTTGTCACTTTGCCGCGATTAGGTAGTATCGGCTCAAACTGCACGTAAGTAACTTCGTCAAAGGTTGTATTTAAGAACCGACTATACACATTGTTATCTGTTGTTTGAGCATACCAACGCACGTAATCACCGACTCTTGGTTTATGAAAAATACTAGCATACCGCAGTGACGATGATGCGATAGTTTTAACAGTGTCTGGATCTACTCGAACATCGACGTAAGTGATTCCAGGTTCTTGCGTCATTCTGAGTATTCTACCCATTTCAGTAGATGCCTGTTTTTCGGAAGATAATTGTCGTGAAAGCCCTTCTGACGGTGATCTTTGGTCTTTTAAATCAGGCTGACTTACCGGATAGTTGATGTAGCCTATTATCGTAATTACTACAATTAGGGAGAGAATAATAAATGCGCGCACAACTGATCCATGTTTTATATTGTTCTGAGCAGTGTAATCGCAGTCCGAAGCAAAACAAGTTAAATTTCATTCGCTCGAACTGCTCTTAACAGCTAGTTGATAGTGAGTACTTCTAATATGCTAAGCCCGACCCTGTCACGACCATACAAAACTATATCATCAAGGCCATCACCATTTATATCTGGCAATGCAACAAGCTCTGGCGCGTATTCCCAATCGTGTTGAGATCTGTATACCGCCACCTTAGCATTCTCTATATCTTTGATAAAAACCTCATAAAAGCTAGTGTCAGTTTTAAAACCAGCTAGTGCTATATCTAAGACTCCGTTTCCGTCAACATCTCCAACTTCGTGAAAAACTGGTTCATCGTAAACGTTTGGCCAACCTAGACTAGTAACAGTACTGCTTCTGTCTGCACCACTTTTAACAATAAATTGGTATCTATCAGATGATGTACGTAGCCCTCCAACTCCAATCTCATTTACTCCGTCTAAATCCACGTCTCTTATTATCAAAGGTTGGTGTTCAACAAAGTCTTCTGGCCAAGCAAAAATCCCCAGAGTACCCGATGCTTCGTTACCACTTTTGGTAAAAAGCTGAATTTTCTGGCTGTCTATCCTGCGCCCATAAAAACCAAAATCAGGGGTAAGGTCAAAGTCAATATCTGGTAACGAAAGCCATTTTGTCTCTGCCCAATTATCGCCAAAATTGTACGCAGGAAATTTATTTGATGGATCGGTACCATCAACGATTTTGACCTGAAATTTATCATTAGATTTGAAGCGCCCTGCTAAACCTATTTCAGGAATACCGTCGCCATTTACATCGCTTAATTGCACGTATTTGGGATTATACATAAAAGATGGGAAGCTAAACTTATCAAGCGCTGCGCCAGTTGCGCCGTCTTTAGGTAAAAGCTGTGGCCTGTCACCAATGTAAAATTCGCCTTGCATACCCACTTCAGCGATGCCATCTCCCGTCAGGTCTGCAAGCAGTGTAAATACAGGATTATGCCAGTTGCCTGGCCATGCATAGGTGTTTATGGGCGCGCCGGTGAATGAGTCTATGACAATCAATTTGGCCTTTTGACCCGCGTTGGTCCCACCAGCTAACTGCACACCAAACAACGCAATCTCGTGCGACTTATTACCATTCATATCTGCCAATTTGTGGACAGTATAACTATCGTAAGTGCCTGCAAACCTAAACGAAATTAAGCGTCTGTCATCAGTTTTATTATATATTACGCCTGTCACAACGTTATCTTCATCTTCGTAGATAACTGCCAAATCTGTCGTATTATCGCGGTCAATATCGTCAACAGACATGACGTAACGGATGGTTTTCACTTCTTCCTCTGTGAGAGGGAAAGGGTCTTCACCATCAATGATTCCGTCGTTGTCGGTATCTGAATTGTTGGGATCGAGGCCGACTGACAGTTCATAGTTGTCTCCTAAACCGTCGTTATCTGAATCTGCCCAATCAGTGGGGTCTAATGGAAAAAGGTCAGCAACGTCGATAACACCATCGTTATCGTCGTCGTCGTCTCTTATATTGAGTAGAAGATCTCCATCAGTATCCAAGTAATCAGAATCTCCACCAGCCTGCCAACTAGCCAAGTTCCAACTTTCAGTATTCCAGTCGAGTTGATTCGCAATTACTACACTACTATCGAAGGCAGCCACTAGTGCTAACGCTATGTAAGTTTTTTTCACAACGATGCCCCTTAGTTATTTCTAGTGCTTTTAAAGTGATTAATCATCTCTTGATAACCGTCTGAGTTTAAGCATCCATTTTCGAAACTATTGACATCGACACCATCAATAGTGAGTGTGGACGCGTGACAAGAAACTCGGTCAGAAGGAATAGTAGTTCCCTCAAAAAGGGTAACGTGCGCACCGTCAGCAGTTTCAATATAGGTGGTTTCTGAAAACGAGGCTTCATTTAGAAACAACGTAGCATTGGTGTACGCAGCGATTTTACCCGTAAAATTTACCTGATAAGAGTCAACAACAGAGCCAGTGTTGATATTGAGAGTAGATATTGTGGTTGTTCCTAAGTGAACACTGGAGTTTCCATTTACGTTGACACTGTCGATTGTTGAATTGCCAAAAACGAGTGTTGAACCTAGCCAAACATCAATATTATGCATTGGTGAATTATATGCCTCAAGGACACCACCATGCTCGACTATCGTATTTTCTGTGATCGTAGAATCAGAGATACTTACCTGACTAGCGTTAATGCGCATTTCTTTTGCTGACACGTTTGAACCACTTAGCGTAGATAAGTACAGATGTACATTTGAATTAGACGCATTAATTTGGTTAGTTACAATATTACTGCCATTGTTCGCAAATACAGTGCCTTGCTGAACGGAAAGAGTTGAGTCCCACCCTTGCCAGCTAGAAGCAAGGTCTAGCTGTAAAGCATTATTATTCGCACTGATATTGATTGTACCCTTGCCCCTAAAAACAGAGCTTTGCAGGATAATACCGTTGTTAACATCACTGATATTTATGTCGCCAACGCCACGGATGACAGCGCCATTAATCCCAAATATACCAACGTCAAAACCTTGAATCGTGAGATTATTCACATAGACTTGTCCGCCTTCTTGTACCCAAAGGCCAGCATAAGGGCTACCATCTTCTTTGATGATGGTGACATTATTTACCGATCCTTGCCCATTTCGGGAAAAAGACACTGGAATATCACCCGACGATCTAATGGTTAGATCATTAAGGTATAAGCCTCCGCCAAAGCTCGCCCACAGGCTGATATTACCTGTAATATCATTTGCTATTATCTGTGCTGTTTCATCTGCACCGCTGATTCCGATCACCTGCCCATGTACTTGAACTTCTGGATCGCCCTCAACTCGAGGCGTGTCGATGTCTCCAAAACAACTTCCTTTTATTGAAAAAGTAATGTTCTTAGTATGCCAGTTCTCTAAATATGCTTCGTTTAGCGCAGCGGGGTTTTCGGTGCAATCAACATCCAAATCTAACTGCCTTTCGTTTCCTGGTTGTACTAAATTCTCTAGTTCGTTCAGCCGAGTATTTAGTACATCAAAGTTCTCATTGACTTCAGCAGCTTTTGCAGGGGTAGACGGCGCAAATATGTGTGGGACATTTTGCTGTGCGACTGTGTGTGTAGATAACGCAGCAACAATTGCAGCAGGAACGAGTGTTTTCATGGTCATCACCTAATAATTTATTAGCTTAGGGATGGCTACACCTCTTCCTTCAATTGAAAAATAACCATCCATGGAATTTCATTTCTCACTTTAGCACAGGTATGGAAATAAAGACGACTTCCAGTACAAAAATTTAAATATTGCACCCACAGAAAGCTAACTAAATGTTTGAAAGGAGAGTGCTCTGCTATTTGAGAGCACTCAACATTATCACGGTAGTAGAAAAACTTCGCTTTGCAACACGCCAGTGTTATCACGACCGAAAATAAGGAGGTCCATACGACCATTAAAATTAATATCGTGTGAGGTGCGAATTTCAATATCATTAGTGATACTCGCTTTCGATACTTGCCTAAAGATCCGTTCATTAGTAGCAGCATTGATAATAAAGGTTTGCCAGCGCTCATTTTCTAACTTCCCAGAAAATACAATATCTGGGACTCCATCTCCTGTTAAGTCATTAGTTACGTTGAAACGAGTGTCAACGAAAACGTCAGCCCAGCCATAGGTTCCAATAACGCTATTTCTATCAACACCATCTTTAATGATCATTTGTACACGACCAACGGATCCCCTTACACCAAACATAGCGACTTCTTCTATCCCATCACCAGACATGTCTGGTAATACGACAAACCTTGGGTCCACAAAATCTCCTGGCCATGCATGTATTTGCAATACACCTCGGGGATCTGAGCCGTCTTTTTGGATAAGTTGCCATCGACCGTCAACTTTATTTTTGCCTAGCAGTCCCCAATCATTTACTCCGTCATGGTTGATGTCAGACAACTTGTGAAACGAAACGTCGTCCCAATTGTTTGGAAAAGTATACGCATGAATAAGCTCACCACTGACGGCGTCGGTTACCTTAATTTGTACTTTTTCGTTGCGCAATAAGCGTCCCATCATAGCGATGTCATCTACACTATCGCTATTAACGTCAGAGAATCGCTTATACTGCGTGGAATGAAAAATAGAAGGAAAACTGTACTTGGTAAATGCTGTACCATCTACTCCGTCTCTCACTATCATTTGAGGGCGAGACAACTCGTTATGAATACCTGAAAGGCCCAGCTCTGGCGTACCGTCATTGTTGATGTCGTCAAGTTGAACTAACGTAGGTTCGTCGAAAATGGCTGGCCAATTATAAATAGCATTTACACTGCCCGTAGCAACATTTATTGAAAGAGCTCTAGATCGCTTGAGGCCGAGTTCGTCAGTTCGAACTCCAAAAAATATCAGAGCCGTGTCTGAGCCATAATGTGATAACACTGCAGTAAAGGCTTCCTGCTCAGAGTCTAGAATGTGGGTATACTGAGTGGTTATTATCTGTCTTGTGCCATCAAAAATATGGGTAAAAACGATACCATTATCAAGCACTACGTTTGCAAATTCATTGTTACCATCACCGTTTAGATCAGATAACTCAATGAGCTTACCTGCCACTATGGGTTGATTTCCCCTCGGGGAGCCATCAACGCCATCCAAAACCCCATCATTGTCGGTGTCGTTGCTCGTAGGATTTAAGCCCTGATAATACTCCTGATAGTTACTTATACCGTCACCGTCACCATCTAATATGGCGTCTGAACTGTTTAATGGATTGAAGCCATACTGACGCTCCCAGTCATCAGGTATTCCATCATTATCATTGTCGCGATCAACGGCGTTTACAATACCGTCGTTATCTATGTCGTCTTCTGTAGATGTTAAATCGACACCAACTGTCAACATATCAACGAATGTATGTGTTGACTTAGACCCTACTCCAAAATGCACAACACGCACATCAATAGTGTTAAGTTCAGTTAAAAACTGTGGTAATGCCGCTCGCTGTGTGAACCGTCCTTCATCAGTGTTTTCAATTTCAACACTGTGCCATTCTTCTTGATTATTTAGTTTCCATTGAACTTCACTAACCACACGCTCATTGTTGGACGATGAAAACGAAAGATAAACTTTCTTCGTCGATATGGATAAATCAGGTATCACCGCATTATCAGCATCAACAACCATAATGTTGACTCCATTGATGATACTGTAATCACCTTCTACGGAGTGCTCAACACGAGTCTGCTTAGTTTTTCCATCTGTGCCGTTATTGACAATTAATTCAAATAGGATGTTTTGTTGGCATCCCGACAGTGCTTGTTCTAAGCTTTCTTCCTTTAAATTCCCTTCTTGCACAAATTCACCATTGCAGTAAACCGTGAACGCTTCACTTACAGACTGTGTTTGTGTTTCGTTTACGCTCATCAACGATGGGTACTCGCCCATTAAATACGCGTTACCACCTGAAATTTCAACTGAACCCGCAAAAACCGCGTTATAAGGAACAAAATTATATGCCGATAGTGCGTCGCCATCTGCGGTAAAATCTTGTGAATGAAAGCTCACAGGTGGAGAGGAAATTAATCGCTCTCCACTTAGAGAGCCCGCTGTAGTAGCTAATAAACTAAATTGCACAGGCTCGTTGTCACTATTTTGAATACGACTGTATTGAACTTGCTTAGCTGCGGTGCCAGTGACAGGCAAATCTGAGTCCCATGGCGAATTGAGAGAGGACACAACAATGTCGTAATCAGTTTCCCCTGCGTCCGAGTCATGTTGCAATAAAACTTCGTTTTCAATGTCAAATATAGAGTAAATCGTCGGCGAAAGAGTGCTATCAATCTTCTTATGAAAGTGCAAAAGCGTATCGGTTCCAGCAAGGTTATCTAAACGCTCTACGATTTCGTAATTTACGTCGAAAGAAGGTGATACATTGCCAACAACAAGATACTCATTTTTCTGCCCTTCTCTTATCTCTGTATTGCTTGTATTTGTTGCACCGTAGCTTATTTCTACTCCGCTATCCGTAGTGAAATTTTGTTGTAGATTCGAAAAGGCTGTAAATAGATTAACGGTATGGCTGTATGTAGTACCGTCAACTCCTACAGGCGTTGTGAGTTCTGTAATACTGAAATTGATAGAAACACTTTGTGTAACATCCACTTCACGTGTTTCAAATCCGTATATTTTTGCTTTACTGGTTACGTCTTCGGCGAATCCTTCAATATGTGGCAGGTCGGATGCACTTAGCTGAAGATAATCAACAGTAAAATAAAGCTTTCCGGGCGCAAGTTCAATTTCACGGGTTTCTCTCGGCCCAATAGGGCCCCAGTACAAAGACGTTCCATTATCACTGTCTACAGAGACATCAATTCCGTTGGGACTGTCATGAGTAATCGTCAACGTGTGATTGCGCTTAAAGCTAATTGGTATATCGAAAGCTGGTGAACTTTCAGGGGTAATTCTAATAGTTCCATAATAAGCGCCTGGTGCAGACTCTTTGAAAGGGATTGAACTCAGATCTTTCACATTTAAATATACAGTCATTGACTTATTGCCCATTGCGGCAATAACTATCTCAGAGCTTTCAAGTTCTAACTCTACCCCCTCAGGCCAATCAGTGGAAATGGCAAGATTCACTATGTCCGAAGCGCTATGCAGGTTACTTAGTTCAATAGTTGCTGAAAGCTGATCTCCTTCTTGTTCAGCAGTCAAATTACCAAAATCTATAGGAGGCGTATTGCTCACCACACGATAGTCGAGTGCATTGTTTACATTGATTAGTCCATATCCCTGCGCGTAAGGATCTATATCAATGGAATTCGAAGACGACATCAAAAGAGATTTCACATCGGCAGGTTGAAGCTCTCCGTTGTTCTGAAGAAGCAGTGCGGCGGCCCCTGCCACGTGGGGGCTGGCCATACTCGTACCAGACAATACTGTATAGTCACTACCAAAGGTCAGAGAGTTTATTTCTCCACCCGGTGCCACTACCTCAGGCTTAATATGATTATTGATGCCAAGAGGCCCTTTTGAACTAAAAGAGGATAACTCACCAGATTTTTCTGTTGAGCCTACAGTAATTGAGAGCTTGGAAGACGCCGGTGAATGATTTGCAATGTCTTTGTAATTTCCGTCGTTGCCCGCAGCAACAACAACTATTACACCAGCTTCAACGGCAGCGTCTGCCGCTAGAGAGCCAGGCGATTCATGATCTCCCATACCGCCTAAGCTCATATTTATAACGTCAGCGCCATCGTCAGTTGTAGGATCTCCGTCTGGGTCCACCGCATACTCTATTCCCGCGATGATATCAGAATTGTCACCATACCCATCGTCGCCTAGCACACGCACTGCGAGTATGTTTGCGTCTGGAGCCACACCTCGTAGGGTTCCATTGGCAGCTACAATACCGGCTACATGTGTTCCGTGACCATCTACATCCATGGGGTCACTATCTTTTTCTACAAAATCATAGCCGCCCAAGACTTTACAGCCCTCGCCTATGCAACCACCGAGGTCGGGATGAGTATAGTCTACCCCAGAATCGATAACGGCCACGGTGATCCCTTTGCCAGTCAACGTCTGACCTGAGGCATCTAGCTTTTCCCAAGCAGCGGGGGCACCAATAAGTCCAACGCTCTCATTGAGCAGCTTTCGAACGCGTATGTTTTTATAAACACCTAAAACATTCGTGTGACTTTTAAATGCTTTTACCTCGTTTTCACTTGCTCGAATTGTCACTGCATTAATAGTTCGAGAAAACCTTCTTTTTACGTTTACATCAAATTCTGCAGCAAAAACACTTTTTAATACTTCATTTTGTGAAGCATGTATTGCCTCTTCGTTTAGACGTACTTTACGCTTGATTTTTCTTTGAGTTTCGAGGGAGCGTAAATCAGTTGTATTGGTAAGCTTTTGTAGTTCTTTAAAGCTTTCTTCTAGTAGCAAAGGTTTCTGCTTTAGAACAACTATCCATTCATCATTTCCTGACAAATTATGTTGGTCGAGGCTAACGCTTTTCGTGGTAGTTATGGGTGCGTTTTCACTGTTCAAAACAGTACGCGTTTCTATCTGTGAATTACCGAAGGCAGAAAATGTAGTAGCAGTAAAAGCGACAGACAAACTAAGCAGGTTGTATTGGAAAGATTTCATTTAGAATTCCATTTCTTATATAAGTTTTACTATACGTAATATACACCCTTGTAATCTGAATTTGTGAGTCGTGAACAAAAAAAAGGTATGAAAAGTTATACCGAAATGTTACTTAACATACCTTCTACTTATTCTGTCACTGCCTAGTATATTTTCACTAAACAGATCTATATTTAATGGCTAGTTATTAAAACTGTGAGTAATTGTTTTTGTAATGCTTGTGCCATTTGCTTCGCCGTACAAAAACATAGTCATTACACCATTTGAAAGAGAATAACGATAACCAGGTTTACTGTCCCACTCGTTACCTAACTCTATTTGTCCAAGATCAGCTCCCGTTGTGCTACGAATAGCCATTTGCCAAGCACCGTTTGTTTTCCTTCTGCCGAGCAAAGCAATTTCAGTACTGCGAGCTTCATCGCGATCGATGTCAATCATATATTCAAAGGATACATTGTCCCAGTTATCAGGCCAACCAGAGTTAGATAAAGTGTTATTGCGATCGCGGCCATCTTTAACAATCATTTGATAACGACCTGTTTCCTCTCTGAAACCAACAAGAGCAAATTCTCGCTGATTATCACCGTTTAAGTCTTTAACGCGGAATAATGTAAAGTCTGTCATTGCTGGCCACGAGAAAATTCCCAGTGTACCGGCAGGACTTACACCACTTTTGGTAAAGAGTTGTACTCGACCATCGTCGAGACGCTTGCCAAGCAGTCCAAAATCGAATACCCCGTCATTATCTACATCTCCCGCACTTCTCCACGTAATGTCAGAGTAATTGGCTGGAAAGTTATATGAACCCAATTTACTTCCGTCAACACCAGACGATACTCTTGCTTGAATCTTACCATTAGACTTCGTGCCTAATAATATGATGTCTTGCACATCATCATTATCAAAATCACCAAACCAATTAAATACTGGATCAGCATAGATAGACGGATAAGCATGAAGCGCTAGCCTTTCACCGGTAACTGCGTCTTTAACAAATAACTGCGGACGGTCACCATCTTTAAATTTACCTTGAATGGCTATATCTCTAATACCGTCATTGTTGGCGTCATTTGCTAGAAAAAAGCTTACATCCGACCAATTACCTGGCCAGTTGTGAACAACTACTCGTTCTCCTGTAACTGGGTCTGCTACAAACAGTTGTGCTTTTCTCAAGTTCTCATTTTCACCAGTAAAGGGGACAAAACCAAATAGGCCAATCTCGTCTATTCCATCACCGTTGATGTCATCAAGGTGAACTATTTCTGCGTCGGTATACTCCAGATACAGCGAAATTGTTTTCAGAAATTCCCCTCCCACTCCTGAATAGAATGACAGTTCGTATCCGTTGTCGTATTGCGATGCGATATACCAATCCCACACCCTGTCATCATTTATATCGCCAAAGTAATTTGATGCGATTACTCGTTGATTTGATGTAACGCTTGGGTCGTTCGGGTCAATATCTCTGTTATCTGGTACACCGTCTCCATCGGTATCACCGTTGGATGGATCTGAACCGCGGCGCGACTCTTGTAGGTTAGTTAGCCCATCGAAATCAGCATCATCTGACGCATCTGATGCATCCAAATGGTTCAGAGAATATGAGTTTTCAAAATAGTCAGACATTCCGTCATTATCATCATCAGTATCCTGACTATCATTGACGCCATCTCCATCGTAGTCGCCTTGAAGACCAGCGTTAGCATAGAAATCTTCATATTGACTGTAATCAGATAACTTAATTAAATTGACTCTTGGCTTAATAAGATAGCCATCTTCTTCGAAACTAGCATTTGCATCATAATCTGCTCGCCATGTACTGTACTCCAGTACTCGCGTAAATCCATTCTCATCGGTAGACAGTGGAACCCATGTTCTATGTCTAAGCAAAATAAACGTATCGTTAACAAATGTCATTGTTACATGCTTATCTTCATTTACTTGCCACGTCCAGCGCGTATCGCCTAGTGAAATCGTTTCGTTGCGTTCGTCACAATAGCTCCCTCTGTTCATGGTTGAGTCGGCATTGAACACGTGACCAAAAGTCATGTCGCAGTCTAGCAATCCATCTTCGTCATATCGGTCTGCGTAACGACCGTTAATATACGCTTGTTGAACAAAAGGAAACGTTGTAGTGAGGTGTTTTGCGAAATTCTCTGTGTTTGATTTTTTCTCTACTAGATGATTTGAATAAACATATTTAAGTTCTCCACCTTCATACACTTTCACAATCGCTTCAATATCTTCTCCGCTGATAGTGTGAGGAAGATACTTATACGTGTAGTCTTGCGAAACAACACTTACCACTTTGTTGCCATAAGAAATTGAAAAAGGAATGTGAAAAACCTGGCTGTTACCAACACCGTCAGAAATGTCACCACTTAAGTCCAAGAATGACACTTGCTCCGTGCCGTAATAAAAATTGACGTTACCATATAGTGGAAGTGCCCATTCCTTATGCATGAAGTTATTGACTCTAATTAAAGAGCTTTGATTAACTTCGAAAAGATCAGATTCTACAGGCTCGTTTTCGGTTAAAACTTCTATTTCCTCAGGCCCCTGCCAACCACCTTGTAAATTGTCTAAAATATATTGAGGTATAACTAACCGCTGAAAATTAGTTATTTTGATTTGCGCGAGCGACTCCTCTTCAGAATAATCGTAAAGCTCCATACTTTTCACGCCATTAATGACTTCAAAGCTATGACCTTCAAATATAAGCCCTTGCTCGATAGCTTGGCCCAACTGGTCAATTACCTCGTCACCCCATAACGCTCTTTGGTCTGCATCATATGTATAAATACTGATGTAGCTACTGTTGCCTAATCCATCAGGTGACAAAACAACAGTCCCATTTTGATCGCTTATAGAAACTGGGGCTATAGGCGCCACATTGTTGTCAAATCCGTATGACAGATAGGATTGTCCATCGTCATCATTAGTCAGCACAAAGCGCGAATATCCCCCTAAACCAATGACTGTTCTATCTTTGCCTAACAGTACATGCTCAGAGCCTTTGAGGGTATTTTCTAACTGACCTGCTACTAATGTGGATGACAGGGACATTGCTACAGTAAATGCTGCGGCATTTAACTTAAATTTCATATTTCTCTCCTTGAAATTTAGAGCTGATTACTACAAGCCGTAGTGCGTAATGAAAATAAAGAGAGCCCTCATATTAGGCTCCCTTTTATAATTTTATTTGTTACTACTAAAATCCGTATACTAGTTGGCTACCATTTGTACTGTTACCCAGAGCAACAGATGTAGGTGTAATTGATTCACCATCGCCAGGTAACACAAGAATCGACGGGGGCACATTCCAATCACTACCCAATTCGAATGTATCAAAACTACCACCAGCGCCATCTTTTATACTGATAAAGAATGAACCGTTCGTTCGCTGAGCCAACATTCCAACTTCAGGAAGCCCGTCTAGATTTAAATCATGCATAACGTGAAGCGATACAAAAGCTGAGTTTGTTGGCCACCCCATATTCATTAAAGTAGAAGAACGGTCAGCTCCATCCTTAATAATCAGTTGATACCTATTAGCAGATGTTCTTAGGCCAAATACACCAACCTCAGGCACGCCATCAAAATTCATATCAGGAATGCTTATTAGCTGGGCATCAATCAGGTCATCAGGCCAAGAATAAATACCAAGGCTGCCTACACGACTCGCACCGCTCTTCGTAAACAACTGCCAACGCCCGTCATCTCGACTTCTACCAAATAAACCAAAGTCAGCAACATCATCAAAGTCGATATCATGTAATTTGTTCCAGCTTATGTTTTCCCAATTATCTGGGAAGTTATATGCAGGTAACTTATTACTGTCATCACTTCCTGAAGTAACTTTGATTTGTATCTTATTATTCTTTAATAAGCGCCCGAATAACCCGACTTCACCAATTCCATCTCCATCCATATCGGACAACTGGTGATACAGAGGAGCTAACTGAATTTTCGGATATGAATATTTCGCCACATTTTCTGCAGAAACAGCATCTTTCACCATCAACTGCGGTCTTTCACCGTCAAAGAACAATCCCTGCATTGCTAAATCAGGAATACCATCTCCTGTTAGGTCATCTAATTTAACAATTTTCATGTCAAACCAATTCGCAGGCCAGTTGTAGACATTTACTCGAGCGTTGGTATCGCTGTCATGCAGGCGAAGTTGAGGCTTACGCTCGATTACACCGTTTTCCAGTTCGGTCTCGATAACGCCAAATAATCCGATCTCTGGGTAACCATTGCCATTTATATCATCAAAAATGATTACTTCTTGGTCTGCGTAGAGTGTCGGCCAAGAAATGGTCGTTAGTATTTCAGTCATATTTCTATCATAAACGTCAACGTGTAACTCACCTTGCATATTAACCTGTTTTACTACTGCGACTCGGTCGTCAGCCATATCATTAGCATGTACCAAATGCATAGCCTTTAGGATGGAAGTATCATAACTTAGAGGGTTTGCGTCCAATTCATCAGGTATACCATCGTTGTCATCGTCGCCATCAACGGAATCAAATATACCGTCACCATCGGTATCTTGCTCACCAAATGGACAAAACGAAACCAATTCATCGTAGTTCAGGTTATCGTCGATACCATCCAAGCATGTTAGGCTGGGATTGCTACTCAAGTTGACATTAATCAAACTTGTCATCCCTTCTAAACCACTAATATCTGAAATATCATTACCCCAAAGATATAAGTAGCGTAACGACAGCCCCTCCAAAAAGTCTACGTGAGTTAAATCGCTATAGTAGATGCTTACCCAATAAAGCTTGGATAGTTGCTGCAAGGGACTAAAATCGACACCTGTTTGCCCTGAAGTACCAAATTGCTCTAGGTTAACCAACGCCGAGATCCATTCTAAGTTATCAATTGGTGTATAATTTAATGTCAGACTAGTCAAGTTAGTAAGATTTGCTAACTTCGGTAACTCAGAAGCAAGTAACTCTCCATTATTAAGCACTAAACGCTCTAGGCCAGTAAGGGGGAGTAAGAAGTCTAAGTTAGAAAGAGTATTTGCTGGAGACAACTCTAGCGTTTTTAACTGTGTCAATTGAGATATCACTGACAAATCGCCGGTGAAATTCCATAAATCTAATCTCAAGCTAATTAACAAATCTAGGTCAAGCAATGGTTCGAGACTACTATCGAAGTCTCTTAGGCTAACGGTGAGAACTTGAAGAGAAACTAGGTCACTAACAAAATCCAAACTTGTCAGTGTTTGGTCGTAGAGATAAAGGTTTCTAAGTCGAACTAAATTTGCAAGTTCAGAAAAGTCTTCGACCGAACTAGAGTAACCAATTTCAAACGACTCCAGGTTAACAAATTGAGCAATGCCATCTAAATCTTCAAAAGCATAATTGTAGCAATACAGTTCACGGATATCGTGAGCATATTCCGCATCTTCGTTGCCCCAATCACTAAGACTATCCATCACGCACATCTCGAGAGGATCGTTATCAAGAATTAATTGGTCAAGTTTGATTGGAAAACTCTCAGGGTCATTGTGATTTAAACCAAAGAGAATTTCGGAAATATCGCTCCATCCATCTGAATCACTATCTCGCGAGTAATCTAATGAGCCTAGTCCATTAAACATTTGAGAGTTATTGTCTTCGGAATCAGGAATACCGTCACGGTCAGTGTCTCCATTAAATGGAGACGACATGTTTTGGTATTCTTGAAGAAAAGTAAGGCCATCATTATCGTAATCCACTGATGGATCATCATATCCAAATCTATCTTGATAGAAGTCAGGAATACCATTTTCATCTCTATCCAGTAACTCAAAGCTACTTAGATAGATAACATCCGTGTGAACACGTGTGGATATATTACCTGCAATGCTGCTGTTGAAATATATAGGAAGCGTTCCTCCTGATAAGAATAGCTGTGTATTCTCTAGTGGGGCTGTAATCTCAAACGTGCCGTTTTGACTGGTAACACCACCATGGCGAGAATAAGCATAATCAATATCGAACGAAGCTGGATACATGTTTCCCCTTACTTCAAACTGTAGACCAACAATGGGGTTGCCTCCGATATCGACCGCTCTCAGCGATGTACTAATAACCGGAACGACAATGTCTTTAGTGGTGTTAGCTTCGACATTAAATAACTCCGTTCTTGCGATTAGATAATTACTGCTTGAATAACTTGCTGGCGACCAGTAATTGTCGTAATTTGCATCAACACGATAAGATCCTGCAGTAGGAACTTGAGCACTGTAACGACCGTTTTCGTCGGTAGATACTTCGTCTACAAGATCGTAATTTTCGTCATACACTCTTACCACGAGCGTTAACGCGTCACCTTGGATGTTTTTCACGTTACCGGTAATTTGAAATCCCTCGCCCGGTTCAGGCTCTTCATCGTCAACACCGTCTAAAGTAATTGTAAAAACCTTGTCTTTGCGTGAAAAGCTATATTCTTGCGTTTTACTACTTAGTGAAGAATTTAAAGGTGCTCTAACGTACACCTCCGATAGCTCCAATGGAACATACGATTCAAATATACCGTTCTGATTTGTGACTTCACCGTCATGGCTTACATAAACATATGTACTACCACCGTCACGATCGATATTGTAACTAGCATTGATCTCGACTTGCGCACCTTCAACACGATTACCTTCAGAATCAATAACCCTGCCTCTTTGTAGGTATACTGGCAGTGTAAGCTCGTGGCTTAACTGAACAATTTCTGTTACTTCGTTCGCTAACAGAAGATCCTCTAAATTACTGAAGTGATAATATCTATACTCATCTTGTTTAGAAATCCATTCACGATAATAGTTACTCGAAGAGAATGTATAATCTTGCGCAGGTACTCGTAAATTTACAATATTTGTGGTCTCCGATGCACACTGATTGTCGGAAACTAGATAACTGTGACCAGATAAATTTGCACAAGCGCCCATCAGTGGGCTGCCATCGTAATCAACAATAGACACTTCAATTTCATAACCTACATCGATAAGTTCGACCTCGAACTCATTCACTACTGTATCATTCGATACTGCTAGCTCTTCGAAGGGTGTTATAAACAAATGAGTATCTTCCGATGGTCTCAGTGCACCCGACACAGAACGCCCTGTGGGCACGAGTACATTAGTCAGGTTGTTATCATAAGAATACAAGTAAAAGTCATTTGTTCTACTCGTACCATCGGCATTGTTGTCACTCCAAAAATCACTGATTGTCGCGTTAGCGTTAACAGTTTCATTATCATAAACAGCTGATAGCCTCACCTCTTTAAGTGGAAAAACTAGGTCGAGTGTTGAGGCTTGCGAAAGGACGAAAACATCGTTTTCTACTCTCATATTCAAATACTGATCGTCAACGCCATCATTGTCTATATCGATATCGTCGTAATACCGATAGTAAGTCGAATAATTGCCCTCCGGCAGCATAGTCGAGTAGTAACCCTCGCTATCAGTATAAATCGTGACAGACCCGAAACCATCCCAGCTTGTAAATTGAATCTCTGCATCAGAGTAAGTTCTGCCATTCAGATCACTTAAGGTTCCTGATACTTCAAAGTAGTCAACATCTGTAACCTGCACATCACTCAGCAGCCATACATTGTGAACATTTTGGCCAACTTCTACGTTCGCAAACGATTGCGCGGTATTGAACTCGGAGGATCGTACTCTAACTCGGTATCGACCTGGCTCAATGTCAGTGACTTCATATTTACCGTATTCGTCGGTTGTGGTTGTAGCAACTTCAGTCCCATCTTTAATAAAAATCAACGTGGCATTAGAATATTGCACTTGGTCAAAATTAACTTGCCCCTTCAAATCTGCGGCTAAAAGAGAGAACGGACTCATTAGACTGAGCGTAGTAACTGCAATCGCTCCTTTGAGATTTCGACTTTTCATGGTCGATTCCTTGTTCATTGGTTACGTGGTGGTTTATTGGATTTCTTGCTTTAACTTTTCGATTTTGGCATTCACGCCCATTACGTTTAGCTGCTGTGCTTTTTGATAATATTCAAGCGCTTTATTTCTGTCTTGGAATTGACTTGGCTTGTAGTAGAGATCGCCCAACTCAACATACAGTTCAGGAGCTCCTCTTCGTGCGAGCGTTTCTAGCCGAGAAGACTCTCGAAGAAACTTACGCCGTTCTTCAAGCATCATTTTTTCGTGCTGAGGCAATGAGGATTGCTCTAGTTTCTCGGAAAAGCGCTCGTCTGACGATTGAGCAACAGCAGTGGTGTTGAACAAATAGCAGGCTAAAAAAAGAAAGGAATTAACTAAGTGAATTTTCATTCTATCGTCCCTAACAGAAATTAACAGTGTTCATTTTATAGACGAAATATTGCAAAAAGCAATCATTTTAGGTCAATTTCATTTAGGAGAATGGGTCTTGCTGTAACTATTTAACTATCTTCGTAAATTTTTGTGATAGTTAGAACTATGCTTTACAGCTAGCTCTTATCTATAGAAAGGTTTTCTAACAACTTTGTCAGCGTGCGCAGATTTGGTTGGCAGTCTTATTAAATTTGCGAAGAGTTTTACGCTTCAGTTACTTTTAAAAGAAAAAACTAATCAATTAGTATTTTCTTTACAAGCTAACCTCACCAACTCTACGGATTTTTTGCCTATGTTAGTATTTAAAACTACATCGTTGGCTAAAATAGGGATTCTAAAACTGAACACGCGAGCCCCTGCAAGTTCAGAGTCAGTACGATTCAAAAAATCGACTACATCAGGACGATCCTCAGTACATTCAATACGGTGCTCACGAGTAGCTGTTTTTACGAATATGTCTTTTACATCTGTTTTAAAAGCTATCCATCCATTGATACTAGGCTTTTGGTTATCCAAATATCCAGTAACAGGTACTTCCAAGTGCACCTTTATACCGTGTTGTTTAGTATTTCTTTCCGTAACCACTAGCTTGCGCCCGTTACCGTCCAATCTATTTTTCAGAAGTTTAGCTGGTACTCCACCTATTATCGAAAATTCAGGAAATGACTTCGTTACAACGGCGCCAGCAGCAACAACACTGTTGGCTCCTATACTCACACCATCAACTATACTTACTCCAGCCCCAATCCAAGTGCCGTTACCAATAGTTATACCACTTGAAGATATTGGCTGATCTTTTATGTATCGATCTACTCTCGAATAACCATGATTAAACCCAAATATTTGAACCCCACTAGCAATTCTGACTGCATCTCCAATACTTACATTGCCAATTATATTAGTCATGGGATTAACCGTAACATCGTTTCCAAATGTAAGGTTACCCCTTAATGTAACTAACGATCCAATCCTCACGTTGTTTGCGAGCGTGGCTCTGTGTGTAAAAAAGTTGCAATCTGGTGCTATGTAACAATTTCGGCCAAAAGTTGCATTTGCGTTGCGTTCAAGCACGCCTCGTATAGATTTTTGCTCTTGGCTGTTTTCTGCTTGAGCTTCCCAAATCTCTATTGCATCTTTTCTATATTTCCAACTTGCATCATCAAGGTTATGCATTTCTATAGACCCAACCTAAACATAAGCGCTTTCACTTTTTGTCGAATTATTTTAGATACAGCCTCTTTGTACGGGCTCTCTCCGCAATGTTGCTCATAGCACTGCTCTACAATACTTAATTTTTCCGCATCAAAACTATCATTTAATTGCTTTCTTATAGCTTTGATGAGGGTCTTCACGAATAGCGCATCTCGCTCAAGCATAAAAGAAGCAACGTACCTTACGTGTGCATCGTATAAGTCTTGGTGGAAATATTCGCCACGCTCTCTAGTATCAATGTACTTGAACAGTGATTCTACGTTTGCGATGCTCGCGAGCGCATCTAGCGCCCGTATCTTTTGTTTGCTCTCTTCTTGGTATCTAACATAAGTTTCATAAGGAATAACAGTGTAATTTCGAATCCCTTTGTCGTAAGCCTGTAAATGAGAATCTAGAATGCGATCTAAGCCGTTTAACTCAAATCGGTTAGTCCAGCGCTTAAACTCTAAACATTCAAATCTATAGGAGCTATTTATATAAGGTTCTGATTTAGAGGTCGTCGCATCAACAGCTAAGAAATCCATGAAATCTGCTACTATGCCATTTTCGAAAAAATCACCCACCCCGTAAGCACGCAAATGAAAAGTGTCACTACCAAAGGTTTCTATGTACTTGAGCACCCTGTCCAAGTAACTTGATGGTAGGGAACTTCGTAGCGATATACGCTTTGTCTGCTTGTTCCTCTTTACTGACTGATTATAGATAGATTCAAGAAATTCATATTCGGGTCTAATATAGGCAACAACTTCTACTTCAAACTCTTTAGATGATGTAAGTATTTTTGGTAACGCTGCAAAAAAGAACTCTGAGCTTATCAACAGGCGTTGAAAAGGGCCTTTTTGGAACGTTTCCAAAAGTGAGAGATACTTTGCTTCATTGAAACTAATAACACCTGTTTTAGCACATTTTTCCAAAAACAAATCTTTGTTCCCAGAGCTAACGCCGTTTTGGTCAACACTATGCTTGGGATAAAAAATTCCATTCTCGGCCAACAGTTTATGATTAGCATTAAACCAATTCTGTAAAACAGAAGTCCCAGTTTTAGGTGGACCTATATGTACTATTACTTTTTTCTTCATGAGAGAATTACTAGCTTACAACTTTGCCAGAAATATAATCAAAATTTTTCAAATTTGCTCGCATATCGAAACAATAAAAGCCCCCATCAAAGTCTAGATAGGACTTTATCTCTCCGAAAGCGGTCTCTTCTGTCAAATGGGAAAATGCATTTGCGGGGATAAATGCATCAAAACCCAGTTCGACTCCCTCGACATTGAGTAACTCGTTAACATCGCTTCTTTTATATCGTCTCTTTATCTCCGCAATAACCCTATTCCCTGCTACTTCCACAGATATTTGTTTAATGGGACGACTATGACGCAGAATTCCCCAACCGCGCAATAAGATACCGGCATCTTGGCTTTCGATAGTATCTAATGAGCCCCTAAAGACAGGGAGGACTTTAGTAAACAGTTTCATCTCATCGTCCAGCGCCAGTTTTGCTCTCGATTTCTCAACCTCATCATCGTATGGCCACTCAATATTAAGTTCATTGAACTTATTTACTAACGATGCAGAATATATGTGGTTAAGGTTTACCTGCCGCGATACAAATTGCTCTTCATTTTCAAAAAAGAAACGCGTTAAATGAAACCCTTTGCCTTTATATGTGCGTAAGTATTCAATGTCGAAGCTTTCTACGCGGCCTGTCAATTTCTCTTTAGCGTGAGATTTGGCAATTTCAAACGGCTTATTATGAAAATGGACATGGACAAGGTTCGTTCGCAACTCTTCATTTGAAGTTTTAACCTTCCCCCAGTGAAATCCTTGATCTAGACTTTCGATGTTACCCCTGCGGAAAAAACACTTTCTGTATGGCTGTTTATTGAACCAATTTTTTGATATTGACGAATTGTAATACTGACCATCAATCATTAGCACTTCATCGCGATTGATAAGTGGTTTTAGACTATGCTGCAATGCCATGCGGTCACAACTCACCACGCCTTCCTCGTCTACGCAGGCCAAATACTCATCACAATCTATAAGCATGTAAAAATCGTAAGCGCCCAGTTTATCAAGCTCTTTGATTCGATTTGCGAATATCTGGCCTCGGTTCTCGTAGTCTTGCTTTGACGCAAACTCAGTGATTACATTAATGCCTGCTGCTTTAGCTTCAGACAGAGCTTCAAGTGTACGTTCACTCGTACTTCCATTGTCATAAATGAAAAGGTTCTGATGCCCAACAAGGTACGAATGATAAGCAATCCACTTTCCTAAAAGCTCGTCCTCATTTTTTTGCATCATCAAGATGGCAATATTCATTGGTGCTACTTCCATTTTAATTATTCGCCAAAGTATGGGTAACGCCCGAAATTACTTATAACGGGACCCCATTTTAGAATTTCACTTTCATTTTCAAAATTGGGGGCTACGAAACCTGCTATGGCCCACTTGTCCATTGGATTCAGTATATGCACATTTTGCAGACCAAAATCTCCACAAATCTGGGCATCTGAACGTACATTGTCACCCACGTGAATGAAACTTTTGCCTTCTTTAGCCATTTTTTCCTTTATGAATGTCCACATTGTTCCAGCATCTTTTCGCTTTCTTAATTCGGAGCTAACCAAAAGGGTATATGGGATTGAAACACCGATCTTTGTTAGCATCTTTGATATTTGATCTTTGGTATAATAGATATCGGTAACAAACCAAATTTCTCTGCCCATAGCATTGAGCTCCTGAACAATTTTTACCATTTCATCTTTTGGCTGAGACATTGCGAGGTCAAAATAAAACTCTTTTTCGGCCCATTCCTGCGTAATTTCTATATCTAGCTGTAATTGCTCTGATAGTTCTTCATAGGCTTCAAATATTGTAACGTCGCCTTCAAAGCCTCGTTTTTTTCTGCAGGCAAATTCGGCATCATTTCGCTTTTGGACAAAATCTTGCGCTGATTCAAATAAACCTGCCGCGGCCAATTCTTTGCCTAGTTTCAACTTGGCATAATCAGGTGCGGTATACTTACGACGCAGCACAGTATCAAACACATCAAACGAGACAACTTCAAAATTAGACAAGTCACCCAATAATGATTCAGGACTTTTATAGTAGCTTGAAGAAATATAAGACTTATCCGTCGTAAATTTGCCCTGTGGAGGGTAATAGAAAAACTGTTCATATCCTTGTTTTTCTGCCAATAAACCTAGAGTACGTTCCAATGCATGCAACCAACTGCCATCGTTGGGTAACGGCTCTTCTGGAAAATCCTCGTACTTATAGTCATTATCCAACAATGGCGCTATCGCTTTTGGGCGTGCCCAAAACATCCCACCAACAGGATAATTAACAAAATTGTCGGAAATCTCAATTCCCCAATCGCTCACGAAGTTAGTTGCATAAGGCTTATTGCAAGTCCAATGGTTAACCCAAGCAGGCATCATCCAGAACGAAGCAGGGTAATACATTCCCAATTCTTTGTTGTTATTAAACAATCTCAATAATGACTTAACAATATGCTTATCTTTGAGTAAAAAGTTGTTCAGATAGTCAAACCATTGAGTTTGCTCACGGCCGCTGTAGAGAGACTTTTTTGAATGCAAATGGCACATGAGGTCATAATTCAATAGTTCCTTGCTAAAATTCACAAGAAACGGACCAAAATTACGGCCACGATTTTCACAAATCGCAGTTTTTACTTGTTCCACATTATCAAGTTTGCTGAATTGTGCTTTAGCATCGTTTTCAATAGCTGCTGAACCAGCGGTAACAAAAACATCTACACTAATCGGAAAATTTCTTATCGTTTTAACAAATTTATCAACAAAGTCTGAATAGAATATGTGAAGCACGATTGCTATCTTCTGCTTGCGCCAGGTGTTCGATTCTTTCGCTATGAGTTCGGTCGACGGTAACCAGCGATTAATCAAACTTGTTGAAGCTCTTCCTTCATAACGGCCATGATACATATAGTGAAGTAAGGGGCTTATACCATTTAAATAGATATCGACATTACTGCATAGATAATACTCAGTATCAAAATGTGCAGAAGGATTTACGTTAGAAGATTTTGACTTCTCAAGGTAGTCATTAAACGCGGCTAGCTCATGAGGAAACTGACCATAATGTTCTTGATACCAATTATAATCAAAAAGCCCTTCTGACTTTGCAAGCTTAAATGCTTTCGCAATTTTGGGATTAGATGTCAACTCAATAGATTGTTGAGCTTTTCTTACAATACGTCTTACGTTATCTTTCATTTTCAAAGCCCAAAAAAAGTAAGTGGGTTCAAATTACCTTGTCCAGATATAGCATCATCTAGCACAAATAGAGGCCAACTAGCTTTTGGTAGCAAATTTCGTTGAGTAACATACGCAGAGAATACTTGCTCTAATTCTTTTACAGAATAAGTGATATTTGACTCAAGACAGTGCTCAACGCAAGAAAGCGCGCCTTTTAGAACTATATCTAAGTCAGAGAAGTGTTCTTGCGTGTAAGTCCTCTTGCCGTAACAAAAGTGAAAACTCCCCGAATTAACATCCTTGAATATATCAACAAACTGGCCGTTTGGTGCGGTTAACAACGCTTCAAGAAACATAGAGCGGTCTAACATAGTATAACCACTTCCCATCCTAACATCAGTTTTGAAAACGTGGTCGATATACGCGACATTAGTACCTACTGACTTTTGTTGAGATGAAGTAGTTATCATGTATATGCCGCGAGTATCCTTTTCTACTAGCAGCGTTAGAAGTTTTTGAATAGTGCCGGAGTAACCAACATCTAGTACCAGTGGTGTCGAATCTGAATCAGTAAACCCGAGGCTTTGAAGGTATTCGAGATAAGTTTGTCTTGTCGGTCCAATTATTTTACTAATTTTAGGCTTGTTAATTTTTAATACTTCGCAAACACTTTCGTAATCTTCTGGAAGTTTAACTGGAACTTTAGCCTTCTCTTCCGTCAGAAACAACGAGATTTGCTCTTTTGAAAACGCAAATCTCGCATGCAAAAACTCTTCTAAAGTACCTTCAAAATCGTGCTTTACACTGAACTGCCAAGAAAGCTCCATATCCGACGTTATTCGAAACAAAAATGTGCGTGATACATTAAGGTACGACGATGGTATGTTGTTGCTATTCACTATATTAAAAGCTTTCTCAAAGGCATACCCCTCTCGCGCCAAATGAAAAACCTTGACATCTTCCCCTTGGGATAAAAGCTTAATTTTTCTATTTATTTCAAGTATGTAACAAGCTAATATTGGCCCTAAAAAGTTGTATCCAAACTCTTCTAGTGACTTATTTTTAAGCATTTAAACTCCAATTTTCAATACTCTCTACTCTATTCCTTAAACACTACTCAAAATGAATACTTTGCTTCAACAGAATAAATTTGATAGCTTGGTTTGTTGCAAATGATTATTTCTTTTAACGAAGATTGACTGTACCTGTACATCACACTGGCAGCTACGTAAATGTGTAATCTAGATTTGCTTTACATTTAGTTTTGCATACTTCAGTATACTTTTTGTGGGGCGGGAGAGGAATTGGCCATAACTCTAATCAACAATTTATTTTCACTTAAACTTCGAAATCCCTGTAACACACACCGTAATAATACATCATATCTAGTAACGATGCACAGCCCATCACGTTCTCAAAAAAGCATTGTAATTGATTCACAATAGAGAAGGGGAGTAAAATATGCAGTCTACTACATACAAACATCGAAGACAGTGTTTCGTGCTAGATATACTGAATACCATTGAAAAAGGTGTGGTATTTCAAGGGGAAATAATCTTTTTCCCTCATTAAGTCTATTCCTTATTCCCTGCGAACAAGCGCTAGTAACTCTTCTGTTTTCTGCTATATAAGCGGAATGTCGCCTTTGCTTTCAACATTCAAACGAATTATCGGTTCAGTATTAGACTTACGTAAGTTAAAACGCCATGTATCAAATTCTAGGCCTAACCCATCAATTTCATCAATAACGCTTGCAATGGGTTTATATTTGACAGCTACGCGAGCAAGTGCCGCATCAGCATCTTTAAGTTTACTGTTTATCTCACCTGAAGAAGGGAACGCCTCTATTCGCTCATTCTCCATGCTGGCTAGAGTTTGTTGTTTAACGCACACAAGCTTTGCAATTAATAACCATGGGATCATACCTGAATCACAGTAGGCGAAATCGCGAAAGTAATGGTGTGCACTCATTTCGCCGCCATATACTGCATCTTCTTTACGCATTCTTTCTTTAATAAATGCGTGGCCAGTTTTTGACTTAATAGGAGTGCCGCCGGCGTTTACTACAATGTCCTCAGTGCTCCAATACACGCGTGAGTCATAAATTATTTTGCTGTCGGTATTTTTCTCAATAAAGGCCTCGGCAAGAAGGCCGACTATGTAGTATCCCTCAATGAACTCGCCGTCTGCATCGAATAAAATACAACGGTCGAAATCGCCATCCCAGGCTATACCAAAATCGGCAGCTGAGGCTTTCACTGCATCGGCGGTGTCTGCACGGTTTTCTGGTAAAAGTGGATTAGGAATACCATTTGGGAAAGTACCGTCTGCGTTGTGGTGGACTTTGACAAATTCAATTGGCACGTTCTGTCTTTGCATCTCATGCTCAATGGCATCGAGTGCAGGGCCAGCCGCACCATTACCTGCGTTAACCACAACTTTAAGGGGGGTAAAATTATTAAGCTCAACGTACGACAGCATATGAGCCACATAATCATCTATACACGATTGCTTAAGGTATTGGTCGGTTTCTTCTAGTTTCTCTAGTTGAATATGCGCTTGCCCGTTAAAAAAAGCTTCAGCAATTATAATTGCACCTGAAGTATAATGAGATAGGCGACCTGAAACGAGCTCATCGCTTAATGCCTCGGCTCGCACCTTAATTGCGTTTAAACCTGTATCGCCACTTATAGGAACAGAGCCGGCTTTAATTAGCTTCATACCATTGTAGTTTATTGAATTATGACTTGCCGTAACTTCTATACCACCATCCACCCTAAGGTGTTTGGTTGCAAAGTGAGTTTCTTCGGTGCCAGCCATTCCAATGTAAGTCACTTTGGCACCAGCATCAATCAGACCTGCGCTTAGGGCTAACCTTGTGACAATGAATTGCGTTTCTAATTACCACTTATAGAATCCAACAACCCCAATACCTGCTCATCACTAGACTTAGCTTGAGCTCGAACAGAAATGCTCGCCTGTTCAACTATTTGTGCTTGAGTAAGTAATGCAGTTTCTGAAGCGAAGTCAGCGTCAGTTATTTGAGAGTGAGCGCTGCTTATATTCTCAAATCCAATTGCATTATTTCTAATAGCGGATGACATCTGATTAATTTTTGCGCCGTAGAAAGCTTTACTTTCTCCGACTATCTCAAGCGCACTATCTATCTGTGTAAGCGCGTTTTCAGCGTCACTTTCACTTTGCAACGAAGTGCCGCCTAGCCCGAGGTCTGTTAATGTAGCGGGTGTTTTGGTAAGTTCAATGAAGTCAGTACCAACACCTAATTGATTGGTTGAAGTAATATCAACGGGCCCTAAGCTGAAATTTTGACTGTCTCCGTCCCCAAGCGATGTCCACGAGGCTGTTACACTAAAAGAGCCTGTGCCGATAACAGAAATAATGAGCGGTTGTGCATTGCTCGTAATTGTAAGGTTTTCATTTAGGTTACCGCTGGCGTTCTGATCCCCGGTGAATGAAATGGTATTGCCGTCTATAGTAGCGCTTCCGACGGTTAATAAATCACTATCGTCGTAGGATGCCGAAGGGCTATAGCCGTTTGTCGGAAGAAAGAATGTCCCCTCAATGGCTGATGAATTCACTACGCCGTAAGCCCCCCACGTAGCTGCCGAAAGCGGCGTACCCGCTAAATGTTTTCCGTCTACGGTAAATACCTGAATATCGTCGTTAGCGCCATTGTCATGTAAGTCTATTTGAATGTTTGAAGAGCCAGCCGGTATGTATACAATAGAGCGCAGTCCACTTGTCATACTTTGAGCCACACCGTTAGTAAACGTGTCACTAATTGAGGGTACGTTCGCTGAAAGCAAATCAGTGTCACCTACCAGCGGCAAGTGGTTAAAAGCTTCCGTGTTGTAGGCAATGCCATTAAGTGCATTTTTAAGTTGTTGGAATTCTTTATCCAGAGCTGCACGGTCATTTACCGCATTTACGCCGTTTTGCGATTGTATTGCCAATTGCCGCATTCGTTGCAGTATAGCGGCAGACTCTTGCAGCCCACCCTCAGCAATTTGTGCGTAGCTGATACCGTCATTTAGGTTTCGATTAAGCTGGGTATACGCTCTTTTCTCTGAGGCAAGTCTATTGGATATCTGAAGACCGGCACTATCGTCAGCAGCACTGTTTATTCTTAACCCAGAGCTCAAGCGCTCTAGACGGGTGGATAGTGCCGTATTTTGTAAAGTTGAAAGACCTAGAGACTGGTAATTTCCTGAAACCGATAGCACGTTATTTCCTTTACGCTTTTATCTTAGTTAAATTAAGTTGGCATAGTTTATATGTATGTTTCAGCAATAAGCACGCCAACAAACCCCTCACGCGCGCTAAGAACGATAATCTAACTTTATTCCAAATAGCTTCCGACACTTACCAAAAACTGCATTTTCAACGCTAGACTTTAAATATATGTTCGGTAATGTGATATAGCTGTGCAAATTTAGTACAACCTAGTAAATACTATGGAGTCACACCTTATGGTGAATAAGAAAGAAATTATTCTGGCCCTAGCTTTAACTGGATATTCGTTGTGTGTTTTTGCGGATAGCGCGGCGTTAAACAATGCGGCCACTAAATTATGTGATAAGAGTAAAATGTGTATTGGCAAGGAGATAAGTGCTAATGACGAATTTCCACCTGAAATGAAAGCCATGATGTCAAATATGATAGATGAGATATGTGGTCAGTATATGAGCATTGCTAATTTAGGTGACGAACATGAGCTTATTGAGCCTGCCACTGATTGTCTTAATTCAATGGCTAATCAAGGCTGCGATGCACTACTTAACTCTGATGAGGAAACAGCGGCTTGTAAACGCTATTCAGAACTGGCCGAGAACTATTAGAACAATGGAGTAGTTAGACGTTCTTTTGGTCCCTCCTGTGGTATGCGGACGTTTATGGAACGTATCTCGCACTTTGAGTTAGACATACAAAAAAGGGGCCTGAGTTTTCACTCAGGCCCCTTTTTCTAATCGAGTATTAATT